>ENA-ORCU01000811-ORCU01000811.1-marine-metagenome-genome-assembly--contig:-NODE-811-length-10700-cov-2.723807_pt1 | contig 10700 bp, 10 predicted proteins | sample MGYA00248631_ERZ508512 | MGnify/ENA primary metagenome ERZ508512 (study PRJEB26183, sample SAMN06268844) | marine metagenome | isolation source: Tt an P1 anaerobic enrichment on pine from sediment taken... | reverse complement strand
GGTGTTCGACAACCTCCCCGCTGGGAAGAAAACATCCATGGTATGGGATTCGGCCCTCTACGGGTTGCGCATAGAAGGAAAGTCCGATAGGGAAATAAGCCTTTGGTATCAGAAGAAAAAAACCGATGGCGACGCAACTGACTTCTTCCTCAGCCAACTGATCGATAGAAAGCAGGGGGCAAAACTACCGTTTAGATTACAAAATGACCGAGGAAAGAAAAACTTTATCGATATATACCGGGATGTAAAAATTGATAACTACCGTAAAGACCACCCTTATTCCAAGGTGTCCAAAGGGGAATTTATCAACCACAATTTCCTGCCCTATCTGGCGATTTATTTTCACGAAACAGGGCGACACGACAGGTTCACAGTGCTCCTCGAAGAATTCTGTAGCAAGCGTGGCAAAGGCTTCGAACAGCACCTAGCCGAAGGAGTTCTGAAGGGTCTGAATAGCCAGCCGGAGGATGCTTTAAAAGAATTCCACCAAGCATGGCTCCAGGTTCCCTTTCGAAGAAATAATTACCTGCCGGCGCTCTACCAGCTGAGTGATCTCTGTGAATGGCTTTTTGAAAAAACCAAAGATCACCGCTACCTGAAAGCCGGCCTCGAATATGCGCGCCTAAAAAACCAACAGGATCCGACTGCAGCTTGGCCATACGCCTTCCTCGCCAAGCATGCAGAATCTGCATCTGAACGTTTAAGGGCACTCGGAACCGTTCTCTATCTTGATCCGAATTCAGAACGGATAAGGTTTTTCCCCGAGAAAGAGAAAGAACAGGCGAAACGCTTCTTCGAGAAATCCAATCCCTTCACTTCCGCCCCAAAAGAGGAACAGGCTGAAGCCTGATCGCACTTGAAAAACTAAATTGACACTTGAAACCCAAGCGACACAAGTCGCTTGGGTTTCAAGTCTTGGCAAGCTACTAGCAACAGGGCAAAGTTGCCCTATTCAACTGAATTTTGTTCCCCTCTTCGTCACACCTCCAAAGAGCAGCTTTCAATCTGTATCCCAGCCTTTTTCCACAACTGCTTGTTGAGTTGGCTGTTGGCCACGATTGCCAGAGGCTCGGCCAGCTCCTTGTTGCCGCAACGATTTTTGATTGTCGCGTCGATATCAGAATGCATGACCGGCGGACCGAGCACGCTTTCTGTGTAAAGCTGGCAATCGTCCTTGCCGTTCCAGTCGATATCCCAAGGCACATCCAGGGGACGGAAAAAGGTGTCATAGGTCTTCCGGTCCAGAACCGGTTCGAGAACGATCCAATGTTCATCCAGCCAGACGTGAACAAGGCAATGATTAAAGGGCTCGGACGCCATTCGATGCAGGCCGCCAATTACCGGCGCGATGAAAGTGCGACGCAAAGGAATGGAGCCGAAATGGGCCGGAATCTTGTTGGCCCGCAGCAGGGCCGTCAACAGCAGTGATTTGTTCCAGCACACCCCATGGCCGCGTTCCAGAACTTCCGATGCCTTACGGCGATAGAGATCGAAGCCGAAAGGAATCTGATCGCGCACAAAGAGAAAACTCCGCTGGATGATTTCCTGCTTGCCGGTACACCCTTCAGCCAGTTTCGCCGCCAGCTTTCGAAGTTCAGGGTGATCATGGTCGCAATAATGGGTTTTTGCCAGGGCTTCTTCTGGATTTGCATGCATTTCATCCTCCTTCAGTCAAGTGGTTGGGTCGCCGACCGTTAAAATGCCGTCGTTGATTTTATCCTGCCACTTGACTGGCCCTGCAGGAAGTGGCACAAACGACAAATAAGGAGGCAATTGCGACAAAAAGGAGGTCCTATGAAAAAAGTCACTATTCTGGCGATGGAGCAGGCCATGGCCGCATCGGTGATGGGGCCGATGGATATCTTCTGTCAAGCCGGTTTGACCTGGAATCACATCTTCGGCCAACCGCCGAAACCGCGTTTCGAGGTCAACATCGTCACTCTGGACGGAAAGGCGACAAGCGCTTTTAACGGTGCTACCATCACCCCTCATTGCGCCGCCGAAGCGGTCGAAGCAACCGACCTGATTCTGATCGCCTCCTTCGCCAGTTACGAACCGCTGAATCATGCTGAGCAGGTCGGAAAGTGGCTACGCCGGCATCGCCAGCAAGGAGCGATCATAGGCAGCATCTGCCTCGGAACCTTTCTGCTGGCCGCCACTGGCCTGCTCGACGGCATGACCGCCACCACCCACTGGGGTTTTGTCGAGGAATTCCGTGAGCATTTCCCTCAGGTCAAGCTGCGGCCGGACCGATTGATTACCGACGAGGGCAACCTGCTCACCTCGGGCGCCTGCAATTCCTACATCGACCTGTCCCTCTATCTCATCGAACGCTTCTGCGGACCGGAAGTCGCCCTGGAATGTTCCAAAACCGTTCTTCATGACCGCGGCCGAACGTCCCAGACCCCTTATGCCGTGCACCGCTTTCGCAAAGAGCATGGCGATACCCTGATCCTGGCGGTGCAGCAACAGCTGGAAGAGAGCTGCGGCGCCGCTCACGACGTCGAACATCTGGCGAAAAAGCACGGCATGAGCCGCCGCTCCTTTGAACGGCGTTTCAAAGCCGCCACTGGCGACGCCCCCCTGCTCTACCTGCAGCGACTGCGGGTGGAAACCGCTAAGTACCTGCTTGAAACTGCAGCCCACTCCTTCAATGAAATCGCCTATCAGCTCGGCTACGAAGACAGCTCTTTCTTCCGCAAGGTCTTTAAAAAACACACCGGTCTGCTGCCCCGGGAGTACCGGCAGAAATTCCGCCGTGCTTAACGTCTTGGACATCGAGGGAAATTCGACCGCATAAACTGGGGATCAAAACAACAGGCCCGTCCTTTTTCAGGACGGGCCTGTTGTTTTGAATATGGCCTGGGTCTAGGAATATCCCGGTGGCAATCAATCGACCTGTTCCACCTCTTTGATCTCGGGAATATGCTGTTGCAAGGTCCGTTCGATACCCATTTTGAGGGTCATGGTCGACATGGGGCAGGAGCCACAGGCGCCGGTCAGGCGAACTTTGACCACACCATCGTCGGTAACATCCACCAGTTCCACGTCACCGCCGTCGGCCTGCAGGGCTGGACGGATGGTGTTGAGAATTTCCTGTACCTTTTGTTTCATGATCTTCTCCTTTTCGCCCATTATAACTTGAAACCCCGTACAAGGTTTAGGCAGGTCAATGGAGCAGACCGAGCAGTTTGTGAATCTGCAGCAGGTCAGCGGTCTGCTTCACCAACAGGGTAGCGATGCCCCGCTCCGCCGGTGGCAGCAGATCGATGTGCTGCCGATCGCCGACAAACAAAAAACTTTCCGGCGGACCGCCGATATCGTTGAGGACGCGGTCCAAGGCCTCGCTGTCCGGCTTGGGCTGCCAGCAGAATTCGATGGTATAGAGGTGGCTGAACAAATGCTCGACGCCTAAGAGGGAAAGGATCTTTTGCACCAGGGGGTAATTGTTGTTGGTGTAAATGAACAAGCGATATCGTTCGGCGAGAGAACCGAGCAGATGCTGCAGTGCTTTGTCGTCGCTCAGATAGCGTTCGGGGCGGACCCCGTCTTGCAAGGCCTGGTGAAAATCCAGAAGATCGATGCCGAGCTCGGCACAAACCAGGCTCAGTGCCGGTTCTCTGCCCGCCTGTTCGGCCAGTTTGGCGCGGGTGCTGCGAACGATTTGGCAGCCCTGTGCAGTGGTCACTCCACGGCCCAAGGCCACCAGTTCGCAGGCCACCTGTTCAATCTCGTGGCTGACCCCCTCGTTGACATAGAGGGTGCCGTCCAGGTCGAAAACGATGGACTGTACGGTTTTGGATAACTCACTCATTGCCCACTCCAAAAAAACGAACCAACCGCAGGCCGGTCCACAATCGAGGTCAGACAACTTTACCAACCTTCGGTGACATGTCAAAACAGCTGGCCTTACCGCCAGGCTACTACCTGCACCGGATCGTTGCAAAAAACACCATCGACGGCCAGCCGCCGACAATGCTCCAACGCCGCCGGATCGTCGACAGTCCAGGGATAAACAGCCATTCCGTGGCAGTGGCAGGCGGTCACCAACTCAGCTGCCAGGCAATCAAAACGCGGATGGAAACTCACCGCACGGCATGCCGCTGCCCGCTCCACAGCTGCAGCCCATTCAGCCTGTTCCCAGAGAAAGGCCAAAGGCAAATCGGGCGCCCGGCAACGCAGGGTGGCCAACAGAGCATGGTCAAAGGACGAAACGACTATCTGCGCCCGATGATAGCGACACGCCAAGTCGAGAACGGCCTGACCAGCGGCGGAATCCTTGATTTCAACATTGAACCTCAACCGTCCGACGCCCCACTTCAATACCTCCTCAAGAGTCGGGATTCTCTCTGCGGCAAACGTGCCATCGAACCACGATCCGGCATCAAGTCGTCCAAGCTCGGCCAGGGTCAGGTCACTGACCGCCCCTTGTCCATCAGTGGTTCGATCGACTGTATCATCGTGCACCACCACAGGAACTCCATCGCTACTCAACTGCACATCCAACTCCAGGCCATCGGCACCGGCAGCCTCGGCGATGCGAAAGGCCGCCAAGGTATTTTCCGGCGCCAACGCCGATGCCCCGCGATGTGCCCAAACGAAAAACTCACCCATAGCCCCTTCCTTTACTGCCGCAAACGGCTCCTCCTTGACTCCCTATCCGCTGGCCGGATAATTCCCAATATACCCCAATCCCGGCTATCATTCATTTGCCATTGCGCAACTTGTGTTCCGGGGCAAATCGTGGCATGATGGGCGCCGGCTGACAGGCTGGTATCATACAGCATCTAAAGCCATGGACGGATTTCATTATCCAGCCAAACCAACCACTTTCATCCACTTCTCGAGGAGGACAAGGCACCATGGATCGCAATCTGGCACTGGAACTGGTTCGAGTAACCGAAGCCGCGGCTCTGGCTTGTGGCCGCTGGGTCGGAAAAGGAGATAAAAACAGTGCCGACGGTGCTGCAACCGAAGCCATGCGACGAACCCTCGACTCGATCGAGATCAACGGTACGGTAGTCATCGGCGAAGGTGAGATGGACGAAGCGCCGATGCTCTATATCGGCGAGAAAGTCGGCAACGAAGGTGCGCCTGAAGTCGACATCGCAGTTGACCCCCTTGAAGGCACCAACATCTGCGCCAAGGGCACGGCCGGCGCCATCACGACCATCGCCCTGGCACCCCGTGGCGGTTTTCTGCATGCGCCCGACATGTATATGGACAAAATCGCCGTCGGACCGACGGCCGCCGGCGCCATCGATATTACCGCCCCGCCTAAAGAAAACCTCAAGCGGGTGGCGGAAGCCAAGAGTTGCTACATCGAAGACCTGACAGTGGTCATTCTCGACCGGCCCCGCCACGAAAAAATCATTAATGAAATTCGCCAGGCCGGCGCACGCATCCATCTCATCTCTGATGGCGACGTGGCTCCGGCCATTGCCGCTACCGTCGCCGACAGCGGCGTCGACATGATGATTGGCATCGGTGGTGCCCCGGAGGGGGTTCTGGCTGCCGCCGCCCTGAAATGCATGGGCGGCGACATGCAAGGCCGCCTGGTCTTCATGAGCGAAGAGGAGCGGGAGCGGGCCAAAACAATGGGTATCGATGATTTTGACCGTATTTATACCGCAGAGGACATGGCCGGCGGCGATATCTTTTTTGCCGCCACCGGGGTAACCAACGGTGAACTGCTGCGCGGCGTACGCTATTTCTCCGGCGGGGCCGAAACCCACTCCATCGTCATGCGTTCCAAGAGCCGCACAGTCCGTTTCATCAAAGCCGAACACCAGTTCGACTTCAAGCCGGTCTACTAAGCCGGGCTGAAAAACGACCCTGACGGCCGGGGCAAGGTGCTTGTCGCACTCAGACTCGCCGTGCTATGATGAGCAACTTTTGTGACCGCCAGCGTTTTATCGGGCGGCACCAGATTATCCGTACAAGGAGAACAGTTTCATGGCAGGACATAGTAAGTGGGCTAACATCAAGCACCGCAAGGGCGCCCAGGACGCCAAGCGTGGCAAGATATTCACCAAGCTGATCAAGGAAATTACCGTGGCCGCCAAGCTCGGCGGCGGCGACCTCGATGCCAACCCCCGGCTGCGCACCGCGGTCGACAAGGCCAAGGCCGGCAACATGCCCAAGGACACCATCGAACGCGCCATCAAAAAAGGCTGCGGCGATCTGGACGGCGTCAACTACGAAGAGGGCACCTTTGAAGGGTATGGTCCCGGCGGCGCAGCGGTAATCGTCGAGTTCATGACCGACAACCGCACCCGCACCGTGGCCGATGTACGCTTCATCTTCAACAAGCACAACGGCAGTTTGGGAGTCAGCGGCTCGGTGGCCTTTCTGTTCGATCGCAAAGGGCTGATCATATTCGATGCAGAACAGGACTTCGACACCCTGTTTGAAACGGCCCTCGAAGCCGGCGCCGAAGACGTCAAAGAAGAAGGCGACAGCTACGAGATCATCACCGATCCGGCCGCCTTCATCGAGGTGCGCGAGGCGCTGGCCGCCCAGGGCCTGAAGTGGCAGTCGGCGGAAGTCACCATGATTCCCCAGACCACCGTACAGCTCGAGGGCAAGCAGGCCGAACAGATGCTCAAGCTGATGGACAAGCTCGAAGATAACGATGACGTCCAGAACGTCTATGCCAACTTCGATATCGCTGAGGAAGAACTCGCCAACTTCATGGGCTGATCTTAGTATTACGAACAGGGCGGCGACTGGAGTCTGTCAGGACCGGTGTCGCCCGTTTTGTTTACCCCGGCAGGACCAGACAACCACCATGCGTATTCTGGGAATCGACCCCGGCTCACGGATCACCGGCTACGGCATTATTGAAAAGCAGGGCAACCGTTTGCTGCATATCGACAACGGTGCCATCAGCACCCGCAGCAGCGACGATCTGGCCGACCGGCTGAAAGTAATTTATCAAGATCTGCACCGGGTAATCGCTCAGTACGCCCCCGATGCGGTGGCCATTGAGCGCATCTTTGTCGCCAAAAACGCCCAATCGGCTCTCAAACTCGGCCACGCCCGAGGAGCGGCCATGCTGGCCGGCGTTATTGCCGACTTGCCGGTGGCGGAATACACCGCAGTAGAAGTAAAAAGCGCCGTAGTTGGCTACGGTCGGGCTGAAAAAAGCCAGGTTCAGCAAATGGTGCGCATGCTGCTCAACCTCCCGGAAATCGCCCAGGAGGATGCTTCGGATGCTCTGGCCGTGGCCATCTGCCACGCCCACAGCAACGCCCTCAGCGATCGTTTACCCGGGCTCAATAGCTCTTAACCGTCCTCGGAGTCTACCTTGATCGCCTTGCTTACCGGCAACATCGTTCACAAATCGGTCAATCAGATCATTGTCGACGTCGGCGGCGTCGGCTACCGGCTGCTGATTCCCCTTTCGTCTTTCTACTCCCTGCCGGAAGAAGGAGCCGTACGGCTCCATGTGCACACCCACGTGCGGGAAGACGCCCTGCAGCTGTTCGGCTTTTTGACCATGGAAGAAAAAGAGATGTTCGTCCTGCTGCTGACCATCTCCGGAGTCGGCCCCAAACTGGCGCTGAACATCCTGTCCAACATCCCGGTCAACGATTTGAAATGCGCCCTGACCCAGGGCAACGTCAAGCAGCTATCCAGCCTGCCGGGGATCGGCAAAAAAACCGCCGAACGGTTGGTATTGGAACTGCGGGAAAAAATCCCCGGCGGGGCTCCGGAGGCAGCGGCGACCGGTTCCGCCGCTGCCAATGTCGGCGACCAGCGCGAGGACGCCCTGTCGGCGCTGGTCAACCTGGGCTACAAGGAAAGCCTGTCGAAAAAGGCCCTCGACAAGCTGGAAATCGCCCCCGGCGCCTCACTGGAAGAGATTCTCAAGGCCGCCCTGAAGATCCTGCTGCGCTGAGCTACCGGCAGCTGGCAACAACTGAACCCCTTTCGACCTGACCGCAAGGAGCAATTATGAGCGAGCGACTGATCAGCGGAGAACTCGGCAGCGACGACGACCGCTTCGAAACCTCGCTGCGGCCACGCACCCTCAAGGAATATATCGGCCAGGCCAAGGCCAAAGACAACCTGCAGGTCTTCATCGATGCGGCCCGTGCCCGCCAGGAAGCCCTCGACCACGTGCTATTTTTCGGCCCACCGGGGCTCGGCAAAACCACCCTGGCCAACATCATCGCCAGCGAGATGGGGGTCAACATCAAAAGCACCTCCGGACCGGTGATCGAAAAGGCGGGCGACCTGGCGGCCATTCTCACCAACCTCGAAGAAGGCGACGTGCTGTTCATTGACGAGATTCACCGCCTGTCGCCGGTTGTGGAAGAGATCCTTTATCCGGCCATGGAGGATTACCAGCTCGATATCATCATCGGCCAGGGACCATCGGCGCGCACCATCAAGCTCGACATTCCCCGCTTCACCCTGGTGGGTGCCACCACCCGGGCGGGGCTGCTCTCTTCACCGCTGCGCGACCGTTTCGGCGTCATCTGCCGACTGGAATTCTATAACGCCGAAGAGCTGGCCACCATCGTCCGCCGCAGTGCCGGCATTCTCGGCGTGCCGGTAGCCAAGGACGGCGAAATCGAAGTTGCCCGCCGCAGTCGCGGAACCCCCCGCATCGCCAACCGGCTGCTGCGCCGGGTGCGGGATTTCGCCCAGGTCAAGGGCGACGGAACCATCACCCGGCATATTGCCGACCTGGCCCTCAACCGTCTCGAGGTCGACGACTGCGGTCTCGACCAGATGGACCGCCTGATCCTGTTGACCATTATCGACAAGTTCGGCGGCGGGCCGGTGGGCGTCGAAACCCTGGCCGCCGCCGTTGGCGAGGAAAAGGACACCATAGAAGACGTCATCGAACCCTACCTGCTGCAGCAGGGTTACCTCAACCGCACCCCGAGAGGCCGTACCGCCACCGACCTCGCCCATCGTCACCTGCAACGGCTGCCTCAAGGGGCAGACAACGGCGAACTCTTTTCTTAGCCCGGATCATGAATATCCCGGGCTAGATCAACCTGCAATCAAGAATCATCAGTTCATGACTTCCTCGACGCCTTCCCCCATCAATGCCGATACGCTGCGGCAGTTCACCGAACAGCTGAGCCACTGGGCCGAGAGCCTGATCAGCCGCGGTCGCAGCCCCCTCCGCAAGGTGGAAACCTTCCCCTCGCTGCTGACCGCACAGGGCGAGCAACACCCGCCACTGCTGTTCTGGATCAACCGCGACAGCTGCATGGCGGGCGGCGTGGTGTTGTTCCCGTCGGAAAACGACGCGTCCGCCCTGGATACGGGCCACTACTGCGCCCAGGCCCTCGGCCTGCGTTATTTTGTCACCTGGACCCGCAGCGAAATCTCCTTCTGGGACGACACGGAACCACCTACGCTGCGCAAACAAATCCCTTTGGCCGGCGGTGGGCAGGCCAATACCAGGGATTTCCAGGAAGCGCTGCAACTGCTGCTGGAAGAAATCAAACTGCTGGCGGTCCTCGCCGCGGTACCACCGCCGGAACTCTCGCCCTGCTATCTGGCCAATTTGTGGCGCACAACCCTGTTGGCAACGGAACCACTGCTCAACGAACATTACCGCATCGCCCGCAGCGAAGGTCGCCTGGCCTACGGCGACAGCCCACAAAGTCTGGCCATCGGCAAGGCGTACTTGACCTTTATTCGGCTGCTGGCGTTAAGTCAGCACGATTTGCTCTCATCGGAAATCCAGCCTCATCTGCTTGAAGCGGAAATAGACCGCGCCCTGCCCTCCCTTCCTCCCGGCTTGCGCCGTTCTCTGGCGATTAGAGATAAGGAACTGCCCCTGCCCGAAACCGTTGCGGTTCGCTATCACCTGCTGTTTCGGCGCCTCACCCAATTGCGTCCGGCCAGCGATGTGAATCGATGCTACCAGGCCCTGGCCCTGTTGCTGACCCACGAACATGGTCGTCTGGGCGGCCACCCACCGCCATTTCCGGTGCCGGCAGCCCGGAGCACTCTGCTGCTCAACCCGGACCAGCATTATGCAACCGGGAAACCAGCCCTGGAGCTAGCTTCAGCCCCCTTGCTGGCGGCACTGGCCCTGCAACGCGACCTTGGTGGACATCCGGCTATCGACCAGACCGTATCCCTGTGGGAGGGACCTGAAAACTTCTTACCCTGCCATGTCAGCGGTACCCTGGCCGATCATCGACTGCCGTCGAAAGAACAGCGCAGTCAGTTTCTGGCCCTGCTGCGCCGTTCCTGGCCGAATCGCCGCTTTCGGTTTCCTGCCGCCACTCCGACCTGGATATGGCAGCTGCTGCACCTGCTGGGTTTGGCCGCTGATGGTGCGACCATCGAACTGCGCCTGCCGAACGGCTGGCTGAACAACCATTACGGTCTGCCCGTACTAGAACTGATACAAAAAGAATTCGTCCTCGATCACCTAGGTGACGAGGATGACGGATGGTTAAGCCTGCGGCTTCACAAAACGACCGATGACGACCGGCTCACCACCCTGAGCCATCATGGCAATCCACGCACCTTCGAATGGCGCTGGCTTCATTCTGGGCATCCAGCCCTGGTGACTCTGGCCCTCTATCTGCCCGAGCCGTTGCTGGAGCTATTGGAAAATGACCGGCTTCGCCTGTCGACCGAGTCGAACTGGCCATCCTGCTACAACGAAGCCGTTTTTGCTTATAGCCGTTCCACACTCGGCCAGACGTTGTGGCAGC
>ENA-ORCU01000810-ORCU01000810.1-marine-metagenome-genome-assembly--contig:-NODE-810-length-10704-cov-2.958690_pt1 | contig 10704 bp, 10 predicted proteins | sample MGYA00248631_ERZ508512 | MGnify/ENA primary metagenome ERZ508512 (study PRJEB26183, sample SAMN06268844) | marine metagenome | isolation source: Tt an P1 anaerobic enrichment on pine from sediment taken... | reverse complement strand
GATCACCCCGGCATTGCCGATCAGCACGTCGAGCCCGCCAAAGGCACCGACCGTGGCCTGCACCGCGGCCTCGACCTGGGCAAAATCCGACACGTCGCAGGGCAGGGCGAGGGCAGAGGGGCCGATCTCGCGCGCCAGCGCCTCCACCGCGTCGGCCGAGCGTGCCGCCAGCGCGACCTGTGCGCCTGCGGCGGCAAACTCCCGCGCCGCGGCCGCGCCGATGCCGCGGCTCGCCCCCGTGATGAGCACCCGTTTCCCCGTCATGTCGGCCATCGCATCCTCCTGCTTTTGCCTCAGGTCTACCCCAGCCCCGCCAGCCGCGCCAGCGCGATCAGGCCCTTGACCCCACCGCCCCGAGGGCGGAAGCTCTGCCCAATCGTTTTCGCGCAAGGAGTCATCATGAAACACTTTTCCACAACCGCCGCTGGTGCCATTTGCGCCAGTTTGCTCTGCTCCACGGCCAGTTTCGCCGAAGTGAGCGCGGCGCAAGTCTGGCACGACTGGCAGCTGATGTCCGAGCGCTTTGGCTACACCATCACCGGCACGGAATCCGCCTCGGGCGGCACGCTGACCGTCAGCGACGTGGAACTCACCGCCGAGCTGCCCGAGGTCACGCTGCACGGCGCACTGGATTCCATCACCTTCCGCGAAAACGGCGACGGCACCGTCACCGTGACCATGGCGCCGGACTTCACGCAATCCTTCACCTCTGCCGAGACCGGCGAGAAGGTCGACATGACCATGCAGATGCATCAGAGCGGGATGGAGATGCTGGTGGACGGCAATGAAAATGCCATGTCCTACGATGTCCGCACGGACGAGATGACGATGGACATCGCCGCGGTGGTCGACGGCGAACCCGCGGACATGAAGATTGCGATGGCGTTCGGCGGAATGACCGGGAAATACCTGATCTCGCGCGGCGGCGACGGGCCGATCGCGGCCGAGGGTGCCGCCGAAACGCTCCGGATTACCATGAACGGGACCGACCCGGAAAGCGGCGCCAAGATCGACGGCACGTGGAACCTGTCGGACATGACGGGCAGCACGCTGACCCAGATGGTCGCGGATGCGGACCCCACGGACCTGAACGCCATGCTGCAGGCAGGCTTCGCCGCGAACGGCAATTTCGCCTACGGGGCATCGGATTTCTCGCTGTCGGTCGACGAGAAGGGCGAGCAGTTCATGGCCTCGGGCCAGTCGCAGGGCGGCTCGGCCAGCTTTGCGATCAGCAAGGAGAGCCTGAACTACACCGCCAGCCAGCGCGGTTTCGAGATCGCGCTCAGCGGCTCGGAGATTCCCTTCCCGCAGGTCACCGCGCAGATGGCGGAGATGGATATCGCCGTCACCATGCCGGTGTCGAAATCCGACACGCCGCAGGATTTCGCGCTGCTGACCAGCCTCAAGGGGCTGAGCGTCGGCAACGAGATCTGGTCGCTGTTCGACCCGGCGGGCATGATCCCGCGTGATCCGATGAACCTGGTCGTCAACCTGACCGGCACCGGCAAGTGGATGGTCGACATCATGGACCCCGCCATGGCCGAGACCCTGGAAGCGCAGGCGGGCGAGCTGAACTCGCTGACACTGAAGGACCTGGAACTGTCCTTCGCCGGCGCCTCGCTGACCGGCCAGGGCGCCTTCACCTTCGACAATACCGACCTGGAGAGCTTCGACGGCATGCCGGCGCCCAGCGGCCAGGCCAATTTCATGCTGACCGGCGGCAACAAGCTTCTGGATACGCTGGTGAACATGGGGCTGATGCCCGAAGACCAGGCCCAGAGCCTGCGCATGATGACCGGGATGTTCGCGCGTCCCGGCGAGGGCGAGGACACGCTGGTGTCCGACATCGTGATCACCGACGACCGCCGCGTGATGGTGAACGGCATGCAGATGAAATAGGGCGCGCCGTGCCGAACGGCGCGGCCAAACGCCCCGTGCAGCCTTGCACGGGGCGTTCTCGCGAACTACCTCCAACGGGTCACATGAACAACGGACCCGCTTGATGCCGCAACCGCTCGACACGCTCACCGCCGCCCTTCTCGACGCCGCCCGCAAGGCCGGGGCCGAGGCCGCCGATGCCATCGCCGTGGACGGCACCTCGCTGTCGATCGACGTGCTGAAGGGCAAGCTGGAGCAGGCCGAGCGGTCGGAGGGCGTCGAGATCGGGCTGCGGGTGCTGATCGGCAAACGACAGGCCTGCGTCTCGGCCTCGGACACACGGGCCGAGACCATGGCCGAGATGGCCGAACGCGCCGTCGCCATGGCCCGCGAAGCGCCCGAGGATCCCTGCATCGGCCTTGCCGACCCGGCGCAACTGGCCAGGGATTGGGACGCGGACGCGCTGCAGCTCGACGATCCCGCGACGGAGCCCTCGCCTGCCGAGCTGCAGGATTTCGCCGCCCGGGCCGAGGCCGCGGCCCTGGCCGTTCCCGGCGTCTCGCAGGTTCAGTCCGCCACGGCCGCCTACGGGTGCCGCGCCCTGCACCTGGCCGCCAGCAACGGCTTTGCCGGCGGCTATGCGCGCAGCGACAGCGTGATTTCCTGCGTGGCCATCACCGGCGAGGGCACGGCGATGGAGCGCGACTACAATTCCGAGATGCGGATCTTCGCCGGTGACCTGCCCGGCCCCGAGGAAATCGGCCGCATCGCCGGCGAGCGCGCCGCCGCCCGCGCGGGTGCGCGCCGCCCCAGGACCGGCGCCTACCCGGTCGTCTTCGACGAGCGTATCTCCTCCTCGCTGATCGGCCACCTTCTGGCCGCGATCAACGGCAATGCCATCGTGCGCGGGGCCTCCTGGCTGCGCGACGCGCTGGGGGAGCAGGTTCTGCCCGGCCACCTGTCGCTGATCGAGGACCCGCACCGCCCGCGCGCCGCCGGCTCGCGCCCCTTCGATGCCGAAGGCCTGCCCACCGCGCGCCGCGCCATCGTCGCGGACGGCGCGCTGACCGGCTGGGTGCTCGACCTCGCCACCGCGCGCAAGCTGGGGCTGGAGAGCACCGGCAACGCCGCCCGCGGCACCTCGGCCCCGCCGTCGCCCTCGGTGGGCAACGTGACGCTGACCCCGGGCGAGCTGAGCCGCGATGACCTTCTGGCCGAGATGGGCACGGGGCTGCTGGTGACCTCCATGATCGGCTCCACCATCAACCCAAACACCGGCGACTATTCCCGCGGGGCCTCGGGCTTCTGGGTGGAGAACGGCCGGATCACCCACCCGGTCAACGAATGCACCATCGCGGGCAACCTGCGCGACATGCTGAAGACCATCGTCCCGGCCAATGACGCCCGGCCGCATCTGTCGCGCCGGGTGCCGAGCCTGCTTGTCGAGGGGCTGACTCTTGCCGGTGACTGATCTCGACCTGCTGAGCCGCGCCGCCCGAAAGGCGGGCGAGATCGCGGCCGGCCACTGGCGCAACAGCCCCAAGGCCTGGGACAAGCCCGGCCACCAGGGCCCCGTGACCGTGGCCGACCTGGAGATCGACGCCGCCCTGCGCGACATGCTGAGCGCGGCACGGCCCGGCTACGGCTGGCTGTCGGAGGAAACCGAGGACAACGGCGCGCGCCTTGAGGCCCGGCGCGTGTTCATCGTCGATCCGCTGGACGGCACCCGCGCCTTCATCAAGGGCGAGCGCAGCTTCGCCCATGTGCTGGCCGTGGCCGAGGAAGGCGAGGTGATCGCCGCGGCGGTGTTCCTGCCCATGCTCGACCGGATGTTCACCGCCATCCGCGGCGGCGGCGCCGCGCTGAACGGCGAGCTTATCCGCCACAGCGGGCGGGAGAGGCTCGAAGGCGCCTCGCTTCTGGCAGCGCGGCCCGCACTGGAACCGCGGTTCTGGACCGAAGGCCCGCCGCAGGTCGGCCTGCATTCCCGCCCCTCACTGGCCTACCGGCAATGCCTGGTGGCCCAGGGCCGGTTCGACGCCATGCTCACCCTGCGCGACAGCTGGCACTGGGACCTGGCCGCCGGCGCGCTGATCCTGCAGGAGGCCGGCGCCACCGTGACCGACCGCTCGGGCCGGCCGCTGCGGTTCAACACCCCGCAGCCGCATTCGCCCGGCATCCTCGCCGCGCCGCCTGCTCTGCATGCGGAACTGCTGGCACGCCTGACCGAGGCGGCGCCCCTTTCTCTGCCCCGCAGCATGGTCTAACCTGCGCGCCAGCACGCGAACAGTATCGGAGAACGGCATGACCCAGCGCCTTCACCTCGTCTTCGGCGGCGAACTGGTGGACCCTCAGAAAACCACCTTCAAGGATGTCGACGACATCCATATCGTGGGCATCTTCCCCAACTACGCCGCGGCCCACGAGGCCTGGAAGGCCGAGGCGCAGCGCACCGTGGACAATGCCCATATGCGCTATTTCATCGCCCATCTGCACCGGCTGCGCGACGAAGAGATCGAGGCCAGCCCCACCGAGGAACTCGACAGCTAACCGCGCATGGGACCGTCGCTTTCCCTGTGGCTCTACCGGCTCCGCACGCGGCTGACCGAGACCGACCCGCCCGCGCCGCCCCCGCGCCCGGAGGGGCCGGTGCTCTGGCTGCACTGCCCCGGAGGGCCCGGCGCCGCCGCCATGCTGGAGCTCGTCCGCATCGCCCGCGCGTCCCGGCCGAAGCTGGGTGTCCTGCTGACCCATCCCCAGGGGGCCGCGCCCCTGCCCCTGCCGTCCGGGGCGTCTGACCGGATCACCCAGCTGGCGCTGCCGCCCGACGGCCCGGCCAGCGCCCGCGCGCTGCTGGAGCATTGGCGCCCCGAGCTGGGGTTCTTCTGCAGCTCCTCGCTGCCGCCTGCGCTGATCGCCGAGGCGGGGCAGCGCGGCGTGCCGCTGGGCCTTTTCGCCGATACCGGGCCCGAGGAGGGCCTGCCGGAATTTGCCCTGCGCGGGCGGCTGTCGCAGGCGCTGTTGCGGCGGTTCGACCGTGTGTTCCTGGGCAGCGAGCAATGGGCCGCGCATTTCCGCCGGCTTGGCCTGCCGCCGCACCGGATGGAACTGACCGGGCCGCTGTCGGAGGGGCCGCATGCCCTGCCCTGCAACGAGGCCGAGCGCGAGACGATGGCCGCGGTTCTGGCCGGACGGCCCACGTGGCTGGCGATGCAGCCTTCCCCGGCCGAGACGCCGATCGCGCTCGCCGCCCAGGCCGCGGCCAGCCGCAAGGCGCACCGCCTCCTGCTGATCCTGGCGCCCGACGACCCCGCGCGCGGCGCCGAGCTTGCCGCCGATCTGCGCCGCGAAGGCTGGCGCGTCGCGCTGCGCTCGGAAAACGAGGACCCGGCCGACGACACCCAGGTCTATGTCGCCGATCTGGAAGGCGAACGGGGCCTTTGGTACCGCCTCGCCCCGGTCAGCTTTCTCGGCCAGAGCTATGGCAGCGGCACGCCCCCCGACCCGTTCGAGCCCGCCGCGCTCGGCTCGGCCATCCTGCACGGCCCCGCCACCGGCGCGCAGGCCGAGCGTTTCGACCAGCTCGACCGCGCCGCGGCCGCCCGCAAGGTGGAGGATGCCCGCAGCCTCGGCACGGCGCTGATCGAACTGCTTTCGCCCGAACAGACCGCGGCCATGGCCCATGCGGCCTGGGATGTGATCTCGCGCGGGGCCGAGGCCACAGACCAGGTGGTGCAGTGGATGCTCGACACGCTCGACGCGGAGGAGGCGGCCTGATGCGCGCGCCTTCGTTCTGGTTCAACCCGCCCCGTCACCCCGGCCTGCGCGCCCGCGCGCTGGCCCCGCTCGCCGCCCTTTACGCCGCGGCCACGGCGCGGCGGCTGCGCAAGGGGCGGCCGTGGCGCGCGCCGGTTCCGGTGATCTGCATCGGCAACATCAACGCGGGCGGCACCGGCAAGACGCCCACGGCGATCGCGCTGGTGCAACGCCTGATCGCGCGCGGGCACAAGCCCCATGTGGTGTCGCGCGGCTATGGCGGCACGCTTGCCGGTCCGGTGCAGGTCGATGAGCGCGCCCATTCGGCGGGCGAGGTTGGCGACGAACCGCTGCTGCTGGCCGCCTTCACCCCTACCTGGGTGGCCAGGGACCGCGCCGCGGGCGCCCGCGCGGCGGCCGCGGCCGGGGCGGATGTCATTGTGCTCGACGACGGGTTCCAGAACCCCGCCGTAAAGAAGGACCTGTCGCTGGTGGTGGTGGATGCGGCCAGGGGCTTCGGCAATGGCCGGGTGATCCCCGCGGGCCCCCTGCGCGAACCGGTGGAGGTGGGGCTCAGCCGCGCCGACCTGCTGCTTTCGATCGGGCCGGCCAGGGCCCAGCGCCATTTCGCGGAGACCTGGCCCGGCCTGCCGGTCCCGCATCTGAAGGGCGCGCTTCGGCCCCTGCCCACCGGCATGGACTGGGAAGGCCTGCCGGTGCTGGCCTTCGCCGGCATCGGCCATCCCGAGAAATTCTTCGCCACGCTGGAGTCCCTGGGCGCCCGCCTGCTGCGCGCCGAGGCGCTGAGCGATCACCAGCCGCTCACCGAGGCGCTGATAAAGCGGCTGGAGGTCGAGGCGATGGCCCTTGGCACGCAGATGGTCACCACCGAAAAGGACGCGGTCCGCCTGCCCGACAGCTTTCGCCGCAAGGTGCTGACCCTGCCCGTGCGGCTGGAGCTTGAGGACTGGGCGCCACTCGACGCCGCACTGGACCGGCTGGGGCTCTAGCCCTTCCGGCCGCGGATCTCGTCGCCGTGCTCGTCGAGCCTGGGCGAGGGGCGTTCCACCGCCAGTTCGGCGCCGGAGAAAAGGAAGGGCGAGCGCACGCCGGGAACGCCGTCGAGTTCCACCCGCATCCCCCGCGCCTCGATCTGCGGATCGGCAAAGACCTCTGCCATGTCGTTGATCGGCCCCGCGGGCACGCCCTGCGTCTCGCAGGCGGCCAGCAGGTCGGCCTTGGCGAACCGCCGGGTGGCCTCGGTCAGCCGGGCGGTCATCTCGTCGCGGTTGGCGATGCGGTCGGCATTGGTCAGGTACTCGGGCGCCTCGGCCATCTCCGGCACGCCAAGCAGGGCGCAGAGCCGCCGGTATTGGGCGTCGTTGCCGGTGGCGATGATGATGAAGCCGTCGGCGCAGTCGAACACCTGGTAGGGCGCGAGGTTGACATGGGCATTGCCCATGCGCCCGGGCGGCGTTCCGGTGGCGAAGTAGTTCATCGCCTGGTTGGCGGTGATCGCCGTAGCCACGTCCAGCAGCGCCATGTCGATCTGCTGGCCCCGGCCCGTCTGCCCGCGCTGATGCAGGGCGGCGAGGATGGCTGTGGCGGCATAGACGCCGGTGAAAATGTCGGTCACCGCCACGCCCGCCTTCTGCGGCTGGCCGTCCGGCTCGCCGGTGATCGACATCAGCCCCGACATGCCCTGGATGATGAAATCGTAGCCCGCGCGGTGCGCATAGGGCCCGGTCTGCCCGAACCCGGTGATCGAGCAATAGATGAGCCGCGGGTTGATCGCGCTGAGGCTGTCGTAATCCAGCCCGTATTTCGCCAGGCCCCCCAGCTTGAAATTCTCGATCACGATATCGGCGCCCGCCACCAGATCGCGCACCAGCGCCTGGCCCTCGGGGGTGCGGAAATCGGCGGCCACCGATTTCTTGCCGCGGTTGCAGGAATGGAAATAGGCCGCCGAGCGGTCGTCGCCGCGTTCGATGAAGGGCGGGCCCCAGCGGCGGGTGTCGTCGCCTTCGGGGCTTTCGACCTTGATCACCTCGGCGCCCAGATCGGCCAGCACCTGGCCCGCCCAGGGGCCGGCCAGGATGCGCGCCAGTTCGACGACCTTCAGGCCTTCAAGCGGTGCGGCCATGGATCACTCGGCCAGTTTCTCGTCGAGGATGGCCTTGAGATCCGTGTAGGACATGTTCGAGTATTTCTGCCCGTTGATATAGAGCGTCGGCGTGCCCTCGACCTTGTCGGCCTTGGAGTTTTCCTCGCTCCAGGCGACCAGGGACTGGGCCATGTCGGCATCCTTCAGGCAGGTATCCATCTGGCCGTCGCTCAGCCCCGCGGCGCGGCCGATGGTGCGCAGCTTCTCCACCACCTCGGTGGGCTGCTTGGCGCCCGCCCAGTCCCGCTGCTTTTCGAAGATCATGTCGACGATGCCGAAGAACCGCTGTTCGCCACCGCAGCGCGCGATCATCCCGGCCCAGAGCGCGTAACGGTCCCAGTAGACCTCGCGATAGACGAAATGCAGCTTGCCGGTGTCGATGTAGTCGGGCTTCAGCTTGGTGTAGACGTTGTCGTGGAAGTTCTTGCAATGCGAGCAGGTGTAGGAGGCGTATTCGATCAACTCGACCTTGGCATCGGGATTGCCGATGCTCATCTCCTGAATCTCGACCTCGGCCGCGTTGGCCGCGGTGACGAATCCCTCGCCGATCGCAGGCAGCCCCCCCTGCGGGGTGGTCATCCAGGCATAGCCCAGGGCGGCCAGGGCAATGGCCCCGGCGGGCAGTGCGAATTTGCGGAACATCGGGGTCTCCTTACCGTTTCCTTCGGGATAAGACATTCTGGCCCAGAGCTTCAAGGGCGGCGCGCAGGCCGTCGTCGCCCACCCCGTCGGCCAGCGCGCGGGCCTCGTGCTGCGCCTCGGGGCTGGGCGCGGGGCGGCGCTTGGGCGCCGGGGTGAACTGCGCCTGTCCCTCGGCAAACCCGGTGGGGGCGGTCTGGGTCAGGCGGATGCGCGAAATGGCGGAGTAGCCGTAGCAGGCGTTGACCTTTTCGCGGATCTTTTCCTTCTGCATCTCCAGCATGGGCGCCATGGCGCCGGTGGTCAGCAGGGTCAGCGTGGCGCCGAAGCCCTGGCGACCGTATTTCACCTCCACCGGCCGGGCGCTGCGGGCGGTGTCCTCGCCCACGATCTCGGCCCAGTGGGTCAGCAGCCGGGCAACGGCAAAACCGCGCGCCTCGCCGGCCACGCGGACGCGCTCGGCCAGCAGGGCCGAGGTGCGTTCGAACCCGCGCTTGCGGCGGGCCGGGGGGGCGGCATCTGGGGACTTGCGCATCTTGCCTGTCATTGTGACTGTTGCGCCCTATTCTAGTGGCCGGGCCACGCGCCAGCCAGAGCTTTCACCAGAGACGGGACATAAACATTGCGTGACGAGGATCTCAGCGGAGCGTTGCTGGACTGGTACGACCGGCATGCACGGGTGCTGCCCTGGCGGGTGCCGCCGGGGGCGGGCGTGCGGCCCGACCCCTACCGCGTGTGGCTGTCCGAGGTGATGCTGCAGCAGACAACCGTCGCAGCGGTCAGGGATTACTTCCACCGTTTCACCAGCCGCTGGCCGAATGTCGAGGCGCTGGCCGCCGCCCCGGATGACGAGGTCATGGCCGAATGGGCGGGCCTCGGCTATTACGCGCGCGCCCGCAACCTGCTGAAATGCGCCCGCGCGGTGGCGGGGGCGGGCGGGGCGTTTCCCGACGACCATGCCGAGTTGCTGAAACTGCCCGGAATCGGCCCCTACACCGCGGCCGCGATCTCGGCCATCGCCTTCGACCGGCCCGAGGTCGTGGTCGATGGAAATGTTGAGCGGGTGATGGCGCGCCTCTTCGCCATCGAGACACCGCTGCCCACCGCCAAGCCCGAACTGACCACGCTGGCCGCAGGGCTGACGCCCGCCACCCGGCCCGGCGATTATGCGCAGGCGGTGATGGATCTCGGCGCCACGATCTGCACCCCGAAATCGCCCGCCTGCGGCATCTGCCCTTGGGCCGAGGCCTGCGTGGCGCGCGCGCAAGGGGTGCAGGCCGATCTGCCCCGCAAGCTGCCCAAGACGCCAAAACCCACCCGACTGGGCGTCGCCTATGTCGGCCGCCGCGCCGACGGCGCCTGGCTGCTGGAGCGGCGCCCCGACAAGGGGCTGCTCGGCGGCATGCTGGGCTGGCCCGGCAGCGACTGGGCCGAGACCCCGCCCCGGCCCGCGCCGCCCGCCCCCGGCGACTGGCGCGACCTGGGGGCCGAGGTGCGCCACACCTTCACCCATTTCCACCTGCACCTGTCGCTGCGCGTGGCCCATCTGCCCGAGGACGCAACGCCCGAAAGGGGGTGTTTTCACCCCCATGACAGCTTCCGCCCCTCTTCGCTGCCCACGGTGATGCGCAAGGCTTTCGACCTCGCGCGCGAGGCTTTGCCGGACGGAATGTGAGTGGCTATAGTGCGGCCACGGGGGGCGCATGCACGGACCGTATCGGAGCAGAAAATGATCCCCTCTTCGCAAGTGAGGCGGCTGCGGAACGCCCTGCCGTTCTGGCTGTCGCTCGGCATGTTGCCCCTACTGATCCTCGGCGCGGCCCGCGGTGGCGTCTGGGTGGCCTTCCTGCCGCTCTATGGCTGGGTGCTGTTCACCATCCTCGACGCGCTGACCGGGCTTTTCGAGGAAAACGCCGACCCCGACACCCCCGACGAAGACCTGCTCTGGTATCGCCTGATCACCATGATCTGGTTCCCCATCCAGTTCGCGGCGATCTTCGGCACCATCTGGTGGGTCAGCGCCACCGACCACCTGTCGGCGCCGGAGATCATCGTGCTGTTCTTCGGGGTCGGGGTAATCTCGGGCACCGTCGGGATCAATTACAGCCATGAGCTGATGCACCAGAAGAACCGCACCGAGCGCTGGCTGGGCGACCTGCTGCTGGCGACCGTGCTCTACAGCCATTTCCGCTCGGAGCATCTGCGCGTGCACCACCCCTGGGTCGGCACCCCGCGCGCCCCGGTCCCCGCGCCCTACAACGAGGGGT
>ENA-ORCU01000809-ORCU01000809.1-marine-metagenome-genome-assembly--contig:-NODE-809-length-10712-cov-2.826140_pt1 | contig 10712 bp, 5 predicted proteins | sample MGYA00248631_ERZ508512 | MGnify/ENA primary metagenome ERZ508512 (study PRJEB26183, sample SAMN06268844) | marine metagenome | isolation source: Tt an P1 anaerobic enrichment on pine from sediment taken... | reverse complement strand
TTGAGATGATAAAAGTACTTGTAATTGCATTATTGTTTTTTTTGGCATCGAACGGGTTTGCCCAGCGTTTGGACGAATTTTTCCCTTCAGAGGACTTAACCACCGTTGGAGCCTACTATTATCCGGAACATTGGGACGAAGCGCAGTGGGATCGCGACCTGAAAAAGATGGCCGAAATGGGTTTTGAGTTTACGCATTTTGCAGAGTTTGCCTGGGCGCAACTGGAGCCTGAAGAGGGCGTGTACGACTTCGATTGGCTGGATAAGGCCGTTGCTTTGGCTGCCAGGCACAAGCTAAAGGTTATTATGTGTACGTCTACGGCTACGCCACCCGTTTGGCTGGTTCGCAAACACCCGGAGATTTTGAAAATGCGCGAAGACGGAACACGCATGGATCATGGTTCGCGACAGCATGCTTCATTTTCAAGTGAACTTTATCGTCAATATTCCATGAAAATGATTGTCGAACTGGCTAAGCATTATGGGAACGACCCCCGGATTATAGGCTGGCAGCTCGACAACGAGCCCGCTGCGAACGTTGACTATGGTGCTGATGCCCAGAAACGGTTTCGCGAATGGCTCAGGGAGAAATACCAAACCATTGATGCCCTGAACAAAGCCTGGGGAACCAACTTTTGGAGTGGCACTTACAGCGATTTCTCGGAAATCAATATCCCCCAGCACAAACAATGGGGAATGAACTTGTATCAACGGTTGGATCACAGTCGTTTCTGCGACCACGAAACGGCTTCGTTTCTTGATGAGCAAGCTGAAACCATCCGCCAATATGCCGGTTCGAATCAATGGATTACCACCAACTACATTCCCTATTACGATGCCCGCTATGCAGGAGCCAGCAAAGAACTTGACTTTATTACTTACACCCGTTACATGGTTTATGGTGAGCACAAAGGAATCGGACGGAAAGGCTACCGGGTTGGCGAGTACTCTCGAATTGCCATGGCCAACGATTATTTCAGGCCACTTACACCGATATATGGGGTGATGGAACTGCAGCCGGGGCAGGTTAACTGGGGGACAATCAATTCGCAGCCCCTTCCCGGGGCGGTACGATTGTGGCTTTGGCATGTATTTGCTGGTGGCAGCAAGCTAACCTGTACCTATCGTTTCCGGGCGCCGATTTATGGTTATGAGCAGTACCATTACGGCATTGTGGGTCCTGATGGTGTCACCCCAACTCCGGGCGGACTGGAGTTCCAGCAGTTTATGGACGAAATCAAGCTGCTACGCGGGCAATCAGTCATCGGAAAAGTTCCGGCAGAATATCAAAAAAGAAAAACAGCTATTCTTTACGATCCTGACAATACCGTCGCCATCAATCAAAACAAGCAAACCACGGTGTGGGATACCGAGCAGCATGTGCTAAAATATTATAAGACGCTAAAGTCGTTTGGTGCCCCGGTTGATTTTATTCGCGACACCATGGACTTTGCAAAATACCCCGTGGTTGTGGTGCCGGCATACCAGCAGATGAGTTTGAAGTTGATCGAAAAATTGCGTCGTTATGTCGATGCAGGAGGTAATTTGATTATGTCATGCCGCACGGGCCATCAGAATGAACTGGGCCATCTGTGGGAAGCGCGCCATGCTGAGCCTATTTACCAGTTGATTGGGGGCGAAATTGAAAGCTACGATTTGTTGCGTCCTTATGCGTCCGACACGATCGTGATGGACGGTCAACACTTTGCCTGGACCAGTTGGGGCGATTTGCTGAATCCCGCAGAGGGAACTGAAAGCTGGGCAAGCTACACCAGCGATTTTTATGCCGGCAAAACAGCCGTGAGCTTTCACCAACTTAAAAAAGGAAGTGTGTGCTACGTTGGAGCAGACAGCAATAGTGGTGACCTGGAACAGGCAGTGCTTAGCCGGGTATATGATCGTCTTGAGATACCGGTTGAAAATTATCCTCCCGGAGTATTGGTGGAATATCGTGATGGTTTTGGGATTGCCATGAATTATTCCAATGAGGACTATCAAATGAATCTTCCTCAGAATACCGAAATTTTGATCGGCAAACAGGTTATCTCAACGGCAGGCGTGCTGGTATGGAAAACGCATTAGTTTGAAAACAGAATAATCACCCGATAATTTGTAAAATGCTTTCAAAACCATCATTCTCAATTTTACTGGTATTTATGGCAAACATCCTCCTCTCCATGAACCTTTCAGCGCAGCACGATCCGGCTTGGGACAACACAACAAAGAGGCAGTGGGATCCTGCATTTCAGCAGGTTGAATTTGCTTCTTCAGCCGATGGGGCTAAGCAAAGGGCTTATTTGTATGCTAGTCGCAGCAAAACCTCAAAGCCGCTGATTGTGAGTTTGCACACCTGGAGTGGGGACTATGCTCAGAAGGATCCGCTGGCTAAAGAAATACTGGCGCGCGATTGGAATTATATTCATCCTGATTTTAGGGGGGCGAATAACAAGCCTGATGCTGCAGGTAGTCAACTGGTCTTGTCGGATATTGAAGATGCCATTCGCTATGCGCTGAAACACACGAATGCTGATCCGGAGGATGTTCATATTATCGGTGTGTCGGGCGGAGGAATGGCGGCACTGGCGGCTTACATGAATATTCCTTACCCGGTAAAATCGTTCTCATCATGGGCGCCCATTTCCGACTTGGAAGCTTGGTATTGGGAGTCAGTTGGACGAAAACAGAAATATGCCGGCGATATTCTGAAGATTGTGTCTTCCGACAGCCTTTTCAACCCGCAGGAAGCTCGTCGCCGCTCGCCCTTGTATCAGGAGTTTCCACTCGAATTGCGCAAAAATGCGAAACTGTACATCTATGAAGGTGTTCACGATGGTTATGAAGGATCGGTGCCCATTACCCATTCAATTAACATGTATAACCGGTTGGCAGGCGAACTAAAATTTGGTTTCCGGGATCTTGATTCGATTATGCCATATGCTTCCCAGGACCCGGATTTGGTTTCAGAGAAAGAGATGATTGAGCTGCTTACCAAACGATATCATCCGGGATTCAGTCAAAATCAGCCATTAGCTGATCGCAGGGTCTATTTGTTTCGGAGATTTCAGAATATTCAACTGACTATTTTTGAAGGTGGCCATGAGCAAATACCACAGGCTTTGGGATTCATACCTTACAAAAAAGTCACTCTCCTAAAATATAGGGTACTCACCATTGGCGACTCCAATGGGCAAAATAAAGACGGTTGGGTGGGCCAGTTGAGAAGAATGATGCCGGAATCTGATTTTGTTAATTTTTCTCAGGGTGGACGAACCATTGGATTCGATAATCTTGGACGAAAAGATTTAAACGCGCTAAGGAATATCGATGATTATTTAGATCAAGCGCAACAAGAAGCAGGCAGGGAGGGCTATGACTACCTGGTTGTTTGCCTGGGAACCAATGATACAAAAAAGGTATTTGCCGACCGGCAAGAAGAGGTTGTGGCAAATTTTGAAGAACTCCTGCTAAAAATAAAAAATCATCCTTTGGTCAAATCGACCAAAACAAAGCTTATTTTTGTGACGCCTCCACCGATGAGAACATACGGAATCCTTGAGAAATATGAAGGCGGCAACGAACGACTGGAAAACTTGCTTCCTCAGTTAATGTCAATCGCGAGAACCAATAATTTTGAAGTTATCGATGTTTATCATCCACTGATGGGGATTGTGGACTACTATGCAAAAGATGGGATTCATATGGCTGGTGCAGGTCAGGAAATTATCGCTTCAAAAATAATCGAGCAACTATTGAATCGTGAGTAAGGCAGATCACCTGTTGAACGCTTGGTTTTCAAAGCCTTTTCTTCGTTATTTGATAAGCTTTATGTCGGATTCTTCTTTTATTTTGTTTGCATAGTCTGATATAAACTGCGAAATTCCAGAAAAAAACTGGTTTTTACTTACAAATTAATTTTGTCTTTGCGGATTAATTTCTACATTTGCTCCATCAACAATTTAAAAGATGAAAATTCAGGCTATCATACTCAACGTCCTTATCCTTCTAGTCGTGGTCATTTCGCAGACGAAGTGAGGATGTCGTACGTTGGTATAACCGATAGCCATTCTCAACAGGGGGAATGGCTTTTTTCATTTATAGAACTTTGATTTATGGGACATTTTGCAACAATTCATTTGGTCATTCTAGTCGTCATTCTAGTGTTTCGCTAAGAAAGGCCTGGGATTGTTGAACAAATAAAATTCGAAAGCCTTTCTCTGTAGAGAAGGGCTTTTTTAAAAATAAAAATTCGGAATGAAAATGCAGAAAAAGTTGAGATCGGCCACAACCACCGAAGGACGCAAGATGGCGGGAGCCCGTAGTCTTTGGAGGGCGAATGGTGTGAAAGAAGAACAATTTGGAAAGCCCATGATTGCCATTGTCAATTCGTTCACCCAGTTTGTTCCGGGACATGTTCATTTGCATCATATTGGTCAGGAAATTAAAGCCCTGATTGAAGAACGAGGTTGCTTTGCTGCTGAGTTTAATACCATTGCCATTGATGACGGCATTGCCATGGGACACGATGGAATGTTGTATTCCCTGCCTTCGCGCGATGTGATTGCTGATAGCGTAGAGTACATGTGCAACGGACACAAAGCCGATGCCATGATCTGTATTTCCAACTGTGACAAGATTACTCCGGGAATGATGATGGCCGCAATGCGTTTAAACATTCCGGCCATTTTTGTTTCGGGCGGACCGATGGAAGCCGGAAAAATCGACGCTAAATCCTACGATTTGGTTGATGCCATGGTGATGGCGGCCGATGACTCGGTTTCGGACGAAACCATTTTGCGCGTGGAGCAGGAAGCCTGCCCAACCTGTGGTTCCTGCTCGGGCATGTTCACGGCAAACTCGATGAACTGTTTGGCGGAAGCGCTCGGACTGGCCTTGCCTGGAAACGGAACCATCGTGGCTACCCATGCCAATCGGAACAAATTGTTTGCTGAAGCGGCTGATCGTATTGTCGATATTACCTACGACCACTACCAAAATGGCAATGAAAAAGTAACACCTCGGGGAATTGCAAGCAAAGCGGTATTTGAAAATTCCATGAAACTTGACATCGCCATGGGCGGTTCAACCAACACGGTGTTGCACATCCTGGCTATTGCTCAGGAAGCTGGTGTTGACTTCACAATGGAAGATATTGACAAGCTTTCGCGCAACACACCCAACCTGTGTAAAGTAGCGCCCAACTCCGATTACCACATCGAGGATGTAAACCGGGCTGGCGGAATCCTCGGTATTTTGGCCGAGATGGATCGCGCTGGTTTATTGGATACATCGGTTTCGCGTGTTGACGGCTTGACGTTGGCTGAGGCCATTCAGAAATATGATGTGATGAATCCGAAGGTTTCTGAGGAAGTTATCACCAAATATAAATCGGCTCCGGCCGGAGTTCGCAACAATGTTATGGGCTCGCAGGAAAGTTATTATAAAGCATTGGATACCGATCGGGAAAAAGGATGTATCCGCAGTTTGGAACATGCTTACAACAAAGATGGAGGATTAGCGGTTTTGTTTGGAAACATTGCCCGCAACGGATGCATCATAAAAACTGCAGGCGTTGATCCGTCGGTATACACGTTTAAAGGAACTGCCAAGGTATTCCAGTCACAGGATGATGCGGTGAATGGGATTCTTGGCGACTCTGTGCAGGCCGGCGATGTGGTGGTGATCCGCTACGAAGGACCCAAAGGAGGCCCGGGCATGCAGGAAATGTTGTACCCCACATCGTACATTAAATCCATGAAGCTGGATAAGGCCTGTGCCTTGATTACCGATGGCCGGTTTTCAGGAGGAACTTCCGGCTTGTCCATCGGACACATTTCGCCCGAAGCTGCAGCAGGAGGTGAAATTGCACTGATCAAGGATGGCGACCTGATCGAAATTAGTATTCCGGAACGCAAAATAAACTTGCTGATTTCGGATCAGGAAATGGCAAAAAGGAAAGCTGACGAAGAAGCAAAAGGCAAGGAAGCTTATATGCCGGCTGGCAGAAACCGGGTGGTTAGCAAAGCGCTAAAAGCATATGCCAGTCTTGTTTCTTCAGCTGACAAAGGAGCTATCCGGTTGATCGATTAGCCGGCAATGACGATTTGCTGACTGACAAATGACTGGTCAGTTTTCAGATGGTCAATCATAAATTATAAAATTAGATTGTTCGATAAACAAATAAAAACTCAGATATTATGGCAGTAAAGCGTATGACAGGATCAAAAGCCGTTATTCTTTCCCTGTTGGAAGAAGGCGTTGATACCATTTTTGGATATCCGGGCGGGGCAATCATGCCCATTTACGATGCCCTGTATGATTTTGATAAGCAAGTAACCCATATTCTCACCCGTCACGAGCAAGGTGCGGTGCATGCGGCCGAAGGGTATGCTAAGGTGACCGGCAAGGCTGGTGTTTGTTTTGCTACCTCGGGGCCGGGCGCAACCAACCTGATTACCGGAATCGCTGATGCGATGATCGACTCCATTCCATTGGTTTGTATTACCGGGCAAGTGGCTTCTCCGCTACTCGGAACCGATGCTTTTCAGGAATCGGATGTGGTTGGTATTTCCATGCCAATTACCAAGTGGAATTATCAGATCACCAATGCAGACGAGATTCCGGAGGCTATCGCCAAAGCCTTCTATATTGCACAATCGGGCCGTCCGGGACCAGTGTTGCTCGATATTGCCAAAGATGCGCAGTTTCAGGAAATTGATTTCAGCTATAAAAAATGTACCAAAATCAGATCGTATATTCCGGAGCATCCGGTTGATCCGTTTAAGGTTAAAGCCGCTGCCTGGCTGATTGATCAGGCCAAGAAACCTTTACTGCTTTTCGGTCAGGGTGTCATCATTGCACAAGCCGAAGCTGAGCTGAAAGCTTTCGTCGAAAAAACGGGTATTCCGGCAGCCTGGACCTTACTCGGCCTGTCTGCCATGCCAACCGATCATCCGCTCAACGTAGGTATGCTGGGTATGCATGGGAATTATGGCCCGAATATCAAAACCAATGAGGCGGACTTGATTATCGCCGTCGGGATGCGGTTCGATGACCGGGTAACCGGGAAAGTTAGCGCATATGCTAAAAATGCGAAAATCATTCACCTGGAAGTGGATCCGGCGGAGATTGATAAAATCATTAAGACCGATGTCGCGGTCTTGGGTAATGCCAAAAAGTCGCTGGCCATGCTGATCGACAATGTGAAGGAAAATAAGCATGACGAGTGGGTTCAAGAGTTCAGAGATTGTGATAAAGTTGAGCGGGAAAAAGTGATTGATAGAGACCTTCGCCCTGAAAAGGTGGGTTTAACCATGGGAGAGGCTGTTCGAATCACTTCTGAAAAAACAAACAACAATGCCGTGCTGGTCACTGATGTAGGACAGCAGCAAATGATTGCCTCGCGCTACTTTAAATTTACGCAGTCCAAAAGTAATGTGACATCCGGCGGACTGGGAACGATGGGATACGCGATCCCTGCAGCCATGGGAGCACAGCTGGGTGCCAAAAACCGAACGGTGTGCTGTTTTGTCGGCGACGGAGGCTTCCAGATGACCTTGCAGGAATTGGGGACAATTGTACAAAATAAGTTGCCTGTGAAGATTATCCTGCTGAATAACAACTTCCTTGGGATGGTTCGCCAATGGCAACAGCTGTTTTTTGAAAAGCGTTATTCATTCACCGAGCTGCACAATCCTGATTTCATAATGATTGGAAAAGGTTTTGGTATGGAAGGCCACAAAGTAACCATGCGCGAGGAGCTGGAAGACGGCATCCAAAAGATGCTCGATCATGATGGCCCTTATCTGTTGGAGGTTGTTGTTGAGAAAGAAGATAACGTGTTCCCCATGGTTCCCTCAGGAGCATCAGTTTCAGACATTATTCTCGAAGCTTAAACTATAAAAATCGAAACAATGAAAAAGGAATTTATCATTAGCATATATTCGGAGAACCACATCGGATTATTAAACCGGATCACGATTAATTTTACCAGGCGTAAAATGAATATCGAAAGCCTGACGGTTTCCGAATCTGCAATCAGAGGTATTTCAAAATTTACCATTGTGGTAAATGAAGAGGAAGACCGGGTGAAAAAAGTGGTGGGCCAGTTGGAAAAAGTAGTGGAGGTGCTGAAAGCTTTTTATCATACCAACGATGAAATGGTCTTTCAGGAAATTGCACTTTACAAGGTTCAAACCGACACTTTGTATGACAGTGACCAGGTTGAGCGCTTGGTTCGCAAGGCTGGTGCCCGTATTTTGGAAATTACCCGCGAATACACCGTGATCGAAAAAACCGGGCACAAGGAAGAAACACAGGAACTGTTTGAAGCGTTGAACCAGTTTGGCGTATTGCAGTTCATCCGTTCTGGCCGGGTGGCAATTACCCGCGACCCCATCGAACGCTTGTCCGAGTTTTTGATGGAACGTGACAACTTATTGAACCAGTTCGATTAATTTTGTGATGGAACCAGAAAAGAAATCATATTAAATATTGAAAATCATCAAATAAAGCATAAAAAGAAATGGCAAATTATTTTAACACACTTCCTTTGCGCCTGCAGTTGGAACAATTGGGAACCTGCGAATTTATGGATCAATCGGAATTTGCAGACGGCGTAAAAAAGCTGGAAGGCAAAAAAGTGGTGATCGTTGGATGCGGTGCCCAGGGATTGAACCAGGGACTCAACATGCGGGACTCAGGACTGGACGTGTCGTACACCCTGCGCGAAGCGGCAATCAAGGAAAAACGCCAGTCGTACAAAAATGCGGTGGACAACAATTTCAAAGTAGGAACCTACCAGGAAATGCTACCAACTGCCGACCTGGTGATCAACCTGACCCCCGATAAGCAACACTCCAGTGTAATCGAAGCAGTGATGCCCCTGATGAAAAAAGGAGCCACGCTTTCGTACTCACACGGATTCAATATTGTTGAGGAAGGCATGCAAATCCGCAAAGATATTACCGTGATTATGGTAGCGCCAAAATCGCCAGGCTCGGAGGTGCGTGAAGAATACAAACGTGGTTTTGGGGTGCCAACCCTGATCGCTGTTCATCCGGAGAATGATCCGAATGGCGACGGGTTTGAAATTGCCAAAGCTTATGCGGTAGCGACCGGCGGACACAAAGCGGGAGTTTTGAAATCTTCGTTTGTAGCCGAAGTAAAATCAGACTTGATGGGCGAGCAAACCATCTTGTGTGGCTTGTTGCAAACCGGTTCCATTTTGTCCTTCAATAAAATGATTGAAAAAGACATTGAGCCGGGCTACGCTTCGAAGCTGATCCAGTACGGATGGGAAGTGATTACCGAAGCGCTGAAGCACGGCGGAATCACCAACATGATGGATCGTTTGTCGAATCCGGCAAAAATCAAAGCCTTCGAACTGGCTGAAGAATTGAAAGAGATTATGCGTCCGTTGTTTCAAAAGCACATGGACGACATCATGTCGGGCGAGTTCTCCAAAACCATGATGGAAGACTGGGCCAACGACGATAAAAACCTGCTGACCTGGCGTGCCGCAACCGGCGAAACAGCTTTCGAAAAAACACCGGCCACAGATGAGGAAATCAGCGAGCAGGAATACTTTGACAATGGCGTGTTGCTCGTGGCTTTTGTGAAATCGGGTGTTGAGCTGGCTTTCGAAACCATGACAGAAGCCGGAATCAAAGAGGAATCGGCTTATTATGAGTCGTTGCACGAAACACCGCTGATTGCCAACACCATTGCCCGTAAAAAATTGTTTGAGATGAACCGGGTGATTTCCGATACCGCCGAATACGGCTGCTACTTGTTCGATCATGCCTGCAAACCCTTGCTGGGCGATTTCATGAAGAAAATTGAAACCGATGTGATTGGAGAAACTTATGGCGAAGGTTACGATAACCATGTCGACAACAAGCGCCTGATTGAAGTGAACGCTCAAATTCGCTACCACGATGTGGAAATCATTGGCGAAGAGCTGCGTGCGGCCATGGCTGCCATGAAGGCGATTTACTAATTGATTGACTATTCTCCGGCAAATTCGCAAGCCGGAGAACAGAAGATATTGAAAAGCTCCATCTTAGGATGGGGCTTTTTGCAGTTTATCCGGATGAGTTTTTTGCATCCTGATAAAATTCTGTCTTTCCTGCCAATGATTGAACAACTAGCGTTTGGATGGGTTATTTTTTTAGTATTTTCAACCGTAGAAAAAACAAAACTTCAAACAAAAACGAAATTCGACTATGATTTCCTGGTTTACTGATCAAGGTCCTGTTATGCAGGCATTACTGGCAACGCTGTTTACCTGGGGTGTTACTGCCCTCGGGGCTTCCATGGTTTTCTTTTTTAAGCGCATCAATCGAAAAGTTTTGGATGGCATGCTTGGTTTTGCGGCTGGTGTGATGATTGCCGCCAGCTTTTGGTCGCTTTTGAATCCGGCCATTGAGATGGCCCGCGAAACCAGCGACCACCCTTGGGTGCCGGCCGTGATCGGATTTTTGGGAGGCGGTGCCTTTTTGTGGTTGGCCGACCAGTTGCTGCCTCACCTTCACCTGGGCTTTCCGCGCGAAGAAGCAGAAGGTGTTCCCACCACCTGGAGGCGAAGTGTATTGCTGGTATTGGCCATTACTTTGCACAACATTCCTGAGGGGTTGGCGGTAGGCGTTGCTTTTGGTGCAGTGGCTGCCAGTGTCCCGGTTGATGGCGTTCCTGCAGCAACCCTGGCTGGTGCAA
>ENA-ORCU01000808-ORCU01000808.1-marine-metagenome-genome-assembly--contig:-NODE-808-length-10744-cov-3.054842_pt1 | contig 10744 bp, 9 predicted proteins | sample MGYA00248631_ERZ508512 | MGnify/ENA primary metagenome ERZ508512 (study PRJEB26183, sample SAMN06268844) | marine metagenome | isolation source: Tt an P1 anaerobic enrichment on pine from sediment taken... | reverse complement strand
AAGCTCGCCGATTTCGCCCACAGGAACGTCGGTGACTTCGTCGTCCAGGTCCACGATACGGCATACGGTATCGGAAATGGGAATGCCGATGCTGCCTATCTTACGATTGCCTCTAAAGGGATTTATGTGGGTTACCGGGCAGGATTCGGTCATGCCGAAGCCCTCGACTATGACCGCACCGGTTTTCTTCTCGAATTCGTTGATCACCTCCACGGGCAGCGGGGCACTGCCTGAAAAACAGCCCTTGATGGAGGAAATGTCTGTTTTTTCGATATCGGGGTGATCGAGCATGCCGATGTACATGGTGGGCACCAGCGGCGCAAAAGTAGGCTTGAATTTGCTGATGGCCTCCAACAGTTGATCAGGTTGGGGTTTGGGTACCAGTATGTTGCCCCATCCTTTGAAAATGGCCAGGTTCATGGCGGTGGAGAGGCCGAAAACGTGGAAAAAGGGAAGTGCCCCGAGCATGATCTCATCGTCTTTGAACGCGGGGAACCAGGCTGTTACATGCTGGACCTGTCTGCTCAGGTTGCCATGGGTGAGCATAACCCCCTTGGATACGCCGGTGGTCCCGCCGGTGTACTGGTACATGGCTACATCCTCAAAATCCAGCGATACCTTCGGCGGGTTGGGGCCATACTGTGCCAGGACGGCCTTCCATTGGTACAGGTTGTCCCCCGGTTTGACGCTGGCGGCCAACCCTTTTTTCTTGCCCACCAGCGGAAAAAACAGGTTTTTTGGAAAGGGGAGGTAGTCGCCGATACTGGTGTAGACAATTTGTTTGATCTGGGTTTTTGGCCGAAGATCGATCATCCGGTTGCCGAGCAGATCCAGGGTGATCAGTACCTTCGCTCCCGAGTCGTTGAACTGGTGCTCCAGTTCCCGGTCGGAGTACAAGGGGTTGTTCATGACGGTGATGGCGCCGATGCGCAAGATGGCGTAGTAGGCCGCCACACAGGGGATCGTATTGGGCAGCAGGATGGCCACGCTGTCCCCTTTTTTTACCCCGAAATCCGTCAGGCATGCGGCAAACCGGTCCACCATGTCGTTCAGTTGGGCAAAGCTGATCTGGTATCCTTGAAACGAAAGGGCCATTCTGTCGGGAAACGAGTCGGCTGACCGCTTCAGGCAATCCGGCAGACAAATGTCTTCATATTGGACATGTTCAGGAACACCGGTTTCATAATGCGTCAGCCACGGTTTTGCCAGATAGGAATTGTCTGCGGTCACATGAACCTCCTTTTTCCTTGGTTTTTATTTGTGTTTGTACCAGATGATATTCCTTTTCTTTCGAATGGATCCGCAACTTTCTGAATCAGCCTTCATTTTCTAATTGGATTAATTGTTTTAGTCAAGAAATCCTTGCGGCTGACAGACATGATGTGAGCGTTTGGTTATGATTTTACCGGAATCCGAAGCGGCCATTTTTCCAAGCCGCTTTAAACACCAATAGGATATGATCGATACTGATTGGCATGGACCTTGTTGATTCGAAGGGTTGACGAAGGGTCGAAGGATCAGCTGCGGAACGGGCTGTCAGTGCCTTATTCATTAACTTCTGTCAGAAAAAACAAGAAATCTGTTTGGCTATTTCCCAATCTCTTTCGGGATCGAAAAGCCACGGGACCTGGATACGACAAACCTGGACGTGTACTGCCTTGCGATATATGGAATCGAGAAAATCGATTTCGATACCGATCCCGATCCCGATTCCGATAAAATCATATCCAGACAAGCGATGTGCAGGGCGATTATTCTCCGCGCCGGTGATGCGTGTTTGGTTGCGACTTGCCCGTGTTGGAGATACTTCAGCGAAGAATCGAAGGGACTGCCTGATCAATCAGGCCGCCTCCCCCACGATAAGCCGCAGCACATTGGGAATGCAGAGGTCCGCCGAACCGGCGCCGCAGCCGACTGTCCCGGGGCGAATAGGGATGAGGGGGCCGAAGGATTCCGCCCGGGTTTTCAGGATGACGGCACCGGTGGGGGTGAGTAGTTCGTGATTGATACCGGAGGAATAAATGGGAACGCCGGTGAGCAGTTCCAGAACGGCCGGTGCCGGCACGGGCAGCGTGCCGTGGGCACAGGTGACGGTGCCGCCGCCCACGTTGAGTGGCGAGCAGTAAAGCTTCGAGATCCCCAGGGCTGCCAGACCGGCCATGGTGCCAACCACATCGATAATGGCATCCATCGCACCGACTTCATGGAAATGAATCTTTTCCGGAGTGGTGCCGTGTATTTTGGCCTCCGCTTCGGCAAGCAGCCTGAATGCCTGCAGGCTGTTGCTTTTTACCGGATCGTCAAGCGTGCTTGCTTCAATGATCTGCTCGATATCACCAAGTCCGCGGTGGGGCTGATCCGGAGACACCCGAACGATGGCTTTGACGGCACGAATACCGTTTTTGCTGACGGGTTTGGCGTCTACTTCGTAATCCGTCAACTGGAGTTTGGCCAGTTCCGATTGCAGATTTTCCATTGAAAAGCCTGCATCGATAAGCGCTCCGAGAAACATGTCGCCACTGGCTCCTGCCGGGCAATCTGCATAGGCAATTCGCATAATAAAATTATCCTGTTCAGCTTTCGCTGCCGGCAGTCAACCGGTCCAGTTGGTTGATCAGGCTGGCCTGGAAACCGGCCCCGAATCCGTTGTCGATATTGACCACCGAAACACCGGATGCGCAGCTGTTCAGCATACCTAAAAGAGCTGCCAATCCGTTAAAGCTGGCTCCGTATCCAACACTGGTGGGAACGGCAATGACCGGGCAGGCCACCAGCCCCCCGACGACGCTCGGCAGGGCGCCCTCCATGCCGGCCGCCACCACGATAGCCCGTGAACGCTGAAGCTGGGTGGCATACTCCAGCAGTCTGTGGATTCCGGCCACTCCAGCATCGTATATGCGGGTTACCCGGTTGCCCAGGGTTTCCGCCGTTACCGCGGCTTCTTCTGCAACCGGCATGTCCGCCGTTCCGGCGCTGATTACGGTGACACTGCCGACCGGTTTTGTCTCGGCCGGATTGACAACGATGATCCGGGCGGCTTCATGATATCGGCAGGTCATACCCCGGCAGATCATTTCGTCATAGACGTTGCGATCGCAGCGGGTGGCCAGGATGTTTTCACTCCTCGCGGCGAGGCTTTCGGCGATTTTACAAATCTGATCCACCGTTTTGCCCTGGCCGAAAATAACTTCCGGAAAACCGGTACGAACGGCGCGGTGGGTATCAACCTTGGCAAACCCGAGATCCTCGAACGGCAGCCGTTTCAGGTGTGACACGGCCGTTTCAAGATCCATCCGATGATCCCTGACTTTTTCCAGTAGATCGGTAAGGTTTTTTTCGTTCATTGTCCGTAGACCATTCTCACTATCGTTAACGAGTTAGAATGTATCCGTCCCGGCTGACCAGCATGGAAGGATACGTTCACCGGATAAGCCATTTCAAACAGATTCTTACGATAATCCGTGAAAATTGGATGCGAGCTGTTTCAGGCAGCGGTTTTCGGTTTATAGCCGGACTCTATCCATATGACAATGGGTATGTGGCAGCTGTTTTTTATGAAAACGTTTACATTATTCGCGCACCTTCGGGGCTTGTCAAGGGAAAAGATGGGGTTGCCTGTGGTTTAGTCATGCTGTTTTTGCATGTATATATTCAACAAAATGACTAAAATTTAATTCCGGCAGGCGGTGTGATCTGCCGGAAAATTCTATGGCAAACAAGAAAGACTTTGGGAGGAATGCTATAACTTTCCGATATCAGGTCGGATTTGTTAAAACTGCCATTGAAATTGAAAATTGGGGTTGCAATAAGGCGAAACGGGTGTTAGCAGAAAGTTAAATGTAATCGTTTACATTTTGACATTCGACTCATTGTTTTGCTCGTGACCGGCGGGCAGTGTTTGGGCAATTTCAACAGGCCAAAGGAGGCTGATACGTATGAAAGCAGTTGAACTGGACTATGGCGACAGTACGATGTCCGTGGATCTTCCCGATACGGCTGTCGTTGTCGAGTACGGAAAAACATATACCGACCCCGCAGGGGTTGATCCGGAAGCGGCGGTGCGGGCCGCGCTCGAACGTCCCCACGGGTTTCCTCCGCTGCGCGAGCTTGGCGGACCGGATAAAAAAGTGGTCATCGGATTTCCTGACCGGGTGAAAGGCGGTGCGCACCTGGCCGCTCATCGCCGGGTCGCCATCCCCATCATCGTGGACGAGTTGCTCAAAGGCGGTACCCGACTCGAAAATATAACCCTTCTGTGCGCGATCGGCCTGCATCGTAAAAATACCCTCGAGGAGTGGTATTGGTATCTTGGAAAAAAAATCGTGGATATGTTCTGGCCCAATCGGCTGATCAATCACGATGCGGAGGCGGCGGATCTGTGTAATTTCGGCGCCGATGAGATGGGAAATGCCGTCCAGTGCAATCGACTGATGGCCGAGGCCGATCTGCCCATCGTGATCGGGCATTGCGCAGGAAACCCTTACGGTGGCTACAGCGGCGGATATAAAATGATCGTTACCGGTCTGTCCGGATGGCAGTCAATTGCGTCGCATCACTGTCCCTCGACCATGCATCGTCCCGACTGGCTGGGTGCCAGTACCGGGTCCCACATGCGAAAGCAGTTCAAGTCGATTGGGCTGGCCATGGAAAAGGGTATCGGCAAAAAGTTTTTCGCCGTCGATGCGGTGCTCAATCAGCACTCCGAGGTCCTTGCGGTTGAGGCCGGTGAACTGGGCGAAGTTGAAAAGGCTACCTGGCCGGTGGCCGACCAACGCACCAATGTTCACGTAAAGATGGAGGAACCCGCCGATGTTCTGGTGATGGGTGTTCCCCGTAATTTTCATTACGGACCTGGAATGGGGACCAACCCGATTTTGATGAGTCTGGCCATCGGTGGGCAGTTGTCCCGCTGCGCACGGCTTGTCAGACCGGGCGGGGTAATCATTGCCACATCGATCTGCGACGGGTGGTTCAACGACGGCTGGTTCCCGTCATACGAAGAAACCTACGAAGCCATGCAGGCGTTCAACACGCCGGCGGATTTTCTGGTGTCACAGGCTGCCCGGGACATCGTGGATAATTATGAATACCGGTTTGCTTACTCGAATCGGTACACCTACCATCCGTTCCATGCCATGTCGATGATCAGCGGCGGGGCGATTCCCAACCTGTATTGTTCGGCCGTTTACATCGTCGGCGCGAAAAAACCCCGCTACGCCAGAGGAATGGGCTTTATCCCGCAAGCCGGTTTCAACGACGCACTGAAGCATGCCGAGCGCTACGTGGGGCGGAATCCCCGGATTCTCTGCACACCGCGGTGTTTTACCAGCGGCATGGCCGTTCATCTTCATCCTGAAAATGGTTGATTGGCAAATCAGACGCTTTTGAAGCGGGAGGCGTAAACACATGGCCAAGCCGACAATGAAAGATGTTGCCAGGATCGCAGGGGTTTCCCTGGCGACGGTTTCGCGCGCAATTAAAGAGCCGCATAAGGTCAAAGAGGAAACGCGTCGCCACATCCATGAGGCCATGGAAAGCCTTGCCTATGTGTACAATGCCTCTGCTGGGGATCTGTCGCGCAAAAAGTCGACAGTCGTAGGCGTCCTGCTGCCGGCGGCCCAGCGGAATATGGCCTTCGGCGATACGATCCAGGCCATCCAGGACGAAGCGCTGAAGGTGGGCTACTCTATCATGACCGGAGACACCGGTCAGAACAATGCCACGGAGAACGACCTGATTCAGCTTTTCGAGCAGCGAAATATCGGTGGGCTGATCATGGCCGGTTACTCGCCGTCCAACGAGAAGCTTGTCAGAAGCCTGGCCCGTACGGGGACGACATGCGTTGTGGTGTGGGAATACGGCCACGATTCTGAAATCAGCTATGTTGGAATCGATAACTTTGCGGCCATGCGCGAACTGACGGAATACATGATTTCTCTCGGCCACAGGCGGATAGGAATGATCAGCGGCATGTATACCAAATCGGAACGGCCCTACCGTCGACTTCTGGGATACCGGGCGGCGCTTGAAAACAGCGGCCTGTCTTTTGATCCGGATATCGTCGTCGAAGGGCTGCCGCTGATGGCCGTGGGGAAATCCGCTATGGAACAGATCATGAAACGGAAAAATCCGCCTTCAGCGGTTCTCGCCAGCAATGACATGGCGGCCGTAGGCGCCCTGGCGGCGGCCCGGGAGCTGGGACTCGATGTCCCCGGCGATGTTTCCCTGGCCGGGTTTGATAATATTGCGCTGGCGGAGTTTACTTCACCACCGCTGACCAGTGTAAGCATTCCGGCATATGAAATGGGCAAAAGGGCATTTGAGTTGATCTTGCGCTCACAGCGGGGAGACGTCGTGCCTGACAAACTCTCCGAATCGATCCTTCTGGAGCATAAAATTGTAGAACGAGAGTCCTGTAGACGCATTTTATGAACGACGGAAAACCGGCTGTGCCATTTCTTCCCACGGTCGTAATTCGTCCAGATTAGGAACGAGGATTCATTTAATTTAATCGCAAGAAATTGTAATTAATTAAATTCGCGTTCCTTAAAGGAGCCATTATGAACAGGAAGTCTTTTTTTCGGTGTGGTATTGTTTTGTCGCTGGCCTTGATGTTGATCTTGCCTGGCTCGGTATTGGCCAAGAAATATGTCATCAAACTCGGCCATATTGATCCGGTCACGCATCCGCATAACCTGGCGTGCCAGAAATTTGCCGAACTTGTCAAAGAAGGCACCGGCGGCAATGTCGTCGTTCAAGTCTATCCGGCGGGACAGCTTGGAAATGCGCCGAATCTGATGGAGCAGCTTCAGTTGGGCACGGTCCAGATTTTTCAGGGCGGCATCGGATGGTGGGGGTCGTCAATGCCCGATTACTGGCTGGTGGCTTCCAATTTCGTTTTTGACAATCTGAATCACTCGCAGGCCGTCATGAAGGGCGAGATTGGTGACCGTCTGGCCGCACGGCTTCTGGAAACAACCGGTGTCCGGGTTCTCACCCAGGGCATGATTCGAAATCCCCGTAACCTGTTGACGGTCCGGCCGGTTAAAAACCTCGATGACTTAAAAGGCCTGAAAGTCCGTGTGCCCGAGATGGCCAACTGGATGATCCCCTGGAAAGCCCTGGGGGCCAATCCTACCCCCATGCCGCTTACCGAAACATTCCTCGGCCTTCAGCAGGGTGTGGTTGAGGGCGTCGAACACGGCTATCCCCAGCTGTATCTCAATCACTACTCCGAAGTGGCCAAATACCTTACCAATACGCGGCATCAGTATGAGATGGCGGGCTTCTTTATCTCGGATGCCTTCTATAAGAAACTGCCCGAGAAATTTCAGAAGGTGATACTGGATGCAGCACTTCAGGCCGAGGCATACAACAACGAGCTTCAGCCGAAATACCGGGAAGAGTGTCGTCAGAAAATGGAAACCCAGGGCGTCCAGTTTATCGATATCGATACCGCTGAATGGAACCGGATCGGCCGCAAAATCATGAAGGACGATGTTGTGCCGAAGCTGGGTATTACCTCGGGACTGCTGGAAGAAATTTGGGCGTATACGTATTGATGTTAAAACACGGCTCCTTCGGGAGCCGTGTTTCCCCGGAGGCGACATGAACCGAATCCTGGACGTGACCGAAAGAGGCCTGCTGGCGGCGGTAAGTGCCATGCTGCTGTTCATTGTGATCGTTACGCTCATACAGGTTTTTTTCCGATACGTGCTGAACAATGCACTGATCTGGTCTGCCGAATTGACCAAACTGGTGTTTATCTGGATGACCTACCTCGGCAGCGCCGTAGCCATAAACCGGTCGCGACACATGCGGGTTGAAACTGTGGTCGGCCTGCTCCCGCAGCGGGTTCAGCAGTATATCGACATAGCCATGCATGTGCTGGTCGCCGGATTTCTCGTGGTGCTGATGTACTACAGCACCAACGTTATCGCACGCACTGCCCATATCCTTACGAGCGCCCTGCGGATACCGCGCAGTATTCTGTTTCTACCGGTTTTTATCGGAGGGGCTTTCATGCTGCTTTTCTGCATCAAAGTCATCTGCGAACGTGTGCAGCAATTGAAAACGGTCTCCAATTCCGCCTGATTCAGGAACGCGGATTAAATAAATTCCCGTTCCTAGATTTCCATCCAATTATACCCGAGCGAACTGTCGAATTCCTGGGCAGGAGAGCCGAGCCCTTCCGGATCGATTGAGAATCGGGGGAGAGTCAAACACTATGGGTACCGCAATATTACTGGTAACGCTTTTTTTAACCCTGGTCCTTGGCATGCCCATTGTCTTTTGTATTTGTATCGCATCGCTGTCCTATCTGGTATATGCGGATACCGTCCCTTTGCAAATTATACCGCAGATGCTGGGTAACAGCCTGGACAGCTACAATGTTATCGCCATCCCCTTTTTCATCCTGGCGGCCCAGATTATGAACCGCGGCGGCCTGACCGATCGAATGATCGATCTGGCCAACAAGATGGTCGGGCATTTCAAGGGCGGGCTGGCCCATGTGAATATCATGACCTCGATGCTGTTTGCGGGCATGTCGGGTTCGGCCGTGGCGGATTCGGCGGGATTGGGGCAAATTCTGATTCCCAGCATGAAAAAGCGCGGCTATGCCGGCGCTTACAGTGCGGCGGTGACAGCCGCTTCGTCAACCATCGGCCCGATCATTCCGCCGAGCGTGCCGCTTGTCATGTACGGGATCCTGGCGGAGGCGTCGATCAATGACCTGTTCCTCGGCGGAGCGATTCCCGGGCTGGTCATGGGCGTGGGGATGCTCATTTTGAGCTATTTTATTGCCGTCAAGGAAGATTATCCGGCCGAAAAGCAGGCGAGCGCATCCGAGATTGTGAAAAGTTTCTTCAGAGCCGCACCTGCCCTGTTGACGCCGGTCATTATCCTGGGTGGCATGTGGTGCGGTATTTTCAGCCCCACCGAAGCGGCGGGTGTCGCGGTCGGCTATGCCATCGTGCAGGGTTTTCTGCAACGCGATTTGACCTTCAAAGCCCTGTGGGAATGCATCCAGAGCTCCGTTATCTATTCATCGGTGATCATGATCATTGTTGCCGCTGCCAGTCTGTTCGGTTGGATACTGAGCACCGAGCAGATACCCGTGCAATTTTCCGAATTCATCCTCGGGCTCAGCTCGAACAAGTACGTTATTCTTTTGCTGATCAATGTATTTCTTCTTGTTTTCGGTTGCTTCATGGAGATTCTGGCCATCATGCTGATGACGGTGCCGGTTCTGCTTCCCCTGATGCACCAGCTGGGAATCGATCCGGTGCACTTCGGCGTCATTATGGTGCTCAATCTCATGGTGGGGCTGTTGTCGCCGCCCTTCGGGCTGTGCCTGTATATTGCTCAGGATATCGCCGAAGTATCCTATTCGGCGGCTGTTCGCGCCACGCTTCCCTATATCGCACTGATCTTGATCATTATTCTGACTGCAACGTACTGGTCTGATTTTATCATGTTTTTACCTAATATACTTCGATAGATATTTTTATCAGGACAGCAAGGAGATTGAATATGAAAATTCTAGTGACAGGTGCCGCCGGTTTTATCGGGTCGTATCTGATTCCCGAACTCGTCCAACGGGGAGAAGAAGTTGTTGCAACCGATATCGTACCACTTCCGCCGGCACTTGAACCCCTGAAAGATAAGATTTCTTATGTCCGTGCGGACATGGGGCGGGAAGCGGACATTTACCGATTGATGACTACCTCCCGACCGACCCATGTCATTCATCTGGTTTCTCTTCTGGCCGGGCCGTGCGATGCCAATCCGGCACTTGGGTTCAATATCAATTTCAATTCGACAGTGACGCTGCTGGATGCGGGCCTTGCCATCGGTCTTGAGCGACTGATCATGACCAGTTCCATTTCCGTTTTCGGCGCCGGACTGCCCGAGCCCGTTCAAGACGATGCGGTAAAAAATCCACCCAATATCTACGGCCAGACCAAACTGGCCTGTGAGCACCTTCTGCAGTGGTATGCCGAGAAAAAAGGGCTGTCTACGGGCGCGGTACGCTTTCCATGGGTATTCGGACCCGGCCGGGAGAACGGAATTACGGCGCTTTACTCCTCCAAGCTGCTCGATGCCGTGGCCCGCAACGAACCTCTGGACATCCGGAATCCGGAGGAAAAAGGGGACTGGCTGTATGTGAAGGATGCCGTGAAAGCGCTTTTGCTGCTGCTTGACGGCAGGGGGCAGACCCAAACCGTTTACAATATAATGGGCGGGGTGTATTCGGTGCGGGACGTAATGACGCTGGCCAAAACCGTGTGTCCGGATGCCCGCATAACCTACCATGACGGCGGCACTCCAGAATGCCCCTATCCGGTTGCCTATGATGACAGCTGCGCACGGCGGGACCTGGGCTGGCAGCCGGATTACACCATCGAGCAGGCAGTCCGCGAACATATCCAAATCGTTTCCTCCCAGACATAACCAGCCAATTAATAATTGCTCACAAGCACTGTGCCCGGGGCAGGATTTCTCCGGGCCATGATTTTTTCTGATCGTCTGCCCGTGATGCGGAAACCGCGGGCGCAGGCGGCATGATTGCGTGTATTGTACAGGGGTCGGATACCGACGGTTCAGGCGCCTGTATATCTTCTGAATGTTTGAAGAACGAGTCGTAACGAAAAGGATACCAGACGATGAGCACAAAACTCGCCATCAACGGATTTGGCAGGATTGGACGGATGGCCTTCAGGGCCGCTTTGAAAAATCCCTC
>ENA-ORCU01000805-ORCU01000805.1-marine-metagenome-genome-assembly--contig:-NODE-805-length-10765-cov-2.600019_pt1 | contig 10765 bp, 6 predicted proteins | sample MGYA00248631_ERZ508512 | MGnify/ENA primary metagenome ERZ508512 (study PRJEB26183, sample SAMN06268844) | marine metagenome | isolation source: Tt an P1 anaerobic enrichment on pine from sediment taken... | reverse complement strand
GATCTGGTCGCCGAACACGCGCCGCAAACCGGCCGGGCGCTGGAAATCGCATCGGGCAGCGGCGAACATGTCTGCGCGCTGGCCCAACGGTTGCCGGGGCTGACCTGGCAACCCAGCGATCCGGCACAAGAACGGCGCCTGTCGATCGACCTGCATGCCAAGGCGGCGGGTCTGGACAATGTTTTCCCCGCGATCGGCCTTGACGCCACCGCCCCCGGCTGGTCGCAGGCCCATGGCGGCCAGAACCTGATCGTGCTGGTGAACCTGCTGCACCTGATCCCCGAAAGCGGCGTCAGGACCCTGATCGCCGAAGCGGCCCAGGCGCTTGCCCCCGGCGGGATCTTCGTGATCTACGGCCCCTTCCTGCGCGATGGCGAAACAACCTCGGACGGGGATGCCCGTTTCGACGCCGCGCAGGGTGATCAATGGCAGGCCGACCTCAGCCTCACCGGCCTGCGGCGCGGGGCGATCGCGCTGCAGCAGGCCCGGCTGCGCGGCACGGGCACGATCCGGCAGGCGGCGCCGCAATCGGTCACCGCGCTGCTCGACTTCGCCCTCGACGGGCTGTCCCATGCCGACCCGGCGCTGGACAGCGCGCTCGGCCGCGGCCTTGCCGGCACGACAACGCTGGCCTGGCAGGCGGGTGGCCCGCTGCGGCTGGAGCAATTCAAGGTCACCGGCGAGGGGCTGGAAGCGCTGGCCCAGGGCCAGCTCGACCTGCAGGCCGAGGGCCTGCCCGCCTCGGGCCGGCTGGAGATCCGCGCCGACGAGATCGCCCGCTTCGCCGCCCTTGCCGGCCGCGACATCGCCGGGCGGGTCGAGGCCACGGCCGAGGGGCGGGCCCAGCTGACCGGCGACGGCTTCGACCTCTCGGCGCAGATCACCGGCTCCGGCCTGCGCAGCGGGATCGCCGAGCTGGACCGCCTCACCGGCGGCACGCTGACGCTGGACACCGCGCTCTGGCGCGAGGCGGGGCAGTTGGGTCTGCGCCGCCTGGATCTGGAGACCCCCACCCTGACCGCCAGCGCGCGGGGCGGCGAGACCCCGGCCGACCCGGTCGAATTCACCGCGCGGCTGGCCGACATGGCGCTGCTGCTGCCCGAACTCAGCGGCCCGCTGCAAACCTCGGGCCGCGTGCAGCCCGCGGGCGAGGGCCGCTGGAAGATCGCGCTGAACGCCACCGCTCCGGCCGTCACCGGCGAGGACGAGGTGACGCTGGAAGTCGAGGGCACGGCAGACCTAGAGGAGGAAACCCTGCCGGTCGAGGGCCGCGTCGCGCTGAACGCAGGCGACGTCGCACGCTTCGCCCGACTGGCGCGGCGCAACATTGCCGGGCGGCTCGAGGCCAGGGCCGAGGGCCGCGCCGAGCTGCGGGGCGAGACCTTCGATCTTTCCGCGCAGCTGACCGGCACCGGGCTGCGCAGCGGGATGGCCGCGCTCGACCGCGTGACCGGCGGCGAGGTGGCGCTGGACACCTCGCTGTGGCGCGCGGACGGGCGGCCCGGGCTGCGCCACCTGCGGCTGGAAACGCGCCACCTGACCGCCAGTGCCGAGGGCGGCGACACGCCGGAGGACGCGGTCACCTTCAGCGCCGAACTGGACAACCTCGCCCTGCTGGTGCCCGAATTCAGCGGCCCGGTGAAGGCCACGGGCCAGGCCCAGCCCGCCGCCGGCGGCAATTGGGACATCGCGGTCGAGGCCACCGGCCCGGGCGGAACGGACGCGCGCATCGCGGGCACGGCGGCGGGCGACGGTTCGACGGTCGACCTGTCGTTCAACGGCACCGCGCCGCTTGGGCTGGCCAACCCGTTCATTGCCCCGCGCAACATCCAGGGCACCGCCCAATACGACCTGCGGCTGCAGGGTGCACCGGCACTCTCGGCGCTGTCGGGGCGCATCGCCGCCACCGGCGCGCGCCTCTCCGCCCCGACCTTCAACACCGCTCTGGAAGGGCTCGACGCAACGCTGGACCTGGCCGCGGGCCGCGCGCAGGTCGCGCTGACCGGTGATGTGCGCGGCGGCGGCCGGGTCTCGGTCGCCGGGCCGGTCGCCCTGGCCGCGCCGAACGAGGGCAACCTCACCGTCACCCTGCAGCGCATGCGGGTGCGCGACCCGATGCTCTACGACACCCGCATCAACGGGCAGATCGCGCTGACCGGCCCACTGACCGGCGCCGGCCGCGTCTCCGGCGCGCTGAGCCTGGAGGAGACCGAGATCCGCATCCCCTCTGCCGGCCTGGCCGAGATCGGCAGCGTGCCCGGCCTGCGCCATGTCAGCGAACCGGCCTCCGTGCGCCTCACCCGCGCCCGCGCGGGCCTGCTGGACAGCGGCGACGGTGCCGGCGGCGGGGCGCCGCTGAGCCTCGACCTGACCATCGACGCGCCCAACCGCATCTTCGTGCGCGGCCGCGGGCTGGATGCCGAGTTGGGCGGGCGGCTACGCCTGTCGGGCACCACCGACGACGTGATCCCCTCGGGCCTGTTCGAGCTGATCCGCGGGCGGCTCGACATCCTCGGCAAGCGGCTGGAGCTGACCGAGGGCCGGGTCGACCTGCAGGGGGCCTTCGACCCCTATCTGCGCTTCGTCGCCCGCACCCAGGCTGACGACGTCGATATCCGCATCATCGTCGAAGGGCAGGCCAGCGACCCCGGAATCACCTTCGAATCGCAGCCCGAGCTGCCGCAGGAAGAGGTGGTCTCGCGCCTGATCTTCGGGCGCGGACTGGAGACGATCTCGCCCTTCCAGGCGGCGCGGCTGGCGGGTGCGGTGGCGACGCTCGCCGGGCGCGGCGGCGACGGCGTGGTCGGCAAGCTGCGCTCGGGCTTCGGGCTCAGCGATCTGGACGTGACCACCAGCGAAACCGGCGCGACCGAGGTGAAGGCGGGCAAGTACCTGTCGGAAAACATCTATTCCGAGGTGACCGTGGACAACGAGGGCGAAACCGAGATTGATCTGAACCTCGACCTCACCCCTTCGACCACGCTCAGGGGCAGGCTGCGCTCAACCGGCGAAACCAGCCTCGGCGTCTTTTTCGAGCGCGACTACTAGGCTGCATTCAACAACCGGCGCGCGCGGGCGCCCACATCTTTTCGGCATCTCGCAGATCCCGGCGCGCGATTTGAATTCTGTTCAAATTATGCGCGCCATACCCCTTTCTGCGCCCGCCAGATGAGCGTCGCGCCGAAAACACCCATTCAAAACCTTGCATTTCTTGCCGTGCGGAGAACCGGCGCGGAATAAAGTCATGTCGACAGACTTTCCAACAGGGTAATACACATGAAAAGACGTGATTTTCTGACAGCCGCAAGCGGCGCCGCGATTGCCGCCTCGGCCTCTACTCTTCCCGTTCCCGGCCTCATCCGCCGGGCCCATGCCGCCGGTTCGGGCGATACCGTCAAGATTGGCTGCCTGTTCTCCTCGTCGGGGACCATGGCCAATATCGAAGGTCGCTTGAACTACGTTACAAAAATGGCCGCGGACGAAATCAACGCCGCCGGTGGCGTCCTGGGCAAGATGATCGAGCCCGTGATCACCGATCCCGGCTCGGACTGGCCGCTCTACGCCCAGCTCGGCAAGCAGCTCATCCAGCAGGAAGAGGTCGCCGCCTCCTTCGGCTGCTGGACCTCGGTCAGCCGCAAGTCGGTCCTGCCCGTGGTCGAGCAGAACGACGCGCTGCTCTACTACCCGCTGCATTTCGAGGGCGAGGAGAACTCAAAGAACGTCGTCTACCTGAACTCGCCGCCCTCCAGCTCGGTGCTGCCGGCGGTCGAATACCTGATGAGCGAGGAAGGCGGCGCCGCCAAGCGCTTCTTCATGCTGGGCTCCGACTATGTCTGGCCGCGCACCATCAACCAGCAGCTCAAGGGCTATTTCAAGTCCAAGGGCATCGAGGAAAGCGCCTGGCGCGAGGAATACGTGCCGCTGGGCTTCTCGAATTTCCAGACGCTGATCAACCAGATCCGCGATTTCGCCGACCAGCCGGGCGGCCAGCCGATCGTGATTCTGACGGTCGTCGGCAACTCTATCCCCGACTTCTTCCGCGAGTTCATCAACCAGGGCATCAGCGCCTTCGACGTGCCGGTGCTGGGGCTCGATGCCGTGGAGGCCGACCTCGAGGGCCTCGACACCGCGCCGCTGGTGGGCCACCTGAACTGCTGGGCCTACCTGCAGAACGCCCCGGGCGCGCAGAACCAGAAATTCCTGGCCGACTGGGCGAAATACGTGGGCGACAACGACGTGCCCTTCAGCGCCGACACCGTGATCGACCCGATGGTGTCGACCTATGACGGGGTGCACCTGTGGGCGATGGCCGCGGAAAAGGCGGGTTCGTTCGACGTGCCCGAGGTCCGCGCCGCCTTCGACGGGCTGAGCTTCGACTGCCCGTCGGGCTACAACATCACCATGACCGGCGAGAACAACTACGTGAAGCGCGGCGTGTTCATCGGCTCGGTGAACGAGGCGCAGGGCTTCGACGTGCTGTGGCAGTCCGACGACACGCCCACCCCGGTTCCCTTCAGCCCCTACATGCAGGGCTAAGCCCGCGGCGCCGGCGGCACGGCCCGCCGGCGCCTCTCCTCTCCTGATTGGGAAGACCGATGAATTTCCTGCCCCGGTTCCGGCTCATTCTGCCGGTCATGCTTGCCGCGCTTCTGGGCGCGCAGGCCGCCCCGGCCGCGCCGCGCGACGATCTGCTCGCCCCGGTCTGCACCGGCGCCTTCGGCGACCAGATGGCGGCCCTGCAATCCATCGCCCGCTACGGCGTCGAGGGCGGCGGCGACGCCGCCGCCTGGGCGCTGCGCGTCGTTGAGGCCTTCGACGGCCGCGCCCTGCGCTGCGGCGCCGATGCCGCCTTTATCGAGACCGGCGACGCGCTGCTCTCGGCCGCCACGCTGGAGCCGGTCAGCGCCGCCGAAGCCGGAGAGCTGTCCTCGCCCTCGGTGAACCTGCGGCTGCGCGCCGTTTCGGCCAGCGCCGCGGGCCTGCTGACCCTGATGACCGCACCCGACCCGGCCGCGCGCGAGGCCGCACTGAAGGTGGTTTCCAAGCGCCGCGAGGCCGTCACGGCCGACCTGCTGGAGCGCATCGCCGCCGCCGAGGCCGATCCGGGCCTGAAACAGGCGGTGTCCGAACTGCATGCCTCGATGCTGCTGAACGACCCGGATCCGCAGAACCGCATCCAGGCGATCCGGGCCATCGGCCAGACCGCCAGCCAGCGCAACCTGTCGCTGCTGACCCAGGCCATGAGCGCCGAAAAGGACCCGCAGGTCGCGGCCGAGGCCCAGTCCGTGATCGCCGGGATCGAACGCACGCTGGCCGCCGGCAAGCTGATGTCGGTGCTCTACAGCGGGATGAGCTATGCCAGCATCCTGTTCCTGGCCGCGCTGGGGCTGGCGGTGATCTTTGGCCTGATGGGGGTGATCAACCTCGCCCAGGGCGAGCTGATCATGATCGGCGCCTATTCCACCTGGCTGGTGCAGGAGGGGCTGCGCGCCGCCGCCCCCGGGCTGCTCGACTATTACCTGATCCTGGCGATCCCGGTCTCCTTCGCCGCCTCCGCGGCCGTGGGCATCGCGATGGAGGCGCTGATCATCCGCCGCCTCTATACCCGGCCGCTGATGACGCTGCTGGCCACCTGGGCGATCAGCCTGCTGCTGATCAACACCGTGCGGGTGGTGTTCGGCTCGCAGAACCTGGAGTTCCACCAGCCCGGCTATGTCTCGGGCGGGGTGCAGGTGCTGGGCGATTTCATCATGACCATGAACCGGCTCTTCGCCATCGGCATCGCCGTGGTGGCCTTCGTCGCCGTGCTGTGGCTGCTGCGGCGCACCATGTTCGGGCTGAACATCCGCGCCGTCACCCAGAACCGCGAGATGGCGGGCGCGGCGGGCATCGACACCCGCCGGATCGACTGGATGACCTTCGGGCTGGGCTCGGGCCTGGCCGGGCTGGCCGGGCTGGCGCTGTCGCCGCTTTACAACGTGAACCCGAACATGGGCGCGAATTTCATCGTCGACAGTTTCATGGTGGTCGTCCTCGGCGGCGTCGGCAGCCTGCTGGGCGCCGTGCTGGCCGCGCTGGGGATCGGCCAGATCAACGTGGTGATCGAGCCGGTCTACGGCGCGGTCGCCGCCAAGGTTCTCGTCCTTCTGCTGATCATTGGCTTCATCCAGTGGCGGCCCGAGGGACTCTTTGCACCCAAGGGGCGACGCTAATGTCTGACGCACGCGTTCATCATCCCGGCCTGTTCCGGGCCACCGCCGGGGCCATCGCCGTGATCGCCGTCGCGCTGCCGATCCTGGGCGGCGTGATGGGGGGCATCTCGCCCTATTTCGCCAACATCATCGGCCAGATCGCGACCTTCGCGCTGCTCGCCGTAGCACTGGACCTGATCTGGGGCTATGCCGGCATCCTCAGCCTCGGGCACGGGCTGTTCTTCGCCATGGGCGGCTACCTGATCGCGATGCACCTGCTGAAGGCGGGGTTCGAGTTCAGCGGCATCACCCCCGATTTCATGATCTTCATGGGCTGGTCCGAGTTTCCCGGCTTCTGGGCGGGGCTGGAGCATTTCCCCTACGCGCTGGCGCTGATCGTGCTGCTGCCGGGGGCGCTGGCGCTGGTCTACGGCTTCGTCTCGTTCCGCAGCCGGGTGAGCGGCGTCTATTTCGCCATCATCACCCAGGCGCTGACCTATATCGCCATGCTGCTGATGTTCCGCAACGACACCGGCTTTGGCGGCAATAACGGCATGACCGGCTTTGCCGAGGTGCTGGGCCAGCCGATCGGCGCGCCCTCGGTGGTCATCGGCCTCGCCACGGTTTCGGTTTTGCTGTTGCTGGCCGGGTTCCTGTTCGCGGGCTGGCTGACCGGCACCTCCTTCGGGCGGCTGCTGATCGCCATCCGCGATGACGAGGCGCGGCTGCGCTTCCTGGGATACGAGACGCTGTGGCCGAAACTGGCGATCTGGTCGCTTTCGGCGGTGCTGGCGGCGCTGGCCGGGGCGCTCTACGTGCCGCAGGTGGGGATCATCAACCCGCGCCTTCTGTCGCCCGACCTGTCGATCGAGATCGCGGTCTGGGTGGCGCTTGGCGGTCGCGGGGCGCTGTCGGGCGCGGTGATCGGCGCGGTGATCATCAGCGCGCTGAAGTTCTGGCTGTCGGGCTTCGCCCCCGATCTGTGGCCCTTCATCCTGGCCGGCGTGGTGCTGGTGGTCGTGGTGGTGCTGCCCAACGGGCTGCTCGACCTGCGCGGCCTGCTGCGCCAGCACCCTGCCCTGGGCAACATCCTGTCGGAGAAACGCAATGGATAAGGTTGAAACCGCCGCCGGCGACCAGGCGCTGCAGGTCGACGGGCTGAGGGTGGCCTTCGGCGATTTCGTGGCCATCCCCAATCTCAGCTTCCTGGTGAATTTCGGCGAGGTGCACGGGGTGATCGGCCCCAACGGCGCCGGCAAGACCACGCTGCTCGACGCCATCACCGGCAAGACCCGACCGGCCGAGGGGCGCATCCTGCTCGACCGGCACACCGACCTTCTGGCGTTGGACGAACCCAAGCGCGCCCTGGCCGGCGTCGGCCGCAAGTTCCAGAAACCCAGCGTGTTCGAGGCGCTCAGCGTACGCGAGAACCTCGAGCTCGCCCTGCGCCTGCGGCCCCGCTCGATCCTCGGCGAGTTGCGGAGCTGGAGCGACCCACGCCGCAAGGCCCGCGCCGACGAGGTGCTGGAAGAGATCGGGCTGGCCGCTCGTGCCGATACGCCTGCGGGCGCGCTGGCCCACGGCCAGAAACAATGGCTGGAGATCGGCATGCTGCTGATGCAGCGGCCGAAGCTGTTGATGCTGGACGAACCCGTCGCCGGCATGACCGCCACCGAAACCGCCCACACCGCCGAGCTGATCCGCCGACTGCGCTCGCCCGAGCGGGCCATCCTGGTGATCGAGCACGACATGGATTTCGTCGAAGAGATCGCCGACCGGGTGACCGTGCTGCACGGCGGCGACCCGATTTTCGAGGGCCGGATGGCCGATGCCCGGGCCGATGCGCGGGTCCGCGAAGTTTACCTGGGGCGCTGAGCATGCTGCTATCTGTCGAAAACCTGTCGCAAAGCTACGGCTCGGCCGAGGTGCTGAGCGGAATTTCCTTCGGTCTCGACCAGGGCGCTTGCTGCGCCCTGCTGGGCCGCAACGGCGCGGGCAAGACCACGCTTCTGCGCACCATCATGGGGCTTCTGCCCCCGCCCGGCGGCCAGATCGCCTTTGCCGGCACCGACATCACCCGCGCGCCGTCGCATATCCGCGCGCGCCTCGGCCTCGGCTACGTCCCGCAGGGGCGCGAGATCTTCTCGGACCTGTCAATCGGCCAGAATATCGAGATCGTGATGGCCGCCCACGACGTCGCCGACCGCGACGCGGTGCGCGAGGAGGTGGTCGCGCTGTTCCCGGTGCTGGGCGAGATGTGGCACCGCCGCGGCGGCGACCTGTCGGGCGGCCAGCAACAGCAGCTGGCCATCGCCCGCGCCCTCGCGATGCGCCCGAAACTGCTGGTCCTCGACGAGCCGACCGAGGGCGTGCAGCCCTCCATCGTGCAGGACATCGAGGATGTGATCCGCTCGCTCAAGGGGCGGATGTCGATCCTGCTGGTCGAGCAATATTACGACTTCGCCGCCTCGCTGGCCGACAGCTACGTCGTGCTGGACCGCGGCCAGGTGGCCGAGCAGGGCCGCGGCGACAATATGGATGCGGAGCGCATCGGGCGCTTCCTCACCGTCTGACGAACACCAATTTACATGGGAGAAACAAAGCGATGAGTGGCAAGACACATAGGCTGAGCGCCGATCCCGAGAACATCTTCTGGGGCTATTTCGACGCGGCCACGCCGCCGGTCCTGGAGGTGGAGTCGGGCGACGAGGTGGTCCTGACCTGCCTGCCCGCCTGCGTCGAGGCGGACCTGCCCGAGGGCAACAAGGGCGTGCGCGAGGATCACCTTGTCGCGCTGGAGGCCAAGGCCGGCGACCAGGGCGCAGGCCCCCACATGATCACCGGCCCCATCTACGTGCGCGGCGCGGAACCGGGCGACGTGCTGCAGGTGGATATCCTCGAGGCCACGCCGATCCAGGACTGGGGCTTCACCGGGATCCTGCCGCTCTTGGGCGCGCTGCCCGACGAGTTCACCGATTACGAAACCGTCCATATCGGCATCGACAAGGACCGCGGCGTCTGCACCCTGCCCTGGGGCAAGGAGCTGCCGCTCGATCCGTTCTTCGGCATCATGGCCGTGGCCCCGCCGCCGGTCTGGGGCCGCGTCGGCTCGCCCGAGCCGCGCGCCTTCGGCGGCAACATGGACAACACCGACCTGCGCCCCGGTTCGACCCTCTACCTGCCGGTCTTCAACGAGGGCGCGCTGTTCTCGGCCGGCGACGGGCATGGACGGCAGGGCGACGGCGAGGTCTGCATCGCCGCGGTGGAAACCGCGCTCGAGGGCCGTTTCCGCCTGACCGTGCGCAAGGACATGAAGATCGACACGCCCTTCGCCGAGACCCCCGAGATGCTGATCTCCATGGGTTTCGACGAGGATCTCGACGAGGCGATGCGCAAGGCCGTGCGCGATATGATCGGGCTGGTCACCGAGCGCACCGGGCTGACCCGAAACCACGCCTACATGCTGCTCAGCCTGGCCGGCGATCTGAAGATCACCCAGGTGGTGGACGGCGAAAAAGGCGTCCACATGGTGATGCGCAAAGACTGGCTCTGACCGCCGGTCACCGATGCACGGCAGACCGGCCCCGGCATTGGCCCGGGGCCGGTTCCGTCTTGAAGAGGGGACAACAAGCGGACGCCGTCTTCCCTATCGGGGGAGTGAGACCGCGGATTTCCCTGCAAGGTCACGGTGCAGCCCTGGTCGGCCAGCGGCGATTTGGCCGCCTTCGGAAAAGGGCCGGAGGCCGCTCATGCCGACGGCCGCAGGCCGGTCCGGGCGACCGGAGTCGCCCGCATCGGCGGGAACAGGCCCGGCACCGTCACCCATGCCCGCAACGCGGCCTTCGCCGGAGCCGCGATCAAGACGACGGAAAGGCAGCCCTCCTTTTCCGGAGCCCTACGCCTGGCTCGCAGCCACCCCCGCCCTTGGAGAGGGCGCAGGCCCCGGATCAACCTCTGGGAGGGTGATCTCCGGCGCGCGGCGGCCCCCGGGAAGAGCGAAGAGGGGGCATCGCCCTGATTCGCGACGTTTTTTCGTCCGCGGCTCGGAATCGGTCACCAATCGGGGATAACAGGCAGAATTGCCTCAATTCCGGGAACATTTCCCCGCGCCTCAAGGGTGCCGTTTTTCGCGGCGGGCGCGGCTGGTGCGGATCTGAGATTTGTTTCCCCGCTGGCAACAAAGTGGAGGGAAAAAGCCTTTTCCAGCCGCCCGTCCGCAACCGCCCCCCCGGTGCGACTGGTCGGCAATGCAAGAAACAAAGGGGCTTGCCCCAATTCCGCGGCCTCGGTTTTGGAAACAATCGACCTGCACATTTGCCGGGCAAATGAGGCCCTTTCAGGCCCACTCGCCTCGGGAAAGTCCGGTTCCTGACAATTTCCCGCCTTTTTTTGTTTGTGGGCAAGCGGCTGCGCGGTAAGACGGTGCTGTCCAACTGGGGGGCGACACAAAAGGCCAGGCGGGCGGCGGCACGCGCAGGGGCATCTCTTGGATGCCGGCATGCGGAATTCGCCGACCTTGCGAGAGTGGCAATGCGCAGAGCGATGCTCGGCGCAAGCGGATCGGTTGTGCGATT
>ENA-ORCU01000804-ORCU01000804.1-marine-metagenome-genome-assembly--contig:-NODE-804-length-10771-cov-2.526931_pt1 | contig 10771 bp, 8 predicted proteins | sample MGYA00248631_ERZ508512 | MGnify/ENA primary metagenome ERZ508512 (study PRJEB26183, sample SAMN06268844) | marine metagenome | isolation source: Tt an P1 anaerobic enrichment on pine from sediment taken... | reverse complement strand
AGAAGGAAGACCGTGACTGGAATAGCATAGATCAAACCACCGACGTGACTTGTCGCCATGATCGCAAGGAATGACAGCGCGATTGAGACTCGCATCCGGTCTCTTTTAAGGACTGCAGCTGGTGCAAGCGTGAGAACGCCGCTCAGTCCCGCCTGCATGATTGTACCAAGTATTGTCATCTTTTTACTCAGAACGACTTAGGTCACCGGTGACGCTGTAACACTGGCGGAGCTGGAACCTAAACGAAAACTGCCACTGTATCGGCCATCCAGTGTAGCGGTTTGTTGGCAATTCCCTTTCATATATCTTTGAACTTGTACTGCAGACTTAAATGTCCGCCCGCCACAGATGATGGCTTATATTCAATAGTTGCGGAATCTGAGTACCAGTCGCCCCCCCATTGAAATTTCACATTTCCAGAGATTATTTCAGTCTTGTAGGGTTTGCCGTTGAGAATGAGAAGTATTTCGGCAGAGCCATCAAGATGCCCATTTCCAACAATGCTTATTCCAATGATGTTTCCTTGGGAACTCAGCTTATTCAGCACGACAATTTCTGATTTAGTCACGTCAGCAATACTATGTGTCTGCTTGCCTTGGCTGCATCCAAATACGAAAGCTAATAAAACAAATAGATGTATTTTCTTCATTCGGCTCTCTGCCAACGATTGAGGTCAACGGCGGCGACGGGTCGGGTCGACCAGGCGGAAACCTAAACGAGAACCTCCGCTGTCTCACCCGTCCGCGGGCAGTGACTGGTTATCTACCCGTTCCTTACGAACATCCCGCACAAAAAAAGGCCACCCACCGGATGCTATCCGGCTTGGCGGCCCTGGCTTGGTTGTGTCGGCCTGCTCATTCCCAACATCCCCTACCCCCCCCTGAAAAATAAAAATCAATAATAAAACTCCCCCAATGTAGCCAATGCACTTGCAACGGTCAAGGACAAGATGCTTTCAATTCACAAAACGACAGTAGCCCAGATTTTTTGGCCCGCCTTCTAACCCAACACCAATATTTTCCTGCTAGAATGTTTTCTATGAATTTTGGTGAGAAACTTTTCAGAAAAGCCATGCGAATCGTGACGATTGCGTGGCTCTGCGGCCTGCTGGGGGCCGGCGCGGTGCGTGCGCAGGAGCAAGGGACGTTTGCCGACTGGCTGAAGGAGCTGCGGCAGAAGGCCTTGCTCGCCGGCATTTCCGAAAAGACCCTGGATGCGGCCCTGGCGGAGATTCGCCAGCCCTTGCCGGAGGTAGTGGCCCTTGATCGCCGGCAGCCGGAATTCACCCAGACCCTGGCCGAATATGTCGCTGCACGCGTGAGCAAACAGCGCATTGCCCGCGGACGAAAGATGCTGCGGCGCTACCCGACCTGGCTGGGGCGGGTTGAAAAGCGCTACCGGGTGCAGCGGCGCTTTTTGGTGGCGCTGTGGGGCATTGAAAGCAACTACGGAGAGCACACCGGCGACTTCGCGGTCATTGAAGCTCTGGGCACCCTGGCCTACGACGGGCGCCGCAGCGCCTATTTCCGCCGCGAATTGATGGATGCCCTGCGTATTCTCGACGCCGGCCACATTCGGCTCAAGCGCATGAAGGGCTCCTGGGCCGGGGCCATGGGCCAGTGCCAGTTCATGCCCTCCACCTTCCGCGCTTATGCCGTCGACGCCGAGGGGGACGGGCGCATCGACCTCTGGCATTCGGTGCCCGATGTCCTGGCCTCGGCCGCCAACTTCCTGGCCGCCTCGGGCTGGCAGGACGACCAAACCTGGGGCCGAGAGGTGCGCCTGCCCAAGGACTTCGACTACACCCTCGCCGGCCTCGATACAAAACTGCCCCTCTCGCGCTGGCAGGCTCTCGGCGTGCGACGCAGCAACGGCCGCGCCCTGCCGCGGCGCAACCTGGAAGCCTCGCTGCTCATCCCCGACGGCCCTGAGGGAAAGGCCTACCTGGTGTACGACAACTTCCGCGTGCTGCTCCGCTGGAACCGCTCCAACGCCTTCGCCATCGCGGTGGGAATCCTCTCCGACCGGCTGGCCGGCCGCAAATAAAAAGGGCAGGCCTTTTCGCCCTGCCCCATTCCCGAATGTCGTTTCCTGCAGATTCCATCCCACGCTGCCGAGACCGGCGGCTCGGTCTCCAGAGATGGACAAACGAAAGCCGCTCCCGGCCGACGGCCAGGAGCGGCTCCTCTGTTATGGTAGCGACCGTCAGATGTCACTTGTCATGATAAACAGCGGCCGTTCCTTGAAGGTTTCGTACTTGGGCCGCAATCGCTCCGCCTGGTAGTGACTGGACAGATCGACCACCTTTTTGGTACTGGTGACGACCTCCAGCGGCACGCTGTCGTAGCAGCCGTTGTGCAAACTGACCAGACGCCCGGACTGACCGCTGAGGATCAAATCGAGGGCCAGATTGCCAAAGGCCATGGGCACGATGGAGTCGATAGCGTCGGGGTTGCCGCAGCGCACCAGATAACCGAGCCGCTGATTGACCACATTGATACGCTGGCCGCGGTTGAAGCGGGGAGTAAGTTCCTTGAGCTGGGCGGCCACCCGGTCTCCGATGCCACCCAGTTTGCGGTGGCCGTACTGATCCTTTTCTTCTCCCTCGAAGGACATGGTAGCGTCCTCCACCATCTGGGCCCCCTCGGAAACCAGCACCACGGCATATTTGCTCGGATGGCGGTTGCGGTCGGCCACCAGCAACTCGGTCAGATGTTCCATGCTGAAAGGTTGCTCAGGAATAACGCAGCGGTCGGCGGCCCCGGCCATGGTCGGCAACATCGCGGTAAAGCCGGCATAGCGGCCGAACACCTCGATGACCAGCAGGCGTTCGTGGGAGCCCGCGGTGGTGCGCAAAGTATGGGTCAGTTCGATGGTCCGGGTTACGCAGGTGCTGAAACCGATGCAGTAGTCGGTCCCGGGGACATCGTTATCCATGGTTTTGGGAATAGCCACCACCTTGACCCCTTCTTCCGCCAGGCGCTGGCCGTAGCTGAGAGTATCGTCTCCGCCAATAGGAATGAGATAGTCGATACCGAGAAATTCGAGATTTCTGAGCACCGCCTCGGTAACGTCATTGGTCTCCTCCTGGTAGCGGCTTTGCAGATGCGCCGGCAGCGCCCCCTTGGGCAGATGGCTGGGGCGTGTCCGGGAGGTATGAATAAAGGTGCCGCCGGTCCGGCCGGCGCGGTTGACGATGTCCTCGGTCAGCGTCAGAAAATGGTGGCTGTTGTCGACCCTTGGATCGGGTACCAGATCGACCAGACCTGCCCAGCCGCGCCGAATTCCCACCACCCGATAGCCTTCGCGCAAGGCCCGGAAAGTAACGGCGCGAATGGCCGGATTAAGTCCCGGGACGTCGCCGCCTCCGGTGAGAATGCCGATCGTTCCTCGAAACTGTGCCATGACCAAATTCCTCCTCAGCAAGATATTGGAAACCTAATAACAATAGATTAGCGGAAAATTTGATTTCTGCAGGGGCGAGGAAAAAAGTTCCTCCCTCCAAAACACCTCCGGCAACTCACATCTCCTCAGTTCTCCGACTTTGCCGGGGGATTCCTCATCGATGAAAGACCCAAACCGGGCACTCCCTCTGAATTCCGTCAGACAAGCTGGCTAATTGACTTGATACAAGTTTCTGGTCAACTTTAATCAAGAAGGAAGGCGCCGCATTTATGTTGGCTATCATCCTCATATCTTTAAAAAGAAGGCTGTTCCCAGCTGCTGATTCAGATGACCAACCAGGCCTTTGCCGCCTCAGGTGTTAAAGGTCTATTTTTCGGACGAAACTAAAAACCGATCATAACCCGAATTTTGGAATTTGAACATGACGGGACCAAGGACCGAAAAGCCCAACAGGCCGACCAACTGGCATCTGCTTGACCCTGAGGAAGTGCTGGAGAAACTGCGATCTTCCGTCTCCGGCCTTTCCCACGAGGAGGCCCGCCGACGGCTGGAACATTATGGTCCCAATCAGCTGATCGAGAAAAAGCGTAAATCCTTATGGATGATGTTTCTGGACCAGTTCAAGGATTTCATGATCCTGGTGCTGATCGCCGCCGCCATCGTGGCCGGGATTATCGGTGAACCGGCGGACTCCATCGCCATTGCCGTGATTGTGCTGCTGAATGCGATACTGGGGTTTGTTCAGGAATACCGGGCTGAAAAAGCCATGGCGGCGCTGAAAAAGCTGGCGGCTCCTTCGGCGACCGCCCTTCGTGATGGCCAGACCACCTCAGTTCCCGCCGAAGAGCTGGTCCCCGGCGATATGGTAATTCTTGAAGCGGGCAATGTAGTGCCGGCCGATATCCGGCTGACCGAAACATTCCAGATTCGAAACGATGAAGCGGCTTTGACCGGTGAATCCGTACCGGTGGAAAAAGACAGCGTGGCGCTTGAAGAGGCGGACCTGTCCATCGGAGACCGGAAAAACATGGCCTATAAAGGCACCCTGGTCACCTATGGCCGAGGTCGGGGCCTGGTGACGGACACCGGCATGGAGACGGAACTCGGCAAAATATCCGACCTTGTTCAAACCGCTGAAGATGAAACCACTCCGCTGGAAAAACGCCTTGACATGCTCGCTAGGAAACTGCTTTGGGTCACTCTGGGGTTGATCGTGATTATCGCTTTGACAGGCACATTCATCGGTGGACAGGAAATCAAACATGTGATCGAGATGGCCATCGCGCTTGCTGTCGCAGCCATTCCTGAAGGTCTTCCTATCGTTGCTACGCTTGCACTGGCACGCGGAATGCTCAGGATGGCGAAGCGTAATGCCCTGGTCAATGAACTTGCAGCGGTAGAAACGCTTGGAGGTGTCAGTGTCATCTGCACCGACAAGACCGGCACGCTCACAGAAAACAAGATGACGGTCACTGAATTAGTATTCTCTGATCAGCGTGTGAAGATCGGGCCGATCAACAATCAGGGCACCGCGGACTTTTCCATTGATGGCCAAGTGATCAATGCCGGCGAAAATAACAGGACCCAAAAGCTTCTGGAAGTGGGTGTGCTTTGCAACAATGCTTCGCTGAATAAAAGTGACGGCAATGAAATCAAAGGCATCGGCGATCCTTTGGAGGTCGCGTTTCTTGTCGCGGCGCAAAAGGCCGGTATTGATTATGAAAAGGTCAATCTTGATTATCCCGAACAGACAGAGGACGCTTTTGACTCGGATACCAAGAAAATGGCGACCTTCAATAAGAAAGAATCCGGTTACTGGGTTGCGGTGAAGGGGGCCATGGAGGTGATTCTTGCCGATTCGACAACATTAATGACCGCAGATGGAAGCGAACCAATGACAGAGCCCTGGCGTCAGTACTGGCAGGAGAAGAATCTGCAGCTTGCCGAAAAGGGCTATCGTGTGTTAGCATTCGCGATGAAACACGCCGATACGACCGATGCCGATCCGTATGACGGACTGGAGTTTATCGGCCTGGGGGTAATGGAAGACCCTGCACGTCAGGATGTGAAGGAGGCCATCGAACAGTGCAGAAGTGCCGGTATCCGGACCGTGATGATAACCGGCGACCATCCGAAAACCGCGGCCAGTATCGCCGCATCGATTCGGCTTTCCGGCGACGAATTCCAGGATGCGATTATCGGCAAGGATATCATTGTCGCCGAGGATATGTCCCCGGAAGATGAAGAACGATACCGAAATGCGTCGGTGTTTGCACGCGTCAGTCCAAAACAAAAACTCGATCTCATCGCTGTTCATCAAAACGCCGGCGCGGTCGTTGCAATGACCGGTGACGGGGTTAATGATGCCCCTGCACTGAAGAAGGCCGATATCGGTATCGCGATGGGCCGGCGAGGCACACAGGTTGCGCAGGAAGCGGCAGACATGGTCCTCAAGGACGATGCGTTCTCTACGATCATCGTTGCTGTCGAGCAGGGCAGGATCATTTTTGAGAATATCCGCAAGTTCGTCGTGTATTTGCTGTCATGCAATTTAAGTGAGGTGATGGTGGTCTTTGCTGCTTCGCTGGTCAGTGCTCCGCTGCCGCTGCTGCCGCTTCAGATCCTGTTTTTGAATCTTGTCACGGACGTATTTCCTGCATTGGCGCTCGGTGCAGGCAAAGGCTCATCCGGTATTATGAAACAAAAGCCCAGGTCCTCTGATGAGCCGATCCTGCCCGTTGAGGGCTGGTTTAGCATTGTGGGGTATGGCGCGCTTATGTCGGTTGCTGTTCTAGTCGCTTTCTGGATAGGTTTCAGGACTTTGGGATTAGATGAGCAGGGAGCCAGGACGATCTCGTTTTTGACACTGGCGTTCGCTCAGCTTTGGCATATATTCAACATGAGAGGTAAACGCACGCACTGGGCTGATAATGAGGTCGTGAATAACAAATTCGTATGGGCGGCGATTGTGTTCTGTTCGCTGCTGCTGGTGGTTTCAGTTTACACCCCGATGGCAAGGGTCTTGGATCTTACAAACCCGGGGCTTAGTGGGTGGCTGCTGGTGCTGGTAGCAAGCGCAATGGTATGTGCGATTGGACAGGTACTACGGGTGTTTACTGAAAAGAAGGATTAAATATATGCGAACGAAAAAAAGAACGACACTTTTCTTTACAGGAATAAATAGGTGACTGTGGGTGCAGGTCACCAATGTATATCACAAAAAGCCCGGAGTTAGGACCGGGCTTTTTGTGTCTTTTCGCTGATTTTCTCTGTACTAATGTTTGAAGTGGCGTTTGCCGGTGAAGACCATGGCGATGCCGAGTTCGTCGGCTTTGGCGATGACTTCGTCGTCCTTTTTCGATCCGCCGGGCTGAACAATACAGGCAACGCCTGCTTTGGCCGCGTTTTCAACATTATCCGGGAACGGGAAGAAAGCATCAGAGCCCATCGCGGACCCTTTGGCCATGTCACCGGCCATCTTGAACGAAATCAGGCCCGATTCCACGCGGTTCATCTGACCGGCGCCAACGCCGACCAGCTTTTTGCCGTTGACCAGCGTAATCGTGTTACTCTTGACATGCTTAGCTGTTAGCCAAGCCAGTTTCAAATCGGCCAATTGCTCATCAGTGGGTTTCAGTTTGGTCGGGTATGTCAGCACATCCGGCTCCCAGCCCACCAGATCACGCTGCTGCAGGAGCAGGCCGCCAACCATGCAACGAACATCAAACTCGCCACTGTCCACTGTATTGCGATTAATCGGACCGGTTTCAAGCAACCGCACACGCTGGCCCCAGGCCTTCAGAGAGCGAATTGTTTCGACCGCATCGTCATCATAGGATGGAGCGACAATCACTTCAGCAAAGAAGCCGGAAGCACCGTTCGCTTTTCCAAAGCGTGCGTAAGACTCCATAATGATCGTAGCCAGTTCCTTATCCACAGTGCGGTTCAGGGCGATAATACCACCAAACGCACTGACCACATCCCCCAGATAGGCTTTTTCGTAGGCTTTAGCGATATCGTCATCAATCGCACATCCGCAGGGATTCATATGCTTGACCACAACCGCGGCCGGCTCGTCAAATTCCTTAACCAGTTCAAAGGCCGCATTGGTATCCATCAGGTTGTTAAAGCTGATCGGTGTCCCGCCTTCGAGCAGCTTGGCGTTTCCGACGCTGACTTCTTTGCTGTCGGCCAGTTTATAAAAGGCCCCTGCCTGATGCGGATTTTCGCCGTAACGCAGTTCCTTATCTTTAACCACCGCCAGTGAAATACGATCCGGGAACATATCACCGGCATGGGCATTGAGATACTTTGAAATGGCCGCATCGTAGGACGCAGTTAATGAAAAGGCAGCTCTTGCCAGATCGGTTCGCAATTCCTGGCTGGTCGCGCCGTTTTTGGACTTCATTTCGTCCAGTACCGTGTTATACTGATCGACGCTGGTTACGATTGTTACAAATTTATTATTTTTCGCCGCTGACCGGACCATGCTCGGGCCGCCGATATCGATGTTTTCAATCGCCTCTTCGAGCGAGCATCCGGGCTTGGCAATCGTTTTTTCAAATGGATACAGGTTCACACACACCAGATCAATCGGCTCAATTTGATTTTCCTTCATCGCCGCGGCGTGTTCGGCATTATCTCGCAGGGCCAGCAATCCGCCGTGAATCTTCGGATGCAGGGTTTTAACACGGCCGTTCATCATCTCCGGGAATCCGGTCACTGCATCGATACTGATGACGTTCACGCCCGCCTCTTTCAGCTTGCTCGCAGTCCCGCCGGTGCTGATGATTTCGACGCCCATTGCCTGCAGGGCCTGTGCAAACTCCACAATCCCGCTTTTATCCGAAACGCTTACTAATGCTCTTTGAATCCTGACATCCATGATCAACCTAATTCCTTTTCAAATTATTAGAATCTCTGTTTCCTCTTTATTCGACACTAATACTCGCAACACGCCCCTTGCTTTCAGTCAAATACATGACCGCATCGACAGTATTGTGTGCATAGAACTCAACGTCCGCTATATTCACTGAATACAACTCTTTACCCTTGCTATTATCCATGACTTTCAAAATCCCCGGCGACGCATAAATATAGCCCTTCTGATCTGTCTCGCAGACCATCCCTTCGCCTGAGGGAACCTGCCAAACAGCTTGACCGGTCTGTTTATTGACACCATAAAGTCCGTTCAGAGCATTATACACATAAATAACGTTGCGGCCGACACTAAATGAATCTCGAATCGGAGCCCCGGAATGGAATGGTGTTTTCCATTTCATCAATCCGCTTAGTATCCCTAACTTATAAAGTTTCGAGTCGTAGCTGCCAACATACACATCCTCACCATCCATGACCAACTGGCCCCGGATATCGCCGGTGGCGTCAAACTGCCAGATTTTTTCAGCTTTGTCTGGTTTCATTCCGACAACATTGCCCGCCAGGGTAGCAAACACCACAATATCATCCGTGGCGATGATCGAAACGATGGGGGAATCATTATCCGCTGTCGCAGTAAATTGCTGCCAGTATCCATCGACATTCATTGCATGCAGGCGTTTATCAGATCCACTGATATAGATGAATTTTTCATTTCGCGCCAAACCGGACCCGATACCGCTGCCGACCTGCTTAAATGTTTCCTTTGTGACAAAATCACCGATTTCCGGATCGAATACAAGCAATTCATTCCCCACAACAAACCAGAATTTTCCGTCATAATGCATGGGTTTTTGAATCGGCAATCGCCGGACACTGAGCTGCTCTGTAAAACGCAATTTGCCTGACTGGCGATTGATGCAGAACATCACATTCGAATCGGTCATCACATACAAATGCGGGCCAAATACAGCAATTTTTTCCAGTTTTTCCCCCTCTTTCACAGGCAGAGATATTTGCCAATTCTGTGCCCATCCCGCCTCAGCGATCAGTTCCGGCGCCACCAGCGGAGATATATTCTCTACCGGATATTCCGGCTTTTTTGCGATTGCATCTGCCAGTACCGCACAGAGCATAAGATTGATTAGAATGATACCTTTTTTCATCAGTCACGTCCTCATTTCAAATTGATTCTATTTATGATTCCAATCCCACATAATCCGCTAAATCAATTTCGTTTTCCTGTTCGAATTGCTGAAGCGTATGAATCCGTTCGACATCGTCTTTAATGCGATTCGCGAGCTTGAAAATGTAGGGCTTGCCTTCCAGCCGATTCTGTAAATCTTCCAGCATGGGTTCCCAGCGCCCGCCGTAAAGTTGAGCTTTGAGAACCACCAACATCCGATGCGGCTCATCCAGATGATGAACAAATGTTACTACGTTCGGAGTAGCCGAAACACCGTCAATTTTTTTTCCGTCCTGTGCCATGGGCAGCCTTTTCAACAAACCGCAACCCTATTGTAGCCAAATCAAGCCCAATATTCAACGATTTCTTTATTGGGGCTCTGCATCCTGGACCGTAACAGAGGCCAATTCGGCCATGTGAATGATCGCCTTTGCCAGTTTTTGGTCAATGGCGTCCTGATGGGTCCGGATATAGTCCTGTCCCGCCACGACACTTTGTGCGTGCGAAACCATCGATTCAATCTGGGCGGGATCTTTTCCTTGAAAAGTTGTCACATCATAGGCCAGTACCGTGATATGGTTCTCACTGATCCGAACAAATCCCCCCGAAATAATATAATACGCATCCTGCCGGTCTGTAATTTCATGCACCTGCATGATCCCGAAGCCTAATTTGACCAACGAAGGGCAATGATTTCGCAATATTCCCATTTGGCCGTCATGCGCAGGAACGACAACAGACCCGGCCCTTGCATCCAGCAATTTAGCCTTGGGTGTCAGCAAAACGATTCGAAATTTTCCGTGCCATAAACTAACCATGGTTTCCGGCTATTTTTTACCTGCTTTTTCCTGTGCTTCTTCGACCGCACCAATATACATGAAGCTCTGTTCCGGCAGATGATCCCATTTGCCCTCGCAAATCTCCCGGCAGCTCTGAACCGTATCGGCGACTTTAACATATTTCCCTTCCATGCCGGTAAATTGCATCGTGACAATAAACGGCTGTGAGAAAAATCGCTCCAATCGACGGGCACGCGCAACGACCTGTCGGTCCTCCCGGCTCAGTTCATCAATACCCAAAATCGCGATAATATCCTGTAAACTGTGATATCGCTGGAGAAATTCAAGAACTCGCTGGGCCACATCGTAATGTTCCTGTCCGACAATATTGACATCCAAAATACGCGAAGAACTTCCCAGCGGATCCACCGCGGGATAAATGCCTTTTTCCGTGATTTTTCGAGACAGCACGACCGAGGAATCCAAATGGGTAAAAGTGGTCGCCGGAGCCGGGTCGGTCAGG
>ENA-ORCU01000803-ORCU01000803.1-marine-metagenome-genome-assembly--contig:-NODE-803-length-10796-cov-2.708741_pt1 | contig 10796 bp, 10 predicted proteins | sample MGYA00248631_ERZ508512 | MGnify/ENA primary metagenome ERZ508512 (study PRJEB26183, sample SAMN06268844) | marine metagenome | isolation source: Tt an P1 anaerobic enrichment on pine from sediment taken... | reverse complement strand
CACGCCTCATGCAGCCGCCTGTAGCTCAGATGGTCCATGTCATAGGTCAGGTCTTCGACATATTGCAGCCCGACTCCGGCCGCGACCAGAAGCACCGCCAAAATCACCAGCCAGCGATTGTCGAGCGATCGAAGCAGGTAAAAAATCAATCCGCCACCAAGCAACGCCGGCAGAAACCACAGATGGGCATAGCCGAACAGGGCGTAGAACCCCAGTCGGACCAATGAAAAATCTTCGTATATCAATATGACAGGAAGATATAGTACCGTCCATACCAGGTAAAAGAACGCCACCCTGCGCGCCCAGGAGCAGGAGGCCCTCGGCCTGCCCGTCTGCCAACACCCGCTGGATGATTTCCAGGATGCCATCGCCCACAGCGGCGCCATTGCAGCCGTCGATCTGCCACGCTGGATCGGCCGGCACGTCACCCTGGTCGGCTGGTGGGTGACCGGCAAGCCGATCCGCACTCACGAAGGACGGCCCATGGAGTTCGTCACCTTCGAGGATCGCGGAGCCCTGTTCGACGCCACGCTGTTCCCCGCCATTTATGACCGCTTCTGTCGTCTATTAGCCCGACCTCGCCCCTACCTGATCAAGGGCCTCGTCGAAGAGGAATTCGGCGTGGTCTCAGTGAATGTTAAATGGTTGGGTTTTTTGCCGACCTGAACGCATCGAAACTTTAGCGGGTTTCGAACCGGTGAACGGCAGGGTGGACAAAATGCTATAATAGCCGATATAAAAACCGGAAAGGAGATAACAATGAGAAAGGACCGTTTCGATTACCTGTGCCAAGAGGCACAGTCAGGAAGAGACGCCTTTGTCTCCCACGGGTCAACCAATGAGGAAGGGCGCGTAGTGAGTTGTTCCCTGAACCATCTGCTGGTGCAGACCAACGACGGCAACCGGCGCTGCTGGGATTTCCACGAATGTTCCGAGATAAACATCGGCAAGCATTGAACGTGAGATAAAAGGCCCCGCAACAGTAGCAGCTAACCCAATACAGACCGACTCCCCGTCTTGCGACGGGGAGTTTTTATTTCCAAAAGGTCCCGGTATCACCGCAAGGAACTTAACTAGTTTCAACGCTTGACGACCGCCTCAAACTTGCATTTTTCCAGACAGGCACCGCACTTGATGCAGACTTCCTGTTCGATGACGTAACACTGCTTCGGCTTGCCGCTGATACACTGGACCGGACAGATCTTGGCGCACACGGTACAGCCGGTACATTTCTCCGGCAAGATGTAGAACTCAAGCAGGTTCTTGCAAACCCCGGCGGGGCATTTCTTGTCCACCACATGAGCCATATATTCGTCTTTGAAGACCCGTAGAGTCGACAGAATCGGGTTGGGCATAGTCTGGCCGAGGCCGCACAGGGCAGTATCCTTGATCTGCCGGGCCAGAGTTTCTAGACGTTCCAGCTCCGCCACACTGCAGTGTCCAAGAGTGATACGCTCCAATATTTCGAACAGTCGTTTGGAACCGATACGGCAGGGAGCGCACTTGCCGCAGCTTTCATCCATGGTAAAGGTAAGGAAGAATTTCGACACATCCACCATGCAGGCATCCTCGTCCATGACGATCATGCCGCCAGAGCCCATGATCGATTCGCAGGCCGCCAGATTCTCGTAATCGATGGGAACGTCGAGGTCCTTGTAAGTCAACACGCCGCCGGAGGGACCTCCGGTCTGCACGGCCTTGAACTTTTTGCCGCCACGACAACCGCCACCGATGTCGAACACGATCTCGCGCAGGGAGATGCCCATCGGCACCTCGATCAGACCGACGTGGTTGATCTTGCCGACCAGGGAGAAGACCTTGGTGCCCTTGGCCGTTTCCGAACCGATGCTGCTGTACCATTCGGCCCCTTTGAGGATGATGGCCGGGATATTGGCCAAGGTCTCGACGTTGTTGAGAATGGTCGGCTTGTCCCAATAGCCGGCTTCGGCGGGAAACGGTGGTTTGGTGTAAGGCTCACCGCGGTTTCCCTCGATGGAGCGAATCAGGGCGGTTTCTTCTCCGCACACAAAAGCCCCGGCCCCATACTTAATCTCGACCTCGAAATCAAAGCCGGTGCCGAAAATATCCGTACCCTGCAGACCGTAGTCCTGAGCTTGCTTGATGGCGATGCGCAGCCGTTTGATAGCCAGGGGATATTCGGCGCGAATATAAATTGTCCCTCTGTTGGCGCCGATGGCATACCCAGCGATTGCCATGGCTTCAAGAACGCTGTGCGGGTCCCCTTCCAACACCGCACGATCCATGTAGGCTCCGGGGTCGCCTTCATCGGCGTTACAAATAATGTATTTTTCCTCAGAAGGATATTTGGCAGCGAAACCCCATTTTACGCCAGTAGGAAATCCGGCCCCGCCACGCCCGCGCAAACCGCTCTTTTTAATCTCTTCAATCAGTTCTTCGGGGGACATCTCGGTCAGGCATTTTCCCAATGCCTGATAGCCACCGGCCGCTATATAGGAGTCGATATTTTCCGGATCGATAAATCCGCTGTTGCGAGTCGCGATCCTGAACTGTTTTTTTTCCACCATCGGTCTCTCCTCCCTCAGAAAAATTTGTAGACCATCCTCGACAACACACCGAAATCAGTTAAATTACCAATTAAATATTAAAAGACAGATGGCCTATTACAATCGATTCCCTGAAAATTTTTCAGTTAGTGGCATAATTAAAAGATATATATCCTGTTGCCCCGCATAGGGAATTTACCGATTTTGCCGAAAGGGTGAAGAACGAAGGCTTGGGATACCAACGTGAAACACGTATAATCATGGAAGAATCAAGAAACTCTTTGCAGACAATCAACCTCTGGAGGCAAAAATGCTGCGTGTCTTGATGGTAACGCTGTTAGGCCTGCTGCTCGTATCTGGCTGCACGGAAAAAGAACAAAAAAAACCCGAAGAAACGGTTGAAACAGAAGCGGAAATTACCCAGCCAACGCCGGCGATAAACGATCAGGTTCCAGCGACTGCAGAGCAGACCGAGGAAAAGAGCGAACTGACTGTCGAGCCTTCGCAACAGGCAAAAGCCCGTCTGGAAGCCCTGCGCCATGAGGCCGTCACCCTCGCTGGGGAGGCCAAGTCTATCACCGGAGAGGTAACTCGTGTTACGCAACAGGTGCAGGAAATCAATCAGCGCCTCGACCAGGTTGCCGAAGAGGTACAAGCGGTAATGGAACAGGCCGAGGCGACCATGAGCCAGGTCGAACAAGCGAGAGATGTTCTGCTGCAATCGACAAGCGAACTTGCCTGCCAGGCCGGGCAACCCGCAACTGATACGGCTACTCCGGAGCAAACGGAAGAACCGGCAGCAGAATAGATTTCCCCGCAATCCGGCAAAACAAAGGGCCGCCCCAGTGGGCGGCCCTTTGTTTTGCAGCAGGTTTTGTGGCAGATTGATAGTTTATCCAAAATATTAACTATCAAGATCTATCTACTTAACTACAATAGGCTTTTCGTCAGACCTCCAGGACGGTTCCAACGGTGCCGAAAAAGAAGCGCTCAGTATACTGGGCATAAAGCTGGGCGGCTCGCGGCAAGCCGGTGCAATGCGAAACGCCGATTCGCTCCACGCCGAATTCCTGAAATGCTCTGGAAGCCTCCTGGAATTCTTCCGGACCGACAAAACCGAGATGAGTGCCACCGACCACGGCGTAGATTCTTTCCTGTCCGGTTTGGCGGCAAACATGATCCATGATATTAACGACACCGGCATGAGCACAACCCAACACCAACACCAGGCCCTTGCTCGAATGAATTACCAGGGACAGATCATCCCGCATGGGGTCGGGTACAAATCTTTCGTCCCCTGCCGGCACCACCAGACGCAAATCGCCCTTCTCAACCTCATTCAGACGCGGAATTTCTCCGCTCAGATAGAGCCCTGGCGCTACCTGGCAATAGTTCCGTTCAAAACGAAATCGCGCTCCCAGGGATTCAAGATAGGCGCGCCGCCAGGGAATGCCGACAAAATGCCGCCCATGACGATCGAGGGTGTAGCGTTCCGCAAAAATATCCGGATGAGCAAAGACATCAACAGGACCGGTACGACGCAACAGGTCCGGCAAACCTTGAGTATGATCGTAGTGACCGTGGCTGACCAGCACCGCCTTGACTGAAGACAAATCCTTACCAAGCAACGCGGCGTTATGCGCCAGCCCAACCCCCTGCCCGGTATCGAGCAGATAGTTTCCGGTTTCAGTTTCGATAAAACAGGCGAAACCGTGCTCACCGACAGTGCCACGGGGCGAACCACAGGTGTTTTCACAGAGAATTGTCAGGCGAACAGACATTGCCTAAAAAGCTCCTGCAAGGCGCTGGAGGCATAGCTCGGTTAGCTGCCTATCTGCTGTTGTGCTGCCTGCTGAGTGGCGCGGCGGCAAGGGATCTCGATGCGAATGATCTGGCCGCGTTTTTTGATGAACACATCTTTTCGTTTGATCGAGGGCTGAAACTTGTCCCCTTCAAAAAGAAGCGTGTAATTCATGCCGTTGTCCAAACCCGGAATGAAAGCCGGGACGGGGTAGGTTATCTCCTCGACAATACAAACCACAGCTTTATCGAGGGATTCTTCCCCCAGGTCGCGTTGCTGGTTGTCGTTCTTGTCGTTATAAGCTTCGACAATGAGGGTGCCATGCTGAGTCGGCATCAGCGGAGCGGCACCGAAAAAAAGGTTGAACAGGTTTTCTTTCTTCACCGCACCGCCTTCGACATTGAACTCCTCGCTGCTTTTTGCAGCCCAAGTCGATGCGGGCGCCATCAAAAAAGCTACCAGCAGCATCGGCAGTACAAGCCGATATATAACTGAGGATTGCTTTCGAAAAATTGTCATAAGGTTCCCCTGCAATAGCGTAGGATAATCGGCACTAATGGAAACACCAACATCCCTTTCGCAGGATTATACCTCTAATGGCAACTGGCTGCCAACTGTCAAACCCAAAATCCCCCAACAAAAAACCTTTTACTGACAAATGACTGCACGAATCTGGTCCTTCAAAGGACCAAACGATGCGGTCAGAGCGGAGAAAAGTCCCTGTGATATGGTTCGGTAGCAAACAGCGGAACAACAAGAAGGCCAATCACCCGATAATGGGACCGCTTCCAGCCATCTCTCGATAAGCATCCATAGCGGCCGGGAACGGTTTCAGCGCCCGCTCGAAAATCCCCAGCGAATAAGCGATAGTAAGGCCATAATTGCTGGTCGGCACTCCGGCCTGCTGGCAGCGCACGATACGGGACAGTACTTCGCGCCGATTCCACATGCAGGATCCGCAGTTGATCACCAGCTTGTACGGACTGAGATCATCGGGAAAATCGTGGCCCTGCACATGGCAGAAATTAAGCTTCCCTCCTACGTACTGCTGCAACCAGCGGGGCAACTTGACCCTTCCGATATCCTCACCGATGGGATGATGGGAGCAGGATTCAGCAATCAGAATGCTGTCGCCCGGCTGAAGGTTTTCGATGGCCATGGTACCTCGCACATAGGCCACCAGATCGCCCTTGAAACGAGCAAAGAGGATAGAAAAGGAGGTCATGGCGATATCGTCGGGTGTATCACCCGCCACCTTGAGGAATGCCTGGGAGTCGGTTACCACCAGCGCAGGCGGTCGCTTGAGGCGGTCAAGAGCGTCACGCAATTCCCGCTCCTTGACCACCATGCAGTAGGCATCGTTATCGAGAATGTCACGAATGGCCTGCACCTGGGGCAGGATCAGGCGCCCCTTGGGAGCCTCCATATCGATGGGCACCACCAACACCGCCATCTCTCCGGAAGGAACCAAATCACCGATGATGGTCGGTGGATTGATGAATTCGTCGGGCACGGTGCGAATCAGGGCTTCGCGTAAATCGAGAACCCCTTCTCCCTGTTCGGCTGCAGTGGCCACCCAGGGTACTTCAAGCTGGTCGAAATGCGCCAGATGGGCGGCATCGAGGGCACCGATATCGGTCTTGTTGAAAACCACGATCACAGGGGTCTGGCGCTTACGCAGTTCGTTAAAGATCGCCTCCTCGAAATCGCCCCACACCCCTACCTCAGTAACAATGATGCCAATATCGGCGCGGTCGAAAACCTGACGGGTTTTCTGGACCCGCATTTCCCCGAGCGCCCCGACATCGTCGACTCCGGCGGTATCGATAAACAGCACCGGCCCGATTGGCAGCAGCTCCATCGGTTTTTCGACGGCATCGGTGGTGGTACCGGCAACATTGGAGACTATGGAGACATCCTGGCGGGTCAGGGCATTGAGCAGCGAAGATTTCCCGACGTTGCGGCGGCCGAACAGACCAATATGGAGACGCAATCCTTTGGGGGTCGATTTCATCGTTGTTCCTTTTTAATAGGGGATCCCAGCCGGGTGACGCTTTCCGGTGAAACCAGCTGATCAAATTCTTCAGATGTGGCCAAGCCGCGTTCTACAACCAGGTCCCGCAAGCTTTTCTCTTCATCGCGCAGTGCCTGAGCCAGTTCAGTGGCCTGCTGATAACCGATCAGCGAAACCAGGGCAGTGACACTGGCAGTGGAGTTTTCCACCTGCTGGCGGCAACGAGCCTCATTGGCTTCCAGCTGTTCTACGCAGTTGCGACGAAAGATATTGCAGGCATTAACAAGCAAGTCGAGGCTGCCAAGCAGTGCATCAGCCACCAACGGCAGAAAAGGGTTGAGTTCCAGGTGCCCCATGGCACAGGCCTGGGCAATAACCTGATCGTTGGCCATGACCTGCATGGCTGCCTGGGAAACCGCTTCGGGGATGACCGGATTCACCTTGCCTGGCATGATGGACGAGCCGGCCTGTTGCGCAGGCAGTCGTATTTCACCGACCCCGGCATCCGGTCCCGAGGAGAGAAAGCGCAAATCCGAAGCGATTTTGAGCAGATTGGTGGCCAAGGCCTTGAGAATCCCGCTGACTTCGACAAAGACATCGTTATTCTGGGTCGCTTCGATCAGGTTTTCCGCACGGGCCAGCCCAAGGCCGGTAATGCCCCGCAACTGCTCGACGACACGGAAGATATACTGGCGGGGGGCCGCCAGGCCGGTACCGATGGCAGTTCCACCGAGATTGACCACCCGCAGGCGCTCTTCGCACTTGTAGATACGCCAGCGATCCCTGGCAAAGGCATCGGCGTAGGCGGACATTTCCCGACCGAGGGTGGTCAGAGCGGCATCCTGCAACTGGGTGCGGCCGATCTTGACCACATGGGCGGTGGCTTTTTCCTGGGCCTGAAAAGCCTCGCACAACGCCACCACCTCCCGCTCCAGTTCGCGGAGCAGACCGATGGCGGCCACCTTGAGAGCGGTCGGATAGGTATCGTTGGTCGACTGGTGACGGTTGATATCCTCCAGCGGGCTGATCTCGTGATAAGCACCAAGGGGCTGGTCGAGCAACTGCAAGGCCCGATTGGCCAACACCTCGTTGACATTCATGTTGGTCGAGGTACCGGCACCACCCTGCAGAGCATCGACCACGATATGCTCATCGAGCTGCCCATCCATCATTTCACTGCAAGCTTGATCGATGGCCTGCGCCTTTTCCTCAGGCCAGCAGCCGAGACCCTGATTGGTCCGGCAGCATGCAAGCTTGACCGCACCGAAGGCATGAATAAGGGCCCGGTTGACCAGCCGCCGGGAAAGAGCAAAATTCTCCTGCGCCCGCACGCTGTGAATACCGTAAAGAGCCTGCGCCGGAACCTCCCGCTCACCAAGCAAGTCCTTCTCAATACGATAGTCGCTCATATCAGAAATATATATCCCGTACGTTGCGTTGTTTAATCTCATCAAGCTGTTTGAGGGTACGCTGCTTCATGTCCCCCTCTTCCATTTTGTCCAACTCCTCGGCGATCAGCTTTTCGCCGACTTCCCGCGTTTCCGGGGAAGCATAGTCGACCAGGTATTCTTCGAGAGTCAGCAGAGCATTGGGCGTGCAATAGCGCTTGATGAAGCCGGGGATGCTGAACTCCATGAAGTGCTCACCTGTGCGGCCGCTGCGATAGCAGGAGGTACAGAAGCTGGGCACGTAACCGTCGCTCATCAGCTGACACATGACCTCATCGAGGGAGCGGATATCACCGAGGGTGAACTGTTCGCGTTCCATGACCTGGGCATCGCCGGCTTCGGTATAACCTCCGAGTTCGATGCGGCTGCCGGCGTCGATCTGCGAGACACCGAAGGACATCAGTTCACGACGCAGTTCCGGCTTTTCCCGCGCAGTGAGAATCAGCCCGGTGTAAGGCACTGCCAGGCGCAGAATGGCGATGATCCGCTTGAACTCCTCGTCCGTGGTGAAATACTTCTCATCGAAGTCTACTCCATGAGCGGGACGCAGCCGCGGGAAACTCAGGGTATGAGGACCGACATTATAGCGTTCCTGCAGGTAGAGAGCGTGGCGGACCATGGCAAGCACTTCAAAACGCCAGTCATAAAGACCGAACAATACGCCGAGACCGACATCGTCGCAACCAGCCTCAAAAGCCCGACTCAAACCATCGAGGCGATAGAGATAGTCGCCCTTGCGGGTATTGTCGGGATGCATGGCCTTGTAGGTAGCGTGATGGTATGTCTCCATGAAAATCTGGTAAGTACCGATGCCGGCATCCTTGACCTTCTTGTAGCCTTCGATGTCGAGGGGAGCGGCATTGATGTTCACACGGCGGATTTCGCCATGGCCGGAACGAACCGAGTAGACGTTGCGCACCGTTTCGGCAATAAAGTCGGCATCGTAGCGGGGGTGTTCGCCGAAAACCAGGATCAGGCGTTTATGCCCATTATCCTCCAGGGCGGTCACCTGTTCGCGAATCTCCTGCGGAGTCAGGGTACGACGAACCGCCTGGAAATTAGAACGCTTGAACGCACAATAGGTACAGTCGTTGATACAGTCGTTGCCAATGTAAAGAGGCGCAAATAGCACGATGCGATTGCCGTAGACCGTTTCTTTGAGTTGCCGTGCAGCGGCAAATATCTCCTCATGCAGCTCCGGATCGTCAGCACAAACAAGGGCTGCGGTTTCCTCTACGGTAAGGGCCTCCTTACTCAAACTCTTGGCGATTATTTCGCGAATGCGAGCTTTGGAAGGTTTTTCCTTGCCCAGCAGACCGTGCAGGTAATCCTCGTCAATAAAATCGACAGCGTTGGTGCTAAGTTTCATAGAAGGCAATGACATAACGAGATCCTCTTTCCTTGGGAGGTTAAACGGATTTTTGCAAGTTCGGGGAATCGCCCCTACCAGAACCGATCGTGCGCCCAAGGGCACGAATTTGCCTGAGTGCCGCGACGCAGCTTTCTTCGGCATTTTCGGTACTGGCCGCCTTGGCCGGATAAATTTCGTACATGCGACGGTATTTCTGCGGCGTAAGGTTGGGCATCACTATGTTGGCGCCACGCTGCAGCCCCAGCTCCCGGCCAACCGGACCATCAAGAGTGGCCAGCGCTGTGGTACTGGGTATGTTGGCACGCGGACAAACTAAGCGTGCCAGAGCGATGACCCGATAACCCATCTCTACTGAGTTAACTACCTGTTCACCAACAGAAAGGCGCCAACTGTCCCCAAGACGGGCCAATGGGGTATCAGGGTGAGATATATACGGCCCAACTCCGATCATATCGAGGTCAAGCGATCGGAAACGATCGATATCCTCGGCCAATGACTGATAGCTCTGACCGGGAATCCCAACCATCACGCCACTACCGACTTCAAAGCCAAGATCGCGCAATTGGCCGAGAATAGCCAGACGGTCAAAGCGCTGCCCGGGCAATGGGGGGTGAATACGATCAAACAATTCCCGGTTCCCCGTCTCGAAGCGCAACAGGTAACGGTCAGCGCCGGCCGTGCGCCACAAACGGTAATCCGCAACAGGCCGCTCGCCAAGGCTTAAAGTGATGGCAAGATCGGTATCATCTTTGATTTGCCGGATGAGATCGGCAACCCACGCAGCATCGATCTCAGAATCCTCGCCGGCCTGCAACACCAAAGTGCCAAACCCAACTTCGACAGCCTTATGGGCGCAGGCAAGAATCTCTTCGGCCCCCATCAGATAACGTTGAAGCGACCGGTTATCCGCCCGAATCCCGCAATAGAGGCAATTGCGAGCACATCGATTGGAAACTTCTACAAGCCCGCGGAGATGAACTTGCTCACCTACAAATTCGCGGCGGGTCATATCCGCCTGAGCCCAGAGCTGTTCAAGCTTTTGCGGATCATCGGTGGTCAACCAATCAAATATGGCCTGAATATCCGGCGGAGTGTAAGCCTGAATCATAGAGATGTCCATTTTGAAAAATGCGCTGTAATAAAAAGGTGGCCGGTGCCGCAAGGGAGAGGAACGAAACCGGCCGAATAAGTGCTGAAGATTCTTACGTGTCACCTATTATGAGCAATTGAGAGAAGTAATCTTTGATGCAGGTCAAATTCTTACCTAATAAAAGGATCCTTTTTAAATTGTTGAATTTTTGAGACAAAAAAAGGCCGGATGATTACTCATCCGGCCTAAAGTCACTGCACTGTAATGCAGACAGATTCTAAAGAATCCTACAGCTGCTGACGCTTGAAGTAGTGGGTGTGCAGCAGGTGATGCGCTTTTTCGCTGAGAGGCTTGCCGAGGTACTTCTCGTAGATCTCAACGATGTAGGGGTTCTCGTGGGACTTACGCTCGGGCTTGCCTTCGTCCTCTTTGTAAAGAACCTCGTTACGCTTCTTGAGGATTTCCATGTCGCCGTGGTGGTAGGGCTGACCGCCGCCACCGATGCAGCCGCCGGGGCAGGCCATGATCTCGATGACGTGGAACTGC
>ENA-ORCU01000802-ORCU01000802.1-marine-metagenome-genome-assembly--contig:-NODE-802-length-10815-cov-2.802943_pt1 | contig 10815 bp, 10 predicted proteins | sample MGYA00248631_ERZ508512 | MGnify/ENA primary metagenome ERZ508512 (study PRJEB26183, sample SAMN06268844) | marine metagenome | isolation source: Tt an P1 anaerobic enrichment on pine from sediment taken... | reverse complement strand
GGGTGCAGCCACGGGATCCTCCGCCCGGTTTTCCCTGATCATTCGGGTCAGCCTGCCGGGATCCATTCCCACATAACGGGCAAACAGCGGATGGCGGCCCATGTCTTCCGGACAGGCGGCCAGAAGGATCAGGGTGCCGCCGTCATCGGTCATCAGCTCCCCGCTGGCCAGGGCCTTGCTGGCTTGCCAGAAGTCAATGTGATGGGGATGGGCATTGCAGATCACCACCGGAAAGAGCTGGCTGACACCGGCACCGAAGACCTCCCTGGCGTATACCGCTCCGGCCCTGTGGGCTGCTGTCGGGTGCCCGGCCACTGTCCGGTAAAGACTGCCGTTTCGGTCGGGGATAACGTTGATGATAAAGTCCAAAGGAACATGCTGCCGAACGAAGGACTCCAGTTCCAATCTGAGTTGGGCATCTTGCCTGCCCAGCTGATTGCCGGTTATCTGCGCCATGCGGGCGTGAAACGCTGCGATGGTGTCCTGTCCGCAAACTCCCGGCAGCAGAATTTTCGCTCCACCCCCGTAACCGGTGTCCAGGTGAGGGATGATCATACCGAGTCCGATCCGGACATCCGCCTCGGCCACGGCCTGGTTTACCCGAACGGGTATTCCCCCGGCTGATTTTCCCAGAGCGGAAAAGCATTCTTTTTCCGTGCACGGCGTGTTGATTACCCGGTAATTGGCGGCAATTCGAGATGATACCTTGGTTTTTATTTCAGCCGGCGTCATGGGGCGGTGAGTGCCAAGGGCAATGACTATACTCAGGTCATCCGGTCTTACGCCGGCCTGGCGCAGCCGGGGCAGCAGGTGACTCAACAGCAGGGCTGTCGGTGTTTCCCGGGTGATATCATCGATCACAACCGCTACCCGACTGCCGGAGCGGACAAGTTCCTCAACGGGAGGGGTGCCGATGGGGCTGTCCAAAGCCGCACGAATTGCAGCTGAAGAATCGATGGGCAGATTGACCGCCCGGGGCGCGGCCACCTCGCCGCGGACGTCGTCAGGCAAACGCAGTGTCACCATGCGGTTATGGCAGGGAAGGGGAATAGCGGGCAACTCAGGTTCTCCGGGTGCGGTATTACTGTTGCTTGGGCTCAGTGATCTTCCACATCAACGCTCAGTCCCGGGATGGCCAGTTTCCTGCTGAAAACATGCAGCACAAGGCTGGCGATGCCTACCAGCACCAGGTAAATCGCAGCGACTAAAATATAGGTCGGAACCGGTGTGAACATGCGGCTGGATATCATTTTCGCCTGGCCCATCAGGTCGGGCACGGCAATCAGGAAAATCACCGCCGTGTATTTGATCATGGCGATCATTTCATTGGACCACGCCGGAATGGCCAGCCGGAGTGCCTGGGGAAGGATAATGTGACGCATGGCCTTCCGGCGGCTCATGCCGACAGCCCGTGCTGCCTGCATCTGGCCGGCGCCGACGGCCTGAATGGCTCCCCTGAAGTATTCGGCCTGGTAAGCGCTGCTGTGCAGACCCAGCGTGATGAATGCCGCAGGCAGGCGCGAAAAGCTGATGCCCAGTTGGGGCAGGCCGTAGTACACCACAAATAGCTGCACCAGAAGCGGAGTGCCTCGAAAAAACGTGAGGTAGCCAAAAATCAGACGGTTCAGCCAGGCCGGCGCGTTAATGCGCAGCAGCGCCAGCGGTAATCCGATGACAAAACCGATAACCAGGGCAACGAAGGTCACCAGAATGGTCAGCCGGGTTCCGGCCAGAAGATCGGGAAGAATCTGCTGTGAGTATGAAAGAAATTCAATCATCAATTTGAGCTTTTCATGATAAAAAAATTATTCAGCCATTTACTCCGCGTCCATTAATCGCCTGTTTTGAGGAGTGAAAGAAACCGGCGGGCACGGTCGCTTTTGGGGTTTTCGAAGAAATCAGTCGGTGAGGCGTCTTCTTCGATAAATCCGTTTTCCATGAAAATGATGCGATCCGCCACTTCCCTGGCAAAGCCCATCTCGTGGGTTACCACCAGCATAGTCATGCCCTCGTGGGCCAGTTTTTTCATAACCCCCAGCACTTCGCCCGTCAGTTCGGGGTCAAGGGCGGATGTCGGCTCATCGAACAAAATGACATGGGGATCCATTCCAAGGGCGCGGGCAATGCCCACCCGCTGCTTCTGTCCCCCGGACAGTTGGGCGGGGTATTTGTCGGCATGCTCTGCCATCCCCACCCGGTCCAATTCATGAAGGGCTTTCCGGCTGGCCTCTTTCCGGGGTATACCCAGCACGCTGGTCATGCCCACGGTGACATTGCCCAGCGCGGTCAGGTGATTGAACAGATTGAACTCCTGAAAGACCATGCCGATTCGCTGGCGCACCTGATCGGTATTGACCCCCGGAGCCGTGATCTCCTGATCTTCCAGCCAGATGCGGCCACGGGAGGGGCGGGTCAGCAGGTTGATGCACTGCATGAGCGTACTTTTGCCGGTGCCGCTGGGGCCGACAAAGACCGCGACTTCACTGGGCTGTACGGAAAAGGTGACGCCCTTGATTACTTCCAGCTGGCCAAACGTTTTATGAAGGTCTTCAATTCTCAGAATCGGGTGGTTGTCCATGGCGTAAAACTCACATTTGAATGCTGAAGCGTTGTTCAACTTTTTCAAGCAGACGGCTGGCCAGCAGGGTCAGCACGAGGTACAGCAGCGCCGCCGAGCCAAAGGCAACAAACGGTTTCATGGTGGACGCGCTGACGTACTGGGCGCGCCGCATGATTTCCGGGACACCGATCACATAGACCAGTGAGGAGTCCTTGAGTACCAGGGTAACCTCGTTGGCCCATGCCGGCAGCGCCAGACGGACGGCCTGTGGCAGGATGATGGTTCGAACGGCTTTGAATCGGCTCATGCCGATGGCGCGAGCCGCTACCATCTGGCTTCGGGGGACCGAGTTGATTGCTCCCCTGAAAATTTCGCACTGATAGGCCCCGCTGGCGAATCCAAGCGCAATGGCGCCGGATAAAAAGGGCGACAGGTCAACAAGTTCGGCAATCACAAAGAACAGCACAAAGATAATCACCACAACCGGCAGGGAGCGCACCAGAATGCTGTATGCGCCGGCCAAGGCGGACAGTACTGGGCCGCCATAAACCCGGCAGACGGCCATGATAATGCCGGCCAGCAGGCCGAGCCCGAGAGCGATTGCGGTCACGGAAACCGTGATGCCCAGTCCGGGGATAATAAATTTAAGGGTCTCCAGCATTTCAGATCCCTTATGGAGATTAGTTAGTATATCATGGATCATTTCAACCCGTGTTTGTCGGTGATTTTCTGGATGGTGCCATCGGCGCGCATGGCCTCGATCAGTTTGTCAAATTCGGCCTTGAGGCCTTTTTCACCTTCGGGAACGGCAATGCATTGACCAGCGACCACGGTTTCCTTGGAGATCAGGGCGATTTTAAGGCCGCTTTTTTCAGCCAGACTTTCTGCGGGATCGGATTGAATGAACAGAACATCAATACGGCCTGCCGCAACGTCCATGGCCGCGTTGTCCACCCGCTCATAGGAAAATGCCTGGTTTTTTTTCATCTTGCCGGTGTCCACCAGGTTTTTGAGCATCCATTTCTCCTGAATCGTGCCGGTCTGGGAAGCCACTTTGTAGGCAGCAATATCCTCAGGGGAATTCAGGGTGATCGGGGAGTCGGCCTTTACCAGAAAGGCATCGCTGATTTTTCGGTAAACAATTGAAAAATCAACTTTTTCGTCCCGCTCGGGGCTGTACTGCATGGCCGCGATGACGGCATCGATTTTCTTGGCCTGAAGCGCTGTAATCAGCGTGTCAAAGCCCATGTCCTTGATGACCACTTTAACGCCCATCCGCTTGCCGATTTCACGGATGATATCCATATCAAATCCCACGAAATTGCCGCTGGCGTCCACGGACTCATATGGGGGGTAATCGGCCGAGGTGCCGACGATCAGTTTGCCGCGCTCCTTTACGCTCTGGAGCAGATCCCCGGCCAGGGATGCTCCCGCGGCACCCATTACGGTCATTACGGCCACAGCCACAATTGCAATTCGTTTAACTGCTTTTACCTTCATTTCCTACCTCCGGATTGAATGTGTTATTTCGAGTCCCCAGTGCAGGGGGCACCCTCACTAAATAAAATGTTTTTCAGCAAAGCGATCAGCCGCTGGTTCTGCTCCGGGGTTCCCAGAGAAAGACGCATGAATCGCGGCAGGCCGAAAACACTGCCCGGCCGGATAATAAATCCGTGCGCCAGCAGACGCTGGAAAACCGAATCGCATTCGACAGGCAGTTCAACGAACAGAAAATTCGTCTGGGACGGCACCACCATGAGCCCCATTTTTTCCAGCGCCCGGGTTGTTCGATCGCGCTCGTCGATGATCATACGCGTATGGTTGCGGACAAATGAGTCATCGGTCAGCATCTGGAGGGCGAGCGCCTGGGCAAGCACGTTGACATTGAACGGCAATTTCACCTTGGCGATCAGCTCGATCACTGACGGATGCGCCAGGGCATAACCGACCCGGAGACCGGCCATGCCAAATGCTTTGGAAAATGTTCTCAGCCCGATCACCCGGTCATCGCGGAACAGGTATGTCTCGGAATGAGCACAGTCCGGTTCCGTAACAAATTCCCGGTAGGCCTCGTCAAGGACAACCAGTACATGGTCCGGCAATCGGGTTAAAAACGTGTCAAATTCAGCACGTTTGATTGTCGGCCCCGTGGGGTTGGCCGGTGAGCAGAGCCAGATGATTTTGGTCCTGGAATCCACATGCTCCAAAATCGCCGCCAGATCGATACGGTAATCGCAAAGGGGAACCGGAACCACCTCGCCGCCACAGAGGATGCTGGCCGTTTCGTAAGCGTCGAAAATAGGCGCAGGAATGATCACCCGGTCTCCCTGATTGACAAACGTCTGGGCAACCAGGCGGATGGATTCCTCGGCGCCGTTGCTGAAGACCAGACAGGCCGGGTCGATGTCGAGCCGGGCGGCCAATTCTCGTTTGAGCAGGCGGCAGTGTCCATCCGGATACCGGGTCAGGTTTCCGGCCTCCCTTGCAATCGCCTGGATCGCGTCTGCAGGAAGGGGCAGGGGGCACTCGTTGGACGCAAGCTTGACAACTTCATCCAGCCCCAGCTCTTCCTTTACCTCCACGATGGGTTTGCCGGGAATGTAGGGTTTCAGAGCGGCAACGCCGCTGCGGGCGGCCTGGATCGGGTCAATATGTTTGGGTGGGGTTACAACGCGCATGTGTCAATCTGTGTGAGCTCCATATAGTGTCAGTGGTTACGCCTCCAGCGCTTAATTCAAGCGGATGGAATTTTTTTATTCCGGCCGGGCGAACATCTCTTCCTGCGTTTTCATGTGGCTGTTGAACGCCCGGACATGCTGCCGTGCTGCTTTCTGGGCCTGCCGGGGATTGCCGGTTTCGATGGCTGCAGCGATCGCTTCCAGATCGCGGTAATTTTGCTCCATCAGCTCAGGAGCCGGCAGTGCAAAACGGTCGTCAGCCCCCAGGATATCTCTGTGCAGCATGCTCAGCAGGGCGCTGAAGACGGGGTTGGCGGCGATTCGGCCGATTTCAATATGGAATTCGATGTCAAGATTGTAGAATTCGCGCCAATTATCGGCTTCATGATCAAGAATGTTTCGGGCGTTTTGCAGAATTGCCTTCACCCTGGCCACATCCTGCCGGTTTGCCCGTTTGGCCGCCAGTGCCGTAATCTCACCCTCCATGATTTCGCGAAATTCGGCCATCTGATCAAAACGGACCTGTCGGGATTGCAGAAAGAGCGAAAAGCTTTCGGTCATTTTCCGGGTGTCCATTTTGCGTACCACAGCCCCTCCGCCTGCACCCCGTTTTATGGTGATCAGCCCTTTCTGCTCCAGAATACGGATGGCTTCCCGGACACTGCTGCGGCTGGCGGCAAACATTTCGGTGAGCTTCTTCTCAGAGGGAAGTTTGTCGCCCGGCTTCAGCTGGCCGGTTGCGATCGCCTTTTCAAGCTGATCGGAAATGACCCGGAAAATCTTATTTCGTTTTATCTGTTTTACGTGTAGTGACATCGGCGCCGTTTCAGATTGAACACCTGTTGCTTATCCTTTTTTAATGTCAGACATCAGACATTTGGGCTTCATATTCAACCCCGAATAGTTTGTCAACACGAATTGATTTTCGTCGGCGATTTTTCAGGTTTATAGTGGATATGGCAGCGAACCTGTGGCATTATTGATTCGCGATTGCACGACTGCCTTGCTTCGATGCGCCTGCCACGCCTCCTCACTGCGGCTTAGGCAGAAAAATGTTGGCTGGCATTGCCCGCCGACTTTCTGGCTCCCGATGAACGGAAATTTAACGAATATGTTTTAACTTTCTGTCCTGACGGGAGTTGCCGGTTTTTCCGGGTCAGGAAAAAACGATGCGATCCTGCCAAGCGGAAATAACCCGGGCGATGAAAGAGCCCGGTTTTTATCCCCATCCCGTCAAATCAGTAGCGATTCGAGAAACTCATATCTCCCGGGTTTTTCTCACCGGTTCGCTGGTGTACAAGATCAAAAAGCCCCTTAACCTCGGGTTTCTTGATTTTACAAGCCTGGAAAAGAGGCGATACTATTGCCGGCAGGAAGTTGAGCTGAACCGGCGCCTGGCTCCGGATGTTTATCTGGGCGTTACGCCCGTTACCCGGGAGGCTGGCCGGTATTATCTGGATGGTCCCGGCCGGCCGGTGGAGTATGCGGTGACGATGCGGCAACTTGCCGATGAGGCGGCCATGAACCGGCTGCTGAAGGCTGGCGCAATCGACCGGTCGTCCATTGATCTGCTGGCCCGCCATTTAGCCCGGTTCTATGAGACGGCGAATACCTCGGCAAAAATCAGCACTACCGGTTCCTGGTATACGGTTCTGAATAATTGTGAAGAAAATTTTCAGCAGACCGAACCGTTTGCCGGAAATCTTATCGATGCACGTCAGTACCAGATTATCCGCGCTGCCACCCGCTCTTTCCTGCGCCGGCGAAAGACGCTGTTTGACGATCGGGTCGAAAACGGCAACATTCGCGATTGCCACGGCGACCTGCGAACCGGCCATGTCTATTTTGCGGAAAACGGTATTCAGATCATCGACTGCATCGAGTTTAACAAACGGTTCCGCTACAGCGATATCGCCGCCGACCTGGCATTTTTGACCATGGACCTTGACTTTGAGGGCTATCCGGATATCGCCCGGTCGCTGCTTGACCGGTATGTTCAGTACACCGGTGACCGGGATGTATTTGTTCTGATGAATTTCTACAAATGCTACCGGGCCGTTGTACGGGTGAAAGTCAATTGCTTCCGGTTGTCGCAAAACGGACTCGATGACCGCGAACGGGAGGCCCTTTCCGATGAGACCCGGGGGTTTATGGACCTTGCGTATCGGTACGCCGTTGGATTTACCCGGCCGGCGCTGTGGGTGATCTGCGGCATGATCGCCTCGGGTAAAAGCACCGTTGCCCGGGCGCTGTCCGCGTCGCTGGGGATTGCGGTACTGCGATCGGATATCGTTCGAAAGGAATTGTTCCGGCTTGAGCCGTCAGCCTCCGGCAAGGTTCCTTTTGGCGAGGGAATCTATTCCCGCGAGGCCACCTCCCGAACCTATGGCAGGCTCCTGGTGCTTGCATTGGACGAGTTGAAAGCTGGACGGTCGGTGATTCTGGATGCGACCTTCGGCCATAAAAAACGCCGCAGGGAAGCCCTGCGGCTGGCTCAGGATCTGGATGCGGACATTTGCTTTGTGGAATGTTTCTGCAGTGAATCGGAGATCAGAAAGCGCCTGATCGAGCGAGATCGGCATCCGTCTGTTTCAGATGCCCGCCTGGAGCATCTGGAGCCGCTTAAATCCGGCTTTGAACCGCTGCACGACATACCGGAACGGATGCACATCCGAATTGATACCGGCCGGTCGGTTGACGACGCGATTCAAACGATCCTGAGTGCCCGCGACGGTGCTATCCCTTGTGGGTTTCGAAGCCGGGAAGGCTCAGGTAGCCCTCAATGCGGCTGAGCGCCCAGCTGGCGGCGGTGACAAGAACCAGGTAGACGGCTCCCACTACACTGAACACCTCGATATACTTGAATGACGCCGACGCGAGAATTTTGCCTTCTCCTGTCAGCTCGATGCAGGTGACCATATAGGCCAGGGAGGAATACTTGATCAGGTAGATGATTTCGTTTCCGCACCCGGGAAGGGCGCGTCGGAATGCCTGGGGGAGGATGACGGATGCGATGGTCTGGAGCCGTGTGAAACCCAGGGCCTGGGCCGCTCTGATCTGGCCCTGGCGGATAGATAGAAGCGCGCCCCGGATGTACTCGGACTGATATGCCCCGCTGCACAGGGAAAAGCCCAGTACCGATGCGACAAAGGGGCTCAGATAAATGCCGAGTCTCGGCAGACCGAAATACCAGATGTAGAGCTGGATGATCAGGGGAAATCCACGGAAGGTCAGCGTGTAGGCGCCTGCCAGCCAGCGAAACGGCGCCGGGGCGTAAACCCGGACCGTTCCGGCCAGGACGCCGAGGAGCACGCCGGCGGAAGCCGAGGGAATGATAAGCAGGATACTGACCCGCACCCCCCGAAGAAGGGCAGGCATCACCTGGGTCTGGAGGTAAACGAGTTCTTCCATCAGCGATCCTCACCGTTGGCATCGAGGATCTGGGAGCAGAACTCCCTTGCCCGGGTGGTACAATCCGGTGAAAGGAGCTTCTGGGGCGAGCCCTGTTCAAGGATCCGGCCGCGCTCCATGAAGACGATTTCAGAGGCCAGTGCGCGGGCAAATCCGATCTGGTGGGTGGCGATAATCATCGTCATGCCCGCTTTCCCGAGCCCGCTGATCACGGCGTGGACTTCGCCGATCAATTCCGGATCCAGGGCACTGGTCGGCTCATCGAGCAGCATGACCTGGGGATCCATGGCCAGGGCCCTTGCGATGGACACCCGCTGCTTCTGGCCACCGGACAGTTCTGCCGGATATTTTTTCATGTGCTCGCTCAGACCGACCCGGTCGAGCTCCGCCTCCGCCCGTTTTCTGGCCTCGGCCTTTTTCATTCCGCGGACACGCACCAGCCCGATTTCCACGTTGGCACGTGCGGTGAGGTGATCGAACAGGTTGAAATCCTGGAAAATCATGCCGACCTGCTGACGGTAACCGTAAAGTGCCTTTTTGTCTTTGGGGTTTACCGGCAGACCGTTGAGATGGATCGTGCCGCTGTCGGGTTTGACCAGAAAATTGATGCTCTGCAGAAACGTACTTTTCCCGGCGCCGGATGGGCCGATGATGACCTTGATCTCGCCCTTGTCAATGGTGAGCGAGACATCATCCAGGACTGTTTTGCCATCGAATCGTTTGGTGATATGCGCGATTTCAAGAACCGGAGTCATGTGTTCCTCTGCCGTTTGGAAACGCTGCATTGGCGTTCCCTGGCGGGCGGGGTGGGTTATTGGGTGTAACCGGGAATCTTCAGACGGTTGTGGGCGATGTTCAGCGCCTTGGTGCCGATGTAGGTGAGTGCCATGAAGATCAGTCCGGCTGCAATGTACAAGTGAAGATGCTGGTAGGTCCGCGAGGCGACGTGGTTGGCTCTGGCCATCATCTCGGCGACTCCGAGTGCATACGTCACGGCCGAATCCTTCAGGACGATTGCGTATTCATTGGACCAGCCCGGAATGGACAGCCTCAGGGCCTGGGGCAGAATGATGAAAAAAACGGCCCGGGCATCGCTCATTCCCAACGCCCGGGCAGCCTTCAGCTGGCCGTCGGGAATGGATAAAATCGCTCCCCGGATGACCTGAGACTGGTAGGCTGAGCTGATAAGCCCCAGTACAATGACGGCAACGGCAAACGCCGACAGATTAAGGCCGAGAAACGAAAAAAGCCCGAAGTAAAAAAGGAACAGGAGCACCAGCAAGGGGATGCCCCGGAAAAACCAGACATAAACGCCGATGATTCGCCGGAGCATCCGTCCGCCGTAGACCTGCCCGATGGCCATGGGAAGACCGATGGAACAGCCAAGGAGCAGGGCACCAATGACAACCACCACATTAACCAGCGCTCCCTGGATAATATAGGGCAAGCCTTCTTTTACGGCTATGAATCCGTTGAGGAACATTTATTTGACGCCGTATTTGTCCTTCAGTTCCTGCCAGTACGGGGTGGCCATGAGCCGATCCAGTCCCTCGTTGAGCATATTGAGCAGTTCGGTGTCTTCCTTGCGAACCGCATAGGCCGTTTCATCGTCCGGCTGGCCGTAGCGACCGAGAATCTGGATGGGCATGCCTTTTTCGATGAATTCATCGGCTGAGGTTTTGGAAACCGAGCACACATCGATGCGGCCGTTGAGAATGTCCTCCATGGCCAGAGGGGCGGAGTCGTACTGCTGAAGCGTGAACTTTTTCCCGGCTTTCAGCAGATTGTCCTCAATCCAGTGGGCCTCAGAGGTGCCGCGTTGAACGCCCCACCGGGTACCCTCTTTCATGGCTTTTTCGGTGTTCCAGTCGGTTCCTTTTTTTGCCACCAGCATCATGATCGTCTGATGGTAGCTTTTGGTGAAGTTGACCTGCTCCTTGCGCTCCGGAGTCACGCTCATCCCCGAGGCGATGAAATCGATTTTTTTAGCTTTGAGGCTCGGAATGATTGCGGCCCAGTCGGTCGGCTGGTGTTTGACCGTGAAACCCATTTCCTTGGCGATCCAGTTGATGGACTCGATGTCGAAACCGGCGGGGTTGCCGCTCTTGTCGATGAAGCTGAAGGGCGGATAGGCGGCATCGAAGCCGTTGATGTACACCTTGTCTT
>ENA-ORCU01000801-ORCU01000801.1-marine-metagenome-genome-assembly--contig:-NODE-801-length-10817-cov-2.998790_pt1 | contig 10817 bp, 8 predicted proteins | sample MGYA00248631_ERZ508512 | MGnify/ENA primary metagenome ERZ508512 (study PRJEB26183, sample SAMN06268844) | marine metagenome | isolation source: Tt an P1 anaerobic enrichment on pine from sediment taken... | reverse complement strand
ACGATTTCGAGACCAGCACCAAGGATATCTCCAACGTCGTCTTCTATTACGACACCGACGGCGACGGCCTCTATGACCACACGGTGAAGGTCGACAATTTCCCCGACAGCGATGGGGGGACCTTCATCAGCAACGACCTGGACGATTTCTACCCCCAGCTCCGGGATTTCGTCACCGCCAGCGATCCCAGCCTCGCCGGGCTGGAGCCGGTGCTGGGCGTGTCGGTGAAAGCCGGGACCGAAAGCACGTTCTACGCCGTGGAAGGCGATGGCAACGGCCCGCTGCCCGATGACGGGCCGACGATGAACACCGGCGCCACGGACCTCGTTCTCGAATATTCCGAGTTCTACGGAAGCTACGACGGCGACCACCACGACGACGACCACCACCATGACGACCACCACCACGACGACGACCACGATCACCACGACGACGACGCATGTCCCCCGGGCGGCGGCTATGACGACACGCTGAGCGGTGGCATGGGCAACGACACCATCATCGGCGCGGGCGGCAGCGACGTGGTCTATGGCGGCGAGGGCGACGACGTGATCGACGCGGGCGCCGCCATCCCGCTGCCGGACCGCGGCTATCCGGGGCTCTTCCCCGCCGATGCCGATCCGTTCGACGACCGCGACACCGTCTCGGGCGGCGACGGCAACGACATCATCTCCACCGGCGACGACAACGACCTGATCGACGGCGGCGCGGGCAATGACGTGATCAATGCGGGCGTCGATGACGACACCGTCTCGGGCGGCGAGGGCGACGACCTGATCATCGCCTCGGAGGGCTCGGACGAGGTCGATGGCGGCGCGGGGAACGACACCATCTATGGCGGGCTCGGCCCGGCCTTCCCCGACAGCCTGAACATCCGCGATGACCAGGGCGACCTGGTCCCCGACAACGGCATGGACACCATCCATGGCGGCGCGGGCGACGACGTGATCTTCGGCGAGGATGACGACGACACGCTTTACGGCGACGGCGGCAATGACGCGATCGACGCGGGCATCGACGACGACACGGTCTTTGGCGGCGCCGGCAATGACACCATCACCGGCGGGCAGGGGGCGGATTCGCTCTCGGGCGGGGATGACCGCGACGTGTTCCTCGGCGGCAACCAGGGCGATTTCGTCGATGGCGGCAGCGGCGGCGACGACTATGACACGCTGGACCTGACCGGCGCGGCCGAGGCGCAGAACCCGGGCGGGTCGCTGAACATCGTCTACGATGCCGACCCTGAAGACGGCACCGTCTATTTCCGCGACGGTGACGGGAATGTCACCGGCACCATGCGCTTCGAGGAAATCGAGAACGTGATCCCCTGTTTCACGCCGGGGACCATGATCGCCACGCCCACCGGCGAACGCCCGGTCGAGTCCCTGCGCGAGGGCGACAAGATCATCACCCGCGACAACGGCATCCAGGAGATCCGCTGGATCGGCCAGCGGCCGCTGAACGGGCTCGACCTGGCCCGGGCGCCGCATCTGAAGCCGATCCTGGTGAAGAAGGGCGCGCTGGGGAACGGGCTGCCGGAACGCGACATGCTGGTCAGCCCCAACCACCGGCTGCTGGTCGCCAATGACCGCACCGCGCTCTATTTCGAAGAGCACGAAGTGCTGGCCGCGGCCAAGCATCTGGTGAACAACCGCGGCATCTCGGTCCTGAACGCGCCGGGCACGACCTATGTGCATTTCATGTTCGACCGCCACGAGGTGGTGCTGTCGAACGGCGCCTGGACCGAAAGCTTCCAGCCCGGCGACTACACGCTGCAGGGCATGGGCAATGCGCAGCGCAACGAGATCTTCGAACTGTTCCCCGAACTGCGGAACAAGGAAGGGCTCGAGGAATACAGCGCCGCGCGCAAGACGCTCAAGCGCCACGAGGCGGCGCTGCTGCTTCACTGACCGGATATGCAGCACGGGCCCCGGGCCGGGACCTGCCCGGCCCGGGGTGCGTGCATCGCCCGCAGACTTCATTGCCGGCAGGCGCGCTGCGAAGGCGGCCTAGTCAGGGCATTGGCTGAGCTGCCGCCACTCTTCCCAGGCTTCGGGCGTGTCCAGGTCGGTCAGCGCGCGCCGGCCGGGCAGGGGCACGGATCGGATCTCGGCCGCATGGGCCTTCAGCACCGGTTTCGCGCCCTGGTCGCCCTCCAGCCGGGCCAGGTCCGCGAAAAATCTCCGCGGGAACAGGACCGGGTGGCCCGGTCGGCCATCGGGCGTCGTGCCGCGCAGGATGGGCTTTTCAGGATCGCCCTGAAAGGTCTTGAAAAACCGCGAGAAATCCTCTGACCCCAGGTCCGGCATATCGGCCAGGGCCACCAGCACCGCCCGGCAGGTCGGGGGCAGGGCGGCCACCCCCGCCCGGAGGGAGGCAGCCATGCCGCTGGCCGCATCCGCGACCTCGACGATCTCCACCGCCAGCCCCTCCAGCGCCGCGCGCCGCGCATCGGCCCCCGGCGGCAGGGTGACGTAGACCCGCGCGCCCGTGGCCAGCGCGGCAAGCGCCTGCCGGCGCAGCAGGGGCTGGCCGCCCACCGGCTCCAGCAGCTTGTCGCGCCCGCGCATCCGGGCCGAGGCCCCGGCGGCCAGCAGAAGAAGGGCCATGTCATCCATGGCCCCGATCCTAGCCGCGCATGCGCGCCCCGTCAGCATCGAAGAGCGGTTCGCTGAGCAGCCGCGCCGGGCGGCGCTCGCCCAATATCTCGATCTCGGCCTCCAGCCCGGCCCGCGCCTGCTCTGCCGGGATCAGCCCCAGCGCCACCGATTTGCCCGCCCAGTGCGAATAGCCGCCCGAGGTGCAGAAGCCCCGCACCCCGCCCCCGATCCAGATCGGCTCATTGGCAGTGACATCGGCATCTTCGGCCGCCACCTCGAAGGCGCAGAGGCGGCGCGCAGGCCCCGCCGCGCGCTCGGCCTCGGCCGCGGCCCGGCCGATGAAATCGGCGTTCTTCTTGAACGAGATGAACCGGTCCAGCCCGGTTTCGGCGGCGGTGTAGTCAGGCGAATATTCCCGCAGCCAGGCGCCGAAGAACTTGTCCAGCCGCAGGCTCATCAGCGCGCGCAGGCCGAAGGGGCGCAGGCCCAGCTCCTGCCCGTTTTCCCACAGCTCCCACCACAGCGCGCGCTGCGCCATGGGATCGCAGTAGATCTCAAACCCCAGGTCGCCGGTGTAGCTGACGCGCTGGACGATGCAGTCGGCCAGCCCGACGCTCATCCGCCGGACGTCGAGGAATTTCATCGTGCCCACGTCGTCGCGGGTGCAACGCCCCAGCAGCGCCCGCGCCTTCGGACCCGCGATCTGGAAGCCGCTGCGCTTGTCGGAGATGTTCTCCACCCGCACGCCCTCCTCGCAATGCTGCAGGAACCAGCGCCAGTGGAAGGCCTGGCTGGCATAGGAGGCGGTGAGCTGGAATTCCTCCTCGGCCAGGCAGGAGATGGTGAAATCCCCGATCAGCCGCCCCCTGGGCGAGAGCATGGGCGACAGGCCCAGCCGCCCCGGCGGCGGGATGCGGCCGGCCATGATCCGGTCGAGCCAGCCGCGCGCCTTCGGCCCCGTGACGCGGAACTTGCCGAAGCCGTGGATCTCGCTGATGCCTGCGCCCTCGCGCACCGCGCGCACCTCGCGCCCCGCGGCCTGAAAGGCGTTGGAGCGGCGGAAGCTGGGCGTCTCATAGCGCGGCTCGCCCTCGGCGGCGTAGTAATTGACCACCTCCAGCCCGAATTGCTGGCCCCAGACCGCGCCCATGCGATCGAACAGGTCATACATGGGGGTGGTGCGGAAGGGGCGCGCGGCGGGCTTTTCCTCGTTCGGGTAGCTGACCGAGAAACGGGTCTGGTAATTCTCCACCACCTTGGGGCGGGTGTAGCCGGGCGTGATCCAGTCGCCGAAGCGCGCGACATCGAGGGCAAAGCTGTTCTGCGCCGGCTCGCCCTCGATCATCCATTGCGCCAGCGTCAGGCCGACGCCGCCGCCCTGGCTGAACCCGGCCATCACCGCGCAGGCGGACCAGTAGTTGCGCATCCCCGGCACCGGCCCCACCAGCGGGTTGCCGTCGGGGGCGAAGGTGAAGGGGCCGTTGATCACCCGTTTCACGCCCGCGCGTTCCAGCACCGGGAAGCGGCGGTAGGCGAACTCGATGGACTCGGCCACCTTGTCCAGCTTGTCGTTCAGCAGCTCGTGGCCGAACTCCCACGGCGTGCCGTCCACCGCCCAGGGCTCGCAGGGCTTTTCGTAGAAACCGATGCACAGGCCGCGCCCCTCCTGCCGCAAATAGCTCTCGCCGCCGGGGTCGATCACATGGGGGAACTCGGCGCCGCGTTCGACGATCTCGGGGATGTCGTCGGTGACCAGGTACTGGTGCTCCATGGGGTGGAGCGGGAAATAGACGCCCGCCATCGCGCCCACCTCGCGCGCCCAGAGGCCGGCGGCGTTGACCACGTGCTCGGCATGGATGGTGCCCTTGTCGGTGACCACGTCCCAGCTGCCGTCGGGGCGCTGCTTGGTCTCCTTCACCATGCAGTGGGTTTCGATCTCGGCGCCCGCCATCCTGGCCGCGCGGGCATAGGCGTGGGTGGTGCCCGAGGGGTCGAGATGCCCGTCCAGCGGGTCGTAGAGGCCGCCGACGATGCCGTCGATATTCACCAGCTCGGCCATCTGCGCGATCTCGGCGGGGCCGAGCAGTTCCGTCTCCAGCCCCATGTAGCGGTGCTTGGCGCGCTCGGCCTTCATCATGTCGAAGCGTTCGGCCGTGTCGGCCAGCGTGATGCCGCCCACATGGTGCAGCCCGCAGGACATGCCGGTGATCTCTTCCAGCTCCCTGTAGAGCCCGATCGTGTAGCCCTGCAGCGCCGCCATGTTGGTGTCGCCGTTGAGGGTGTGAAAGCCCCCCGCCGCGTGCCAGGTGGAGCCCGAGGTCAGCTCGGACCGCTCGACCAGCATCACGTCGGACCAGCCCAGCTTGGTCAGGTGGTAGAGAACCGAGCAGCCGACAACGCCGCCGCCGATGACGCAGACCCGGGTGGTGGTTTTCATGACATCCTCACGCTTTGCCCTATGGGCTCAGCGTGCGGGTCGGGCAGGGGGGTAGCATGGCCAAAGACGACAGGTCATGTCGTTTCTGGCCAATGCCTCAGCGTTCGGGGATCAGGCCGCGCGGGCTGAACCGCAGCACCAGGAGCAGGATCACCCCCATGGTCAGCAGCCGCATATGCGCGGTGCTTTCCAGCAGATGCGCCTTCAGCGCCGAGCCATCGGCCATGCCCGCGGTGATCAGCCCCATCAGCGCGTTGCCAAAGGGTTCCACCTGCACCCAGAGGAACCAGATCAGGAACCCGCCCAGGACCGCGCCCCAGTTGTTGCCCGAGCCGCCCACGATCACCATCACCCAGACCAGGAAGGTGAAGCGCAGCGGCTGGTAGGAACTGGGTGTCAGCTGCCCGTCCAGCGTGGTCATCATCGCCCCCGCGATGCCGCAGACGAGCGAGCCCAGGATGAACACCTGCAGGTGCCGCGCCTTGACGTCCTTGCCCATGGCCTCGGCCGCCACCTCGTTGTCGCGGATGGCGCGCATCATCCGGCCCCAGGGCGAGTTCAGCGCCTTCTGGCTCAGCCAGATCAGGGCCAGCAGCACCACGGCGAACAGCCCCATGTAGCAGATCTTGACGAACAGGGTGGAGGCGGTCACCGGGTCCAGACCCAGCGCCTCGGCCCTGGCCACGAAACCGGCGCTGTTCTGCAGGTCCACCTCGTAGGGCACGGGGCGGGGGATGCCGTTGACGTTCTTCACCCCGCGCGACAGCCAGTCCTCGTTCTTGAGCACCGCGATGATGATCTCGGCAATGCCCAGCGTGGCGATCGCCAGGTAATCCGAGCGCAGCCCCAGCGCCGTCTTGCCGATCAGCCAGGCCGCCCCCGCGGCCAGCAGCCCGCCCACGGGCCATGCCAGCAGGACCGGCAGGCCGAGGCCGCCCAGATAGCCGGTGCGCGCCGGGTCCACCGCCTCGATGGCCTCGACCGCCGGGTCGAACAGCGCGCGATAGGCGAAGAAGCCGACGATCAGGATCGCCAGCACCGCCAGCCCGCGCAGACGCCCCCTGGCCATGCGCGTCCAGGCCAGAACGGCAGCGACCAGCGCGCCCGCGCCCACGGCAAGCGCCAGAAGCACCCGCGCCCCGCCCGCGGACCACGCCTCGGGGACGGGCGGCATGGAGACCAGCACCGCGCCCAGCCCCCCCAGCGCCACGAAGCCCATGACGCCCACGTTGAACAGCCCCGCATAGCCCCACTGCATGTTCACACCCAGCGCCATGATGGCCGAGATCAGCCCCATGTTCACGATGGCCATCGCGGTGTTCCAACTCTGGAACATCCCGGTGCCCAGGATCAGCAGGCCCACCAGCACGAAGAGGGAGGCGTCACGCTTGGTCATACCGATTTCCCCTTGAACAGGCCCGTCGGGCGGAACAGCAGCACGATGACCAGGATGGCGAAGGACACCGCGAATTTGTAATCGGTGGACATCAGCTGCACGAGCCCCTCGGGTGCCCAGACCTCGGGCAGCAGATAGCCCAGCACCTTCTTGAAGGCATAGGTGACCGTCACCTCGGAAAAGGCGATCACGAAGCCGCCCACGATGGCGCCCAGCGGGCTGCCCAAGCCCCCCACGATGGCCGCGGCGAAAACCGGCAGCAGAAGCTGGAAATAGGTGAAGGGCTTGAAGCTCTTGTCGAGGCCGTAAAGGGTGCCCGCGACGGTCGCCAGCGCGGCCACGATCAGCCAGGTATACATCACCACCCGCTCGGGGTTGATGCCCGACAGAAGCGCCAGGTCCTCGTTGTCCGAAAACGCCCGCATCGACTTGCCGGTGCGGGTGCGGTTGAGGAACCAGAACAGCGCCGCCACCACGATCACCGCGGTCACGATGGTCAGCGCCTGGGTGGAGCGCAGCGCCAGCCCCTCGTCGAGCCCGGTCGCCTGTTTGAACTCCCGCGCCTTGATGATGAACCGCGCCCCGTCGGCGAAGCGCTGGTCATCGGGGCCGATGATGAAGCGCACCAGCCCGTTCATGATGAACATCACGCCCATGGACACGATCACCAGGATCACCGGCTTGGCCTTCTGCCGCCGGTAGAACCGGTAGACCACCTTGTCGGTGCCCAAGAGCAGCAGCGCGGTGGCCGCGATGCCGAAGGGCAGGGCGAGCAGCGCCGTGGGCAGCGGGTCGATCGACACGCCCGCCCCCTGCAGCCCCCAGGTCACCAGCACGGTGACCATGGTGCCGAAGGCCATGGTGTCGCCATGGGCGAAGTTGGAAAAGCGCAGGATGCCGTAGATCAGCGTCACCCCCAGCGCCCCCAGCGCCAGCTGCGCGCCATAGGCGGTGGCCGGGATGATCACGAAATTGGCCAGCGCCACCAGTGCGTTGAGAAATTCCATGCCTCAGCCCCCCAGGAATGTCCGGCGCACTTCGGGGTCCGCCAGCAGCGCCTTGCCGGTGTCGGTATAGGCGTTGCGCCCCTGCACCAGCACATAGCCCTTGTCGGCGATCTCCAGCGCCTGGCGGGCGTTCTGCTCCACCATCAGGATGGAGATGCCGGTGCGCGCCACCTCGATGATCCGGTCGAACAGCTCGTCCATCACGATGGGGCTGACCCCGGCGGTGGGCTCGTCCAGCATCAGAAGCTTGGGCCTGGTCATCAGCGCCCGGCCCACCGCCACCTGCTGGCGCTGCCCGCCGCTGAGCTCGCCCGCGTTCTGGTGCCGCTTCTCGCGCAGGATGGGAAAGAGGGCATAGACCTCCTCCATCGTGCCCGAGAAATCGTCGCGCCGCAGGAAGGCGCCCATCTCCAGGTTCTCCTCCACGCTCATGGAGGGGAAGATGTTGTTGACCTGCGGGACGAAGCCCATCCCCCTGGCCACCCGCGCCTGCGGGCTGAGGGCGGTGATGTCCTCGCCGTCCAGCACCACCCGGCCGGTATGGATGTTCAGCATCCCGAACACCGCCTTCATCGCGGTCGACTTGCCCGCGCCGTTGGGCCCCACGATCACCGCGATCTCGCCGCGCTCCACGGCCAGCGTGCAGCCATGCAGGATGTCCGCGCCGCCATAGCCGCCGGTCATCTCCTCGCCGATCAGAAACGGCTCCGCCATCTCAGCACGCCCCCTGCTTCTTCTTGGCAGAAATACTCAAAATCCCGCCCTTCGCGGCCCGCGCGGCGTCGTAATGCCGGGCGCGGACTGCCTGCACCAAAACGCTCATTCCGCCGTTGCCTTGTTCTTCAGCCCGGTGCCCAAGTAAGCCTCGATCACCGCCTCGTTCTGCATGATCTCGTCGGCCTTGCCCCTGGCCAGCACCTTGCCCTCGGCCATCACGATCACCGGATCGCAAAGCCGGGCGATGAAATCCATGTCGTGCTCGATCAGGCAGAAGGTATAGCCGCGTTCCTTGTTCAGCCGCACGATCGCGTCGCCGATGGTGTTCAGCAGCGTCCGGTTCACGCCCGCGCCGACCTCGTCGAGGAAGACCACCTTGGCGTCCACCATCATGGTGCGCCCGAGCTCCAGCAGTTTCTTCTGCCCGCCCGACAGGTTGCCGGCCTTTTCGTCCGCCAGGTGGTCGATGGTCAGGAAGTCCAGCACCTCGTCGGCCTTTTTCGCCAGCGCGCGCTCGTCCCCGGCGACCTGCCCGCGGCGGAACCAGGCGTTCCACAGGCTTTCACCGCGCTGGCCGCCGGGCACCATCATCAGGTTTTCCCGCACCGTCATGGACGAGAACTCATGCGCGATCTGGAAGGTCCTGAGCAGCCCCTTGTGGAACAGCTCATGCGGGGGCAGGCCGGTGATGTCCTCGCCCGCCATGGTGATCTTGCCGGATGTGGGTTTCAGCACCCCCGCGATCACGTTGAACAGCGTGGACTTGCCCGCGCCGTTGGGGCCGATCAGCCCGGTGATCGATCCTTCGGCGATCTCGATCGTGGCCCCGTCCACGGCCCGGAATCCGCCGAAATGCTTGTGCACGTCCTGTGCGATGATCATCGCGCGCCCCCGTTTTCGCGTGGGTCATTGTTTCAATAATCAGACAGCCCGGCAACGGGCCGGGCTGTCTTAGTCAATTATAGGGTCGTGTCAACGGTAGCCGACGACCTTGATCTCGCCACCCTCGATGGTGATCTCGCGGTAGGAGCCGGCGCTTTCGCCCGGCTCGATCAGCTCGACCGAGGCCGCGCCGACGTAATCCACATCGCCGCCATCGGCCAGGATCTGCAGAGCCTTGCCCAACTCGCCGGGCAGGATCTTCTCGCCCGGCGCGTTGGCCACATCCATCACCTTGTCCTTGTAGACCGCCGGGTCCGACGACCCCGCTGCCTGCATCGCCAGCACGATCAGAGCCGCCGCGTCGTAGGATTCGCCCGAGAAGGCCGAGGTGCCGTCGAAGCCCGCGGCCTCGGCCATCTTGGTGTAGATCTCGCGGCCTTCGCCGGCGGCGGCCGGGTTCTGGCCGAACGAGCCGTCGATGTCGCTGCCGAAGCGGTCGGTCAGGGCGCTGCCCACCATGCCGTCGGGGAAGACGAAGGTGTCGAAGGCGCCGCTGTCCAGCGCCGCCTGGACCACGCCCGAGCCGCCCTGGTCGACATAGCCCGCCACCACCAGCGCCTCGCCGCCGGCCGCGGCCAGCGCGCCGACCTCGGCCGAGTAGTCGGCCTTGCCGTCTTCATGCGCGGTGTTCAGGGTCACGGTGCCGCCCTTGGCGGTGAAGGCTTCCTCGAAGGTCGAGGCCAGGCCCTTGCCGTAGTCGTTGTTGGTGTAGGTCACGGCCACTTCCTTGATGCCGTGATCGAGGATGATGTCGGCCATCACCTGGCTCTGGCGGGCATCCGACGGCGCGGTGCGGAAGAACAGGCCGTTATCCTCGATGGTCGAGAGCGCCGGCGAGGTCGCCGAGGCCGAGATCATGACCACGCCGTTCGGGATGGCCACGTTCTGCAGCGCCGCGGTGGTCGCGCCCGAGCACATCGGCCCGAACACGGCCGACACCTTGTCGGAGGTGATCAGGCGTTCCACGGCCGCGGTGGCGGCGGCGGCGTCGATGCAGGTGGAGTCGGCGCGGACCGGCGTGATGGTGGAGCCGCCCAGGAAAAGCCCCGAGTCGCTGGCTTCCTTCAGCGCCAGCTCGGCGCCTTCGGCGATCGGCGGGGCCAGCGATTCCAGCGGGCCGGTGAAGGCGGCGGCAACGCCGATCTTCACGTCCTCTGCGAAGGCACCGGTGGCACCCAGCGAGCTCAGCGCGGTGGCCAGAAGCAGTTTTTTCATTTTTCAACTCCCATGTTGGAAAGGTCGTCCGGCGCGCACGTTAGTGCGGGCGCGTCGAAATGAAAACCCTGCATGAGGGGCCGATCGCCTGCTTTTGAGCGGGTAAGCCCCGGAGTTTGCAGCACTTTCCGCTACGTCAAGCAACGCGCGGGCGGCCGATGGCTCAGGCCGGGCCGGTGCGGGCGATGGCGATGTTGAGCAGCACCTGCCGCCTCTCCCCGGTCGCGACTTCGATCGCGCGTTCGAGCGCGGCCGGCAGCTCGGCGCCGTCACTCACCGTTTCGGTATAGGCGCGGCTGGCTTCGGCGGTGCGGGTGAAGTCGGGGCTGGGGCGCAGCGAGGTCAGCGGCACATCGTTCGATTTCGCCGCATGCCCGCCCTTGTAGAGCCCCGAGACCGAATGGCGGACCGCCCCCCATTCCTCGTTGTTCAGCACCAGCGTGATCACCGGAAGCTCCATCGCCTCGGCCACCAGGTGGCAGGCGGTGGGGTTGGCGAACATG
>ENA-ORCU01000800-ORCU01000800.1-marine-metagenome-genome-assembly--contig:-NODE-800-length-10817-cov-3.114060_pt1 | contig 10817 bp, 8 predicted proteins | sample MGYA00248631_ERZ508512 | MGnify/ENA primary metagenome ERZ508512 (study PRJEB26183, sample SAMN06268844) | marine metagenome | isolation source: Tt an P1 anaerobic enrichment on pine from sediment taken... | reverse complement strand
AGCATATCAGCGGAAACTGGACGACTGGCTTTTTCCAGACCCGGAGCTGTTTGACGTCAGGCTGTTTCAGGATCCGGCCTATTATCTGCCGGTACAGACCCGGCGCGGCTGTCCGTTGAACTGCAGCTATTGCTCAACGGGTACCATCGAAGGCCGACAGATTCGAAAACGATCCCCCGAGGCGGTTGTACGCGAACTGACCCGTTGGCAAAGGGCCGGCTTTTCGCGCATTTTTTTCGTGGACAACACCTTTAATCTTCCCGCCGGCTATGCCCGGGCCCTTTGCAAGCAACTCAAAGCTTCAGGTATGGAGCTGACCTGGCGATGTATTCTCTACCCGGCACGCATCGATAAACCTCTGGTGCGCGCTATGGCAGAGGCCGGCTGCAGCGAGGTTTCCCTCGGATTTGAAAGCGGTAACCAACAGGTACTGGCAGGAATGCGCAAAAAGTTTGACATCGCGGACATTCGCAATACCTCCGATTTATTGGCCGGCGCCGGGATTCGACGAATCGGATTTCTGCTCCTCGGCGGGCCGGATGAAACCCGCACATCGGTCGAGGAAAGCATGCAGTTTGTGGATTCCCTGAATCTGGATATGGTTAAACTGACCATTGGCATCCGGATTTACCCCTATACCCAACTGGCGGATATTGCCCGTGCCGAGGGCGTAATCGACGAGCAGGACGACCTGCTCCGACCGAAATTTTATATCACCAGCGGGCTGGAGAACTGGCTCCGTCAAACGGTATTGCAGTGGATGAGTGCGCGTCCGAACTGGGTGATGTGATTGCCACGCGGGCGATGGTTGTCGGTTGTTTGTTGATGGTGGATGGTGGGCAACAACAGCATACTTTCTATGCAAAGATCAAAAAGAACGATGCTTCCATTCAACGAATCGATAAAGCACCAATTCGCTGAAAAACTGTAGCCCTTCGGGCGGGATGAGTGGTTTTAAAATCTTCACGCCCCTTACGCCTTTGGGGTTCTTTTTTTGTCTTTCTCTGCGGCTTGGCGACTTTGCGTGAGATTTTTATGATTTTACTCCCATTGTTGTCCGCTCCAGATACTCCCCATAATCCCTGCAGGTGGCAATCCGGTTATAATCGTTGAGAATCGCTTTGCCGGTAATCTTGCCTTGCTTGGCGATCAACAGGCCACGAAGGTGAATCAGTGTGTCCAGGTCCACCGCATTTTTCAAAAAATGAACGATTCGCTCGGAGAGGGCAAAACCGATCTTATGGCGGATAACCAGTATGCGATAGACCAGCAGCAACTTATCGGCCATCCGCAACGTATTGAAATCGATTATTTTTCGGCGGATCCCCTGAATGCAACCGTGTTCATGAAACGCCTGGGCGGTTGCGTCATAGACCACGGCGTTGACGTTAAAATCCAGCGTTGCCAGGAGACTCCTGAGGCAAGGGGGCAGGCCGTATTGTTTAATGATTAAAAAATTGGACAGCAGCCCGATATCCCAGGCGTAGGCGGATGCCGCGGGTTGCCAGCGGATGCCGCCAAGATCGGTCCGCACGATATGTTGACCGCTGAAAACCGAATCCAGCCTGAAATCCACCTCAAGTCCTTCCAAAAATACGTCGATATCCAGGATCGGCGGACAGTAGCCGTGAATGCGGCCGATGATGATATTTCGAATGGCCCCGCCGGCGACCAGCACCGTTGTTTCCGGCGGCAGGTGTTCACCCAGAAATTTCAGATGTTCAGCAACATCCGGGCTTTCCATAAAATTTCGAATGGCGGATTCGACCAACGGGTCATGTTCGCCGAAGATCGGCATGACAATTTTCCTTCTGAAAAAGACCTGACACCTTAATTCTGCGGTCAATTTTCCATTTGTCTGAAAAATCGCGAAACACAATTTTTTAACTTGATTTTCATGCAAAAAGGAGTAGCTTCTGCGAATTTTTTTGACAGGCCCATTTCGATAAACACCAACGGAGCATTCATTATGGGAAAAACGGGTCGCCACTACACACAAAGCGTACCGTACAATTTAATGTTAATCACGGTCGGCGCAGTTATCTTCGGGATCGGTCTCAAAGCAATCGCCTTGCCCCATGGTTTCATTTCGGGCGGATTTTCGGGTCTCTGCCTGCTGATTTATTACTGGACCGGTTTGCTGTCGCCGGGGATACTCTATTTTATTTTGAACATCCCGGTTTTTATCCTCGGATGGAAGCTGGTGAGTCGGCGATTTTTCTTTTACAGTCTCTACGGCATGACGGCGCTGACCTTTGCCATTGATACGGTAAACTTCCAGATTCCGGTAAGCGACAACATGCTGGCGGTTCTCGCCGGCGGGGCGCTGATTGGCGCAGGGGCAGGCATCATCTTTCATTCACTGGGGTCGGCCGGGGGAAACGATGTGATCGCCATCGTCCTGAATCAGAAATTCAACGTGCGGATGGGCACCTTCTTTTTCATATTCAACATCGCCCTGTTCAGCTTCAGTTTAGGCAAGCTTCCCATTGATCTGGTCCTGTTTTCACTGGCCATGAGTTTTGTCACCAGCCAGGTAATCGATTATTTTCTGAGCATTTCGAACCAGCGCAAGATGGCTCTGATCATCTCTGAAAAATCGTCAGATATCGCCGCGGCGGTCCTCAAGCACCTGAACCGGGGAGCCACTTTTCTGGAAGGCAGGGGAGCATACACCGGCAGCAACAAAGATGTGTTGCTGACCGTGGTCAACAACTTTCAACTCAAACGCCTGGAGGAAGTCGTTTTTTCCATCGATCCGAAGGCCTTTGTAATCATGGAGAACACATTCAACGTGCTCGGTCGCGGTTTTTCCAAACGAAAGACTTACTGAAAATTCGCGTTCCTAACTCGCCTCGACGATCCGGACCACCCCTGCGCCACAGCGAGTGCATATGCCTTTGAGTACCAGCGCGCCAAACTCGATTTTACCACTGACGTTGCCGATTCCGGTCGTTTCGCCGCATGTGGCGCACCAGACGTTGTTGAGAATCTTCATCTGAATATCACCGGGAATAGAATCCCATCTCTTGCGAGCCGGCAACGTCAGCGAGAACCCGTTCGCAGTGGTTTTTAAGGATGCACCGTTGGATCGCCGTCTGGGTTTCACGGTAAGCCTGGCGGTCTGCCGGGGATCGGTGGCAGGTGCCATTAAATGATTGATAACATCAAATACAATCCTCGCGTGTTGCCAATCCGCCCGATAATCATCACTCAACGGATATACCGGTTCTTTGGAGGGCACCATCGTACCAGGAATGTCGGAAAAAGCCCGCATGATTTCGATGCTGGTTAAAACAGCCCGCGGGCTGCGAAGTACACCGGCCAGCATAGCCGCCCCTGATCCGGTAAAAACCATGGGCAAATGGCGCAACTTCCCCAAAAGGGACGCGTCCAGCTGAGAGGTCAGATTTTCCGCATCCTCCCGGGTCAATTCAAACATAAAGTCCGCAGGAAAACGTTCGATATTTCGCCGGACCAGTTGCTTCAGGACGCGGGTTTCCACATCAAAAAGCACCGCCAGATCACGATCCAGCATCACCTGATGGCCTCGAATCAAATATATTTTATCGGAAAATCGTTCCAGGGAAACGATTTTGGACATATCGCCTCGCTTTACAGGGAATCATGAACATGTGGTTAACTGCAGCAAATCGAGTCAATAAATATCGAACCGGTTGGCCAGTCGTTACAGCAAAAAGCTGATCCCGATGCCATAATACTCGGCATTATCCTCGTAAAATTGCCCGAACGGCAGATTTCCGTTGAAATACACACCAAACACCTGAAATTCACGTCTCGGGTTGAAGGGGCTCTGAAGACTCAGACCGGCCTTCAGGCTGATATCCACATCCCAGTCCGTCTCTTCCCAGGAGTGAAGGAATGTACTGAAAAACGGCCGGGCATTGAGGCTGCCAACAGGCCTGCTCAGGATGTCGACGCCGCCCTGGACCGCCCAGCGCTCCAGCGGGGTGTCGGTATGGATAATGTAATACGGACCGCCGGAGATTCGGATCGTGTCACTGCCCCATCCGGCCAGCAGTTCAATGGTCTCGAAGCTGAGGTTGATACGCTCCACCGGGCCGATTTCCTGTGGATAGAGCAGAAACTCATCGCCCAGATGGGACGATTGATGATACAATCTGGCCCGGGCCATCCAATTACCCCGGCGGTAGCTCAGCGGAAAACCGATAATGTAATCGGCATTGACCAGATCCATGGAATCCGAGTCCAGGTTGAACTGGGCAAACACCGCCCCGCTGACCCCCAGCTGAATACCTTCGTCCGCAGTTTGGCCCGGCCACCGGACAAGGCCAAAACTTTCACCAAAGCCCACCCAACCGGCATTGAATGTTTCCTCATCAAGGCCCAGCCGAATCCAGGTCATGTGAAACCGGGGTTCCTTCGGGCTGGCGTATGTGGGGCGAAACAGCTCAGTTGCCGGGAAAGGGATAATGCCATTCATCGGCGCCTCAGGCGCGCAGGTATCAGCCACCGATTCGCCTGCTACCGGTTTTGCCGGCAGCTTGTCCTCGGATATGGCAGGGATGGCCCCCCAAATCAGCCCCATCAGCAAGCAAAATAACAGTTTGAATTTCATCATCTCAGCGCAACAACTCCAGATTCAATTGGAAAATTAAGGATCGTGAATTTATCAGGGTTCAGTGTCTGAAAATTTGGGGTTTGCCGTCCGGTTTTATTTCAATGCCTATGGTGTCGCCGGTTTTGAAACCCATGCTCCGGATCTGATTCACAACCGCCGAATGCCGTTTGTGATACCAGTAAACAGACCACAGGGGGTTCCGGACCGTGTCCACACCGTAGGCATCGTGACTGCCGAGGTTCAGGCGAATTTTATCCCGTGCAATCATCGTGTCGGCTTCGGCCAGAAACATATCGATAACATAGTGGTGGTTATACAGGGATCTGGAAAGCTGCTTCTGAAGGTCGGGTGTATCATCAAGATAGTGGTTGGCAACCTGACGGAGGTCGCCGGGCACACTGATTGACAGGCCCAACACCGCAAACCGCCGATGCTGCAGAGCAAAGGTTTCCAAATCCTGCCGATAATCACTGATTACACCGAGGATGTCCTCAAAGCCGCAGGGGTGATCTCCCCAGCCATGTACCATTTTTTCACACTGGCTGATTATCTCCAGGTAAAATTCCTGGTTGTCCATGACATAAATCGGCCGTTCGCGATAGTTATGCCGTTTCCGGACTCTCCGGATGCCATCCAGAAGGATGGCATGCTCGCCTTCTTTCATTTCGAGCAATTCAAATTTCGAAATATCCTTGGCCTGGACCACATGAATATCATTATCGCTGGTGATAACGTATTCAATTTCACAACCGAACCCCAGAAAATCCTGAATCCTCGATGACAGTTCAATCAGCTCCCGATCGTGAGGTGTCCGGGTGATAAACGGTTCGCTATGCAGCTTTTGATGACGGTCACGACAATATCCGAACTCCCACTGGCGGCCGATCATTTTGGCCATGACGCTCGATCCATCAATAAAGGGCATGACGATCACCCCCATTTCCTCCGGGTCGATCTCCGGTGCACCACTGAATCTCTGCTGACGCCGGATCGAAAGGCATTTGGCCGTTCGGGCCGATTTCACCATTCGCCGGCGCGCATACTTGATCCCGCCGATATCCGAATAGGTCGTGATGGAGTCAAAGGTGCCGCCTTTAAAGTATTCCTCGTTTGGATGAGCGCTTCGGGCGATGACCTTATAGCTGTCCCGGTAGTTTTCCAGAAAAGCTTCGAGATCGACGAAATCGTCATTGCTGAAATTTTCAGCCGGCACGAATATAAAATCAGGCACATTGAACCGCCCCTTTTTAAGGCGTTTCAGCAACCTGGCTTTCTCTGGCAGCCGGTTAGACATTGTCAATATCTCCTTGTGCGGTTTGGCTCGCGACCATCGTAAAAGATCTTGACACGGGCGGCTTTCTCAGAATAATACTGACTGCTTGATCAGTCAGCAACGTATCCCAAGGGGTTTTCAATGTCAAGAAAAGACGCCATTCTTCAAACGGCTACCCACCTGTTTTCCCAGAAGGGTTATGCCAATACGTCCATGTCTGAAGTATCAGAAGTTACCGGTGTGGCCGGGTCCACCATATTTTACCATTTCAAAACCAAAGAAGACCTGTTCCTTGCCGTTCTTAAAGGCATTAAAAATGGCATTACCGAGGCTTTTCGTCAATACAGGGGCAACCGAAAATTCGACACCGGGCTGGACATGACAGTGGACGCCGTAGCGTTTTACCTGCACCAGGCCAGTGTTACCGATGATTGGTTTCTTCTGCTACACCGTCACTACCCGTATGCCCTGGCCGTGGTCAATCCGGAGTGTCGTCAGCTGCTGGAAGAAATTTACACCTGCATTGTCGATATTTTTGAGACGCCGATCCGGATCGGCCAGCAGGATGGATCAGTGGCGCCTGTACGGTCCAGAAAGGCCGCGCTGATTCTCTTTTCCATGGTCGATGGGCTGGCTCGGCTCAACACACATAAGCTTTACGACGCCGGGGCGCTGTTCGAGGATCTTATCGATGCATGCCGCCGGATGCTGCAGAACACGGAATCAAATACCAAATTGGCTATAGAAACTTCATAATGCAGCAAATCCGCTGCATTGTTTTGGCTTGACACCTGTGGACCATGGGTTTAATGTCCGCGTCTTTAACGGCCGCAGGAGGCCATTAACGTGCAGGAGCGGGCAATGAAACAAAACGGGCCGACGAGTCCCATCAGTGGAATCGAAAGTGCTCAATTCAAAACGGCAGCCCCCTCACGCAGCACGTTTCGTGGTCAGATACTGATGCTCGGGTCTGCTCTTACTTTTGCATTTCTCACCCTGCTGATCAAAATCCTGGGGCCGGAATTTCGGGTGTGGGACATTGCAATGTTCCGGTTTATCGGCAGTATCGCGCTGATGTTCATCATGTTCGGCCGAACCATGAAGCCGTTTCAGAGCCCGAGCATCAAGATGTTGATTATAAGAGGTATTTCCGGAACCGGTGCATTTCTGGCCATGCTCACCTCGGTCCGTATGATCCCGATGTCAACGGCCATGGTCTTTTTTTACACGTTTCCGGCTTTTGCCGCACTGTTTTCGCCGCTCTTTTTCAAAGACCGCATATCGCGACCCGAATTACTGCTTGTATTAACGGCGCTGTGCGGCGTCGGAGTGCTCTTTGATTTCCGCATGGAAGGATCATTTTTCGGTCAGTTCATGGGGCTTATCGGCGGCATGTGTGCCGGTCTGACAGTTTCGCTGATAAAAAAACTCAGCGCCAACAATGGCGCGCCTGAAATCTATTTTTATTTCTGTTTTCTTGGGGCAATCATCATTTTTCCGCCATTTATTTCAAATCCGAACATGCCGGCGACAATGCAGGACTGGCTCATTGTGGGCGGTATAATACTATCGTCAACGGCTGCACAACTCCTTATGAACAAAGGATTCAGATACTGCAAAAGCTGGGAAGGCGGACTGATCATGACCAGCGAACTGATCTTTGTGGCAATCCTTGGCATTCTGGTTCTTGGCGAAGTGATGACCTGGCGACTTTGGGTGGGGGGCGGTATGATCCTGGCCAGCGCCATAGCCATTGATCTGATCAAACGGAAAACCGGCGCGGTCAACCGTCTGCTTGTGATGAGACGCAAACGCGAGCCGAACACATTGTGACGTCAATCATTTTCTTGTCGCCACCTGACAACAGCGGGGTGCGGGTTGGACTCCTCTCCCATCGGAAACACAGGCAATAGAGATTGAATCGTCCATTGATGGATTGTCAAAGGCAGCTGCTCGGCTGCCTTTCAAAGACGACAGCAGAGGATGTGAAGCAACCCACCTGATATAACCTCAGCCATCAAACCCACCGACGATTGGTCCAACCCGCACCCCGCTGCTGTTGGGTTTTGAATTCCGGATTCCGAGTTCCGGGAATCGTTTGCCGCTTTTACGCATTTTTGTGAGGCGTGCTCACTACATCAGCCCACTTTCGCCTCAATCACCGTATTGTCTGCCGGGATAAAAATCCGGTCACCGGGACCGGGATGGATAACGTGGCACCCGGTAAACGATCCGAATGCCGGCAGCACGGCCTGTTTACGCCCGATCCAGAAACAGGCACGGGTTTCCTGAGCCCGACCCCTCCCTCTCAGCCGAACAGCAGGATGCAGATGACCGGCAATAACGAACCGGGAACTATCGTTAACAGGCCGGTGAAGCAGCCGAAACGGTTGCCGTACCCATTCGCGTTGGACCAGTTGAACACCGAATTCCCTGATCAAGGGCTCAGCCTGCCGGTCATGATTGCCAGCAACCAGACATACAGTCAGATCGGCGTGCCTCCGCCGCCATCGACGGATCGTATCAAGAACGAAGCGATCAGCGCCCAAAACGCCGTGCATCAGATCCCCCAATACAACCAGGATCCTCGGTCTGGTCCGGTTTATGAGGCTGCTCAACCGATTCAGATCGTCGTCAGTCGTTCCGCCCGGAACTGCGATACCGTGTGAGCGAAAGACCGAGGCCTTGCCGATATGCAGGTCGGCAACCAGCAACACCTCCGGCTCGTCCCAGAACATTGCGCGCTCAGGAAACAGCGTCAAATGCTGGCCCTGGATGAGGAGTTCCGCATTCAAAGTTTCGAGTTTACGGTTTAAGGTTCGAGATTCAAGGGATAATACCAGCGATTGGATATTCAGGCGATACAATCGCTATAGTAATAATGTACAATTAATCAATATGTTATCGCATATTATCTCGAGTGAAACTTGAACAAATTAATACCTGAAATAATCAATAAGAAAACAGGTGCCATCCCCCTGCGACAATGGGTTGTCGCCCTGGATTTGCCCCGCCCTGCCCTTTTAGCCCCAGCATTACTGTCATTTGTATTTACCCCCCGCCCTTCCCGTTGACCCGTTGACCCGTTGACCCGAAACCCGGAACTCGAAACCCGGAACCCGGAACCCGCTATTTCCCTCCCGCCGCCGTTTCCAGCTGCACCTGCATCCGTCGAATCCTGTCAGCCAGTTTTTCGGAACTGATGCGAATGCGCATCCGGTTAACCAGGATAGGAAACGCCAGAGGTGTCGGATGGCCTGTTTCCTCAATCCGGATTATGCAACGGTCAAGTCTGTTGAGGCTTTGGCGGAGTCGCCCGATTTCCAGACGGCTGTCAAGCACTTCCCGTGTGGCCTGTTGAATCAACAGGTTCTCCGGGTCATACCGACTGAAAACATTGTAGAGCAGGCTGCTGGTTGCCTGAACCTGCCCACCACCTTTGGGTCTTCCCGGATAACCCGGGAATACCAGCCCGGCAATCCGTGCAATTTCACGAAACTGACGTCGAGCCAACTCGGCGTGATTGAGGCTGGCCAGCACATCGTCCAGCAGGTTTTTGGTGTTGAAAAGCCCATTTTCCAGTGCCCGTTCAATGGGAACCGGTCTATCGCAAAGAATTTCAAACCCGTAATCGTTAGTGGCCAGGGAAAGGGTCAGCGGCTCAATACGGCTGATACGGAAGGCCAACAGCGCTGCCAGGCCCTCGTTGACCAGGAATCCTTCAAACGGATAAACAAACAGATGATGCCCCTCCCGGCTCAGCGTCCGCTCAATGAGCAGGTCGTTTTTCCCGGGAATAATCGACCATCTGGCCTGAACATCAAGGATCGGCTTTACAGCCGCCATCTCCGGTGAAGCAAACTCGCCGTTTTGTGCTCTATCGAGCTGCTCCCGGACCGCTCCGGCCAGCTCGGTGGAAAGAGGCATCCGCCCCCCCAGCCACTGCGGCACAGTGCCATTGGGTCGTCGAGCTTTTCTCACCCACAAGGTCATATCCCGGATGCGCCGGTATTCCAGGACATGACCGGCAAATGTGAACACGTCGCCAGGCTTCAGCCGGGAAACGAACCGCTCCTCGATCGATCCAAGATACCGGCCGCCCTGAAACCGCACACGAATCGATGCATCGCTGGTAATGGTGCCGATGGTCATCCGGTGCCGTCTTATCAATCGGTCGTCAGCCATCACCCGGCGGCCTGCGCTTTGGGTTAACCGGGCAAAATCCGGGTAGGCGCGAAGGGCCGGTCCGCCGGTGGATACAAATTCAAGCACCCATTCAAACGCTTCCCGGGAAAGGTGGCGGAATGCATGAGTGGTTCGCACTTCAGCCAGGGTGGAATCGGGATCAAATCCGCCGCCGGCCGCCAGAGTAACCAGGTGCTGGGCCAGTACGTCCAGGGCGTTTTCGATCGGCTGTCTGGGTTCCAGGAAACCGCCGGCTATCGATGCCCGGACCGCCGCGATTTCCACCAGTTCCAGGGCATTGGTCGGCACGAACACAAGTTGGCTCTGTCGGTCGGGCCGGTGACCGCTTCGTCCGGCCCGCTGCATCAGTCGGGCGATACCCTTGGGACTTCCTACCTGCACCACCCGGTCGACCGGGGAAAAATCAACTCCGAGATCCAGACTGGAGGTGCATACGACGCATTTGAGCCGTCCCTGCCGCAGATAATCCTCCACCGTCGTACGAGTTTGCCTGTCCAGCGACCCGTGGTGCAGAGCCATGACACCGGCCCAGTCCGGCCGCGCCTCAAGCAGGCTCTGGTACCAGATCTCAGCCTGGGACCGGGTGTTGACAAACACCAGGGTACTGGTTGCCGATTCGATGACATCGATCACCCGGGGCAACAGCCGGAGCCCCAGATGACCGGCCCACGGGAACCGCTCTACGGTATCGGGAAGGATGGATTCCACCGAGATGATCCGGGACAATTCGGCACG
>ENA-ORCU01000798-ORCU01000798.1-marine-metagenome-genome-assembly--contig:-NODE-798-length-10836-cov-2.895529_pt1 | contig 10836 bp, 9 predicted proteins | sample MGYA00248631_ERZ508512 | MGnify/ENA primary metagenome ERZ508512 (study PRJEB26183, sample SAMN06268844) | marine metagenome | isolation source: Tt an P1 anaerobic enrichment on pine from sediment taken... | reverse complement strand
AGATAGAAATGCAGAGGCAAGATCCTCGCTAGGATGTTTGGCCCTGTCTCCATCCTTTCCAGCCACAAAAAGATTACGCGATAGCGTGGAAATAAGCTCGGCTGGAATCTCCGTTCCCTTCTCATCCTTCCACTCCATAGCCATTTCAACAACCCAGCTAGCTCGGTCAATATCTAAATCCAGGCGTTTTAACTTAAACTCCTCATCGGCGTGCTGCCGAAACCAAGAGTCATTCCAACGGATATAGAAAATGATGGCTGCTGCCAGAGCTAGAGCGCTAAACGAAAAACGCAGCATGGGTAATAAGGGGTTAACTCCATCGGGAAAATTAAACGCGTCTTTAAGAGCTATTGTGAAGAAAACTGCAGCCGCAAGAACCAATAAGCTGAAGAGAATGTGAATCGGCCACCTTTTATTATTGGTTCCTTTAGATAGAGAAAACTCTTTTGCACGCTCGGCAAGTAACCTTTTCAGGTCTTGCCGAATCTGGCGCCTGGCATGCCGGGTTTCGTTGTCGTCAATTTCATTGAGGCGAGTCGTTAATTCTGCCTTCTGGGTTTGTAACTCCTGCTCCTTTGCATCATATTGTTGCTGGAGGCGTTCTTTCTCAGCCTCCCACTCCGCACGCAACTCTTCATTTCGAGTAGTTTTTTCTAGATCCAGTTCGCGCCGGTAGGCCTCATTTTGCTCAATCAGTTTTTGGGATAATCCCTCCAGCTGGCAAAGTCCTTTTTCACGCTGTCGATAAAACTCTGCCAATTCATCTCCCAGAAGCTTGTCCATAGCTTCTGTGCGTTGATATACGGTAAAGAGAGAAGTTGCTGCGGTAATAAGAGGGAGAGCGATTGAAGGTTCGGCATTCTGAGGCAAAATAACTCGAAAGCGATCAAAATAAGCCTCCCGATCGAGCGTAACCATGACCCCCTTTTCTGACGGAAACTTGAGAACAAACCGATTACATAGGGCAGTATTAAGAGCCAATACTTCCTGCAGCCTTGTCTCTTCTTCGACACCTTCGATTGGAAGATTATTGGCCAAATTTTCAGTTTGGTTTTCAAAAATTACATCTAAAACAGCACCTGGGATTTTTGAGCGCTGGGCAATTTGAACTAAATATGAGGTTGCTTTTTTATCAGTCTCTTTAAATACAACTAACATTTTCTCCGGCATGCCACTTCCCCCCATCTCTTAAAGCGAGATATAAACAATTTTGAGTTTCCCACATGTGTAGGTTAGTGCATTTTCACGGCAAGCAGTATAGCAGGTGAACGTCAAACAGTGTGAGGTTTTTCATTTTTGCCTAGGGAAAAAAGAGGAGTTTATGAAAGGGCGGCTAATGACTATAGGGAGGGTACCCGTCGCATAGGGGGTGTACGGGTGGGGTGCCTCTCCTCCCGGCTGGCCGCTCAGATGGAGTTAACACGCACTGGCAGTGGACCCACTGATTGGCAGACAGTTGATCGATCCGTTGGGCGGCCGATGGATTGGGCCTTTGCGGAACTGGAATTACTCCAAGTGGACGGGGAAGTGACCAGGGCGTCGAGAGGATAGGACCAACCATCAGCACATGACCGCCAGGTGGAACGGTCGATGTTAACGCCGTTAACTTCTATCACGCGAGATTTTGAAGGCACTGAAGGGAAGAAACCCATCATATCCCCCCTCTCTCCACTCGCCTGCCCTCATGTTCAAAAATGCCGCAAGCCCTTTATTTATAACCTCTGAAGTCATGTTTTACGGGTGCCATTCAATACACCAAGCTTACACCTCCGAAATCATGACGGTCTGCATTAGTGCGACATTAGACCACCAGAAATACAAAAGGGGCTAGGCCAAAACATGACCTAACCCCTTGATTTTTATGGTGGGCGTTACTGGGATTGAACCAGTGACCCCTGCCGTGTGAAGGCAGTGCTCTCCCGCTGAGCTAAACGCCCGGTGTGTCGGGACTTATACCAATTGCTTTCGACCTAGTCAAGACGATAATCGAAACAATTCCGTTACCCGGAAACGGCGGTCTGAAGACGCTCCAAAAATTCCTGAGGCAAACCGGTTGGCCGGCGGTCCTGCCCCAGCACCATGTGCAAAGTGCGGCCCTCGACCAGCAGTCTGTCCTGCGGACCGAGAATTCTGTAGCGGAACTCGAGGAGCTTGCGCCGCAGCCGACAGAGTGTGGTCTCGACCACCAAGCGATCTTCATAAAAGGCTGGCGCCCGGTACCGAACTTCGGCCTCGGCAACCACCACGTAGTAGCCCGCCTTCTCCAGGTCGCTATAGCAGAAGCCGTTCTGGCGTAAAAACTCGGACCGCCCTTCTTCGAACCAGACCAGGTAGTTGGCATGATGGACGATACCCTGAGCATCGGTTTCGGCATAGCGAACGGTCAGTTCATTGCAAACGACGGACATTGGAATCTCCATATGGAATCTTTCGCCTCACGGTCATTGGGGCATCGGGCTATTCCTTATACCGGTCAGCCAGAGCTTCCAGACCCTCAAAATCGAGGATATCGATGATGCGCGACCGAACTTGGATCAGGCCTTCGTCGGCCATTTTGCGAAAGGTTCGAGACAGGGTTTCGCTGACCGTGCCGAGATTGATCGCCAGCTGGGTCTTGGAGAGAGGCAACTCGACCCGACTGCGGCCGCCTTCGGCCAGATCCAGCAGGTAGCGGGCCAGACGGGCCGGCACATCGCGAAAGGTGATGTCCTCCATCTGGTCCATGAACTCCCGCAGCAACCGGGAAATGCCGCCAATCATATTGATCGCCAGTTGCACGTTGCTCTTGAGCAGATGAAGCACCGCCTGTTTGGGGAAGAATAGCAGTACCGATTTTTCCAGAGTCGCGGCGTTGGCCGGATAGGTGCCGAGATCGAAGATGGCTGCTTCGGCAAAAGTCCGGCCGGGCTCTGCAATCCGCAAAATCCGCTCCCGCCCTTCCGGAGTGACCTTGTATATCTTGACCTTCCCCCTCACCGGGACGAAAAACCCGCGGGCCTCTTCCCCTTCGGTAAAGAGAATCGTTCCTTTCGGAACCTCGCTGCGCCGGCAGATCTTCAGCAGAGCAGACAGGTCCCCTTCGGTCAGCCCGGCAAAAAGAGGGCACATTTTAAGCGCTAGCCTGTTATCCATGATCAGAGACTGTAACAAAAACAGCCGATGCCTGCCAACTGTGAAAACTTTCCAGTCCTTTTTTCCGGCCTGCAATGCCACAGATGACCCAGTGCCTTTTCGACTGTAATCAATAATCCTTTATTCGTTGTTTACAGTTAATGATTCTGGTAGGTTTTCAAAATACAACTTACTGTATTGCACCCATCCTATTCATAAAGGATCCCCTTTATGTTGAACAGGTTTTTGTCCATTTCCGGAAACCTCTCCTGGTTTGTCCTGGCCATGCTCGGGGTTCTTGCCGGCCTGTCCCTGTTCACCTTCGTCTACGCCAAAGGCGGTTCCTATTTCTTTGACGACCCTCAGGCCTGCATCAACTGCCACATCATGCGCGATCAATACGACGCCTGGACCCATTCAACACACAAACAGGTGGCCAACTGCAACAGTTGCCACACCCCCAAAAACCTTCTCAGCAAATATATTGTCAAGGGGATCAACGGCTGGAACCACAGCCTCGCCTTTACCACCGGGAACTTTTCCGAACCTTTACGCATTCGTCCCTTCAATCGCAAAATCGCCGTCGCCAACTGTATTCGTTGCCACCGGGAACTGACCAGCAACATGCTGCACGATGCCCAAGGCCGAGCCTCCGACTGCCTGGCCTGTCACAGCAATGTCGGCCATTCAACCCGTAACTGAGCGGGAGGACTGTCTATGAAAGTAAAACCATATGAAATCGTGATCTTCGTTGTCTCGACCCTTGCCGCCATCGGCGTCGGTTATCTGATGATCAACATTTCGCAACGCAAGCAGGAGGCCAAGGAGTACCCGCGCAAAGTAGTTGAGATTGACACGCAGGAACTCGATCCGGCCGTTTGGGGCAAAAGCTTCCCTTACGAATACGATACCTTCGTCAAGACCAAGATCGATTACGGCAAAACCGAATACGGCGGCTCAACCCCTTACAGCAAACTGGAACGTTTTCCAGCCATGAAACGCCTATGGGCGGGCTATGCCTTCAGCATCGACCACAACGAGGATCGCGGCCATCATTATGCCGCCATTGACCAGGCGGAAACCGAGCGGGTCAAGGTGGTCAGCCAGCCCGGAGCCTGCGCTAACTGCCACGCGGCCGAAGCCCCGCAACTCATCGAGGAGATGGGCTGGGAGGAATTCAATCGCACCCCCTACAACGAACTGAAACCGCACCTCAAAACCGGTACCTCCTGTGCCGACTGTCACGATCCCCAGACCATGGCCCTGCGCATCACCCGGCCGGCCTTTATCAATGCCATGGAGGAAGCCGGCGTCGATCTCGCCAGCGCCAGCCGCCAGGACATGCGCAGTTACGTCTGCGCCCAGTGCCACGTCGAGTATTATTTCAAGGGGCCGAACAAGATACTGACCTTTCCCTGGAGCAAGGGGCGCACCGTCGAGGCCATCGAGGAGCATTACGACGCCTATGCCTTCAAGGACTGGATGCACAAGGAGACCGGCGCACCGATGCTGAAGATGCAGCATCCCGAATTCGAACTGTGGGGTACCGGCATTCATGCCCGTTCGGGCGTGTCCTGCGCCGACTGCCACATGCCCTATATCCGCCAGGGCAGTGTGAAGGTCTCCGACCACTGGATACGCAGCCCGCTGCACAACCCCAACCAGTCCTGCCAGACCTGTCATAACCGCCCGGCAGAGGAACTCAAGGAGCGGATATTGACCATCCAGCACAAGACCGATGAACTGCTTACCCAGAGTCAGGAGGCCCTTCTGACGGCCATGGACGCCATTGTCGCAGCCCGCAAAGCCGGCGCCACCGACGATGAACTCAAGGAGGCCCTGCATCTTCACCGCCGTGCCCAGATGCGCTGGGATTTCATCTCCAGTGAAAACAGCACCGGCTTCCACAGCCCGCAGGAAGCGGCACGTATTCTGGCCGACGCCATCGACTATGCAAGGCAGGCTGAGATTGCCGTGTTGAAAAGCAACGCTGCTAAATAATGGCGGCTGCTAAAAAACTGACTACCGATCCCATGTACGGGCGACCAACATCAAGGTGGTTTTTGAGTCCCTGATTTTGTGATCAAGACGGAATCCCGGTTTTCAGCTGCAGGTATTGAAAAAGTTTTTTTCAGTAACCGGATAGATACTCCGCTTGCCAGGGACCATCAAAAACACCCTATTGCACGGTTCATTGTTAAATACCCTGGGTTGCCGTATTTTGAAAAAAATCTCTCCCGCTGCTTCACAACAGATTTAGTGCTGTATAATGAACGGGTATCCTAAAATTTATTTCAACATTTTTGAGGCAGGCGGAATGCCCCGCTTAAGGACCAATGCCTGTAAGGCGCCACCCCATCTAAAGGAGGAAGGTATGAGGAATTTTATGATTCTGGTTGGTCTCGCATCGTTGTTGGTTTTTGCCGCCGGTTGCAAGAAAAAAGAAGAACCTGTTACCCCCACCGAGGAAAAGCCCGCTGCCGAAGCCATGATGGAGGATGCGCAACAAGATGTTGAGGGCATGGCAGAAGAGGCCACTACCGCAACGGAGAAAGCGGCTGGAGAAGCCGTTGAAGAAGGAAAGGAAATGGTTGAACATGCTGGCCACGAGATGGAGCACAAGGGCCATGAAATGGCCGAAGAAGTTGACGAGTCCTCCGAAAAAGTAATGGAAGATGCCGAACAGACCATGGATACGAAAAAGTAGGGAAAAGAAAAGCCATTGCGATTTTTTCTCTATATATGCAAAAAGCCTGCGGATTAACTCTGCAGGCTTTAAACAGGTGCCAGCAAAGTCCTCGCCTTCAGGCGGGGATTTTGTGTTTTTGATCGGTGCGAAGAATTTTCAGTCAGAGTCGGGATCCCGTTTGCCAGGGGTATTTTCAGCCCGCTTGCGATCCTGGATGCCGATCCATTGGCGCATCGCCAGGTTTACGATACGAGGCATGGCGCCAAAACCTGTCAGAGACTTAACCACATAATCCAAAGCGCCGGCCTCTTTAACCTTTGCTTCCAATTGTTCGTCCCCTTGGGACGTCATTATGACCACTGGGCAGGCCCCGTCCACCATCTTCAACAAATCGCAGCCTCTCCCATCCGGTAGACAATAGTCTGCCAGGATAAGATCGGGAATCTGTTGTGCCAGAACCTGCCGGGCATCGCGCAGGTCCCTGGAGGTGACCAGCCGATACTCTTCCAAAGACGAATCGAAAGAGCGTCTGATTAATACTTCGTGATCGTCGTCATCTTCTACAATTAATATGCAGGGTGCGGAAGGATTATCGGTCAGCATCGGAACTCAGTTATTGCAAATAATTTTCAAGGAAAAAACGTTTCACAACCTAAAAGTCAGATTGAAATATTGCCCGGGACAAGTCATCTTCTATGCCTTTCCATAAAAGAACTGAACCCTTCCCACATGGAGACTAAAGGATCATCAAATCTTCCTGTTCCAGTTAAGCCAATAAACCACCAGATCCTTCAGCATTTGACCCAATTCAGCAAAGTCGGCCGGTTTCGTCAGATAGCTGTTGGCGTGACTGGCATAAGCCTGCGCAACATCGGCTTCGGCGTCCGAGGTTGTCAGTATCACAACCGGCAATGCTCGAAGCCGGTCGTCTCCTTTAACCTGGGCGAGAACTTCCAATCCGCTTACTTTTGGCATCCTCAGGTCCATCAGCATCAAGTGCGGCAACAAAGATGGATCTCGATGGCTAAATGGCCCCCGTGCATAAAGATAATCCAGAGCAGCCTCACCGTCTTCGACATGGACGACCGTGTGCGCCAAGGGAAAATCTTCCAGGTTCCGTATCACCATCTCCGCATGGTCGATGTTGTCTTCCACCAGCAGAATGGTGAAAGGCTCTTGGTTATTCATCCCTTTCCTTTCTTAAAGCCGAACGAACCTGTCGCCCACCGATCAGCGGAGTTCGCATCCTCAATTAAGCGAGAAGCAGAATGTGCTTCCTTTACCTTCCCCTTCCGATTCAACCCATACCCTGCCGCCGTGCTCCTCGATGATGCGCTTGACCAGCGACAGTCCGACACCGTTGCCCGGAACCTGCGTATTGAGCCGGTTGAAAAGACCGAAGATGTGCTGTTGATATTCGGGGGCGATACCCGCGCCGTTGTCCCGAACGAAAAAGATCTGTCGATCCCCTTCTTGCCGAAGGCCGATCTGAACCCGTAACTCCGATTGCTCGCCCCGATATTGGACCGCATTCTCGACCAGGTTCTGCAACACTTCGGAAATGCGCTGCCGGTCGCAGGATACTGTCGGCATCTCAAGCTGCACGGTTGCCTGAACACCGTTCTTCTGCAAGAGGGAAGACAGGTTTTCCAACACCTCGTTGGCCAGGCAGGTCATATCGACCGGCTCAGGGGGGTGGATGACCCGTCCAATGCGGGAAAGCTGCAGAAGGTCATCCAACAGGGTCATCATCTTGTCGGCAGCGTTGCAGATTCGGTTCAGGTCCTTTTCGACCCGGTCACCCCTACCGGCCGCCAGGTCCGAGGTGATCGCCCCCGCAAATCCCCTGATGGTGATGAGCGGGCTCTTCAGGTCGTGGGAAACGGTGTATGTATAGTTTTCCAGTTCGTGATTCTTGTTCTGCAGTTCGGTTTCCATTCGCTTGCGCTCGGTGATGTCAAGGATCATGGCCTGCTTTGACATGGAACCGTCCGCATTGTGAATAGGAGCACTGACCGAGTAATACCAGCGTCCATCCTTGGGAGACTCAATTTCCCAGCGAACAGTTTCGCCGGCAAATACCCGCTCATTGATGCACCACGGGCAGGCGGAATCCCTGTCGTGCAGGACCTTGTAGCAGAGTTCGCCAACGGCATCCCTGCCGGTCCTCTCGACCAGTTTCCCACTCATGAATTCAATGCGGTAGTCAGGCGAACAAACATATATCAGGCCGTCAAAAGAATCTACTATGGCCTGGTATTTTGCCTTGCTCTCCAGGTCACGGAGGGAGCGCTCGGCAAGTTCCGCAATGAATTTCGCAAAGGACTTGTTGTAGTTTATGATGCTGTCGACTTTTTCTTTCGTAAAAACAGGCACCCGATCGAGCGCTGCCAGGTACTCCCTAACGTCGAACCCGTATTGTTGCGCCTGACGGACAAAATAATCACGGTCGGGAGTCTCTCCTTCATAAAAAAACTGCCCTAAAAACAGGGTTGCCAGGTGCCGCTTTGCCACCATGATCGGCACGCCGATGTCCCAGAGCCCGTTTTTGCAGAGATATTGACAGGCCTCCCCTTCTACCAGATGGTTTTTGATGTAATCGTCGCTATCGTTGCATGCTTTGAGGGAAGCAGTATTCGCGCGATGGAATTGGATACAAATATCCTGCCAGCCGACACCAACAAGCACCGAACCATCAATGGCGTCAATGATGCCGATGGGCATGCCGGAAATTTTGTAATGTTCCGCGGCAAGGTTCTGTATGGTCGATAGGTCGATGAGTTCAGAGAGCGTATAATTGTTCATCAAATCCTCTCCCCCTCAATCGTCGCCGAACAATTCAGCGTAAAACAGAATGTGCTTCCAGCACCCTCTCCATCGGATTCAACCCATACCCTGCCGTCATGCTCCTCGATGATGCGCTTAACCAGCGATAGTCCGATACCGTTGCCGGGAATTTGGGAATTGAGCCGGTTGAACAAACCAAAGACATGCTGGTGATAATCGGGGGCGATACCCGCGCCATTATCCTGCACGAAAAAAACCTGTTTCTGTCCTTCTTCCCGCAGGCCGATCTGAACCTGCAACTCCGATTGCTCGCCCCGATATTGGACCGCATTCTCGACCAGGTTCTGCAACACTTCGGAAATGCGCTGTCGGTCACAGGAAACAGTCGGCATCTCAGGCTGTACGGATACCTGAGCACCGTTTTGCTGCAAGATAGGGGAGAGATTTTCCACGACTTCCCTGGCAAGGCAGGTCATATCGACCGGTTCCGGCGGATTGATGACCCGCCCGATGCGAGACAGCTGCAAAAGGTCGTCCATTAGGGTCATCATCTTGTCGGCTGCGTTGCAAATTCGCTGAAGATCCTTATCGATCCTATCATTCCTGCCGGCCGCGAGGTCGGACGTTATCGCACCCGCAAATCCACGAATGGTAATGAGCGGGCTCTTCAGGTCGTGGGAAACTGTATAAGTGAAGCTTTCCAGTTCGCGATTCTTATTCTTCAGTTCGGTTTCGATCCGTTTTCGCTCGGTGACATCGCGCACCAGCGCCAGGTTATATCCCTGTCCATCAAACTCGAAGTAGTTGGCATTGATCTCTACCGGAAAGCAATCCCCGTTCTTTTTCCGATGCCGACGTTCCATGGTAAGCGAACCGCTAACCTTAAGTTTGCTCCAGTGTTCGGCCCAATGCTCCAGGGAAACCTCGGGATCGACATCGCTAACCATCAGCCCAATAAGCTCATCGCGGCTGTATCCCAACGCTCCACAGGCTTCACGGTTGACGTAGTGAAACCGGGCTTCTTCATCGATCAGGAAGGCCGCTTCGTGCACGTGATTCAAAGCGTAGTCGACCAGCTCCAGCTTGACTTCGGCCTGCTTGCGCTCGGCAATCTCCCAAGCCAGATCGGCGAATATAGAAACTGTCTCCAAGTCATGGTCGGTGTAGTTTTCGGGCTTGTTCCCCACCCCGAGGATAGCCACAATTTTGTCCCCCCGCATCACCGGCACGACCAGTTCGCGAACCACCGGCGGATGCCCTTCGGGCATGCCCTTGCGGTGAGGAAGCGAGGCATAGTCGTTGTGAATGACCGGTTGCCGCTGCCGAACGCAGTCGACCCAGACACCTGCCTGGTCCACGTCGTATTTCAGGCCTTTTCCTTCTGCCTTGCAGAATTCGGCGAGGGTGCGCGTCGACCACCCCTGAAGGGAAAGGGTCTTCTGGTCAGGCTCGAGGAAATGGTAAAAACCGATTGCGCTGTCGGTCAGCACTTCCACTTCATCCAGCGTCGCCTGGAGCAGCTCCTCCATGGTGTGATTCGCGGCAAACTGCAGCAGGCGCAAGCGGCCAAGATTGATGTCTTCGATTCGCTTACGCTCGGTGATGTCGCGGACCAAAGCCAGGATATAGCCGTTCCCTGCATACTTGAAATAATTGGCATTGACTTCGGCCGGAAAGGTTAACCCGTCTTTTTTCTTATGAGTAACCTCAAAGGTAAGCGAACCGCACTCCTGGAGTTCTCCCCAGATGGCGAGGAATTGTTCCCTGGGGTAACCGGGATCGATATCGGGCAGGGTTAAACCGAGCAGTTCTTCGCGGCTGTACCCCAAGGCCCGGCAGGCCTCGTCGTTTACATAGAGAAAGCAGCCGTCACTGTCGATCAGGTAGGCTGCTTCCTGCACGCGATTGATGGCGAAGTTCAGAAGCGCGAGCTGCTCCTCGGCTTTGTTTCTCTCGGTAATGTCGCGCCCAAACGCGATAGAGCCTATGGTCTGACCAGTAACATCGCGTTCCGGAAGAATCAGGACATGGTCTGACCTCACCTCCCCACCTACTCCGGGCGCGCTGAGGTCCAAAGTCTGTATAGCCCCTGTTTCCATCGCACGGACGGCGGCCTGCTCGATGTCCGCAAAACGCCCGTCTGGCCAAATTTCACTTGGCCGTTTGCCGATCACTTCCTCGGCGGCGTTTAGGTTCAAACGTTGGACCAGCGCCTTATTGAGGTAAAGGATTCTTCCTTCCCGATCGTA
>ENA-ORCU01000796-ORCU01000796.1-marine-metagenome-genome-assembly--contig:-NODE-796-length-10869-cov-2.835526_pt1 | contig 10869 bp, 7 predicted proteins | sample MGYA00248631_ERZ508512 | MGnify/ENA primary metagenome ERZ508512 (study PRJEB26183, sample SAMN06268844) | marine metagenome | isolation source: Tt an P1 anaerobic enrichment on pine from sediment taken... | reverse complement strand
ACTGTTGATTTGCGTTTGAATCGCACTGGTAACGCCTGCCAGATAGCCCAACTCGGTTGAAGTAACTGATGAAACAGCCACCTTGCCTGAACTATTTGAAATCAGAGCTCGGTTGGCGGTCAAGTTTGATCCGGTGATCGTTGTCGCTGCTCCGGTAATTGTTACTTGCTTACTATCCAAAGCCGCCTGCAAACCCGTGACGTCAGCTATAGCATGGACATGCGCCGTAGATGCTTTACCAGCCAATGCGGTCTGTAGTCCTGTAACGTCAATAATTTCATGCCCGTGTCCATCATCTGATTTATTATTCAAAGCTGCTTGGAGACCTTCAATATCCGCGATTTCCGAAGCATCTTTCATCGGTAATTTAAAACTTCCTTTCATAGCGTTGCCTCCGTAATATTAATCGTTACTCTTATGTCGCCGCCCGGCTGATTAGCCGCATATAACATCACTTTTCCTTTCTCGCTCACCGTCTCAGGATAGATACCTGCTACACGCACGATCGCTAAATCCAAAATATCTGGAATTACGTCCACGATTGAGTTATCTTTGATTTTAGTGTTTAAAAGGTCATATCTCCACGTCCCGCTGTCCGACACCCAATTTGCAGCGATAAGCGTCAAATCTGATACCTGTACGACTGCTCCGGACTTTGATTCAGACGCGATATTCGAATATTGAAACCGGATATCATCGATTAGCAATTCAATGTTATTCGGCCAGCTCCCGGTTAGTGAGATTTTGATTGCGTCAAAAGTGGTTTTAGTTGGCACGAAATTGAACATTTGAAGAGCGACGAGCTGGTAATTTTCGTTTTCGGGTTTAAAGCCAAACAAACTGGTAGCAGGACTCATCGCCACACTCCCTGTCCTAACATTGTCTAAGTATGTCTCGATTAATAAAACTGAGTTTGCCCGCCAAGGAAACGTGCTTTTCATGTTCAGCGACAAGATCCCGTCCGTGATGGGGAAGGGCCCGGCAGCTGAAAGTAGCACGTTCGTTGCCACGGGCGAATAGTATTCAACCGGATCAGTTGACGGCAGCAAGGTGTCGTCAAACTTACGGATAGCTCTTACATAGTAACGGTTATCCTTGTCACGGCGGTGAGTGGTCCCATCGCTAAAGCGGATGCAATAGGCTTGATACCAGCTACGTTCAGTCGAACACCAATAAGTCTTGGTACCCATGCCACCAATCTGATAACGTCGGTACCACATCTGGTACAATTCACGCTCGGAAGGCATGAACCAATCGGTATATTCGCCAATAATCAAATCGTTTACAAATTTCACGGCCTGCCCCGCAGCGGCAGGAGTCGCCAACATAGCTGCAGTGTTCGCTTGGCCCGCTCCTATTGAGGCATCACGCCCCCACGTGGCATATGGGTCGTAGCCGTTTAGTTTTGACCATAACGCCAATTGTGCGGTGTCTTCCTCCGCTGCTATCAATCCCTTTTGGCCGTTCGATCCTGGTTCTAGCCAGAAAATCCGGCCGCCTCCATACTTCTCACCAATATAGTGCTGGGGCTGGCTCACTTCGGTGTCAGGCACGGAGATGCCAAACTTAATATGGCGAAGATTTTTAAGCGGGTCATCCGTTGCGGTAACGCTTGTCGTCGTGTTTCCTGCATCGGCTGAAATAGAGGTTGTCCACTCGGCATTGTCGTCGTACACCTGTTCAACTTGGATATCGGAAGGCTCCAAGGCTCCGGGACCAATTAATACTGTAGCAACCAGTAACTCATTCGCAGCCAACACCGGACTGACGGGATTTACAGCAGGTGTTCCTGTTTTTACTCCAAAATTGCCGAAACTGTCAAGGTAAAAAGCATCCACCCGCGACAGGTTGGGGTCAGCAGCAGCTAAAGTAACCGGGTCGTTAGGAGGTGTAGCCGGAGCAGATAAAGGGACCCCAAAAATCTTATACGCGAAATCTGTGGAAAGATACTCCAATCCCTCCTTCCAGATCACCGCCCCGCTAATGATTTTCGACTCCGTATCAACATATGATGAGTCGCCAATGCGTTCCAAATACTCCTTCAGAGCATCGTTATCTGTTGGCAAGCCGGTTATTTGATCGAATCGTGGCGTGTAAGTGCTCAGAAAATCATTGAGGTTGGTAATGCTTTGGTTTGCGGCGTTCGCTGCTGATCGGGCTTCAGTTAGTTGCTGAATTGTATCTGCCAGCGAAGCCTGCAATTCATTCTCCCACCTTTCATCGCGGTAATTGGAAATCTCAGCGGAGATTGAAGAACCATCAATACTTTCAACAAGAGCGGTAATTCTGATTTCCTTGTCGATCGCCAAAGCCGTGTCGATCACACGCACAACATCCCCGATATTCAAATTGATTGCTTGATCCCGGATGTATCTCGCATCAAGAGTTAGGGCATATTTCACTCGTAACTGCGAATAATAATTCATCCACTTCACCGCCATGTCATAAAGCGTCGTCTCTGCATTCACCACATAGCTTGAAGGCATGGCAATGTCAAAAAATGTGAAAGTATCTCCAATTACCGGGTAAAAGTCAACTGAAGGATAGACCAACCCGTTATCCTGTCCCGTTTCTATTAAAGTGACTTGTTTGGTATCATCATTAAATGCTGACACTTCGAATTCTACCCCCATCAAATCCCCCGAAAGAAAAACAACTTTCACCTTTTTACCTTCGATCAGTTGTTCATTCAAATCAAAGTCGATATTGGCGGCAGTAATGGTCTTTTTGTCCGTTGAAACCGCATCAACAAGCCCCGTGAACCTCGGGTAAATATCTTCGAAAACAACATTCTTTTCAACGATCTTGGAATATTCCGAAGTGTTCTCCAGATACTTTTTCCCTTCCACGGTTACGAATACCAACCGCTTCTCCCCATCCCGATAGGAGTAGTCCAGGTTTCTTGATGAGCCAAAGAAGTATCCCCGGGTAACGGTATTTCCAGAATCGACGCTTTCCCGTTTAAGTTCATACAAGCCCTTCCCTTTTCCGACCTCGAATGTCAAAGCGGTGGCAGATTCAACACGCTCAACAACCGATAACGTTTTACCTTCCAGCTTATACTCAGCCACAAACTGCCCGGCCAGCACATCAAGTAGCTCCTTACAGTTTTGTCCGTTAATGGGCAGGTTTTTCCAGTCGGTTGCAAGTACGGTTCCCTTAGCCCATCCGCTGTCAATCGTGTTTAAATTCGCGATGATCAGATCAACGAAATCTCCAAGCGTTCCGGTCAGATAGAATTCAGAACGGCCATTGAGCAGAACGATCTTGTCAAGCAATCTGTAGAAACTACCCTCAAATTGCACATCATACCGATACTCAACATCCGACACCTTGCGGAAGGAAACCGGTCGGTTAATCTCGTAAGTCTGCCCCTTATAAATCGTGTAATCCCCAACCCGTAAATCCAGCGTCTGATCAACCACAACAGAAAGATTGATCAAATCTTCTCCCATCAGTTTTTGTGATAGTTTGGTTTGCCCGTCAATCACCAAGTCATAAATTTCTACCCCTGCTCTGTAAATTTTCATTCAATAAATCTTTACTGACTTAAAATAGAAAGTCAAACAACTCTTAGTTTTAAATTGAATTTTGCGGTGAAGCTTGAGCCTGTCGTAATTCGTGAAACCGTGAAGCCATCCTTCACGTAACATGCGTAATTGTCTCCTTTGGATGTGATTAATGTCTTTAGCCCAGGACTGGCCAATAGGGCGTGAAACTGCCCCATCTTAGCAACCAAAGCAGCCATCGACGAATGGACCATGAGGCATTGAACCGAGAGGTCTCTCATTTCCCGGTACCCGCTTTTCTTGTAGTCGCCAGTTGTATTCACATCTAAGCGCTTTGCGACATTGAGGTAGTTTTCATGATCTTGAATGATTATCCCAAAATCATTCCTCAAATTGTAATTGTCAATCAAGGATCCGGTACCACCGGTCGCTACGAGAGAAAGTTCCGTGAAGGCTATTTTTTGTTGAGTAAACTTAGCCTCGAACTTTAGCAAATCATCTCTCAATTCCTTCACGGATATTCCGTTTTCTAAAACCACGAGAAAAACCCCAAAAGGAGTTGAAAACGTCACTTCATCGGATTTGCAAAGTGCGGCGAAATTCTGAAGGTTAGACAACAGCGCGGCCCGACTCGCAGCCTTCATTAATCCCTTAAACGTGATATCCCTTGATTCCCATTTCAGGTCATCAGCGGAAACGAAAGCTTCAATCTCTGTTCCCCAATTATATTCGGTCTCACCTTTACGCTTTGGAAAATCAAATATGCCGGAAACTCCAACTGTGCTGTCATCTATTCGTGATGGTCTTATCCCGAATGTGCTAAGATCAATGTCGTTAATCAGGTATTGCATATCATTAAATTCTTGATCCTGAACTATTCAATTTATCTATGCCGGCTTTGATGTCATCCAGGACTTTCAGCTTGTCTGTATTATCAGCCGTCCGGAGTGTGTTGGCCTCAATCATGACCAGGTGCCCGACCATGGATTGCGCGCTTACCAATATGCCTCGTGTGTCAAGGGAGGTTCGGTTCCAAAGCCCCACAAGTTCACTTGCCGTATCCTCCGTAATGGATCGGGCAACTTGTCCTACCATCCCTGATGTCGCATTGCTTGTTGTGCTGGAAAGGTCTATTCCAACTCCGTTCAGAGTTTCAGATATTGCTGTCAACATTTCCTGTAGTGCCGGAATTTGATCTTCATAATTACCCATCAACTCGCTTGTCTCATTGGCCACCTTTTGCATCAAGTCATCCATCGACATAGTGCCAAGTGAATATTGCTCATACAGATCTGCAATGTCATCAGAAAAGCTCCCAACCACATTCTCAAGAATAATGGTCCGCATCATGTCTGAAACGATATCTCTGAAGGTGTCGGAAGCGTAACTTTTGAAGCTATCAAGAGCATCTTTCCCCTCATCCAGCCAATCCCAAATGCTGTCAACCATGTTTGTAACAAGTGGCTCGTACAGGGAGCTTACATACTCCCGAAGCTGCACGATATACTCATCATATTGCTCTCTCAGCTCGATGAGCTCTTCCAATGTTTCTTTAGTTTGCCCAACCAGCTTTTCTCCGTATTCTTCCAACACGACTCTCGCCGCTTCACTGTCGATCAACCCACGATCATCAAAAAGATCAATTCCCAAATTCTTTTTAACCCACGAAACCAAGTCTTCTGTTTGTTGACTTTTTGCACCCCAACCGGATCCTAAGAATCCTGATGATTTCTTTCGTGTTTCAATTCGGAGGTTATTGATTGCAGCGGTTGTCCCCTCTTTGTAATTATTGCCGGAAAGATTCGTGCCCCAAATGTTATCGTAAAAGTCAGCGATACCCCGATAAATACTGGTAGCCCATCCTCCCCCTTTTTCATTCTGATAAACCGCCTGAGCTTCATAAAGCTTGTCCAGGTATGCCTGCATAACCTCTTGCTGGATTGCTTTATAATCTCTTAAATCTTTGAGATTATCGGTCGAAAACCATGATGTTTCAGCCTGCGAAGCTTCCAATACAGCAACCTTGTACTGATTTACTGCATCGGTCATCCGGTTTATTTCCTCAATCTTCTCATCGTACTTCAGATATTTATCGTATGCAGTCGGAAGAATGGAGTCAAGCTCCCTGAGTAGCCTGATCGCTGTGGAAATGATGGTAAGAACCACGCTCGCCTTTTCAATTGCAGACAGTGTGCCGGTAGTGATCAGCTCAATACTTTCGATAGTGGAAAAAGCAAAGGTTGTCAATTCCAATGCTGCATTTATGGACTTCCCGGCAATACCGTCCACTGAATCTCCAATTGCTGTCAATTCATCGCCAACTTCACCAAGAGCTTCCTGCAAATCACGCCACTCCCCGATGCTCTTTTTCGGGTTAGATTCATTGTCTTTTCGTTGCTTGATTAATCCTTTGATCCGAGCTTCCAGTTGGGCAATCTTTGCCCGTAGCTGAGCTGTATCCTGAGTTTCATCCTGTCCAAGCTTTGTGGCCTCAAACAAGGCCATATGAGCGGATGAGAGTTCAGATTCCAGCATCTGGAGGCTCATGCTGACAATAGAATCCAACCAGCTCTTGTAGTCTTCACTTTTCAAAGCAAATTCCACATTCAAAGCTTTCAATGCTTCTTTCTCCTGCCTATCGATTTCGGCAAACACTTCTTGCGAACCACCACTCTTGATAGCCAAATCCCGATCGGATTCATATTTTTCAGCCAGTGCTTTCCTGGACTCTGCGTAAGACTGATATATTTTTAATTTTTTATCGTAGAAATCAGCCTCTTCTTGATTTTGTTTTGCCAGGATTCCTGCTTCAACATCACCAAATAGCGATTTCTGATTTGTGGTCAACCCAACTGTTGAACTGTCAAACGCTTTCCCTTTATTTGCTGGATTGCTTCTAAATAAAGCCTCTGCAACTTCGACATTAACTTTAATCAAATCCTCCCTCTGCCGTCTTAACGCCTCTTTCTCTTTTTCGTGATTGAGCTTCATTTGGGCTAGTTCCTTTTGAGAACCGTCTTTCATTGCGTTAATTTTGCTCTGAGATGCTTGGAATTGTAGGTCAATCTCCTTTCTCGCCTGGTCCTGTAGTTCCTTGTCCCGATCCTCTTCCGACTTGATTTGTTTGTCAATTTCCTTTCTTTTGATGCCCGTAAGTGTTTCGAGTTGCTTTTTCAGCTCAGCAACGGCCTTTTCCTGATCTTCAATGTCCTTAACCGTCGCAACTGATCCCTCTGCCCTTAATTCTGAAAGCTTCTTTTGGCCCTCAGCAATGGCCTTGGTTGTTTCTTCAATCTGCTTTTGAATTGTTTTTTGACCTTCTACGGATTCATTTGTACTGTTTCCAGTAAGACCGAGTGCTTCAAGATAGGATTCATAGGTAGTTTTTAAGCTTTCAGTTTTCCCCTCCAGCTCTGATTCACTTCCAATAAGATCCTTGATGGAATAGTCCAGATCGCCAAGGTCCCAACCTCCAAGCATCTCTCCCGAAATAGACTTGAATATCTCACCTATACGGTTCATTGTGAATTCCGGGAAGTACCCAAGCTGTTCAAATTCTTCTCCGAGCGTCTTTTTGTAATCCTCCATCATGGCTACGAACTTGCCTCTTTGCTTCTCATCAAGCCTGGATGAAGCATCTTCAATCTGATCGTAGAAATTGTTCAACTGTTTTTCTACCACAGACTTTGCATCGGATAACTGTTCCCCTTGTGCTTTGAAAGCGAGACTTTTCGCCATACTCTCAACTACCGCATCCTGTGCCTGTTTAATATCCTCAAGACTCGATTTTTCAGAAAGTAAATTTGGGAGATAGTCTTTATACTTGTCGTTTACAGCTTGAATCGCTTCAGCATGCTTTTTAGAACCCGATTCAGCATCGGTAATGGCCTTGAAGTTTGATTTAATTTCCTTGGTTGTTTCGGAAAGGTTTTGATTAAAATCAGCAGTTACACCTGTAGCCACATCTGTTTTGTCACGGAAAATGATGAGTGCTGAAATGATCGCTCCAATCCCTGCGAGAATCAGACCGTAAGGGTTTGCTTTTGAAACCAGGTTAAATGCCATTTGGGCATCCTTTGCCGTTTTAATTCCCTTTGCCAGTTCAAACCATGCCTGAATATTTCCGGCTGCAACCATGGCCTTTTGGGCGACAGCGGCCAGCATGACGGCGGCTTTATATGAGCCGTAAGTCACAACCAGCAATTTCAGAATATTCAAGACATCTTCGTAATTCGCAACCAAAGTATTCAACCCCGCAATTCCATCTTTGATCAAACCTGAGTTTGCTGATCCAAGGGAATTAAGCATCGTATCAATATTATCCTGCAAGTTGCTTAACTGCCCGGTGATCGTTTCAGATTGCTTTGCCATCAGGTTGAAGAACATTCCACCCTCTTTCGTGAGATTATGAAAGGCCTTTTCAACTTCAGGGAATCCGACCTTCCCGGATTCAACCAGCTTCGAAACCTCCGCTTCGGTTATTCCGAAAACATTGGCCAGCTCCCGGATGATCGGGATACCACGTGCCGTAAACTGCATGATATCGCGGGTGTATGCCCGTCCCTGAGTGCGAAGGGTCCCGTAAAGGTAGACCAAGTCGCCAATCGGGGCCGAAACGCCGGACGCAACATCACCGAGCATGCGGATGTTTCCAATAATATCTTCAGCAGCGAAGCCATAAGCTAATAACTGCTTGGTACCGGTTGCAACATCGGTTAATTCGAAGGGAGTTGTAGAGGCAGTTTCAATAACTTGAGACATCAAAGCATCGGCTTTCGCCTTGCTCCCCAATATCGTCTCCAGAGCCACTCCCAGCTGTTCAAACTGTCCGGTTACCTGTATAAGCTGTCTGCCTATCTGCCCGGCAAAATTCAGGGATAGAAATGCGCCGGCAGTAGTTGTAAGATTACTGAAAACAGAATCCATTTTGGCCCCATGCTTTTCAGTACTGTCAGCCATCCTGCCTATTCTTGCATTGATTTGGTCAATGGTTGAGTAGAGCTTTTTTACATCAATCCCACCTTCAAAATATAATGCCCCGGTTTTGTCCATTTTCTAGCCCATTAAGAATTTTTCAATTTCGCTTTTGCTTTTAAGCTCTTTATTTTCTTCGTTTTCTGAAACCCAGTGCGGCATGTCAGCACTCATGGCCATGAGATTCTGCCAACTTATCCCGTTCAGGATGTAGTCGTATGAGAATCCGAAACTTTTGATGAATCCGGCAATTTGTCCCCAGGTTGTTGTTCCGCCTGCGAGATGACCACCCCCGCTGCCGGAATTATTCTCTTGGCCAAGGTGGTAGCGTGAAAAAGCGCATTAACATCTGACTTTTCGAGTACAATAGCCAGTAAAGTCAGGAGATCCTGCGAGGTGAGGAATTCGATCAATACCCGTGACAGTAATCTTGATAGCAACTTTATTCGGAATGTTGAACGAAGAATCCCGATCGAAACGATACGGGCCATCGGCTTTACGTTTTTGGGAGACATCCCAATTACTGAAATAATATCGTCCTTTTTGCTTTCGTCATGCTCAATATTCTTTGCCTCTTTGGCGATATGTAGCAAGCCAGTAAGCCGGAGCGGCTTGACTGAAAGCGGGACTCTTATTCCGAATATCTTTACTTTGAATTTTGTCGGTTGCTCAAGTAGTTTTGATTCCATGTTTATTTAATCAAAAAAAGCCCCGAAACTGGGGCTTTCAGGTTATTCTGAAGAAGAATGAATTCTACGTTATCGACATCGACGGTGTGTCTGCCTTGGTGGGCTTCATCACAGTCGCTTTTACTGTAATGACAGAGCTTTTGCCCTTGCCAATATTGTCGTCAACACTTGCAGTAATCCGAACTCGCGGAGCCGCGATTGTTACTCCCGATTTGGATTTGATCTCCAACGACTGTTCAATCTTCGGAGCCGAATCAGGTTCATTCCATGTGTCAACTTCATCAGGAGCAACGCCGGTAGTGGTTACGGTTCCTCCAAAGACTTTGACGATCACATCCGGTGTCCAGTCAGAAATTCCCCAAACAAAAGTGGTGACTCCTTTTTTGGTGATGATTTCTTCGGGATCATCGTTTTCTTCGCAAAATTCTGGGGTTTCTTCCGCTTCAGGCTTGGTCATCTGGCATGTACCCTCGTAGGTAGTCCCCAGGGCGGCAAGCGAAGTACTCATGCCTCCATCGGCTTCAATATCGCCGATCTTTATGCTTTCAATACTTAAAAGTCTTTTTGCCATGTCTTTAATTATTAATGATTACATCAAATTGCACATTTGTAAAGTGACTGTTCAATTCAGCTTCTTGCTGTATTCCTTGCTTCTTAAAATAGATATAGAGATTATCTTTTAGTTGCTCATCCAATTCCATCGCAATATTTGTCATTTCCTTGAGCTTGATGTTGTCTGGTTTACCCGTTATATCGGGAGTATAACCATTGACATTCACCACGGCCGCCTGATCAGGAATACCGGCATTAACCCCCAGGCAATTGATCACGAAGTACTGACCGCTCGCAGTTGACGGTCTGCTATTCTTGTGAATAGGCAATGCTGTCAAGGCTTTCAATTGCTTATAAATGATTGTAACTAAATCTTCCAGTATCATGGCTTAAATTGTATTTGATACCCCTTGAGAGGCGGTTGAAAACTCACGTCCTACTTTCTTTTCAAGCCGTTTGAGCTGTTTGTCCAGATCTTCCAGTGCAACCATAGACTGCATGGTGATCACGTTCAATCCCATAGACTCCACATAAGAAGCATATCCCATCCCTGCAACGCCAATCAGCCGGATTGTGTCCCGGTAGGGTAAATCAGAAAGGGTCTTTTTAGCAGCTTGCATACCAGCTGATTTCCCGTACAGGTTATGATCCAAAACCCGGTTCCCTTTCAAAATGAAGTATCCGATTGATGACCGGAGATTATTGGTCTGGTCCTTATAGGTTCGTTCGCCTCGGGCATCAGAGATAAACTGTTCTCCCACGCGCCGCATCCGGTTAATGATAGCCGCCTCAATGGTACTCACATCAGCTTTTAATTTTCGCCTGACATCATTCTGGTTCCACTTCTTTTTTAGAGCCATAATCTTGAGTTGAAAGTTCCAGGTTCAAATCGTTTCACGATCGCATTGATTTGCTTCCCTGATTTGGTCAACGTACCGGAAGCACCATCAGGAATAATTGTCGCAGCTGCCGGCATGTAGACGGTGTAATTCGGAATAATAATGGTACCATCCGCTGAAGCGACTGACTGTCCTTTGCCGTTTGGCTCTGCCCTGCATTCAGACTGAAAATTGACAGTCTGACCAGGCACAGGATCGCCATCATCATTGATGGTTGGCTCACCGGTCCAGCTTAAATTGATTGTA
>ENA-ORCU01000795-ORCU01000795.1-marine-metagenome-genome-assembly--contig:-NODE-795-length-10884-cov-2.927084_pt1 | contig 10884 bp, 10 predicted proteins | sample MGYA00248631_ERZ508512 | MGnify/ENA primary metagenome ERZ508512 (study PRJEB26183, sample SAMN06268844) | marine metagenome | isolation source: Tt an P1 anaerobic enrichment on pine from sediment taken... | reverse complement strand
TTCACTGATTACGTCCAGGTGCCATTTGGTCAGTTTGGACGCCAGCCGAACATTCTGTCCACCTTTGCCGATGGCGATGGAGAGAAATTCATCGGGCACGATGACTTCCATGGACCGATTTTCTTCGTCGATAATTACCCGGGATATTTCAGCCGGTGCCAGGGCGTTGCAGACAAACTTTGCCGCATCCACATGCCAGGGGATAATGTCAATTTTCTCGCCGCGGAGTTCCTGGACGACATTCTGCACCCGGCTGCCTTTCATGCCGACGCAGGCGCCTACCGGATCGATGTCCGAGTCATTGGAGGATACCGCGATTTTGGCTCGAACGCCCGCCTCCCGGGATGCACCCATAATGGAGACAATTCCTTCGCTGATTTCCGGTACCTCGGTGCGAAACAGGTTGATCAGAAAATTCGGATGGGTACGGGACAGGATGATCTGCGGGCCACGGCTGTCGTGTAGAACGTCCATAATGTAGGCCCGGATGCGGTCCCCCCGGCGATAGCTCTCGCGCGGCACCTGCTCACGGGTAGGGAGCACACCTTCGGTTTGCCCAAGATTGACGATGATGTCGCCGCGATCCAGCCGCTGGACGATACCATTGATAATTTCACCCTTGCGGTCGATAAAACTGGAGTATACCGCGTCCCGCTCGGCGTCTTTCATTTTCTGAATAATGACCTGCTTGGCGGACTGTGCGGCAATTCGGCCGAATGTGGCCGTGTCCATTTTGGTGCCGAGGCTGTCGCCGATTTCACACTCCGGGTCCAGGCTGTGTCCTTCTGCCAGAGAGATCTGTACATCCGGTTCGGTGACCTCTTCGACCACCTCTTTGAACTGAAAGACTTCGATTTCACCGGTTTCCTCGTTGTACTGAGCCTCCACATCGGCCTTGTTGCCGAATTTTTTCCGGGCAGCGGACTTTAAGGCCTCTTCAAGGGCGGCAATGAGGACGTCACGGTCGATGCCCTTGTCTCGACTGATTTGTTCAACGACACGTTTTATGTCTGCAATCTGCATCCGTAATCTCCGTTAGATCTGGTTTCCGTCGGGAAACGCTGATGGCGTCTTCCGTCGGGTCAGAACGGATTGTGGTTGACAAGCCGTGCCTTTACGATCTGTTCAATTGAAATATCGACTGTTTTTTCGCCGACAGACAGCTTCACAATCCCCTCGGATATCCCCAGGAGTGTTCCTTTGAAATTTTTTTGACCGTCCACCGGACGGGCGGTTTTCAGCCGTGCCTCATGACCTTTGAATCGGTTGAAATCCTCTGCTTTGCCCAGCGGCCGCTCCGGCCCCGGGGACGATACCTCAAGGCTGTAAGCGAATTCGTCCTCCAGATGGACATCGATCAGATCACCAGCCTGACGGCTGATATACGCACAGTCGTCAAGAGTGACGCCGCCGGGTTTGTCGATGTACAGGCGCAGAATACGCCCGCCGGCTTCCCGTTGGAATTCCACATGCACCAGTTCCATGCCTTCAGTGCTGCACAGGGGCTCGATAAGATCCCGGATTTTGTCGATCAGTGCTTTTCTGGCTTCGGGCGCAAAAATCCGGGAATCAGCGTCGGCTCTTTTGGGCTTCGAATGTTTTTTTTGCTGTGTTTTCAATGGCCTTGGCTATGTCTATAAAAATACAAAAACGGGCGTGAGCCCGTTTCCAGTCTAATAGCAGGTAACCTTTTTTTGGTGGAGCGAGAAGTTGACTAATTCATCGATCTAACCATAAAAAAATTAACACCGTTTCACATCCACAAAAGGGGCTCAACCCTGCCCACCTTTCACGTCGGCTGAAGCGGAAAGGTGATTGGAGCGGGCAACGAGATTCGAACTCGCGACACCAAGCTTGGGAAGCTTGTACTCTACCAACTGAGCTATGCCCGCTCTTAAAACAACTCTATTTAGGACAAAAAAATCATCTTGTCAATACGTTTCCTGAAAGAAAATTCAGACGGCGGATTCAGGACAGTAAATCCCTGAGCTGCCGCAGTTCATCCCTGATTTCTTCCAGAGTATCCGAACAGGCGGCCCGTGGTGTATTGCGCCGATGATCGCCGGTGGCGATCAACTGTTTTCGGGCTCCGGCGATGGTAAACTTTTTTTCCCACAAAAGGTATTTGATTTTCAGGATCAGCTCAACGTCACATTTCCGGTAAAGCCGCTGGCCGGAGGGTGATCGCGTCGGTCTGATTCGTGAAAATTCGGTTTCCCAGAACCGAAGCACGTAGGCCGGTACACCGGTGAGCATACTGACTTCGCCCACTTTGAAATAAAGCTTGTCCGGAAGTTCGTTTGCCTCTGGTGTATTGATTTGCATGTTCCGCGCATCAGGCCGGCAATGTCGCGTTGAACTCCTTGATCAGCCGGCTGCTTATGGTCTGATGAAGCGTGTTGACCCGTTCGTCTTCCAGGGTTTCCGTAAGAGACCGGTAGGTGATCCGGAACGAGATGCTCTTGCGGCCTGCCGGTATCGGTTCCCCTTCATATACATCAAACAGGATCAGGCTTTCAACCAGTTCCTCATTCTGCCGTTCAATGTTGTTTAAAATGCTCTGAGTTTCCGTCTCGGTGTCCACAATCAGGGTTACGTCCCTGGATGTGGACGGAAATTTTGGAATTGGCCGTGCCGTTTTTTTCCGGGGAATCAGGGGCGTTACATTGTCCAGATTCAATTCGAACATATAGGCGGTCTGTTTCAGATCATAGCTTTTCAGCACGGCGGGATGAATTTCCCCGATGATTCCTATCTCCCGGCCGCCGGCCAGGATCCGGGCGGAATAGCCGGGACGGGTGTAATCGCAATGCTCCGGCAGAAGGCGGGTGAAGGCGATGTCGGCAATATCAAGGGCGACCAGAAGGCCTTCGACCACGCCCTTCAGGTCAAAGAATTCGCATGGAATCTCTTTGGACAGCCAGGACGCATCGACTCGATTGCCTGTCCACAGGCCGGCCAGCATTTCCTGCTCATCGGGCTGGGCATCGTCCCTGTCAGCTTTGAAAAATACTTTTCCCATTTCAAAAAGACGCAGGGTCCGGTTTTGAACCGAAAGGTTGCGCTTCATGGTCTCCAGAAGGCCGGGGGCCAACGTGGTGCGCATGACCGCCTGATCCTCGCTCAGCGGGTTGAGCAGGGGGACTGTCCGGCGGCGCGGATCGTCGGCTTTAAGCTGCAGTCGGTCACCGGAAAGCGGGTTGACAAAACTGTAGGTGATCGCTTCGTTGAATCCGAATCCGGTCAACAGGTTGCGAATTTGCTCCCGGGCCGCAAGGGGGGCGGAGCGCGTTACCGCCTCGGCCGGAATGGCCGGAAAGGTGGTGGCGATGTTATTGTAGCCATAGAGACGTGCCACCTCTTCGCTGAGGTCTTCGAAACGGCTCACATCGACCCGGAACGAGGGCGGTTCAACCATCAGAACTTCATCACTCTGCTGCCGGACCCGGAACTCAATGGCGCTCAGGTAGTTCGATACGCTCGCCGCGTCAAGCCCGGTGCCCAGGCGGCGGTTGAGATCCCGGATGTTGAGCGGAATCTGTCGGTTGCCCGCTGGCCGGGCATCTTCGTCGATGGTACCGCTGACCAGCGTGCCCCCGGCGATCTCTGCGATCAGCTGGGCCGCGCGATCGATGGCAAAGCGGGTTCCGTCCGGATCAACCCCCCGCTCAAAGCGGTGAGAGGCATCCGTGCCGAGTCCGAGCTTCTTGGCGGTTTTGCGAATGCTTATCGGGTCAAAACAGGCACTTTCCAGCAGTACCCGTGTGGTGTCCGGCTCGATCTCCGAGTTCTCCCCGCCCATGACGCCGCCGATTGCAACGGGCCTTTCCGCATCGCAAATCATCAGCATTTCCGGATCGAGTTGCCGTGGTTTGCCGTCCAGGGTGGTGAGTGTCTCGCCCGGTTTCGGGGTCCGGACGACAATTTTATTGCCGGCCAGACGGTCAAAATCAAAGGCATGGAGCGGTTGGCCGGTTTCCATCATCACAAAATTGGTGATGTCGACTATGTTGTTGATCGGTTTCAGTCCCACCGACGTCAGCCGGTCCTGAAGCCAGAACGGCGAAGGCCCCACCGTGACGTCCAGGAGCAAACGGGCGGCGTATCGGGGGCAAAGCTCCGGGTTCAGAACCGACACCGATGTGTGATCGGCGATGGATCCGCCGGCCTCTTCAAGGTGGATCTCCGGTCGGCTGATGGTTTTCCCCTGGATGGCGGCCGCTTCCCGGGCAATGCCGATAATGCTGAGACAATCCGGGCGGTTGGGGGTTAAATCGATTTCAATTACCGGATCGCTCAGATCAAGAGCTTTATTTAACGGGGTGCCTACTGTCTGGTGCTCGTCGAGTTCCATAATGCCGGCGGCATCGGGACCAAGGCCCAGCTCGATGGCGCTGCACAGCATGGCCTCGGATACGGCCTTTCGGATGACGCCCTCGCGGATTACCGTGCCGTCGGGCAGGGTGGTGCCTTGAAGGGCACAGGGCACCAGCATGGACTCCCTGACGTTCGGCGCGCCGCAAACAACATCCAGGGTGCGGCTGCCGGTATCCACTTTGCAAAGACGAAGCTTGTCCGCATTGGGGTGCGGACTCACCGCTGTGACCCGGCTGACCACCACGGTATTGAGGTAGTCGAAACGGTCGGTGAGTGAGTCGACCTCAAGGCCGGCCATGGTCAATGCATCGGCCAGGTCGGCGACCTTCATTTCTACGGGAACATATGTTTTCAACCAGCTTAAACTGACCTTCATTTTAAAACTGCCTCAGGAACCTGATGTCGTTTTCAAAATATTTTCGGATATCATCAATGCCGAATTTCAGCATGGCGATGCGCTCGACCCCCATGCCAAATGCGAAACCGGTGTATTTCGCGGTGTCGTATCCAACGTTTTCAAAGACCGCCGGGTGAACCATTCCGGAGCCGAGCACTTCCAGCCAGCCGGTGCCGGAGCATACGCGACATCCCGAACCCCGGCAGATCACACAGCGGATATCCACCTCCGCGCTGGGCTCGGTGAATGGAAAAAAGCTCGGCCGGAATCGAAGGCTGGTCTGCGGATCGAACATCTGGTGAATGAAGGTGGTCAAGATGCCCTTTAAATCGCCAAAGGATACGTTGGTGTCCACCAGCAGTCCCTCTACCTGGTGAAACATGGGCGTGTGGGTGAGATCCGAATCGCACCGGTAGACTTTACCGGGTGCCACGATTCTCACCGGGGGCTGCTGTTTTTCCATGACCCGCGGCTGGGTGGGGGACGTATGGGTCCGAAGGACAATATTATCGTTAATGTAGAAGGTGTCCTGCATATCCCGGGCCGGGTGATTTTTGGGGATGTTCAGGGCCTCGAAATTGTAGCGGTCGGTTTCCACTTCCGGGCCCTCGGCGATATCAAATCCGAGACGCGCAAAGATGTCACAGATCTCCCGGGTGATCTGGGTGATCGGGTGCACGGTTCCCTGAACCGGCAAACGGCCGGGAAGGGATACATCGATCTGATCGCCGGCGCTTTCCGCTGCCGCTTCGATCCGCTTGATGGCGTCATCAAAGGCAGCCTCCAGCGCTTTTTTGGTCCGGTTGGCTTTCTGGCCGGCCTCTGGCCGCTGGTCCGGCGGCAGGCTGGAGATATTTCGAAGAAACTGGGTTATCACGCCTTTTCGTCCCAGGTACCGGGTGGACAGCACCTGGATGGCATCGAGGGTGGATGTCTCCGCCAATTCGTTCAGCGCATCTTCCTGAATCTGGTCAATCGATTTGTTCACGGCAAACGCTCTGCTTCATGTTTCAAAGGGTTATAAGCCTCGAATGGATACAAATGACACGGTCTCCCTCTGGCCCTGGCATCCGTGATTGCGCCTGCTGTTTGGCGTCTTCGCGCATTGCTCACCGAAAACGTGCAATTTGTAACCGCTCGAGGTATAGGGGCATATCGCAAATGGCTCGGGGGAGGGGGTGGCAGACCGGCCGATCGCAATCGGTACATTCTGCACAGAGAGCGGTCCGGCGGTGCCATCCGGTCCCCGCCCATCTGTTAACCTGATGGCTTATCGCCGGCCGACTGTCGACCGATCAGCTTCTGGGAATCCTGCCGGGCAAGGGGGCATGAGACAACGCATCGTTGTTCGACCCTGTGCCCGGCTGCTTTCCCCATGATCTGGAAGAGAGATGGACCGCCGATGGCGTCAGGCTTGCTGGGCGGCCAGGCTGGCGATTTTGGAAAAACCGGCAGGATCGGTGATGGCCAGATCGGCCAGCACTTTTCGATCCAGATCGATCTGGGCCACTTTCAGGCCGTGGATAAACTTGCTGTAACTCAACCCGTTCATGCGGGCTGCGGCATTGATCCTGGCAATCCACAGTCGTCGGAAATCCCGTTTCCGTGCCCGGCGGTCACGGTAGGCATACATCAATGCCTTGTCTACCGCATTGGATGCGGTACGAAATAATTTGCTCCGGCCGCCGCGATATCCTTTTGCCAGTTTCAACAACCTGTTGCGGCGCCTTCTTGCTTTAAACCCTCTTTTTACTCGCATGACTTCTCTCCTTATTCACGACTGTCGAGCAGTCGAAAAACGGCCGTTTGAGTGGCTACCCGTTGGGGAGCAGCAACCTCACTTCTTTCATGTTGGTTTTGTCAATAATCTGGGCTTTTCTCAGGCCCCGTTTGCGCTTCGTGGTCTTTTTCGTCAGGATGTGGCTGTGATGGGATTTACCGAAGATGTACTTGCCCGATCCGGTCTTCTTGAAGCGCTTGGCTGCGGCCCTGTTGGTCTTGATTTTCGGCATGATATATCATTCTCCTTGCAAAATGCGTAGCGTGGGGTCCGGTTTGTCGCCGTTTGTATTGGCGGGACTCCGAATCCGCAGAATAGTTAGGGGTTAAACCAGAAATAAAAGCGGAACTGCCCAGTCGCCAGGGCGCAACCGTTCATTTTCCGTGAACCAAATACAGATGGCGCAAGCCGCTCCCTGTGCCGGCTAACGCCATATTCAGGAACAATGCAATCGTTTTGTTGCCCGGTCACAAAATTGCCAGTCGGTTGGGACGAACAGTCGGTCAGCTTTTCGGCGCCAGGATCATGATCATGGTTCGCCCCTCAAATTTGGGGGGAAGCTCGACCATGGCAACCTCTTCCGTTTCGTCAGCAATCCGTTTCAACACATTCCGGCCCAGTTGTGCCAAGGTAATCTCGCGTCCCCGGAAAATCACCGTCACTTTGACCTTGTCCCGCTTTTCGATGAATTTTCGGATATGACCAATTTTGGTCTGCAGGTCATGTTCGCCGGTTTTCGGGCGAACCTTGATCTCTTTCACCTGGGATTGGGTCTGTTTCTTCTTGGCTTCCTGCTTTTTTTTCGTCAGTTCATACTTGTACCGACCATAATCCATGATCTTGCAGACCGGCGGGTTTGCATTCGGTGAAACTTCCACCAGGTCAAGACCATGGTCAGCGGCAGCCGCCAGCGCCTGATGAAGGGGGATAACCCCGATCTGGTTGCCATCGGGATCAATGACACGAACTTCCCTGGCCCTGATGCCTCTGTTGATATTGATTCGGTTGGAACGAAAAGGCCTGTTGGATCGTTTGGGAATAGCTATTCTCCACCTCCTGGGTTAAACATTGTCCGAGCTAAGCAGACGGTTCATCGGTTGATATTGGCAATTTACCGTTAATGGGCATGATACGCTGATACACCCAGCTTATCATTAATACTGCAATTAAATAGTATCGAATATTAAAGGCCAAAGCGAATTGCAAGAAAAAAATAAAATAAAACCTTAAAAGGTCAGATTCCCTTCGCCGTTGGGTGAAGGCGCCGACATCGGGGCATGAGCGATGCGTTTCCATATGTTGGCTTATCACTGTGCAGGCACCCCTACATGGCGGATTCTGGTGCCTGCAATGATTGGGAAAGCGTGTATTCGGCCAGCAGGCTGCCTCGCCAGTAATCGTTGTCAGGGTTTTTGAAAAATGCCTGAAAAAGCCGCAGGCTCTCATCCCGCATGACGTTGGGAACCACACGGACCGTTCGGTCCCGGTAGAGCGGCGCAAGAGCGGATCGGTCAATGCCGGTGCCACCGCCCATTACATCCTCATAGGCAAAGACCACGCGGCCGATGCCGGCAAGCATGATGGCGCTGAAGCACATCAGACAGGGTTCCATGGTGCAGTACAGGGAAATCTCGGCCGGATTGATGTTGCCATTCAGGGCGGAAAGTCGCCGCAGGGCAACCATCTCGGCGTGGTCGACCTCGTTGGCCGATTCCGCGGCTGTTCCCGTTCGCGATCCGGTGGTGAGAACCTGACCGTGATGGGCCAGCACGCATCCCACCGGAAATTCGCCGCTTGAAAAAGCCTGTTGGGCCTGATGCAGTGCCTTTTTCATTAATTTGTTGTCGGTGGTCATAATCTTTCAGCCGGTTGCATGCACATCGCATCATTCAGGGGTTAAGACGTCCATCTTGAACTGGAACCACGCCTGGATGCAACGGTATGAAATTCAGTTGGTGATCCGCGTTCCTATAGCGGGCATGACTCCGGGTCGCAGTTACAGGCACCGATGATCTCGAAGGCAAACAGGATCCGCTGGGCCATATCGGCCTGGCGCGGGGTAACGGGAACCGTCGGTGCGGATCGGCACCGTTCTGCCAGTTCGGTTCTCGAGGGGATGGCGGCAAACCCCTCGGCCATCAGCTGGCCGGTCTCACCATCAAGAACGTGGGCATCCTCGCCATTGGTAACAACGACTACGGGTACCTGGTATGGACCGAGCAGTCTGGATGCTGCCAGGGCCGGCCGGTAGCGGGTAACGAGCGATCCAGGCCCGTATTTAATGATCATGCCGGTTCTTTGCAACAGGTTTATGGCCAAATCCACGGTGACCTGCGCCCGGCGCTCTCCTGCTTTGATGGGCAGCGAAATGCGCGGCCGGATATCGGCTTTTCGGTATCCCCGCTCCTCGACAAGAAGGCGGGCCAGTCTCTGGCGGTAGCGTTCGTCGTGTGTGTCGTCCAAGGTCTGGCCGGTTAGGTAGTCGGTGAGCTCGCCGAGGATTAAATGATGTCCAGTCATCGGGTAAATTATGCTTTACAATTCGGTATTGATACGGATATGGTTGCTCTTTGGTTTTTAATTCCAGTCGCCGGTCCGCCGCTCTTCCCCCGTTTGGTTCTGAATGGTGTTTGTTCGGCTTGAATACGGCAGATCGCGATCAATCTTAACCCGATATAAACCACAATGTCTATTCGAAAACAATATGAAGCCCGGGAAGAGGGTTTCATTTCCTCCTTTGGATGCCGCAGCGCCGAGACGAAAGGCCGGGTTAAAGAGGAGGAATCCTGCCCTATTCGAACGGCGTTTCAGGTCGACCGGGATCGAATCGTCTATTCCAACGCGTTTCGCCGGCTCAAGCACAAAACCCAGGTTTTTCTGACGCCTCTCGGTGACGAATATCGAACCCGGCTGACGCACACGCTGGAGGTGGCGCAGATCTCCAAAACCATCGCCCGGGCCTTGCGGCTCAATGAGGATCTGGCCGATGCCATCGCTCTGGGCCACGATCTGGGGCACACTCCGTTCGGGCACGGCGGTGAAATTGCGCTGAAGGAGATTTTTTCGCCGGATTTTTCTCACCACGAGCAGAGTCTGCGCGTGGTGGATCTGATCGAGAACAACGGTGCGGGGTTGAACCTGACCTTTGAGGTCCGGGACGGAATTTTGAAGCACTCAAAGGGAGTTGGCCAGATTATCCCCGACGATGAGAATGAACTGGCCGGCACCATCGAGGGCCGTGTGGTTCGGGTTGCCGATATCATGGCCTACCTGAATCATGACCTGGATGATGCCGTTCGAAGCGGGGTGATTCGCGCCGACCAGGTGCCGGATTTCTGCTCGGATCTGCTCGGTCGCACGCACTGGGAGCGGGCCACCACTATGATCAACGATTTGGTGTTTTCCAGTGAGGTGAAGGACGGAAAATTTGCCCTTCAGATGACTGACGACATCTATTCCGCCATGACCCGACTCCGAAAATTTCTCTATGAAAACGTCTATCGTGCTCCCCGGGTCCATAAGGAGTTTGTCAAGGCCAAAAAAGTGCTTTCCGAGCTCTATCACTACTTTATCGAAAACGGGGAACAGCTGGAACGGGAGCTGGTGAATATGGACATGGCCGACTACAATCACACCAACCCGTCCACCAGCCGCATCGTATGCGATTTTATCGCCAGCATGACGGACCGGTACGCCCTGAATTTGTATCGCCGGATTTTTTTCCCCTCACCCATGGTGTGATCGATTGATCATCTGCCGGCTTTTTTAAATAAGGACTGCTGATGCCCCCCTGGATGGAATCAATTTGTTCGGACTGGCTGCATGTTCAACCGTTTCTCAAGCGACTTCAGCAGGTGTATGAGGAAATGGATGCGGCCTATGCCGCGGCGGCAGATGCTTACGGATTTCATTGCAACGGGTGCCGGGACAACTGCTGTCTTACGCGGTTTTATCATCATACCGCAGCCGAAGTCCTCTATTTATTGGAGGGCTATCGACAGATGCCGGCTGAACGGCGGCGGGCCATTGCCGTCCGGGCGGCAGCGGTGTGCCGGGAATCCGCCTCCACCGAGGCCAGGGGCGAGACGCCGCGTGTGATGTGCCCGCTCAACGAGGGGGACCGCTGCGTGCTGTATGAAAGGCGCCCCATGATCTGCCGGCTTCACGGCATCCCCCACGAGCTTCACCGGCCCGGACGGCAGGTGCTGCGGGGGCCGGGCTGTGAAGCGTTTTCCGATCAGTGCGGAGAGGCGGTCTATCACTGTTTTGATCGAACTCCGTTTTATGTGAAGATGGCCGGCCTTGAGCAGGAACTGCGGCAATCCTTTGG
>ENA-ORCU01000792-ORCU01000792.1-marine-metagenome-genome-assembly--contig:-NODE-792-length-10893-cov-2.601701_pt1 | contig 10893 bp, 7 predicted proteins | sample MGYA00248631_ERZ508512 | MGnify/ENA primary metagenome ERZ508512 (study PRJEB26183, sample SAMN06268844) | marine metagenome | isolation source: Tt an P1 anaerobic enrichment on pine from sediment taken... | reverse complement strand
TGAGGTGTGAAGTGTAAGGCGTCATCGTATAACCGCCGATCACCCGTCACTCGCCACAGATCACGGCTTTTCCCCTCACTCCTCACTCCTCACTCCTCACTCCTCACTCCTCACGGCCTTCAAAAGGAAACCCGTTTCGATCAAACTGCAAGTCGCCAAAAGCGAACATGAACTCATGATCGAGGGTGCGGAAAAACCATTGGTTGCGATGATTGAAGCCGATCAGCCGGCTCATGGCGGCAAAATCGAGCATCCACCCGGCTTCGCCGCGACGCAACAGATAGGGTGAAGTGCGCCGCCGGGCAACTGGAAAACGCAGCACCGCCAGCCCCTCCCCGACCACCACACGACCTTTGCCCATCGCCTCTTGCAACTCTCGCAGTTCATTATCCTGCTGGGCGTCAGTCACCAGCCAGTTGCGGAAAAACTCCCGGGTCTTGGGCGTGTAGATCCCGAGGTCCGGATCCTTGATGTGGGCCTGCAGCACCTTCAGGTAGCGTCGCAGGGTCTGTTCGGGTGATTCCGCTGCGGCAAAAGGCGTACTATCCACCAGCCGTTCCTTGATCAGCGCGCCACTTCCAAACTCCACCGCTACCCGGGCTCCGCCACCACCGGACAGATGGTCAAGCTCAGAAACTTTGGCCGGCTCCTCGTTCGCTCCGTTCTCCAAAACCCGGGATATCAACAACTCGACGGTCGCCTCGATGCCCGGCCCGACCCGGCCAGCCTGGAAAAACGGTGTCATCTGCCGCTCTTCGATATAGCCGACGAAGCCGTCGGGATAAATCACCTCCAGGTCGTAGCCGACCTCCAGCCGCACTTGGCGTCCCGCCGGATCGATAACCAGCAGCAGCCCTCGCGCGGCCCGGGTACGGCGACCGACACCATAGTGTTCAAACAGCTCCAGAGCCGTCTGATCAAGATCGACAGCCGGCCGTTGCAACACTACGACCTTGAGCTCGATATGGTGATTCCGCAACAGGCTCCGCTGAAACTCGCCCACCCCCTGCCGTTCCGCCGCAGTCAGCAACCCGGCGGGATCATCAATCAACCTATCATCAGACTTTGGGCAACCGGCTAGCAATACACCGACAAACATCATCAACAGGATTCGAATGCCCAAGTGTTGCATAGCCCCCTCCTGAATACCCCGTCAAAACCTTTTTCACCGCCCGTTCGCTGTGCTCACTAGAGAACGCAGAGCACGCAAAGTAAATCCAAAATCCTCTTGTCCAAATCTTTTAGCCTTTCTCTGCGTTCTCGGCGACCTGTGCGGTTAATAGAATTATTCGGTGATCGGTGGTCACCTGTCACTCTTCACAGATCACGGTTTTTCCCCTCACTCCTCACTCCTCACTCCTAACGTTTTAAGAACTTCGAACCTTAATCCGCCAGCAATTATGAATACGCGGATTACGCGCGAAATCCTTGGGAATAGTCGCAGCGGTAAGATCCTCGATGTCCAGATCGCTCAGCGCCTCGCGGTCGAGTTTGAATTTACGCAGGTTGTTGGAAAAGAGCAGCACACCGTCTTTGGCCAGCAGCTTCACTGCCTGGCGCACCAGAACCACATGGTCGCGCTGTACATCGAAAGTGCCATCCATCGACTTGGAATTGGAAAAACTCGGCGGATCGAGGAAGATCAGGTCGAAGCTGCCATGATCCCGAACCTGGGTCTGCTCCAGCCAGGCCAGGCAGTCGGCCTGCAGCAGCCGATGCCGCTCGTCAACTTGAAAGCCGTTCAGTTCCAGATTGCGCCGCGCCCAGTCGAGATAGGTGCGGGACATGTCGACGGTCAGGGTGGAGGCCGCGCCCCCTTTCAAGGCATGCACCGTGGCGCTGCCGGTATAGGCAAAGAGGTTAAGAAACCGCTTTCCGTCGGCCATCTGCTGCACCAGTTGCCGGATCGGCCGGTGGTCGAGAAACAGGCCAGTATCGAGGTAGTCGGTGAAATTGACCAGAAAACGGCAGTTGCCCTCCGACACCTCGTGAAACTGCCCCTGCTCCTGCAGCTTGTTGTACTGGGAACGCCCCGCCTGACGGCGGCGCACTTTGAGGAAAATCCGCTCCTTCGGCAGATCGAGAACCTCGGGTAGAACGCTCATCGCTTCCTTGAGACGCCGTCTGGCCAAATTGGCATCGACGGAAGGAGGCGCCTGATATTCCTGGACGTGCACCCATTGGCCGTAGATATCGATCGCCACGGCATACTCAGGCATGTCGGCATCGTAGAGGCGATAACATTCAATGGCGTTCCTTTTCGCCCAACGGCCTACCTGACGAAGATTCTTTCGAACCCGGTTGGCGAACATCTGCGCCCCGTCGCTGAGGGCCGGTTTCTGCTCCGGCGGGCGCTGGTCCTGCTCGGCACCGAAGAACAAACGCTCGTCGACCTCGAAGTGAAGCAGCTGACATTTAAGGGCGCCATTATAGAGGATGTGTTTGCGCCGGGCACGGATGGCCAGCTCCTTGGCCAACTCCGGATTGCCAGTAAAGATGGCGGCTTTCCATCCGACGAAGTGCTCGCGCAGACGTTGGCCGAGACCGCTGTAAAGCTGCACCAACTCGTCGCGCTCGCCGAGGCGCTCGCCGTAGGGCGGATTGGCAACCAGCAGACCGGGCCGCTCTGCCATCTCCGACGGCGGCTGGAGATTGGCGGCATCGGCGGTAGCGAAATGCAGCAGCCCGCCAAGCCCGGCCCGGTCGGCATTGAGATGGGCCGCACGAATAGCCTTGGGGTCCCGGTCGCGCCCTGCGATGAGCGGCAGTCGGGACAACCCTGCCTTGCGCCGTTCACGGGCTTCCTGCAACAGCTCTTTCCAGAGCTCCGGACGATGTCCGGACCAGCCATTAAAACCGTAATAGGGCCGCTGCAAACCGGGGGCGATATCTGCGGCCATGAGCGCCGCCTCGATGGCCAAGGTCCCGGAACCGCACATCGGATCGAGCAGCGGCCCGCCGCCGGCAGCGATCTCGGGCCAGCCGGCACGAAGCAAAATGGCCGCGGCCAGATTCTCCTTAAGCGGTGCCAGCACCCCTTCGGTACGATATCCGCGCCGATGGAGGCTGTCACCGGACAGATCGATGCTGAGGGTCGCCTGGTCATTGTAAAGATAGAGATTGATCCGCACGTTCGGTCGCATAACATCGACCGAAGGCCGACCGCCGCAAAGCTCACGAAACCGGTCGACTACCGCATCCTTTACCTTCAGCGCGGCGTAACGCGAATGGCCGATCTGCGACCGCACCACCTGGCAACTGACCGCCAGGGTGCCGTCGGTGGCCAGATGTTCCTCCCACGGCTGGCGCAAAACACCGGCATAGAGCGCTTCGGGATCGGCTGCGGCAAACCGGGCCACCGGCAGCAGCACCCGGCTGGCCAGACGCGACCAGAGGCAAACCCGATAGGCCAGCTGCAGGTCGCCGGCAAAAGCGACACCGGCACGGGTTTCAGCAACCTCGTCGGCGCCCAGGGCCCGTAATTCATCAGCCAGAAGCGGCTCGAGGCCCTTGGGAGAAGTAGCGAACAGTTCATATTTTGTCATGTAGAAAATCCGTGAATCGTGAGGTGTGAGGTGTGAGGTGTGAGGTGTGAGGTGTGAGGTGTGAGGTGTGAGGTGTGAGGTGTAGGTTTTACCCCCCTAACTCCTCACTCCTTACCCCTCACGGTTTTTCCCGTCCTCTGTCATCGGTGTAGGTTTCCCCCCTCACTCCTCACGCCTAACCCCTAACGGCCTTTCCCCTCACCCGCAGTTATGCCCAAGCCAGTGCGGCAGCTGATGATACACCACGTCAAACAACGGCACAATGAGGCAATAGGTCACGAGGGTGATCAGAACGATACTGAGGAGGTTGAGACCGAAACCGCTGCGAGCCATCTGCGGAATGGTGAGATAACCGGAGCCGAAGACGATGGCATTGGGCGGGGTGGCGACCGGCAGCATGAAGGCGCAGGAGGCCGCCAGGGCGGCCGGTACCAGTAACAGGAGGGGGTTCTGCTGCAGGCCGATAGCCACCGCCGCCAGCACCGGCATGGCCATGGCGGCGGTGGCGGTATTGGAGGTCAGTTCGGTAAGGAATATGATCAGAGCCGTCACTGCGATTACCAGCACCAGCAGCGGCGCCTTCTGCAGCAGAACCACCTGGCTACCGATCCAGGCCGACAGCCCGGTGCTCTCGAAACCGGCCGCCAGCGACAAACCGCCACCGAACAGTACCAGCACTCCCCAGGGCATGCGCGCCGCCCACTGCCAGTTCATGACAAATTGCTGGCGCCGCAGATCGACGGGGATGAGAAACAACAACAGGGCACCGCTCATGGCAATGGTTGCGTCGCTGAGCATCGCCGGTTCGGGCAGCAGAGGGGCCAGCCAACCGCGGCCGATCCAGGCCAGGGCGGTAAGGGCAAAGACCACTGCGGTCCAACGCTCGCCGGGCTGCATGGGGCCGAGCTTGCGCAACTCGTCAAGGATAATCTCCCGCCCCCCCGGCACCCGCTGCAGGCGAAGGGGATAGGCACACTTGATCAACCACAGCCAGGTAAGAGGCAACAGCACCACCGCCAGCGGCACCCCCACCAGCATCCAGCGGGCAAAGGTGATTTCATATCCGTAAACAGTCTGCAGATAACAGGCAAGAACGGTATTGGGCGGAGTGCCGATCAGGGTGGTCACGCCGCCGATGGTTGCGGCGTAGGCGATGCCGAGCATGAGATTGATGCCGAAATGAAAACGCCCCTGGCCGAAATCGATCTCCCTATCCAGCCCCTCTTTGCGGCCGGCCTCGGCCACGTGATGGATAATCGCCAGGCCGATGGGCATCATCATCACCGCGGTGACGGTATTGGACACGAAGGCCGAGAGAAAGGCCGCCGCCAGCATGAAACCGAAGATCAGCCGGGCGGGCGAAAACCCGACCATGCGCACCACCTGCATGGCGATGCGCCGATGAAGGTTCCAGCGCTGCATGGCCAGGGCGATGATGAAACCGCCCATAAAGAGAAAGATCAGCTGATTGGCATAGGGCGCCGCGGCCTGGGAGGTGGGCATGATGCCGAGCAGCGGCAGCAGGGCCAGCGGCAACAGACTGGTGGCGGGAATGGGGATCGCCTCGGTCATCCACCAGCTGGCCATCAGCGCCGCCACGGCCAGCATGCGCTGACCTTCCGGGGCGAGTCCCGGCAACGTCGGCAGCAACAGGAAGGCACAAAAAAACAACGGCCCAAGCAGCAGGCCGATGCGCTGGCGTCGGGAACCGTTGTTCGAATCCGCAGACGTCGCTGCGGTAGCACCTTGAGGTATTTTAAAATCCATCAAAACTTAACTGTTAGGGTTTTCTGGTTATGCACTAAACTCAAGCGAAAAAAGAATGATCAAGGAAAACTACTAAAGCGCTATCATCACCCGTTCGCTTTGCTCACTGGAGAGCACCGAGAAAAGCTTCTTGGTTGTTTTCCCTGTGAGGTCAGGTTTTGAATTCCGTGGCAAACCGATCTCACGCCCGTTCGCTACGCTCACTCAAGCCGCAAAGTCGCAAAGGAAAACCAAGTCTTGAAGGGTATCGCCTTTCTTGGCGTCTTAGCGGCTTTGCGTGATACATAGAAGTTTTGGTTTAGGCACTCAAAAAATCTTGTCGCACCCGTTCGCTGCGCTTGCACAAGCCACAAAGACACAGAGAAAGCCGGTAAACAAAGGAGGCTTTGCATTTCTTGGCGTCTCTGTGGTGAAAACAATTGGTTTTGACATTATCAACTTGAGCAAATTGCGTAACCAGACAGTATTTTTCGACGCCCTCAACGGCGTGCACCGCCACCGCCTTTGACAGCAGAAGCCGGACGAAAGGCCTTTATCCTTTTCTCGTCGGTTTCCAGATAAGGCCCTCCGAGCAGATCGATGCAGTAGGGAATGGCAGGAAAGACCGCATCGAGACACTCGGCGATGGCCTTGGGCTGGCCGGGAAGGTTGACGATCAGCGAACCGCCACGAATGCCGGCGGTCTGACGGGACAGAATGGCGGTCGGTACCTTCTCCAGCGACACCTTGCGCATCAGTTCGCCGAAACCGGGCATCATCTTGTCGCACACCGCCCCTGTGGCTTCCGGGGTGATGTCCCGCTCTGCCGGGCCTGTACCGCCGGTGGTCACAATCAAACAGCAGCGCTGTTCGTCACACAACTCTATGAGGGTTTGCTCGAGCAGGAGCCGTTCGTCGGGAACCACCCGCGCCACCGCCTGAAACTCCGTCAGCAGAACCTCCTTCAGATAGACGGCGATCGCCGGCCCGCCGCGATCTTCATACTCGCCGCGACTGGCCCGGTCAGAAACTGTAATGATCCCTATTCTGGCCACAGCCTCTGAAGTCATAACATTAGCTCCTGAAGAGTTAGGGTTCATTCGGAAAAGCCAAGATGAACAGTGGCGAATTTTCCAGTCGGAAACGAATCAAAGCCCACCGATCCAGAACGACATGCAAATTGTCACCCTCGGGCAACAACTCCGCATCAGAATCCCACCCACGAGTTGCCTTCACAGCTGCCTGACAAATATTGTCATACACCTTGTCAATGTCAATCCAGGCAGGTCCATCAACCGCAACAGCTCGTCAAATATTGCTGGACCGCAACAAAAATCAGCTGGCTGAAAGAAAGATTGTGCTCTCACTCACTTTATTAAATAGGGCTTGATCTTCAGAACAGGGAACACCCCACTAGGACAAACCGCCTAAGACACCTGTAAAATCCTTGCCCTGCGGAAAGTTCTTGACCTTCAGAAGAAATTCGGCCAATTAGCGTGACGGTTTTTGTCAGCCACGTCCTCCATAAAACCTCTTAATAACCACACCTCAATAACAAACAGCCTAACATAAACAGAAATACCGCATTTTCCTTTTATTTTTTGGTGACTTACAAGACACATTCAAGGATGGCACAGCCCTTGCTAAAAATAAAGTCAAAACCAATCTTCAGAGCAAGAGGCTGCCATGAAAAACTACCATAAATTGACCATTGCTACTCTTCTGATCCTGACCACCCTGCTGCTGACCGCGCCGGGCACCCTGCTGGCGCAGGACATCAGCCTCGCCTGGGATCCGAGCGACAGCGAAGACGTGGTCGGTTACAAAGTCTACTACAAGGCCGACTCCACCGAACTGCCGCTGGACGGCATTGAAGCTCTGGAAGGGCCGTCGCCGATCGACGTCGGCAACGTCACTTCTTTTACCCTGACCGAATTGCCGGAAGGATCGGTCTACTACTTCCGCGCCACCGCTTACGACAGCGAAGGCAACGAGAGCGATCTTTCGAATCTCGCGGCCAGCGAATGGATTCCCGCCCCCCTGGTACCGGGACTGGGTGAAATAACCGGTTCCATGCCCACGCTGGTATGGAGCGACCCGCCTGAAGGTCTGGACCTGACTTTTACCATTATCATCGGTACCGATCCCAAGCTGCGTTCAAGCAGCGCCATTGTTACCAACGGCACCAGCAGAAACAATCGGCCACATGCGCCGCTCACGGCGCCGAACGTCGCTGCCATTCTCTGTCTGACGGGAATTGGCTTGCGGCAACTGACCGTGCGCGTCGGCAAACGGGGCCTGCTGGCGGCCACGGTCTGCCTGGGCCTGGCCCTGTCCACCGCGAGCTGTGGTGGCGGCGGTGGCGGTGGGGACGACGTCAGCAGTTCTTCCGCAAGCTTGTCGTCAGCTGACGACACCATCCTGGTCGCCGGGTTGACGGACAGCTACTATACCCCCGACGAACTGGAAGAAGGCATCACCTATTACTGGAAAATTGTCGCCGAAGACAGCGAAGGTATAAAGTATGAAAGCGAAATCAGCTCGTTTGTTGTAGAGTAAAGCCGTGAAGAAGGAGCCGTGAGGGGCAAGGACGTGAGTCGTAATTGGGATTACAAAACCTTCTACGTATTCATTCTCACGTCATTATACTCACGGCCTCACCGCCCCTCCCCCCCTTGAACGCCATGCTTCTTCATCAGGTCGTAAAGGGTCGGCCGGCTGACTCCCAGATTTTCCGCCGCGCGCACGATGTTTCCGGCCTCCTTCTCCAGAGCGACCAGCAACAACTCTTTTTCCAGACACTGGCGCGCTTCTTTCAGGGTCATGCCCTGGAAGTTGACCAGCTGCTCACCACCTGAAGTGGGCGCCGCACTCACTTGGCCGACCTCGTCAGCAAATCCTAGATCACCAGGCTCGAGAAAAGACTGATCGGCCATCACCACCGCCCGCTTGATCTTGTTTTCAAGCTCCCGCACATTGCCGGGCCATTCATAATTGCGCATGGCCTCCATGGCGCGCTGCCCGACACCCTTCACCTTTTTACCGAACTCGGAGCTGAAGCGATGCAGAAAAAGATGGGAAAGCAGGAAAACGTCGTCGCCCCGCTCTCGCAGCGGCGGCAAGTCGATGCTGATCACTCCGAGACGATAGAAGAGGTCCTCACGGAAACTTCCCTGCTCGATCGCCTGCTGGATATCGATATTGGTTGCTGCCACCACTCGCACATCGACCTCGATATCCTCGCGGCCGCCGACCCTCTGAATAACACGCTCCTGTAAAAAGCGCAGAAGTTTAACCTGCAATGTTACCGGCATTTCGCCGATTTCGTCGAGGAACAGGGTGCCCCCCTGGGCATATTCGACCTTACCCCTGACCTGGGACTGAGCACCGGTAAAAGCGCCTTTCTCGTGTCCGAACAGTTCCGACTCAAGCAGATTTTCCGGAATCGCCCCGCAGTTGATCGGCACGAACGGGCCATCCTTGCGCAGACTGTTTTCGTGCAGTGCCCGGGCCACCAGCTCCTTGCCGGTACCGCTTTCGCCGAGAATCATCACCGGCACATCAACGGAAGAAACCTTGCGGATGGTGGCGAATACCTCTTCCATCTTGGGGCTCTGGCCGAAGATCCCCGAAAGGGAACGTTGCTCGGCCTGGGCGGCCTGCAACAGGTCACGGTTTTCCTCCTCCAGTTCGGCGAGGTGAAAGGCCCGTTGCAAAATAATCTTGAGCTCGGCCAGCTCGATCGGTTTGCTGTAAAAATCGTAGGCGCCAAGCCCCACCGCCTTGAGAGCATTTTCTCTCTCCTCATTGCCGGACAGCACGATCACCTTGGTTTCAGGCGCTTCGGCGAGTATTTCTTTGAGACAACGCAACCCTTCCGTAGCCCCATCGACATCGGGCGGCAAACCAAGGTCCAGGGTTACCACCTTGGGCCGCTGACTGCGGAACAATTTCAGCCCCTCCTCGACATCGGCGGCCGTCAAGAGCTTGTAATCTTTCTTCAGTCCCCACTTCAGTTGCTGGCGAATCTCGGGGCTGTCATCGATAGTTAGTAGCTTTTCCATGCTATGAACCTTTATAAAAACGTGAGGGGAGAGGGGTGAGGAGTAAGGGGGCAAAGGGGCAAAGCCGCCTCACGCCTTTGCTTTCTCTAAAGAATTCATCAAGCCACCCAAGAGACTGAACACTCTTTCCATTCTGTCAAATAGCGATGAACTGTCCTGAATATATCCTAAATCCTCAGCTAGAAGTATTTGGGTTTCTAATTCACAGAGGGAGCCTCGTGCAATGCTCAAAAATCTTAAAAACTCAGCGGGGCTTATCCTGCCGGCACCTTCCGCAACATTGCTGGGGACAGATACGGCCGCCCGTCTCATCTGGCTGGTAAGACCATAAGCCTCATGGCCGGGAAAATCAGCTGTGGCCCCATATATCTCACGCACCAAAGCCATTGCCTCCTGCCAAACCAACAGATCATGATGCTTGCGCTTGCTCCTCACCCCTCACTCCTCACTAACCTTCCCCGGCAGCACCACGGTAAAAGTCGTCCCCTCCCCAAGCCGGCTCTGCACCTCAATGCGACCTCCGTGGGCCTCGATGATATTCTTACATTGATAAAGGCCAATGCCAAACCCCTTGGGCTTGGTCGTCTGAAAGGGCTGAAACAACCGCTGGCGGATGAATTCCTCACTCATGCCGCAGCCCCGGTCGCTGACCTTGAGATAGACTTCTTCCGCCTGGCCGACCTCCACCGCGATTGGTTCTTTACTGTCGCTGGCTTCGCGGGCATTGAGGAGCAGGTTCTGCACCACTTTCTGAATCTCTCCCGCGTCGACCTGAGCAGAGACCGGTTCGCCCGTTACAGCAACTTGATGGCCACCGGCCAGGCGAGCCCCTTCTTCGGCAAGCTGATACAGATCGGTAGCGGCCAGCTTCAACTCTTTCGGCCTGGCGACGTTTCTCAGGCGGGCGATCAGGCCCTTCATGCTGTCCACAGTGCCGGTCAGAGTCTCGAGCATGTCGCGCTGAAAATCCGGATCGTCCAGGTAGTCGGCGGCATTTTCGGTTACCATGGCAAGATTGGAAGCCAGGTTCTTGAGGTCGTGAATGACAAAAGTCGACACCCGGCCCATGGCGGCCATCTCCTGCGCGCTGCTGAGTTGGGCGGAAAGCTTCATGCTGAGCAAGGTCGAGGTGGCCTGGCGAGCCAGCATACGCATCAGATCGAAGTCCTCATAGTTAAACTTTTCCCCGGCGTTGAGCTGCCCTCCAAGCAGCAGCAGGCCCGCCGGCTCGTTACCAAAAGCCAGGGGAATGGCGAGAAAAGCTCCGCAACGGCGGAAAAAGGCCCCATGCTGCTGCTCGATAAGGGGGTGGTCCTCCCTGAGGTTGACGATCCAATCGGGGCGTTCAGCAACATGACTCAGCAGCGCATCGTCACCGCCAAAGACATAATCGTCCACCTGCATTTCGTATTCGCAGCAGCAGACAAAATGGCTGCCATCACTGTCTTTCAGAAACAAGGCCCCGCCCCGCAAAGCGAAAGTATGACAAAAACTGCGCAAGATGGCCTGCTTGAGCTCCTCATTGCTGCGCACGCTCG
>ENA-ORCU01000789-ORCU01000789.1-marine-metagenome-genome-assembly--contig:-NODE-789-length-10909-cov-2.607921_pt1 | contig 10909 bp, 11 predicted proteins | sample MGYA00248631_ERZ508512 | MGnify/ENA primary metagenome ERZ508512 (study PRJEB26183, sample SAMN06268844) | marine metagenome | isolation source: Tt an P1 anaerobic enrichment on pine from sediment taken... | reverse complement strand
AACCTTGCCGAACGCGTACTTTAACCGGGGAATCGCCAAGGAAGTGCTGAAAATTCCAGGCTACGAAGAAGATTATAACGTAGCTGCCAAGCTGGATCCGCGCCTGAACATCAGGCAACGCATGCTCGAAGATGATGCCCTGGCACAACAGCAACAGCAGCAATCCAAGCAGCAAAGCTCGGGTTCAGCTGGTCAGCAGCAAGCTCAAAACACACAACAAAAGCCACCGGCACAAACGCCCCAGCGACCCAACACCCGGCAAAAGCAAGAAGAAAAGCAGGAGGAGACACAAGAACAACGCGACCGTCGTCGTTTTCGACTTTCGCTGGCCGACACCCGTAACCTGCCCACCGATGAGGAAGAAGAAGTGGATGACGGCCGCATACAAAACCGAAACATTGTCATTGAACTGCAGGACATTTTCGTGATTTCATCGTTCAGCAAAAACTCAGTCGACTATGAACGCCTGCAATATTATAACCTGGCGCTCGAAGAGTTGAACCGTTTCAACAACTATACGCCGATGATGACCATCAGCAACATCAAAACCACCAATTTCGAAGATTATTTCAGAAACCAAATCCTCTATTTTAATGAGAAAATAAAGACCAATAAGGTCGCTGAAAACCTTCTCAGCCGGGGTGTTTTTAAATTTTTGGTGAATGAATATAGCGAAGCGATGGACGACTTTGACCAAGCCATTGCCATGGACGAGAAAAACACGCTGGCCCATTTCAGCCGTGCAAACTGCAGGGTACAAATGGTCGAACTGCTTGAGTCCTTGCCCGATTTCTCCGAAGACCTGACCATCCCGGTGGGATCGACACCGGAGCCAAACCAAAATACTCCGGAATTGATCAATGATTACGAAGATATTCTGAATGATTATCAGGTTTGCATTTATACCAATCCCGATTTCCCGTTCGCCTACTACAACAAAGCATATATCTTGTGCAGGCTTGGCCGCTACCAGGAAGCCATCCGAAACTTCGACAAAGCCATTGAGTTGCAACCCGACTTTGCGGAAGCCTATTTCAACCGGGGGCTGACCAAGATTTACCTGGACGAAATGGACGGAGGAGCCACCGACCTCAGTAAAGCCGGTGAACTGGGTATTCAAGATGCGTACAACATTATTAAGCGCTATTGTAACTAAATAAAAAACCTCACGCAAAGTCGCGAAGACGCGAAAGAAATAAACGTAGCGGCCTTAAAGCTTTGCAAGGAAGAAAAACAGAAGTTATGACAGAAAACGAATTATCAAAGATAATTGTTAACACCTGTTACAACATACATATCGAACTTGGGCCAGGCTTGCTTGAATCAGTTTATGAAGAAATTTTGTATCATGAATTGACAAATATTGGATTGAGAGTCGAGCGACAAAAACCAATTCCTGTAATTTGGAAAGGCAAAGAAATAGGAATGGGCTTCAGAGCGGATTTGGTCGTCGAAAACAAAATTATCATTGAGCTAAAGTCCGTTGAAATAATTTCACCGGTTCATCCGAAACAACTTTTAACCTATTTAAAAATATCAGGAATCAAATTAGGACTATTGATAAATTTCAACGAAAGACTGATTAAAAATGGTATCATCAGAATAGTGAATAATCTATGAGATGGAATAGTTCTCGAGCAGAGAAGCAGAAACACAAAGAATTAAGAACTGCTCTTTAGCGATAAACGATAACAGAAATTTGGATAACTAAAGTAGCTTCACGCAAAGGCACTAAGTCGCGATGAGAAAATAAACTTAGCGCCCTTGCGGCTTGGCGAGAAATAAACGAAAAACAAAACAATAAAACATGAGCTTATCGCCCCTTGCAGAACGACTTCGTCCGAAAAAGCTGGACGACTACATTGGCCAGGATCACTTGGTTGGCCAAGGGGCTGTGTTGCGTAAAATGATTGAATCCGGCAACATCTCATCCATCATTTTGTGGGGCCCGCCAGGGGTTGGAAAAACCACCCTGGCCAAAATTATTGCCAACACACTCGACCGGCCGTTTTACATTTTAAGCGCGATCAACTCGGGCGTAAAAGATGTTCGCGAAGTGATTGAAAAGGCGAAAAAAACACAGTTTTTCAATCACCCCAATCCCATTTTGTTCATCGATGAAATTCACCGGTTCAGTAAGTCACAGCAAGATTCGCTGCTGGGTGCGGTTGAACAGGGTGTTGTAACCCTGATTGGCGCCACCACGGAAAATCCTTCGTTTGAGGTGATATCGCCACTGCTCTCGCGCTGCCAGGTTTACGTGTTGAAACATCTGGAAAAAGAAGGCCTGCTGAAAATTCTGGAGCTGGCAATTCACAAGGACACCGATCTTAAAAAGAAGGAAATTGTTGTAAAGGAATACGAAGCACTATTGCGCTTTTCAGGGGGCGATGCGCGAAAACTGCTTAACATCCTCGAACTGGTTGTGCTGGCAGAAGAAGGGCCCAAAATTGTTATCACCAACGAAAAGGTTACCGATCGGCTTCAAAGCAGCCAGGCCATTTACGACAAGCAGGGCGAAATGCATTACGATATCATTTCGGCTTTCATCAAAAGCATCCGCGGCAGCGATCCTGATGCGGCCGTTTATTGGCTGGCACGCATGTTGGAGGGTGGCGAAGACATTAAATTCATTGCTCGCCGCTTGCTCATTTTGGCGGCCGAAGATGTTGGACTGGCCAATCCCAACGCCCTGTTGTTGGCTCAAAGCACCTTTGACGCGGTGCATAAAATCGGGCAACCGGAGTCGCGCATCATCCTCTCGGAATGTACCATATACCTGGCCACTTCACCCAAGAGCAATTCGGCTTACGAAGCCATTAACGCCGCTCAGGAATTGGTCAGACGCACCGGCGATCTTCCCGTCCCCCTTCACATCCGCAACGCTCCGTCCAAGCTGATGAAAGACCTGGGCTATGGCAAAGACTACAAATACGCGCACGCTTACAAAGGGAACTTTGCGGAACAGGATTTCTTACCCGAGAAAGTCAAAAACGAACGCCTGTACAAACCTCAAAACAATGCGACGGAACTTAAAATTATGGAACGTCTGAAAGCGTGGTGGGGCAAGCGGTTCGAGTAGATCGTTGAATTTGGCGCTGCCGGGATACCGGCATAAGAGCGTTCAGATCACAACGCAATTAGGAAAAAACAATTCCTCCAATCGGTTGTTCTTCTGAAAAACAACAAAGACAATTGAACAAATGGGTAAAAGCGCATGCAAGAAGAAGGATTATGTGGAGCCGGAAGACGCCAAATACTGTTGCAAAAAGTGTAACGTGAAAGCCAAAAAAGAGAGCAAGCTTTGCAAACCGAAAAAAATCAATCAATAGCTATGAGAAATTGGCTTCCAACCTTAGTGACCCTTTTCTTTATCTTCCATTTTTATCGTGTACCGGCTCAAGATTCAGCTACGTTAGCGGTAGAATCATCCATCCAGGACTCGGTATTTGCCATTGATGAGGTTACCGTGCATGCTTTTCATTATGAAAGCCGATTATTGGAAGCTCCGGCAGCCATTTCAATTCTATCAGCCGATCAGTTAGAGCAAAACTCTCTGCAATCCGTGGATTTTGTGCTGAACCAGGTACCCGGTGTATATATGCAAAGTGCCAGCCTTACAACCAACCGTTTAACCATTCGCGGTGTTGGAACCCGCACACCCTATGCGTCAAATAAAATACGGGCTTATTATGCCGGAATTCCACTGACCAATGGCGTTGGCGAAACCACGATTGAAGACCTGAACCAATCGGTTTTATCGAGTATCGAAGTCATCAAAGGACCAGCCTCAGGATTTTATGGTGCGGGATTGGGTGGCACCTTGCTGTTTGATGCCGTTCATCCAAACCACAACCAGTTTTCGGTTGACTATGGTTTTGGATCATACGAGACCCACGAATTCAACAGCAACCTCTACCTGACCGGAGAATCCAGCAACAATCATCTGGCGATTGAACGACTAAGTTCTGACGGCTATCGTCATAACAACGAAACGGAACGGGTCAACCTGAATTATGTCGGTCAGTTTGATATTGCCGACCACCAACTGAACCTGATCGTCAATCACACTGATCTAAAAGCCTACATTCCCAGTTCGTTGGACTTGGAAACCTTCACCAACGCCCCCGAAATGGCAGCCGGAAACTGGGCGGCCATTCGCGGCTACGAAGACTATCAGAAGAACTTACTGGGTGTATCAATTATTTCCGACTGGAACCGCAACTGGAAATCGACCGTCAGTTTTTTTGGACAGAACCGCGCTTCGGATGAATTGCGGCCATTTAATTTTTTAAGTGAAGAGAGTCACTATTATGGCGGGCGTTTTGTCGTGGAAAAAGCGATCCCAACCGCTAACGGCAGCTGGAAATTGATGCTGGGAAATGAGAGTTTTTTTGAAAACTATGACTGGGCAACTTACGAAAATACAGATGAGAGGACCAAAGGAGATATTATTTCGGACAACAAGGAGAAACGAAATTACGTGAACGTGTTCGGTCAAGTTGACTATCATTTAGCTGACCGGTTGCGACTTTCTGCGGGAGCAAATATCAACAAAACCTACTATGATTATACCGATTTGCTGACTGGCGACGGTGACCGGTCAGGCGACCATTCCTTTAAAACCATCGTTTCGCCGCGCGTGGCTGTCAACTACTCACTAACCAAAAAAAATAAGCTTTATGCACAAGTAAGCCATGGTTTTTCGCCTCCCAGCCTGGAAGAAACCTTGTTGCCCGAAGACGGGCGAAATACCGATATTCAACCCGAAACCGGCTGGAATTATGAACTGGGAAGCCGCGGCTATTTATTTGACGAATTGTATTACGATATCTCGGCTTTTTATATGAGTATTGAAAACCTGCTCGTTGCACGACGAGTGGGCGAAGATGCTTACCTGGGAATTAATGCCGGAAAAACCGCTCATCCGGGATTGGAATATTTTCTTCAATACACCCTTCTGGAAGATAAAACCCAAACCCACCAACTGTCTGTAAACGGAAGCTTTTCGCCCTTTTATTTTGTTGATTTTATTGATGGAGAAAACGATTATTCCAACAATGAGTTAACCGGAACACCGCGTCACCAAACAAATTTCAGCTATGCGGTGAGTATCAAACAGCGTTTCAACCTACAGTTGAATTACCAACATGTTGGTAAAATTCCTTTGCGCGACGATAATTCCATCTACTCGGACGGCTACGGCTTGTTAAATGCAAACATACAATACCTGAAAAATTGGGGAAGATTGAATATGAAAGCACTGCTGGCTCTAAACAATCTGACCGATGAGCACTACAGTTCGATGGTTTTGATTAATGCCAGCTCGTTTGGAGGAAGTGCTCCGCGCTATTATTATCCGGGACTGCCGCGCAATTTTGCGTTCCGGTTAAAATTTTCTTACCTGTTTTAACCCGCTAAATGAAAAAATGCAGGTTCAGTCCGGCCACATCATCTCCGCTCCACTGACCACCAACTTTCAACTGCTGCCACACATAAAAGATATCCAGGTGAAAGCGTTGCCATTCCAATAAATGCAAACCACCATAAAGCCTGGCCAAATGTAATTTCTCGCCGTTTAGCTTGGTAAACAGCTCTTCACCCAAATAAGGCTTCGGCCACTTTCCAGATGAAGAAAAATGAACAAAAATGTTGTGGTAGAAACGTCCGTAGTTATCTCCTTCGTTAAACATGAGGTATTCAGCCCGGTTGGTCGTACTGTATTTTATTTTTGCCGGAGACCAATGCATCGTAGTGACCAGCTGCGGGCGGTATTCCATCTTATCGCTGGTTAGCTTTTGATGCTGAGCCGTTCGAAAAGCCAGCCCCAGGTTCAGCCAATCATTCATTTTACGCGAAACCGACAGATCAACGTAAGTCGTCTCACGAAGGTCGTCTTGGGTCAAATACTGAATTTTTGAACTGAGCCTGAAGTTGTATTTGGGATTCAAACGCACATGGAAATAAGCGGTATTCCAGAGATAGAAATCACGTTTCTCTTGTGAAAAAACTTGTTGCCCGACGACCAACAAAAGCAAGAGTCCGATGACTGGTATGCGCACGGTTCTGACCATATGAGGCAGCAAAGATATGCTTTCGACGAAAATTCAATATATTCGTACTCAGAAATTCGTTCAATCTTAATATTATGAAGACAATCGTCCCTTTATCTGCTCTCTGCTTGCTCTTTTTTTTGTCGTTACGTGTTTCTGCCCAGGAGGCTGACCAACTGAGTAAAATCATTAAACCCAAGGCTGAAGTTGAGAAAATAGCATCCGGCTTTGCTTTTACGGAGGGTCCAGCACCTGACAAAAAAGGACAGGTTTACTTCACCGACCAGCCCAACGATAAGATTTACATTTGGAACGAGCAGGATGGAATCACAGAATTTGAAGTTGAAGGCGAACGCGCCAATGGCTTGTATTTCGATCACGACGGCCAACTGGTAGCCTGTGCCGACTACCGAAACAAGCTGATTAAAATTGACCAGGACGGTAACAAAACTACGCTCGTTGATTCTTACGAGGGAAGTCACCTGAATGGACCCAATGACCTGTGGATTCACCCCAACGGTAACATTTACATTACCGACAGCTATTACCACCGGCCGTGGTGGCCCGAAGGACAGGTTCAGGCACAGGATGAACGCGCCGTGTACTGTGTGACTCCGGACGGAAAAATTAACCGGGTTGCAGACGGATTTAAAATGCCGAATGGGATTGTTGGAACTCCGGACGGCTCGACCTTATATGTAGCGGATATCAATGATAAAAAAATCTGGAAATACAATATCCACGAAGACGGCAGTTTAACCAACAAAACATTCTTTGCCCCGGAAGGCTCAGATGGCATGACCATTGATCACCAAGGCAATGTTTACCTTACCAATAAGGCTGTTTCGGTGTATTCGAAAGATGGAGAAAAGCTTGGAGCCATTCAGATTCCGGAGCAACCAGCCAATGTTTGCTTTGGTGGAAAAAACAGAAAAACCCTGTTTGTAACTGCGCGCACCTCGGTTTACAAACTGGCTATGAAGGTCAGTGGGGTGCAATAAAAAAAGCTGCCCGATTGAGCAGCTTTAAATTTTTCTTATTGCGAGTCCCAATTTATCCGTTAATCGCTTGGGTAGCGGCTGCTTTCAGCTGTTTCGCAGTGTCATCGTTTGGTGTCAGTTTCAACGCTTTGTCAAAATAGGGCAATGCCTTTTTAAACTCTTCTTTGGCTTCACCAGTCGCATTTTTGTACTGATCATCGTTGGTAGTGAATTTTCCGGCGGCAACATCAGTAGCAGCCTGCTTTAAAATAGCAGCACCTTTTTTATAAAAGGCATTTCCTTCCTTCAGGTAATAAGTTGAAAGCATGTCCTTCATTTTAGCATCATTAGGATTTGATGCGATGCCTGCTTCCAGTGTTTCTACAAAACCTTCATCATCTCCAGCCTTCCGCTGCGCATTGGCTTTATACAAGTAGGCTGTTGATGTTTTGTAGTTATTCTCAATCGACTGTCCAAAAAATTTGACAGCCTTGTCATAGGCCTTCACTTTGTAAGCACAGTACCCGGCATTATAAACCATGGCATTGTCCTCTTCTTCTTCCCCCCAGTTTGCCAGTGATTTCTCAAATAGCTCCAGGGCTTTTTTGTAATTTTTTGCCCGCAATGCGTCGTTGCCGTCGTTCTTCAGTTGAACCGGATCAACATCTTGCGCAAACCCGGCAAAGACTACCCCAAGGCAAAAAATACTTAATAAAAACAATCGCTTCATAATTTGTTCCTCTTTCAGTTTTATTAATAAATCAAGTTAAATTTTACATTTTTTCTATCGAAGTTTCCAAAAATAGCAATAATGATTTAAAAACCTAAACAATTATTGCAATGCTTTAGTTTTAATTCCTCATCGATAACCTATTAAGGCTCGAACAGACAAAATATTATACTGATTACTTTACGCTTACGATGCCTCACATCGTAAGCTGTTATCAAATCAATTTCCATGCTTACCCAAAAAAAACAGGACACTTTTAAGTATCCTGTTTTTAACAATCCAACCAAACTAAACTTACTCGGGGCTAACCAAGCCTATGCCTTCTATTATTTTTTCCATTTGGGGATCTCCTTTATAACGAATCTTCCCGACACCTTCAATCTTCGCTTTTAACAGCTCCGTTGCGTAGACTGATCCTCCTCCTACGCCTTCAATTTCAACAGTTACCGATTGAGTTTTTAATTCATCAGCATCCAGATGGCCGGCCCCTGAAATCCGTGCGTCCATTGTTTTGGCTACCCCCCGAAAATCAAAGCTCACACCACCTTCACCAACGGCCTTCAGTTGATCCACTTTCATTTCCATTTGAATTTTTGCACCACCTTCAACGCGCAAATAAAAATCATTCAGATCCAGAAAACCTTTGGTTTCGAGTTTCGCACCACCCTCAATTTCCAGTTCTTCCAGCTCAACAAACTCAACATACAAAACTACCCCCCCAAAGTTGAGATGCCGGTCGCGCAGTTCGACGCTCAGCGTGTGCCCATCGCTACTCACCTTGAGGTGCTCAAAAAACTCTTCATCTGCCTTAATGCGTAAGCCGGGCCGGTCTGATTGTTCCAGAATGACTTGATAGCCGCCTTCCAACACAATCCGCTTAAAATTGGAGATATTATAGGTTTTTATTTCGTCATCATCCCATTCCGGCGACGAGGATGAAAAGCAAGAGGGAGCTATAAACAGGAGAAGAATAAAAAAGGCAATTAACTGGTTCGTTTTCATAGCAGCGTGAGTTTTATTATTTAAGCAATTCGAAAGACTCCATGTCCTGACACAAAGCTAAGCAACGACAGTACTGACGACTTGCTTTTTTCGATCAACATCCGTTTTTCGAAGGTAAATGAACTTCTTAGTCGGAAGGTGAATCGCCGGCCCTCTTCCTAACCAATAAGACACGAAGGTAAATCAAGACATAAACGAACAACAGAAAAGCAATTCCGAAAACGAGCAGATCAGCAATCTGCAAGGCGGAATAGTTAACTTGGGTGAATAATACCCGAATTAGACCGAGAAGAAATAAAGCCAACAGGACGAGTGGGATCCGTGGATTTTGCTGCTTTTGCAAGCGAATGCTCAGCCCGACCCACAAAAGCCCAACTCCTAACAAAAGCAAGGCCCCGCGATAATCTCCATCAATTAAATTTAAAACGCCAAAAACAAGGGGCGCAATGGCCGCCAAATATAAGATCCGGATCAGGCTGTTGAAGACCTTTTGAAACTGGTTTTCACTATTCAGATTTGGGAACAGGGTTCTCGAATGACCTGAGCTTGTGGCCTGAAACCTGGCTGACTGCAAGTCGGCTTCCGACTGAATGATTTGCCGCTCAATTGCTTCCTGAACTGCATAATCTGCTGCTTCAGGTTGATAAGCATCACGCTGCCTGAGCAACCCAATCAAATCTTCATCTCCAAGCGACGCAATCCGCTTCTTAAATTCGTCTTTTTCCATAAAACAAAAATAGAAAAGTTAGCCGTGACACAAAGTGAAAAAAATTTGAAGGTCATATTTGGAGCGACCATTGAAAAACCTTTAAATTTATTAACAGCAATTCTGTCGAAGGATTGTTAAATTTGATCTTCGAACCAAAAACGAAAACACATGTATAATTTTGAATTCAAAAACCCGGTAAAAATACTATTTGGGAAAGGTAAGATTGCCAAAATTGCAGAGGAACTTCCGAAGGATAAAAAGATACTACTCACCTACGGTGGTGGTAGCATCTTTAGAAATGGTGTTTACGACCAGGTAAAAGCCGCAACAAAAGATTTCAATATCATCGAATTTGGTGGCATTGAACCCAATCCCCGCTATGAGACCCTGATGAAAGCCCTTGCAATTGTTAAGGAAGAGCAAGTGGATTACCTGCTTTCAGTTGGCGGAGGCTCTGTGCTCGACGGAACAAAATTCATTGCAGCTGCAGCCTTATTCTCAGGCGAAGAGCCTTGGGATATCTGTGTTAAACGACAGGAAGTGCGCGTTCGCGAAGCCCTTCCGATTGGAGCTGTTTTGACATTGCCGGCTACCGGTTCTGAAATGAATGGTAACGCGGTGGTAACACGGGAATCAACAGCGGAAAAACTGGCTTTTGACTCTCCGGCGGTCATGCCACAGTTTTCGGTGCTTGACCCCGAAGTGATTTTTTCCCTGCCCGATCGTCAGGTTGCCAATGGCGTTGTTGATGCCTTTGTTCATGTGATGGAGCAATACCTCACCTTTCCGGTCAATTCGCCGTTGCAGGATCGTTTTGCTGAGGGAATTCTGCATACGTTGATCGAAGAAGGCCCAAAAGTGCTGGCTAACCGGAATGACTACGAAGCGGCAGCCAACTTTATGTGGAGTGCCACTATGGCCCTGAATGGGCTGATTGGCATGGGCGTTCCGCAAGACTGGGGAACGCACATGATTGGTCACGAGCTGACGGCCTACCATGGCATCGACCACGCGCGAACACTGGCGATCGTGCTTCCCGGTATGATGCATATCCGACGCAGGGAAAAGCAAGAAAAAATTCTGCAGTACGGCGAACGGATTTGGGGAATTAATGAAGGAACGGTCGACCAGCGCATCGATCAAACCATTGCAAAGACCATTGCATTTTTTGAGTCGGTCGGCATCAAAACCACCCTGCCCGATTACGAAGTCCCGGCAGAAACCATCGGCCGGATTACATTGCGCTTTGAAGAACGGGGAATGAAGCTTGGAGAAAAGGCCGACATTGGCCCGGATGAAATTAAGCTCATTTTGGAAGAAAGACTATAAAACATTGCTTCCGATTTCATCAAAAAAAGGCTTCATCATTTTTAGGGTGAAGCCTTTTTTCTGCATTATTCCAACAGTTCGCGGGCTGTTTCGCGGGCAGTGTTCG
>ENA-ORCU01000788-ORCU01000788.1-marine-metagenome-genome-assembly--contig:-NODE-788-length-10919-cov-2.844401_pt1 | contig 10919 bp, 12 predicted proteins | sample MGYA00248631_ERZ508512 | MGnify/ENA primary metagenome ERZ508512 (study PRJEB26183, sample SAMN06268844) | marine metagenome | isolation source: Tt an P1 anaerobic enrichment on pine from sediment taken... | reverse complement strand
GTTCGTGGTGCAGCTTGCGGCGGTGATAATGTGATGTTTATCAGCGTCATATAGGTGAGAGTTCACACCGTATACGAGGTTCAGCGCGGCCGCGTCCTTCACCGGGGCCGAGATCACGACCTTCTTCACGCCCGCCGCGAAATACGGGGCGATCTTGGCCTCGGTCTTGAACACGCCGGTGCAGTCGACCACCAGGTCGATGCCCATCTCCTTCAGCGGCAGATCCTCGATCCGCTTCTCGGCGCGCATCTCCATGCGGTGGCCGTTGACGGTGACCGAGGTGTCGTCATGGCCGATCTCGGCCGGCCAGCGGCCGTGCACGGTGTCGAACTCGAACAAAAGCGCGTGCTGTTCCGGAGTCCCGGCGATGTCGTTCAGCAGCACGATCTCGCCCGGCAGGCCCTGGTCGAAAAAGGCGCGCAGCACCAATTTCCCCATGCGGCCCAATCCGTTGATGGCAATTCTTGTCATGGCACTCTCCTGCGAAAGGTTGCGGCGGCCGCCCCTCGGTCGCCGGCCGGTCCGTGAGCGGACGGCATCAGCTGTCGTCGAGCAGCCCGATCCGGTCGACCTGGGCCTGCAAGGCGAGCCGGTCGAGCTGATCGAAGGGCAGCGCCGCGAAGGCCTGCACGCGGCGGCGCATCTGGGCGTAGGTGGTGGCGAAGGCCAGCGATTTCTCGGCGTCGCTCCCCTCCACCTTCACCGGGTCGGGCAGGCCCCAATGGCCGGTGATGGGCTGGCCCGACCAGGGCGGGCATTCCTCATTCGCGGCCTGGTCGCAGACGGTGAAGACGAAATCCATCACCGGCGCGCCCTCTTGCTGGAACTCCGCGATGTTCTTGGCCCGCAGCCCCGAAACGTCGTGCCCGTTGCGCTCCAGCAGCTCCACGGCAAAGGGGTTGAGCTCGGAATAGGGTTTGGTTCCCGCGGAATAGGCGTTGAACTTCTCCCCGCCGATCGAGCTCAGCAGCGCCTCTGCAAAGATCGAGCGGGCGGAATTGCCCGAGCAGATGAAGAGAACGTTGTATTTGCGGTCAGGCATCGGGGTCTCTCCGACTTTGGCAAGGGCTTGGGCGGTCAGCGGCGCGCAGAGGTCGGGACGCCCGCGGCAGCAGTCGGCGGCGAGGAAATCGATCAGCCCGCCCATCCGGGAAAGGTTGACGCTGTAGAACACCGACCGCCCCTGCCGCTGCGAGTGCACCAGCCCGGCCCGCTCCAGCGCGCCGAGATAGACCGACAGCGTGTTCGCCTTCAGCTCCAGCGCCTCTGAGATTTCGCTGGGGCGCACGCCCTCGGGCGCACGCCGGGCCAGCAGGCGGAACACGGAAAGCCGGCCCTCATGGGCCAGGGCGGAGAGAATCGTGGCGGCGTCATTCATTTCCATAATTCATGAATAATGGAATCGCTAACACATGACCAGCCCAAACCGGCCACACTCGCCAGTTTTCTGAAACCGGCCTGCGCCGCCTGCCCCATTTCTGCCCCATTCGCGTGCTGCGCTGTTCCAGACGGCGCCAGATGCATGGGCGCCGGGCCTGGGGGGCCAAGGCGGGCATGTCCCGCAGAAAGAGCAGAGCGATGGCACGACAGACCCCGGCCGCCCCGGCGGCGGAAAACGGCAAGACCGCCCCGCGCGAGGCGCCGACCTCGCCGCCAGCCCAGGAACAAAAGTCGCAGACGGAAAGGACGGTGCGGTTCACCGACTGGGCCAGCATCTAGCCTTTGCCCTCCACGCGCCCCGCGCTAGGCTGAGCGGGCAAGGAGGGCGGGCATGACGACGCCGATTTCAACCATCCGCAATCTCGGCCCGGCGATGGAGGCCGCCTTCGCCCGCGCGGGCATCCATTCCGCCGAGGAACTGCGCGCGCTTGGCAGCGACGCCGCCTATGCGCGGCTGCTGGAAACCGGCCACCGGCCGCATTTCATCGCCTATTACGTGATCGAGATGGGGCTGCAGGGCCGCCCCTGGAACGACTGCAAGGGGGCGGAAAAGGCCGCCCTGCGCGCCCGCTTCGACGCCATCAAGGAAGGCGGGCATGACAAGGGCCGCTCCGATCTCGAAGCGGCCCTCGATCAGATCGGGGTCGTCGCGCGCCGCTAGAACCGCGCGCGAATTTTCGTCGAAAATTCGGTTAGCCGACCAGTTCCAGGCCCGAGAAGAAATAGGCGATCTCGACGGCCGCGGTGTCTTCGCCGTCCGAGCCGTGGACCGAGTTCTCGCCGATCGACAGCGCGAATTCCTTGCGGATGGTGCCTTCGGCCGCCTCGGCCGGGTTGGTGGCGCCCATCACTTCGCGGTTCTTGGCGATGGCGTCTTCACCTTCCAGCACCTGCACCACGATCGGCTCGGACGCCATGAATTCGCACAGCTCGTCGTAGAAGGGGCGCTCGGCATGCACGGCGTAGAAGACGCCGGCCTGCTCCTTGGTCAGCTTGATCCGCTTCTGCGCGATGATGCGCAGGCCGGCGGCCTCGAGCTTGGCGTTGATGGCGCCGGTCAGGTTGCGCTTGGTGGCGTCGGGCTTGATGATGCTAAAAGTGCGCTGAATGGCCATGTCGGTCTTTCCTTGCTTGGGCGAACCGGGCCCTTTGCCCGGCCTGTCGAAATCGCGGCCCTGCTAGCACGGGTCCGCGCGGTTGAAAAGCCGCGATTGACCCCGCTCGCGGCTTGGGGCAAGGCTCGGCCATGCTCAGGATCACCGACATCTCCTATTCGGTCGAGGGGCGCCCCCTGTTCGAGGGCGCCTCGGCCACGATTCCCACCGGCCACAAGGTCGGCCTAGTGGGCCGCAACGGCGCGGGCAAGACCACGCTTTTCCGCCTGATCCGGGGCGAGCTGGCGCTGGAGGGCGGCGAGATCGACCTGCCGCCGCGCGCCCGCATCGGCGGCGTCGCGCAGGAGGTGCCCTCCTCCGAGGTGTCGCTGATCGACACGGTTCTGGCCGCCGATACCGAGCGCGCGGCGCTGATGGCCGAGGCCGAGACCGCGACGGACCCGAACCGCATCGCCGAGATCCAGACAAGGCTCGCCGATATCGACGCCTGGTCGGCCGAGGCCCGCGCGGCCTCGATCCTCAAGGGGCTGGGCTTCGACGACGTGGATCAGCGCCGCCCCTGCTCGGATTTCTCGGGCGGCTGGCGGATGCGCGTGGCGCTGGCGGCGGTTCTGTTTTCCCAGCCCGACCTGCTGCTCCTGGACGAGCCCACCAACTATCTCGACCTCGAAGGCGCGCTGTGGCTTGAGAACTACCTCACGCGCTACCCCCACACCGTGCTGATCATCAGCCACGACCGGGGGCTGCTGAACCGGGCGGTGGGGGCCATCCTGCATCTCGAAAACCGCAAGCTAACGCTCTGGCCCGGCAATTACGACGCCTTCGCCAGGGCCCGGGCCGAGCAGCGCGCCGTGCAGGCCGCGCAGGCCAGGAAGCAAGAGGCGCAGCGCGCCCATCTGCAAAGCTTCGTCGACCGGTTCAAGGCCAAGGCCACCAAGGCCAAGCAGGCCCAGAGCCGGGTGAAAATGCTGGAAAAGATGCAGCCCATCACCGCACCCGAAGAGGCCGCGCGCGTGGTCTTCACCTTCCCCGAACCCGAGGAACTGTCGCCGCCGATCATCGCGCTGGAGGGCGTCTCGGTCGGCTATGACGGCCAACCCGTGCTGACGCATCTGAACCTGCGCATCGACCAGGACGACCGGATCGCGCTGTTGGGCAAGAACGGCCAGGGCAAGTCGACGCTGTCAAAGCTGCTGTCGGGCCGCCTGCCCCTGATCGACGGGCGCATGACCGTGGCCTCGAAACTGCGCATCGGCTATTTCGCCCAGCACCAGGTGGACGAGCTGCATGTGGACGAGACCCCGCTTCAGCATATCCGGCGCGAACGGCCCGACGAGGCGCAAGCGAAGCTGCGCGCGCGGCTGGCGGGGTTCGGGCTGGGCGCCGATCAGGCCGAAACGCAGGTCGGGCGGCTCTCGGGCGGGCAGAAGGCGCGGCTGTCGCTGCTCCTGGCCACGCTCGACGCGCCGCATCTGCTGATCCTCGACGAGCCCACCAACCACCTGGACATCGAATCCCGCGAGGCGCTGGTCGAGGCGCTGACCGCCTATTCCGGGGCGGTGATCCTTGTGTCGCACGACATGCACCTGCTCAGCCTGGTGGCCGACCGGCTGTGGCTGGTCCAAAACGGCCGCGTCGCGCCCTTCGAGGAGGATCTGGAGGCCTATCGCCGCCTGCTGCTGGCCGCCGACAAGCCCGCCAGACCCGCAACCGCCGCCGCGCCCAAGCCCAGGCGCCCCGGCCGCGACGCGCTCCTCGCCCTGCGCGCCGAGGTGCGCAAATGCGAGGAACGGGTCGAGAAACTGGCCGAGATGCGCGACAGGCTGGATGCCAAGCTGGCCGATCCGTCCCTCTACGAGGGCGGCAAGGCCGACGAGATCGCCAAGTGGCAGAAGAAGCACGCCGAGGTGGTGGAGGCCGAGGAACGGGCCGAAGCTCTGTGGATGGATGCCCTGGAAAAGCTCGAATTGGCAGAGGTATAGGCAGTGGAGTTCACCTTCTACATCAGCGCCTTCGTCACGCTCTTCGTGGTGATCGACCCGATCGGTCTGGCGCCGCTTTTCGTGGCCATCACCCAGGGCATGGCCGGGCACGAGCGCCGCGCCATCGCGTTGCGGGCTTCTGGCGTGGCGATCGGGCTCCTGACGCTCTTCGGCCTTTTCGGCGAATCCGTGCTGGGCTTCGCCGGCATCTCCATGGCCGCCTTCCGCATCGCGGGCGGCATGCTGCTGTTCCTGACCGCGATGGAGATGCTGTTCGAACGCCGCGCCAAGCGGCGCGAGGACCAAGCCGAGGAAGAGGATCACCATGATGACCCGTCGGTCTTTCCGCTGGCCACGCCCCTGATGGCCGGCCCCGGCGCCATGGCCAGCATGATCCTGCTGACCGGCGAGGTGCGCGGCACGCTTTCGGGCATGGCCGGGGTGCTGGGGGTGATGGTGGCGGTGATCGGCGTGGTGCTGCTGCTGTTTCTCGCCGCGGGGCTGCTGGAGCGTGCGCTGGGGCGCACCGGCATCAACGTGGTCACGCGGCTTCTGGGGATGCTGCTGGCGGCGCTGTCGGTCCAGTTCGTGCTGGATGGGCTGCGCGATTTCGGCCTTGCGCCGATGTGACACCTAAACATTTCCGGAATCGCGCCTACCTTTTCCCTCAGACGCGTTCCAGCCAGAGGGTGACATGGCAGGCGATCAGATCGGACAATTGGCTTACCTGGTGGTCCTGGCGGCGGCCATCGGCGGCTATTTCATCGCGGCCAACCGCCACCAGCTGGGCCGGGTCGCCCGGCACGGCGCGCTCTGGGGGCTGATCTTCGTGGGCGTGATCGCCGCGGCGGGCCTGTGGTCCGACATCCGCTCCACCGTCGCCCCGCGCCAGGCGGTCTTTGCCGAGGACCGCCGGATCGAGGTGCCGCGCGCCCCGGACGGCCATTACTACCTGACGCTGCAGATCAACGGCACGCCGGTGCGTTTCGTCGTCGATACCGGGGCCTCCGACCTGGTGCTGACCCGCCGGGATGCCGAGCGCGTGGGGCTCGACCACGGGCAGCTTTCCTACCTGGAGCAGGCGCGCACCGCCAACGGGGTGGTGCGGACCGCCCGCGTGCGGCTGGGTGAGGTGCGTCTTGGCCCGGTGGTCGACGAGAACATGCGCGCCGTGGTCAATGGCGGCGAGATGGACACCTCCCTTCTGGGGATGAACTATCTGCAGCGCTATTCCCGGATGGAGTTCACCGGCGACAGGCTGATCCTGACCCGCTGAGCGCGGCGCTCAGACCGTCCCCTCGGTCTCGATCTTGATCACCGCGCCGCAATGCTTGCAGTGCACGGCGTCCACGTCGTGCAGCAGCAGCCCGCATTGCGGACAGGGCTGGCGCACCTTGGAGGGCCGGAACAGCACCTGCGCCAGCCGCAGGAACAGCGTGACGCCGATGATCATCACCGCCACCGACAGCATCCGCCCGCCGGTGCCCGACAGCGTGATGTCGCCGAAGCCGGTGGTGGTCAGCGTGGTCACGGTGAAGTAGAGCGCATCGGCATAGTTGCCGATATCGGGGTTGGTGCCCGACTGCGTGGCATAGATCAGCCCGGTCATGACGAAGAGAAACACGAGCAGGTTGATCGCGGCGATCATCACCTCTTCCTTGGCCCGGACGAAGCGGAAATCGGCCCTCAGCCGGTCCATCAGCTGATAGGTGTGCAACAGCCGCAGGGTCCGAAGGATGCGCAGGAAACCCAGCCCCTCTCCCGCGATGGGGGCGAGGAAAGAGATGATCGCGGCCAGGTCGGCCAGCGTGGCCGGGCGCGTCATGAACCAAAGCCGGCGCTCGCTGATCAAAATCCTTGCGGTGAAATCGGCGAGGATGAACAGGCCGAACACGGCGTCCAGCACCTCGATCACCAGCCCACGGGGAAAGAAGGAGGTGACGATCACGAAAAGGATGGTCACCATGTCAAAGGTCAACAGCACGTAGCGGAACCGGTAGGCCCGGTCGCTTTCCCCTTCGTAGAGTTCCTTCAGATGCGTCGCTTTTTCCTGGGCCATGCGCCTTGTCCCTCTTGCGGATGCCGTCAGCGCGGCGATCCGCTTTCCGCCTTCTTCTCCCAGCGGCCCGAGGCTTCGGACCAGTATTCCGCCGCCACCCCTGCCCCGGTCAATGCCTGCCACTGGGCGCGGGCATGTGTCACCGCCGCCTCGTCATTGCCGTCGAACAGGATGCAGACCCGCTCCATCGCGTCGCAGTCCTGCGCGCTGACCTCGGCGCCGTCCACCGCCATCAGGCAGGCCGCGCCGTTCGGCGCCTCGGCCCCGGTGGTCAGCAGCACCGGCTGATCGGCGTCGAAGCCCGAGCCCGCCACCCCGTGCGGCAGGAAGCCGTCCTCGGGCCCCAGCCACAGCCGGTCGTCGAGCCAGCGCAGGCGGTCGTCCGAGGTGCCGCGCACCACCACCCGCCAGCCGCGCGCGCGGGATTTCTCCAGCAGCATGGGCAGGGTCGCCTCCAGCGGCTGGCGGGTCAGGTGGTAGAACAGCGCGGAGCCCATCAGCCCTCGAACATGTCGCGGATCAGCCGGTCGAGCGCCATCACGCCCCAGCCCGTGGCCCCCTTGGGCGCGAGCGCGGTGTCCTTTTTCACGCTGGTCACGCCGGCGATGTCGAGATGGACCCAGGGGCAGTCTTCGTTGACGAAGCGCTGCAGGAACTGCGCCGCGGTGATCGAACCGGCGGGCCGGCCGCCCACGTTCTTCATGTCGGCGATGGGCGATTTGAGCTGCTCGTCATAGGCAGGCGCCAGCGGCAGGCGCCAGGCGCCCTCGCCTTCGGCCTTTGCCGCCTTGAGGAAGGCGTCACACAGCGCGTCGTCGTTGGAGAACACCCCCGCCATCTCGTGGCCCAGCCCGATGATGATCGCGCCGGTCAGCGTGGCGAGGTCGACGATGCCGGTGGGCTTGAACCGCTCCTGCGCGTACCACAGCACGTCGGCCAGCACGAGCCGCCCCTCGGCATCGGTGTTGATGATCTCGATCGTGTCGCCCTTCATCGACCTCACCACGTCGCCGGGGCGGGTGGCGGTGCCCGAGGGCATGTTCTCGACCAGGCCGACCAGGCCCACGACATTCACCGCCGCCTTGCGCAGCGCCAGCGTGCGCATCACGCCCGAGACCACCGCGCCGCCGCCCATGTCCATGGTCATCTCTTCCATGCCCGCGGCAGGCTTCAGGCTGATGCCCCCGGTGTCGAAGACCACGCCCTTGCCCACCAGGGCAAAGGGCGCCTCGCCCGTCTTGCCGCCGTTCCACTGCATCACCACCACCTTGGAGGGGCTGGCCGAGCCCTGCCCGACCGCCAGCAGCGCGCGCATGCCCAGCTTTTCCAGCTCATCCTCTTCGAGGATCTCGACCTCCAGCCCCAGCTCCTGCATCGCCGCCAAGCGGGCGGCGAAATCCTCGGTGGTCAGGATGTTGGAGGGTTCGTTGACCAGATCGCGGGTAAAGAAGACGCCTTCGGCCACCGCCGCCATCGGCCCGGCCTGGGCGGCGACCTCCTCGGGCCTGGTGACCATCATGGTCACCGTGCCGCGCGGCTTGGCCTCTTCGCTCTTGTGATCGGTGAAGGCATAGCCGCGCAGCGCCAGGCCGAAGGCGATCTCGGCGGCCCTGGCGTTGGCGCCCGCCAGCACCAGCATCTCCGACTCGCCCTGAAGCTTGGCCAGCGCCGCACCCGCCTTGCGCGCCTCTTCCACGCTGGGGCGGCGGTCGAGCCGCACCACGTCGACCGCCTCGGCGGCAAGCCCGGCCGGATAGGCCAGCGCCCTGGCCTCGCCGGGTTTCATCTTGGCAAAGCCCTCGCCTTCGGCGAAGCGGGCCAGCGCGCCGCGGGTCAGCTTGTTGACCCGGCGGGCCGCCTGGTCGAGCTTGCCGTCGGCGGGCAGGAAGACCGCCACGCGGCCCGTGGCCCCGGCGATCGCCTCAAGGTCGATCTCGTGGAAAAGGATGCTCGTCGGCGTGGTCATATAGGTCACTCCCCTGTCGTTGAATCCTACCTAGCGGCTGCCCGCCCGCTTGGCCAGATAGCAGTTTTCCGCGCCGGACATTTGGTCTAGGGTCCGCCCGGAAGATCCCGCCTGGGGGGCGATGTGCAGAAATTCGACAGATACCTGCTGGCACAGCTGACCGTGCTGTTCGGGTTCTTTTCGCTTGTGCTGGTGTCGGTCTACTGGGTGAACCGCGCGGTGGTGCTGTTCGATCAGCTGATCGGGGACGGCCAGTCGGCCCTCGTTTTCCTGGAATTCACCGCGCTCGCCCTGCCCAACGTGATCCGGCTGGTGCTGCCGGTTTCGGCCTTTGCCGCCACCGTCTACGTGGTCAACCGGCTGACCTCGGAATCCGAGCTGGTGGTGGTGCAGGCGATGGGATTCTCCGGCTACCGGCTGGCGCGCCCGGTGGTGGTCTTCGGGCTGATGGTGGCCGCGCTGGTGATGGTGCTGAACCATTTCCTGGTGCCCGCCAGCCGCGCCGAGCTTTCCAAGCGCAGGGTCGAGATCGCCCAGAACATCACCGCGCGGCTGCTGACCGAGGGGCAGTTCCTGCATCCCACCGACGGGGTGACCTTCTATATCCGCGACATCTCGGCCGCGGGCGAGCTGCGCGACGTCTACCTGTCGGACAGGCGCAGCGCCGGGCAGAGCACGACCTACACCGCCGAGCGCGCGCTGCTGGTGCCCGGCGAGGACGGGCCCAAGCTGGTGATGTTCGACGGGCTGGCCCAGACCCTGCGCAGCAACGGCGACCGGCTGTTCACCACCAGCTTTGCCGATTCCGTCTATGACATCGCCGGGCTGATCGATCCGGGCGGCGCCCGCGCCCTGAACATCGAGGCGCTGCCCACGCCCGCCCTGCTGTTCCCCACCGAGGCACTGATGAAGACCACCGGCGAGACCCGCGCCTCGTTCCTTTACGAGGGGCATGCGCGGATCGCCCAGCCCTTCCTCGCCGTCGCGGGCGCGCTGATCGGGTTTTCCGCGCTGATGCTGGGCAGCTTCAGCCGTTTCGGCGTCTGGCGGCAGGTGCTGCTGGCGGTGTTTCTGCTGATCGTTCTTCAATTGCTCGATAACACGATGGCCGATGTCGCCCGGCGCAGCGAAGATGCCTGGCCCGCCGTCTACCTGCCGCCGCTGGTGGGGGTGGCGATGGCCCTGGCCATGCTGTGGATCAGCGTCCGGCCCGGCCTCTTCGCCCGGCGGCGGAGGGCGCCGGCATGAGGCTCCACCTGTATTTCGCGCGGAAATTCGCGCTGACGCTGCTGGCGGTGACGATGGTCTTCGTGCTGATCCTCACGCTGCTCGACGTAGTCGACCAGATCCGCCGGTTCGAGATCGGCACCATCAGCGTCGGGCAGGCCACGAAACTGGCCGCGCTGAACGTGCCGGCGGGCCTTTACGGCATCCTGCCGCTGATCGTGATCCTGTCCACGCTGGCGCTGTTCCTGAACCTCGCCCGCACGTCCGAACTGGTGGTGACGCGGTCCTCCGGGCGCTCGGCGCTTCGGGCGCTGGGGGCGCCGCTGCTGACCGCCTTCGGCATCGGCGTGCTCTGCGTGAGCGTGCTGAACCCGATCGTCGCGGCGACGCTGAAGGAATACGAGCGGCTGTCGGACGAATACCGTCACGGCACCCGCAACGTGCTGTCGATCTCGCGCGAAGGGCTGTGGCTGCGCCAGGGCGGGCCCGAGGGGCAGATGGTGATCCGCGCCGCGCGCGCCAATCTCGACGGCACGCGGCTGAGCGACGTCACCTTCCTGGCCTTTGCGCCCAAGGCCGGCCCGATCTGGCGGATCGAGGCCAAAGAGGCCGAGTTGACCAAGGGCGCGTGGGAGATCACCGGCGCCAAGCGCTGGGCCTTCGACGTGCCCAACCCCGAGGCTGCCGCCACACTGCACCCGCATCTGACGCTGCCCTCTGACCTGACCCGCGACCGCATCCGCGACAGTTTCGGCACGCCGCGCGCGATCCCGATCTGGCAGCTTCCCGATTTCATCGCCAGCCTCAAGCGCGCCGGGTTTTCCGCCCGCCAGCACGAGGTCTGGTTCCAGATGGAGTTGGCCCTGCCCGCGCTGTTCGTCTCGATGGTGATGATCGGCGCGGCCTTCACCATGCGCCACACCCGTTTCGGCCGGACCGGCGTGATGGTGCTGGGCGCGCTTATCCTGGGGCTGGCGCTGTTCTTTTTGCGCGACTTCGCCCAGATCCTGGGAGAGAACGGCCAGATCCCGGTCGCGCTGGCGGCCTGGAGCCCGCCGGTGATCGGCATCATGATCGCGCTGGCCCTGATCCTGCATATGGAGGAAGGGTGATGGCGCGCCTTCTCGCCC
>ENA-ORCU01000787-ORCU01000787.1-marine-metagenome-genome-assembly--contig:-NODE-787-length-10922-cov-3.075426_pt1 | contig 10922 bp, 10 predicted proteins | sample MGYA00248631_ERZ508512 | MGnify/ENA primary metagenome ERZ508512 (study PRJEB26183, sample SAMN06268844) | marine metagenome | isolation source: Tt an P1 anaerobic enrichment on pine from sediment taken... | reverse complement strand
GCGATCTCGACGCGATCGGCGTGGGCGTGGGCCCCGGCAATTTCACCGGCATCCGCATCGCGGTGTCCGCCGCGCGCGGGCTGGCGCTGTCGCTGGCCATCCAGGCGGTGGGCGTGTCCATTTTCGAGGCGCTGGCCGAGGGGCAGGAGGGCCCGGTTCTGGCCATCGCCGCTGCGCCGCGCGGCATGAGCTACATGCAGATGCGGGACGGCGCCTCCGCCACCGACCCCGAACTGGTCGAGGGCCCGGAGGTCCCCGCCCCCATGCGCGCGGAGGGCCTGACCTGCATCGGAGCGCAGGCTGACGAGGTGGCGCAGAACCTCGGCGCGGCGGCCGCAGCGCCCGCCTATCCGCTGGCCGTGGCCATCGCCCGCGTGGCGCTCAGGCGCCGCAACGACCCGCCCGCGCGCCCCGCGCCGCTCTACCTGCGTGCCGCCGATGCCGCGCCCGCGGCCGATCTGCCGCCGGTGATCCTCGATGACGCCTGAGGCGCTGGCCGCGCTGCACGCGCGCGCCTTCACCACCCCCCGCCCCTGGAGCGCGGCGGAGTTCGGGGCCCTGCTGGCCGCCCCCGGCACCTTCGTGCTGGGCGATGCGGCGGGCTTCGTCCTGGGCCGGGTGATCGCGGGCGAGGCCGAGCTTCTGACCATCGCCGTCGCGCCGGAGGCCCGGCGGCAGGGCAAGGGGCGCGCGCTGGTCGCGGCGTTCGAGGCAGAGGCCCTGCAACGCGGCGCAAGAGAGGCGTTTCTGGAGGTGGCGGCCAGCAACGCTGCCGCCCGCGCGCTCTACCTTGCGGCGGGCTATGCCCGGGTGGGGCAACGCAAGGCCTATTACGAAGAACCGGACGGAACGCGCTGCGACGCGCTGGTCCTGCGCAAGGACCTGTGAGGGCGGCTGGAAACCGGCGCCGCCCCGGCACAGGATGTGCCCGCAACGCCCCCAAGGGCCCGACTGCCTGCAACACCGATGGCGCGGCCGGCCGGGCATGACCGTCTCACACCGCCGCCCGCCATATCATTGTTAAAACGGCATGAAGTTTTTCCGCCCTGCAGCGCATTGGCTTGCGCGGTGCGGCACGGTGGGCTTAGTTGGTCTCATGCAAATCTACCTGCCCATCGCCGAGGTCTCGGTCAACGCGTTCCTGCTTCTTGGCCTTGGCGGGATTGTGGGCATCCTGTCGGGCATGTTCGGCGTGGGCGGCGGGTTCCTGATCACGCCCTTGCTGTTCTTCATGGGCATCCCGCCGGCGGTGGCGGTGGCGACCGGGGCCAACCAGATCGTGGCCTCGTCGATCTCGGGGCTGATGGCCCATTGGCGGCGCAAGACGGTTGATCTGAAAATGGGGGCCGTGCTGCTGGCCGGAGGCCTGATCGGCGCCGCGCTGGGGGTGGCCGCCTTCAACGCGCTCAAGCAGCTCGGCCAGCTCGATCTGCTGGTGCAGCTCTGCTACGTGCTGTTCCTGGGCGTGATCGGCTGGCTGATGCTGGTGGAAAGCGTGATCGCGCTGCGCCGCGCCCGGCGCCATGGCGCGCCGGCGAAACGGCGCCCGCGCGGCTGGGTGCATGCCCTGCCCTTCAAGGTGAAATTCCGCGGCTCGGGCCTCTATCTCTCGGTCATCCCGCCGCTTCTCGTCGGCGCCGCGGTGGGCCTTCTGGCCGCGATCATGGGCGTGGGCGGGGGCTTCATCATGGTGCCGGCGATGATCTACATCCTGGGCATGCCCACCAAGGTCGTGATCGGGACCTCGCTGTTTCAGATCATCTTCGTCACCGGCTTTACCACGCTGCTGCACGCCGCCACCAACTACTCGGTGGACATGATCCTGGCCGTTCTGCTGCTGGTGGGCGGCGTGATCGGCGCCCAGATCGGCACCAGGCTGGGGGTGAAACTGAAGGCCGAGCAGCTGCGCATCCTGCTGGCGCTGCTGGTGCTGCTGGTGTGCGGGAAACTGGCGCTCGACCTGCTGCTGGAGCCGGCCGAGCTCTACTCGCTGGCCGCGCCGGCCGGGGGGCGCGGATGATCTGGCGGCTCGCCCTGCTCTGCCTCCTCGCCGCCGCGCCGCTGCGCGCCGAGGAAAAAGTCGTGGCCGGGCTCAGCCAGGCCCGCGTTTCCATCACCACCGATTTCGAAGGCTCCGAAATCCTGGTCTTCGGCGCGGTCAAGCGCAGCGCGCCCGCCCCCGTTGAGCCGCCGCTGCACGTGATCGTCACCGTGGCCGGCCCCGCCCTTCCGGTGACCGTGCGCAAGAAGGAGCGCCGCTTCGGCATCTGGGTGAATTCCGAGGCGGTCGAGGTCGACGCCGCGCCCAGCTTCTACGCCATCAGCACCACCGCGCCGCTCGGCGAGATCCTCTCCGAGACCGAAGACCTGCGCCACCGCATCTCGCTCAACCGCGCCATCCGCGCGGTCGATATCGGCCCGACCAAGGGCGGCCCGGCCCCCTTCACCGAGGCGGTAATCCGCATCCGCCGGGAGGACGGGCTCTACCAGATCCGCGAGAACACGGTCGCGCTGACCGAGGACACGCTGTTCCGAACGGGCATCGCGCTGCCCGCCAACCTGACCGAGGGCGACTACACCACCCGCATCTTCCTCACCCGCGGCCGCGAGGTGATCGATGCCTACGAAACCCGGATCAGCGTGCACAAGGTCGGGCTGGAGCGCTGGATCTTCAACCTCGCCCACGCCCATCCCCTGGTCTACGGCCTGCTGTCGCTCTCCATCGCCATCGCCGCGGGCTGGGGCGCCTCCACGCTGTTCCGCATGTTGCGCGGCTAGGGCGCAGTGCCGCCTGCCCCCTTCTTCTTGGAAAAAATACTCAAACCCCGGCGGCTCAGCCGCGCCCGATATAGGGCATCTTGGTCGCCATCACCGTCATGAACTGCACGTTCGCCTCCGGCGGCAGGCTGGCCATGTGCAGAACCGAGCGCGCGGCATGCTCCACATCCATCACCGGCTGTTCCGGGTGGCCGGCCACGCGGGCCCGCGCGTTCAGCTCGTCCAGGAGCTCGGTGCGGGCATTGCCGATATCGATCTGGCCGCAGGCGATGTCATAGGCCCGGCCATCGAGACTGAGCGTCTTGGTCAGCCCGGTGATCGCATGCTTGGAGGTGGTGTAGCAGACCGAGCCCGGCCGCGGCACATGCGCCGAGATCGAGCCGTTGTTGATGATCCGCCCACCCTGCGGGTCCTGCCGCCGCATCCGGGCAAAGGCCGCGCGGGCACAAAGGAACATGCCGGTCACGTTCACATGCATCACGTCGAGCCAGTCCTCGACCGGCACCTCGTCGATCGGGGCAGAGGGACCGAACATCCCGGCATTGTTGAACAGCACGTCGAGCCGTCCCGCCGCGCCCACGAAGCGGTCGAAGGCCGCCTCGACCCCCGCCGCGTCGGTCACGTCGGCGCCCAGCACATGGGCGTTGGGCTGGCCTTGCGCCAGCTCCTCCAGCAGGTCCTCGCGCCGCGCCAGCAGGCCCACCTGCCAGCCCTCGGCCAGGAACAGTTCGGCCGTGGCGCGGCCGATGCCGCTGCTCGCGCCGGTGATCAGGATCGATTTCTCAGCCATCAGGTTCCTCCGCTGTCAGTTCCAGGGCCACCGGGGCCGCGCGCAGGTCCTCGGTCGAAAGCGGCGCCGAGGGCCGCGCCAGCCGGTTGCGCACCACCCAGTAGAGCCGCTTCTCGGCCCGGGTGATCGCCACATAGGCCAAGCGCTTCCACAGGGGCTGCCCAGCCTCCACCCGCCCCATCCGCGCCGCGGCCCAGAGGTCGGGGGCGAAGACCTGCACGTTTTCCCACTGGGACCCCTGCGCCTTGTGAATGGTCACCGCCGCGCCGTGCAGAAAGGCCGCGCCCATGGTCGCGGCGAAGGGGATGAAGGGCTCTTCCTCGTCCGGCATCTCGATCTTGACGATGGAGGCGGCCGAGACCTGCGGGTCCTCCGCCCCCAGCACGTGCAGCCGCGAGAAACCGGCCCTGCGGCCGGGGCCGAGATAGATCACCTGCGCGCCCTTGATCAGGCCGCGCGCCTCCAGGTCCAGCCGCTTCTTGCGGTGCTTGAGCGGCAGCTCGATCCCGTCGCAGATCAGCGGCTCGCCCGGCAGCAGCGCGTCCGCCGGCGCGCCGAAGGCGGCGCGGAAGGCATGGATCAGCCGGATGCGCGTGGCGTTGCGCCAGACCAAAACCGGGGAACGCGCCATCAGGTCGCTTTCCACCCGCCCCGCCCAGACCACGCGGTCGTCGCGGCGGGCGGTCTCCTCCACCATCTTCTCGAAATCCTCGAAGCCCATGTCGGGGTCGGCCAGCGCATGGGCGAGATCGAGGATGGGGTTGTCCTGGGCCTGCCGGTGGATGCGGTGCAGCACCAGCTTGCGCTTGTCGTCCAGCCCGTCGAAGACCATCTGCCCCGATTGGTTCACCGGCGCCAGCTGCGCCGGGTCGCCGAACAGGATCAGGGTCGGAAAGATCTCCTTCAGATCCTCGAACTGGCGCTCGTCCAGCATCGAGGCCTCGTCGACGAAGCCGATATCCAGCGGGTCCTCGCGCCGCTTCCAGCCCAGGATGAAATCCGAGCCGCGCAGCCCGGCCGCGGCCAGCGCGCCGGGGATCGACTTGTTGGACTGGTAGAAGGCATAGGCGCGGTCGAGCGCGGCATCGGTCAGCCCCTCGACCTCGGGGCGGTCGCCGTTGCCGGCCAGCCAGTCGGCGATCTTTTCGTATTCGGGGTCGTAGACGGGGGTGTAGAGGATGCGGTGGATGGTGGTCGCGGGCACGCCGCGCGCGCGCAGCACCGAGGCGGCCTTGTTGGTGGGGGCGAGGATGGCCAGCGTGCGCCGGTCCTTGCGGCGCTTGCCCTCGTAATCGCCCGAGACGGTCTCGACCCCGGCCTCCTCGAGCGCCTCGTAGAGCTTGGCCAGCAGCATCGTCTTGCCCGAGCCCGCCTTGCCGATCACCGCCAGCACGCGGCCCGCCTGGCCCTCGGCCCGCGGGGTCAACTGGCCTTCGTCGATGTCCACGCCGACGCCGCGCAGCATCTCGGCCACGCGGTCATGGGCTTCGGCCTGGTCATCGGAAAATTGCAGCGCGGGCACGGACATGCGCGGACCCTAGCGCCGCCCCGCCGCCAAGGCCAGAGCCATTACTGCCGGCGGTGAAACGGCAGCACCGCCGGCCGCGCCGAGCCCTGCAGCTCTTCCCGCGCCACGGCGAGCGCCCGCTCCATCTCGGCCTCGGTCAAGGGCAGGCCGTTTTGCCTGGCAAAGGCGCGCAGGTCCTCCAGGACGTCGAGGATCCAGTCATTGGGCATGGCAGGCATCACATCGGTTGAGACCATATTTGCGACTCAACCCTAGCACGAAGACACCGCGCAAAAAGAGAATTCTGCCCCGGCCCCCGCAAAGCCCCGCCCCTCTCCGGCGCGGGGCCGAAAGGGGAGGTGAGCGCCCGCCTGCCGCCTCAACCGGCCTTGCCGGCCTCCAGCGCGTCCTCGAAGGTCCGCAGGCCGGTCCGGGGCGCCTGCACCAGCACCGCCATGTTCCCCGGCTTGTGCTCGTTGCGGTACATCTTCATGTGGGCATCCGGGATCTCGGCCCAGGGGAAGACCTCGGACATGCAGGGGTCGATCCGGCGCTCCACCATCAGGCGGTTGGCCGCAGCGGCCTGTTTGAGGTGGGCGAAGTGGCTGCCCTGCAGGCGCTTCTGGTGCATCCAGATGTAACGCACGTCGAAGGTGCAGTTGAAGCCGCTGGTGCCGGCGCAGATCACCACCATGCCGCCCTTCTTGCAGACGAAGGACGAGACCGGGAAGGTCGCCTCGCCGGGGTGTTCGAACACGATGTCGACATTGTTGCCCTTGCCGGTGATGTCCCAGATCGCCTTGCCGAACTTGCGGGCCTCCTTGAACCATTCATTGTATTCGGTGGTGTTCACCTTGGGCAGCTGGCCCCAGCAGTTGAAATCCCTGCGGTTGATCACGCCCTTGGCGCCGAGGCTCATCACGAAGTCGCGCTTGTCCTCGTCCGAGATCACGCCGATCGCGTTGCCGCCCGCGGCGTTGATCAGCTGGATCGCGAAGGAGCCGAGGCCGCCCGAGGCGCCCCAGACCAGCACGTTCTGGCCCGGCTTCAGCTCATGCGGGTGGTGGCCGAAGAGCATCCGGTAGGCGGTGGCCAGCGTCAGGGTGTAGCAGGCCGATTCCTCCCAGGTCAGGTGCCTGGGCCGCGGCAGCAATTGCTGGGCCTGCACCCGGGTGAACTGCGCGAAGGAGCCGTCCGGGGTCTCATAGCCCCAGATCCGCTGGCTGGGCGAGAACATCGGGTCGCCGCCATTGCATTCCTCGTCGTCGCCGTCGTCCTGGTTGCAGTGGATGACGACCTCGTCGCCGACCTTCCAGCGCGTGACCTTGTCGCCGACCTTCCAGACGATCCCCGCCGCGTCGGACCCCGCGATGTGATAGGGCTGCTTGTGGCCGTCGAAGGGCGAGACGGGAATGCCGAGCCCGGCCCAGACGCCATTGTAATTGACCCCCGCGGCCATCACCAGGACCAGAACCTCGTGGCTGTCGATCTCCCAGGTGTCCACCACCTCGACCTGGAACGACTTGTCCGGCTCGCCGTGACGCTCGCGGCGGATGGCCCAGGCGTACATCTTTTTCGGCACATGGCCGAGCGGCGGCATCTCGCCCACTTCGTAGAGGTCTTTCTCGGGCGCGTCGTAGGACACGATGTTCGGGTCGGTGTCGAGAGCCATGTCAGAGCCTCCTGTTCATCCATCCATCTGCCGCATCGCAGAATCGCAGCGGTGATCTTTGGTGAGATACGTTTCGCGGCGCAACTTTGCAATCATCAAATGCCTGTTTTTGAAATTTTATGTCTCGCTCGATCAGCCGAAATCACGACAGCACGCGCTATTCTTGCATATTTTCCCAAATCAGGCAGCATTTAAGCCCGGGACGTCCACTCGCTGCGGCGCCGCCAAAGGCACGCCGCATTGCAGCGAATTGACAACGCCATAATCTTCCAAGTATCACACTCTGAGCGAAATAAAGTTGCGATACCCCCGATTCACGAGGCCCGCCATGACCGAGACGCACAGAGACCGCCCCTGGCTGTTCCGCACCTATGCAGGGCATAGCTCGGCCAAGGCCTCGAACGCGCTCTATCGCGGCAACCTCGCCAAGGGGCAGACGGGGCTTTCGGTGGCTTTCGACCTGCCCACCCAGACCGGCTATGACAGCGATCACGAACTGTCCCGCGGCGAGGTGGGCAAGGTCGGCGTGCCCGTCTGCCATCTGGGCGACATGCGGGTGCTGTTCGACCAGATCCCGCTGGAGCAGATGAACACCTCGATGACCATCAACGCGACCGCGCCCTGGCTGCTGTCGCTCTATATCGCCGTGGCCGAGGAACAGGGCGCCGACATCTCCAGGCTGCAGGGCACGGTGCAGAACGACATCATCAAGGAATACCTCTCGCGCGGGACCTATATCTGCCCGCCCCAGCCCAGCTTGCGGATGATCACCGATGTCGCGGCCTTCACGCGCGGGAACCTGCCCAAGTGGAACCCGATGAACGTCTGCTCCTACCACCTGCAGGAGGCGGGCGCGACGCCCGAGCAGGAGCTCGCCTATGCGCTGGCCACCGCGACGGCCGTGCTCGATGACCTCAAGGGCAAGGTCTCGGCCGGGGATTTCCCGGCCATGGTGGGGCGCATCTCCTTCTTCGTGAACGCCGGCATCCGGTTTGTCACCGAGATGTGCAAGATGCGCGCCTTCGTCGAGCTGTGGGACGAGATCTGCCGCGACCGCTACGGCGTGGAGGACCCGAAATTCCGCCGCTTCCGCTACGGCGTGCAGGTCAACAGCCTCGGCCTGACCGAGCAGCAGCCGGAGAACAACGTCTACCGCATCCTGATCGAGATGCTGGCGGTGACGCTGAGCAAGAAGGCCCGCGCCCGCGCGGTGCAGCTGCCCGCCTGGAACGAGGCGCTGGGCCTGCCCCGGCCGTGGGACCAGCAATGGTCGCTGAGGATGCAGCAGATCCTGGCCTATGAGACCGACCTGCTGGAATATGGCGACCTCTTCGACGGCAACCCGGCGGTGACCGCCAAGGTCGAGGCGCTGAAGGACGGCGCGCGGGCGGAGCTGGCGCTGATCGACGGCATGGGCGGCGCGGTGGCCGCCATCGACTACATGAAGTCGCGCCTGGTGGAGGCCAATGCCGAGCGCATCAACCGCATCGAGGACGGCGAGACCGTCGTCGTCGGCGTGAACAAATGGACCGAAGGCGAGGAAAGCCCGTTGACCGCGGGTGAAGAGGCGATCATGACCGCCGACCCGCAGGCCGAGGCCGACCAGATCGCCCGGCTGCAGACCTGGCGCGAGGCGCGCGACGAGGCCGCGGTGCAGACCGCGCTGGCCAAGGTCCGCGAGGCCGCGCAAAGCGGCGCCAACATCATGCCGCCCTCGATCGCGGCGGCGAAGGCCGGCGCGACCACCGGTGAATGGGGCGACGTGGTGCGCGCGACCTTTGGCCAGTATCGCGGGCCCACGGGCGTGTCGCGCAGCCCCTCCAACCGCACCGAGGGGCTGGAGGAGATCCGCGCGCAGGTCGATGCGGTCTCCGACAGGCTGGGCCGGCGGCTGAAATTCCTGGTGGCCAAGCCCGGGCTCGACGGCCATTCCAACGGCGCCGAGCAGATCGCCGCCCGCGCCCGCGACTGCGGCATGGATTTCTCCTATGCCGGCATCCGCCTGACGCCCGCGGAAATCGTCACCGCCGCGCAGGAGGAAGAGGCGCATGTGGTGGGCCTGTCGATCCTGTCGGGCAGCCATGTCCCGCTGATCGAGGACCTGATGGACCGCATGCGCGCCGCGGGGCTGGGTCATGTGCCGGTGGTGGTGGGCGGCATCATCCCCGACGAGGATGCCGAACGCCTGCGCGCCATGGGGGTGGCCAAGGTCTACACGCCCAAGGATTTCGAACTGAACCGGATCATGTTCGACATCGTGGCGCTGGCCGACCCGGCCCCGGTGGCGGCCGAATAGGCGGCCGGGCGGGCCAGTCAAACGCAGATCAACCTCTGCGCGCACGGCACCCCCACCCCCCCAAAAAAATTGCCAAATCCGCGTTTTTCCTGTCTTTATGGCTGGAAAAAGGGAGTTCGCCATGACGATTGATTTGAGCACCATGACCCGGGCCGAGCTGGAACAGCTGCGCCGCAAGGTCGAGCAAGCGCTGGACCGCCTGGCCAAGAAGGAACGGAAACTGGCGCTGGAAGCGGCCGAACAGGCGGCGCGCGCCCATGGCTTCAGCCTGTCCGAGCTGACCGGCAAGGTGGCGGGCTCCGCCGCGAAGCCCAAGGCCCCGGCGAAGTACAAGAACCCCGCCGACCCCTCCCAGACCTGGAGCGGCCGCGGCCGGCAGCCGGGCTGGATCAAAGAAGGACTGGCCAAGGGCAAGAGCCTCTCCGATTTCGAGATCTGAGGGCCTCATGACAATCCATATCGGTGCCAAGCCCGGCGACATCGCCGAGACCGTCCTCATGCCCGGCGACCCGCTGCGCGCGAGATGGGCGGCGGAGCGCTTCCTCGAAAACCCGGTCTGCGTGAACGAGGTGCGGGGCATGCTGGGCTTCACCGGCACCTGGCGCGGCAACCGGGTGACGATCCACGGCTCGGGCATGGGGATGCCGTCGCTGTCGATCTACGCCAATGAACTGATCCGCGACTACGGCGCGCAAACGCTGATCCGCATCGGCTCCTGCGGGGCGATGCAGGAAAGGGTGGCGCTGCGCGACGTGATCCTGGCGATGACCGCCTCGACGATCTCCACCCCCTCCAGCGGCATCTTCCGCGAGCTGAACTTCGCCCCCTGCGCCGACTGGGGCCTGCTCAGCGCCGCCGCCCGGGCCGCCGAGGCCAAGGGGGCGACCACCCATGTGGGCGGCATCTATTCGGCGGATGTGTTCTATGACGAACGCCCCGACCTGAACGAGCAGATGACCCGCCACGGCATCCTCGCGGTGGAGATGGAAGCGGCCGAGCTTTATACCGTCGCCGCCCGCTATGGATGCCGGGCGCTGGCGGTGCTAACGGTGAGCGATCACCTGATCAATGGCGGCCATCTGGACAGCGCCGAGCGCGAGAGCGGCTTTGCCGAGATGGTCGAGATCGCCCTGGAAGCCGCCTTCACCTGAGGAAATACCATCAATGCAAAAACGCAAGCTGGGCCGGAACGGCCCTGAGGTCAGCGCCATCGGCCTGGGCTGCATGAGCTTTGCCGGCTTTTTCGGCAGCACCGACGAGGACACCAGCCTCGCCTGCCTGGAGGCCGCCGAAGAGGCCGGGATCAATTTCTGGGACACCGCCAATATCTACGGCATGGGCATTTCCGAGCGGGTGGTCGGCAAATACATCGCCGCCCGCAAGCCCGACATCGTGCTGGCCACCAAGGTCGGCATCATCCCCGGAACGCCGCGCCGCTTCGACAATTCCGCCGACTACATCCGGGCCGAGCTGGAAAGCTCGCTGGAAAAACTGAACCGCGACAAGGTGGAGCTGTACTACATCCACCGCCGCGAGGCCGAGCGCCCCGTCGAGGAGGTGATCGAGACGCTGGCCCGGCTGGTCGAGGAAGGGCTGATCGGCGGCTACGGCCTGTCCGAGGTCGCCCCCTCCACCCTGCGCCGGGCGCATGCGGTGCATCCCTGCACCGCCGTGCAGAACGAATACTCGCTCTGGACCCGCCAGCCCGAGCTGGGCCTGATCCAGACCTGTGACGAGCTGGGCGTTGCCTTCATCCCCTTCTCGCCTCTGGCGCGCGGCATGTTCGGCGAGACCTCGGTCAGGCCCGCGGACATGGCCGAGGGCGATTTCCGCCGCACCAACCCCCGCTTCCTGGAGCCCAACTACGGCTACAACGCCG
>ENA-ORCU01000785-ORCU01000785.1-marine-metagenome-genome-assembly--contig:-NODE-785-length-10941-cov-3.105762_pt1 | contig 10941 bp, 6 predicted proteins | sample MGYA00248631_ERZ508512 | MGnify/ENA primary metagenome ERZ508512 (study PRJEB26183, sample SAMN06268844) | marine metagenome | isolation source: Tt an P1 anaerobic enrichment on pine from sediment taken... | reverse complement strand
TCAGCATCGTCATACCTGAAACCTTCACCCAATCTTGCAAGCGTTTGATACCGTCCAATCGTTCGGTTTCCATTTGCACCATAAGACATCCTAATTTTGAATTGATCAAATCCCCGAAGTATATTATCTTTTAAAAAAGCCTCTTTTGAAGCATCCCAGGCAACAGCAGCAGAGGGAAATACACCATACTTATGATTTTCACTAAACCCAGAAAACCCATCTCTGCGAATGGTTGCAGTAAACATATATTTATCATTGTATCGATAATGGGCTCTCCCCATATAATAGAGAGAAGTTTCCAACCAGGCATTAGAAGAAGCCGTTTGCAGTTCGGCTATACCTGCTTGTAAATTATTATAACCTAAAACCGGCGAATTAAACCCGGTTGCTGAAGCAGAGGTAAAAGTGTACTCCCTTTTTTCCCTTCCATAACCTGCCACAATGTTAACATCATGTTTTTTATTGAAATTTCGTTTAAAAGTCAGGATGTTATCATTTGACCAGTCTGTCTGCCTCCTTTCATTTTTGGCACCTTCACCAAGAAAGTTATCGGCATAGACCGAAAATCGATAGAAGCTTGTTGTGTTGTAATTGGTCCCAAAGTTTGTTCGAAAAGATAATCCCTTAATAAACGGAATTTTAATGTCTGCATAAACATTACCAAATAGGTTAATTTCTTTATCAAGGTTATCAGCATCCATGACATATAGTGGATTGATCGTTGTACTATTTGGAGATGTGACATAAGAACCATCCTCATTGTATGCAGGAGCAAAAGGAGGGTGATTATATATGTCATCAGGACCGACGTTAAGGCCCGAATAATCACTTGAAGTAAAAAAAGATTGTACGCCAATATCTAACCAATTGGTCAATGAATTGTCAATGTTAATTCGTGCATTCCACCTATCATAATCGTCATTAGCCATGTAACCTTGTTGATCGGTATAGCCGAAAGAAATAAAATATCCGCTTGTTTCATTTCTGTTTGACATCGACAAATTATGAGTATAAGCATACATTCTATCGGATGTTAGGAGATTATACCAATCTGTTGGATTACCATTTGTATAGGCATCCATCTGCTCCGGTGTTGAGAAAACAGTTGTTATATCCCAAGTCCCATTCGATTCAAGATAGCCTGACTCCTCTGTCCGACTTTCAAAAAAATGTGCAGCTTCAACCCGCTGAAGGAATTCTTCCGGGCTTTCCGTTTCAAAATTCTTGCTAGGTTCCTGAAAGGAGTACCGTCCTGTGTAATTTATAATCGGCTTATCACTTGCTTTTGCCGTTTTCGTGGTAACAATAATAACACCATTGGTCGCCTGCGAACCATAAATGGCAGTTGAACTGGCATCTTTTAAGATATCAATTGAACCGATATCATTGGGATTAATGTCAATTAACCGTCCCCGGAAGATAACACCATCTAAAACAATCAAAGGACTTTGTTGACCTGATATTGATGTTCTTCCCCTGATTGTAATCGAGGGTTGCTGTCCAACTGAATTGACCTGTCCAACATTTAATCCCGGGGTAGCCCCTTGCAACGCATCAGTAAGCGTGGTTGTTGAACGTTGTACAATGGATTCTTCTCCAATCTGAGAAACGGAACCAGTTAAATCACTTTTTCTCATCGTACCATAACCAATAGCGACCACCTCTCCAATTCCAATAGTTTCTGCCTCCATTACAACGTCGAGGGTGTTTTTTCCGGCAACAGTAATTTCCTGAGTTTTCATTCCCACAAATGAAAAAACCAGACTAGCGTCACTACTAACATCTGAAAGTGTATAATTCCCTTCATCGTCAGAAATGGTTCCCTTGGTTGTACCTTTTACTACTACTGTAACACCTGGAATAGGAGCCCCGGTAATATCCGTGATTTTACCTTGAATATTTTGGATACCTATTTGTTGACTCTGAGTTGGATCAGTAGTTGGACTAATAACAATATACCTGTCAACAATTTTATAACTCAGCCCCGTATTTTTTAATAATTGGGACAGAATTTGATCGATCGTTTCGTCCTGGAATTGAGCATCTACCTTCTGAATCCCACTAATTTCATCATTTTTAAAGAAAAAATAGAATTCGCTTTGCTGTTCAATTGCATTTAAGACATCGACTATTTGCGCATTCTTCATATCCAAATTAAGGCGTTGAGACTGTGAATAGCTTTCAGAGCTATAAGCTATTATTCCAATCATTAAGAAAAAAGCTGTCAGTTTCATAACTCTAATTAATTTTCTGCATCCAAAATCTGAGATGCGTTCAGTTAGGTTTTTTTTCATAAATTTGAAATTTAGATGTTAATAATGACTTGGGATTACCAAGTTGTTATCAAATTCCTCCATGTTAGGTTGGTGCTTTTCATGGAGGACAAAATCAACCGGTATTAGTTGGCGCTAATGCCGGTCTTTTTTTTGATTATTTTTTTCATAAGCAGTTTGAGTTGGTTTAATTATTTTTTTTCTTCAATATAATTTCATTTCGAATTTCCTGATTCATTTTGATCTCATAATCGATTGGAGAAGAAAGCTTAACAATCTGCAATACTTGATCAATTGGTTTATACTTAAGGATGGTGCCTGAAAAGCGAAACGACTTAATTTCCTCGCTGGCAAATGTAAATTTCACATTATACCACCGCTCTAATTTTATCACTATCATCTCCAGCGGTTCATTAAAGAATGTCATCTTTCCTTCCTTCCAGGAGGAGAAAAAACGCGTGTCCACTTCAGAGAAACGAATTTTTCTATTCTTTCGATCATACGTTGCTAATTGCCCGGGAAACATCTCTGTAATCCTCGCTCCTGATTTATTCTGCAATTCTACCTTTCCTTCTACCAATGTAATTCTTTCAATTTGATCTTTTTCATAAGCATTAACATTAAAGCTGGTCCCCAATACCTTGATGTTCATCGATTGTGTTTTTACAGAAAACGGCTTTCCAGCGTCTTTCTTCACCTCAAAAAAGGCTTCCCCAGTCAATTGAACCGAGCGTTGTTTCGTCTCAAAATGAGATGGGTAAGAAATCCGGGATTCGGCATTTAACCACACTTTGGTGCCATCGGACAAAACGAGTTCAGCAATTTGTCCAGCGGGGCAGATTACTTCATTCATTTGCATTGATTCAGCATGTTGACCATTAAAATAATTCTGCTGAATAATCCAGGTAATGCCAAAAGTTATCGCTATGACAGCGACATATTTGAAAATTTCAGTCATCAATCTTCTGGTGCGGACGGGAATTCTGCTTTGCAACTTCAAATATTCTTCATCTACATCGGTTACTCCACTGCTTTTCCTGGTTAAAGCGTACGCATTCTTTAGCTGGATAAACATCTGCTTATTGGCATTGCTCTTATTTATCCAATTGCGAACCTCCGCTTTTTCTTCCTGATCGGAGATATGGCCAGTAATGTATGATATTATTTTGTCCTTATCCATTTTCTTACTTCCTAAAACTAAAACAACAAACCTGGCCTTTACCCTAGTTCAAATTTTTAAAAAAATCGGACTTTTAAAATTGTGGATCATCACAAACCGTGTCCGTATACAACAAATCCGGTTTCATTGAAACCGGATTTGTTGTATACGCTATCCTATTTTGGGCTCCCACCCAGATTCGTATGTTCTTGACCAATACTCCATTGCCTGGGTATCATTCAATATGTGACCATTGTTTTGATCAATGTTTAATATTCGACCGGTTCGTTGAGAGATATTGCCTAACTGGCAAAGAAGAACGCTTTTATAACCGGTTTCAATCTCTGCATTTAGCCTGGCGCCTGTCCGTATCGCATCAAGAAAGTTGCCTAAATGTCCTTCATCCAGATTTCCGGAAGGGCTGGCCGTGTTCAATACATCAATGTCTTCACCTTCTTTAATTTCGTCAACCAACTTATGGTTTTTATCGAAAATCTGGAATTTATTGCCTCCATCTGTAAACATGGATCCATCTGTTCCATAAAACACAACGCCTCTTCCACTGCCTTCAACCGGTCGGCCGTTACAGCTGCGGCCTTCCCACATGGCCGATTTATCATCTCCAAACTCAAAATTGATAATTTGGGTATCCGGTGTTTCCCAGTCGTCATTGTAATGGTACCTTCCGCCTATCGAACTTACTTTGGTTGCGTAATCGGCATTAAAGCCCCAACGAACCAAATCCAGCTCGTGCGTTCCGTTATTCAGTGCCTCTCCCGTTCCCCAATGCCAGTGCCAATGCCAATTATAAGGAACCAAGTTGTCCTTGTAAGGAACACGCGGAGCAGGCCCCTGCCACAATTCATAATTCAGGCTGTCCGGTACCGGCACAACATTTCCAATTCCAATAGGCTCACGATCGTTGGCATACCAGGCCTTGGCAAAATATACCTTCCCGATACGTCCACTGTGCAACATGTCCATGGCCTCACGGATTACACGCCACGAACGCCTCTGTGTCCCCATCTGGACATGCCGGTTGTACTTTTTTGCAACCTGGATCATCAGTTCTCCTTCTCCTGGATTATGGCTACAGGGTTTCTCAACATAAACGTGCTTGCCTGCATTACAAGCCATAATAGTCGCCGGTGCATGCCAATGATCAGGTGCCGCTATTACCAAAGCATCAATCGTTTGATCATCAAGTACCGTTCTAAAATCCTCCACCCCTTTGGGCGCTTTTCCCGTTTTCTTTTCAACAGCGTTGATGCCCTTTTTCAAAGCATTTTGCTCAACATCACACATATAAACAATTTCGACGTTCTTCAAGCCTGACAAAGTTCTCGCCAGGGACTTGCCCCTGTTCCTGACTCCCATGACAGCGACCCGCACCCGCTCATTGGCACCGATTATATTGCCTCTTGAAATCAAGGGAGATCCTACAATTAAACCTGTTGTTCCTATTGTCATTTTTTTCACAAAGTCTCTACGATTATTACTCATAACTATTTCGTTTAAAGGTTAATTTACCATGTTCTGATTCTAATTGAGCGAAAAGATACCTCATCTTTATGTCCCTGGAGAAGGATATGTCCTTGGTTCAATTCTCCGAAGTCCTTATAATCCTTATATTTACTTAATGCAACCAATTGCCTGTAAGAATCGCTAAACCTATCGAACGCCAACACTTTTTGACCATTTAACCAGTGTTCAACCTTCGCCCCGTCAACCACAATCCTGACTTTGTTCCATGCTCCGGGAGAATTAACTTTTTTGCTTTTTGAAGCCGGAATCAGATCGTACAAAGATGCCATAGTCCGGTTTCCTTCATGCCCCAGTTTGGCATCGGCATGCCGCTCATCATCAATCAACTGATACTCAAGCCCCAGGTATTTTCCCTTGGAATCCGGGTATTGATCCGACACAAAATATTTGATGCCACTGTTTGCTCCTTCTGTTAATCTAATTTCCAGCTCCAATTCAAAATTGGAGTATTTCTCCCGGGAAATGATGTCATGCCCGGACGGAGTCGAATCAGTTGCAGCTAAAACCGTCAGTTCATTGTCTCTAACCTTCCATCCTTGATCCGGAAACATACCTGAAGTCTTATCTTGCCAGGAATCTGTTGAGGTGCCGTGAAACAACCATACCCAATCTGATTTCTTCGGTTCTGTTTTCTGATCGTTTTTATCAGAATGACATTGCCAACTTCCGGATACGACTAAAATCAAAACAATTGGATAAATAAAACTTGTTTTTTTCATAACAGTTAAATAGAATTTGATAACCAGCCATGGTCAAAATGCCAACCATTGCTGTTTAAATTAATGGTTCTTATTAGTCTAATTACTATAATCTCACAAATTAACCCATGTTGTCGGTTGAGTTTAAAGGAATAAAGACTGCAATTCTGTCTTTGTTCATTTGCTGTCTTCTTACTGCTAAAACAACAAAGCTTGTTTTTACCCTAGTTCACGAAATGAAAAAAATAGATGAGACTGATGACTAGAAATGTATATAATATCTTTTCCGCAATAATAAAAAGAGAATTATCCCTGAAGAGTAGTGTGTTTTTAGGTGGTCTTTTAATTGCCGTAAGGCTTTGGAGATATGGCCTTCAACCGCTTTGACTGAAATATTTAACATCTCAGCGATTTCTCGATTTTTCATTCCTTCATAACGACTAAGCTCAAAAACTTCCCTGCATTTTTCAGGTAACTGGCCTATTGCCCTGTTCAATGTTTGCAGCAATTCGTCGTAAAATAAGGTATCAAGATTAAGTTGAGACAGTGCTTCATAGTTGAGGAGCAAATCATTGTAATTATCGAGTTCCCGCTTTTCAAACTTTTCCTGCACCTTTAATCTCTTTAAGTAATTCAGGCACGCGTTTCTTGTTGCCTGATATAGATAAGCTTTAAGATTTATTTTATCTGGCAAGATGGTTCTTTTGCCCCACAGATTAGCAAATACATCCTGCACCATATCTTTGGCAATCTCATCATCATCCACATAAGTTTTAGCAAAAACCTCCAAAGACTCGAAGTAGGCATTAAAGACTGATCGGAATGCTTTTTCCTTTCCCTGCCTCAACCTACTTATAAGTTCAATATTTAGGTGCTTTTCATTCAATCAGATTATTTTTAAATTTCACAGCAAATTGTACGAACCATCTTTTGTCTGCATATTCATTTGCAACAAATATATCGATATTTTTGCCATTCCATAGGCGAATTAACGGATATTGCTTTCGCCTGAGATGTTATAGCATAGAGACTGCTTCCACGTCGGGATCACAAATTCAATTCTTCCAAATTTTCAGATTTTCGCATTTCCAGTGTTTTTGAAAGACAAGATGGCAGGTACTATAGGAATAAGATTTGTGTGCGGTACAAATAATTTCAATGAGAATCGACTGATCAACTAACTTCATAAAAACAAAATCACAGAACTGCAAAGAAACCCTACTATTGCTGCTGCATTAGGCTTCATTTGCTATGGGGCCATACTTAAGCGAAAAAAGTTGAAATTTTAAACCTATTTTTGATATGCTTATTAAGTCTCAACTGAATTGAATATGACCTGACCCGCGCTAGCTATATGATCGGATGATTTTAACGGTAAACCTAAAATTAAGCCAAGTAAGTGATGCCGGTGAACTACCCGGAGTACCCCTGGCGAGATTTTGACCCACCGTCTGTTTCAAAAAGCTGCACACTTTCTCTCATGTGAGACCCTTTACCCCTACAATGATTCCTCAACCGGATTGAAAACCGATATTTACCTGCTTGACATTCCGGAATCACCTTTTCTGCACAACGCTCTGCGATCTTTATAACGCGACAGGGATTTCCTGCTCCTGCAGTCTTAGTTTATGCTTTCCTGGCTATCTCCGGCTTCTTCAAAAAAAACCTCGCCTGGATGCCTGAGACATAAGAATATTCGGGTGGCGTATAATACCGACAGTACCGCGAAGTATAATTCGTACAGTTCGGTAGCATAGGTCGAGCCGGCCATAATCAGAAACAGCACATAGAACCCCACAGGAGGCACAAAAAGGTTGATGATAAGCCCCTTAGACTTATTGACAAACCAAAAGTAAGACAATATGATGAACGAAGCGAAGCCCACAAACGAGTACACGTGATAAAAGATGGGGTTAAAGAAATTGTGTAATGAGTTTTCCTGTTGATAGTTCAATTTAAAAAGCCCGCCTGTTTCAATTTCGAAATATTGTTGTCCCCAATTGACTTCTTCCCCGTAAATTGCCACAAAGAAGACAGCCACCAGAATTAACCCCCGTTTAATCTTTTTCCTAACCTTTGAACTGAGCTCAAGCTTACGCAGCGGAGCAAACGACACCAGCAGTAAAATGGCGGCAACAAGATACAAGAGCGGGCTGTGCTTGTCAATCGACCCTTCCCACTCGGGCCGCCCAAAAGTCAACACCAGGAAGTGGATCAAAATGGCAACTCCGGAACTGATTAGAAAGAAGTGTTTTCCCATGTTCTTTCGTGCGCAAAGTGGGTCATGGTAAAAAATTCGGCGGATATCGCTCAACCACTGTTGTAGCGGCAGACGCTCCATGAGCTTGTTAATCAAATTAAAAGCGAAAACGACACCGAGCAAAAAAATACAGGCTGTCATAAAATACAGGGCAAGCCGGAGTTTGGCCACACCCACTTCATTCAGATGGTTGTCGGGCGTCAGATAAGTCCGGGTTAATACGACCAGTTCTGGAAAAAAATAATTGAACAGAAAAAGTAAAATTACAGACAAAGCAATGGCTGAGATCCCAAAGCGAATGGAGATTTGACGATTCATATACCTAAGATTATGGGTTGGGTTTGAAGTAAATTTATCTTACATTTTTTTGTGTTGTGTTTTATATTTTAAACAATTATTTCCTGAGGTTATTCCATCTCCTTAAGAAGTTAAAATGAGGGTCTCCAGAGGAAGAAGCTGAACAGCGAAGCTTCATCAGATTAACATACTAATCTATTTTTTGTTTTTAATCCATTAAAAATATATTCCCCGATAATTCTAAACAGATCCGGAACTTTGAACTTTAAAGAGACTGCCCGGACAATCGTTGAACCCTGAGCGCTCAATTTTTTCGATATCCCCGGCCAAGGCAGAAGCCTTTTGGCAAACTCTGCGGCACCAGTGCCACTTACCACACCGGACAGTCCATAGTTCGTGTGCTTCAGCACAACTTCAAGATAGTGCTAGCTGGGTTCATCGTCCTCGGTGACCCGAATCAGCGTGTCGTCTTCATCCTTATTTCGCCGTGGCTTAACAAGCTGCTGCCAGCTATGTTCTTTGCCGTTTAATTGAATTTCCGCAGGAAGTGAAACATAGAAAGTGCTCCCCTTACCCATCTCAGATTCGAGCCAGACTCGTCCGCCTAGTATATCGCCATAGGCCCGGCAGATCGAAAGGCCAAGACCTGATCCTTCATATGCCCGCGTTAAATTCTGCTGGGCCTGTGTGAAGCGATCGAAAATGACTTCGTACTGATCGGCTGCAATTCCTGAACCGCTGTCCCTGACAAAAAACACAAGCTCCTCTTGTTCCTCATAGACGCCAATTTCAATGAACCCCCGCGCAGTAAACTTCAGTGCGTTTTTTATCAAGTTGCCCAAAATCGTTTCCAGCTTGCGCTTGTCAGTTTTAATGAAAGTTTGACCAGTAAGATGGTTAACCATTGAAATACGCAAGCCTCTTTTATGGGCATCGGGCCGGAAAAAATCATAAAGATAGCTCAGGATTTTACTGACCTCAAAAACAGACTCTTTCAAATCAACATATCCCGCTTCGACCTTGGAAATCTCAATAATATCATTCAGGGTACTCATCAGGCGATCGCTGCTCGAACGAACGACCTGAAGGTATTCTTCTCTGACCTCTGAATCCAGATCGGTTTCCTGAAGCAACTCCAAAAAGCCGATAATCCCATTCATCGGAGTTCTGATTTCGTGGCTCATGTTAGCCAGGAAAGCCGATTTCAACCGATCGCTTTCCTCTGCTTTTTCCTTGGCCTTCACTAAATCTTTTATCAGGTTTTTCTTTTCGGTAATGTCTTCCTGCACAGTTACAAAATGTGTCATTTCTCCGGCGCTGCTAAAAATCGGAGAGATAATGGCATCGACCCAATACAAACTGCCATCCTTTTTCTTATTCAGAAGCTCACCGGACCAGTCTTTCCCTGACAGAATCATATCCCACAGTTCCTTGTATAATTGATCGGGATGCTGTCCTGACTTTAAAATCCGGGGAATTTGACCAACCACCTCATCCAGTCTGTAACCGCTGACACGGGAAAACGTTGGGTTTACATATTCGATTCGCCCGTCGATATCGGTAATGACCATTCCTACCGGGCTCTGCTCCACAGCCCGGTTCAGAAGCCTCAACCCTCGCATGGCTTCTTTTTTATCTGAGATATCGTGAACAATCCAGTGCAGGAAATCTTTCCCTCCGATGGAAACCTTGCTACTGAATATTTCAACGTCGAAAATTGTTCCGTTCGCCTTCCGGTGCTTCAATTCCTTATTGGCGTAGGTACTGGCCAACATTCTCTGTAGCCACGGCGTGAAAACCGGGTCTGGCAAGGGGTCAAGATCTGCGATGGTCATCGTAGCGAACTGGCTTTCGGACCAGCCATACAAGGCAGCTGCCGCCTGATTTACTTCCACGATGTTTCCATTTTCGGAGTCGATCATCATCTTCGCGGCAGCATGATTGTAAAACAGTGTGCGAAACTTTTCCTCGCTTTCGCGCAGTGCATTCAAGGTCTGCTTATATTCCGTTACATCGCGGCAGGCTGCAATCATGATCTTTTCCTCGAAAACCGGATGAGCGCTCCACGACAACCATTTCACCGTGCCATCTTTACACACGTAACGATTATCGAAACGCACCACCTTTTCACCAGCTACAATCTTATCACGAACCGATACTGTTTCATTATAGTCTTCAGGATAAACAAACTCCATAAATGGTCTATCCATCAACTCTTCCCTTGTCCAGCCAAGTGTCCGCTCCCAGGCGGGATTCAGCACCTTCAAGAAGCCATCAAAACCAGCGATGCAAAACATATCAACAGTAAAATTGAAAACCCGGTCGCTGAGCAGCATTTTTTCCTCTGCCTGTTTTTGCCGCGTTACATCCCGGGCAATTCCCTCGAGTGCAACCAATTGCCCTTTTTCATCGAAAACCGGAATATTCCGTTGCTCTTTCCAAATTAGCTGGCCGTCTTTTCGAATATACCTCAAGGTCAGTGACTGACGAACCGAATTTTCATTCTGAATCATCTTTTCCAAGAGGTGATAATCGTCCGGATGCACGTACTTAAAAACCAAATCGGGATCGGCATAGTACTCTTCCGGAGCATAGCCTGTTATCTTAAGCGATGCCGAACTCATGTAAGTACACTTTCTTTGGGGTGACAACTCAAACCGGTAAATCATATCTTGGGCATTCTCAGCCAGCCGGCGGAATCGTTCTTCG
>ENA-ORCU01000784-ORCU01000784.1-marine-metagenome-genome-assembly--contig:-NODE-784-length-10944-cov-2.908530_pt1 | contig 10944 bp, 4 predicted proteins | sample MGYA00248631_ERZ508512 | MGnify/ENA primary metagenome ERZ508512 (study PRJEB26183, sample SAMN06268844) | marine metagenome | isolation source: Tt an P1 anaerobic enrichment on pine from sediment taken... | reverse complement strand
GGGAATTTGCCGAGTACAGTAACAATTGGGCGGCCGAAACCAATGGTCGTGATCCTCGGGAGGAATTGCAGGATCCATCCATTTTAGGCGAAGGTACCGACTGGCAGGAAGCCGTTTTTCAGGTAGCTCCCATGCACAGTAATCAAATAAGTGCCAGTGGCGGAAATGAGAATGTGCGGTATTTTATTTCGGGAAGCTATTTTGATCAGGAAGGAACCGTTATTGGTTCGGACTTTAAACGTTACTCCAGCCGGGTCAACCTGGATGCCCAGTTAAAAAAGTGGTTTAAGCTGGGAACGAATTTGATGTTCACCAAGACCGACGAGAATATTGGCTTGAATAACAGTACGGAGGGGATTATCAGTGTCGCGCTGAATTCTTCACCTGATATTCCCATTTATAATACCGACGGATCGTGGTCGGGTGACCAACGCGAAGGATCGCCGGGCCGCGTTAACCCCATTGCCAAAGCGCTGGACGAAGAGAACGTATTGAAGCGAACCAGTTTTGTGGGTAACCTCTACAGTGATATTAGCTTTATGGAAGGTTTGACTTTGCGGACCGAACTGGGTGTGGATGTCGGCTATTCCAATGCCTATCACTTCAAGCCAACCTTTCAGTACGGAACGATTGTGAATGCAACCAACAATTCGAGCAAGCAGTACAATCAAAACTTCTTTTGGCAGTTGAAAAACTACCTGACTTATTCGAAAGCACTTGGTAAGCACGATTTTACTGTAATGGCCGGGCAGGAAGTTTCGGAGTGGATGTATGAAAATCTTCGGGGAGCAAGCTCCGGCTTGTCAAGCAACGATATTCACGAGCCGAGTTTGGGCGATCCCACAACCATGACCGTTGGCTCCGGAAAGGGAAGCGGAGCCATGGCTTCCGTGTTTACACGGGCTAATTATTCGTACAACGACAAATATCTGCTAACCTACACATTCCGTTACGACGGATCGTCCAACTTCGGTCCTGAAAACCGTTGGGCTCCCTTCCATGCTTTTGCCGGTTCGTGGCGCGTCAACAACGAGTCGTTCTGGGATGGGATGGAAGAGACCATTAGCAATTTCAAGCTTCGCGCAGGATGGGGGCAAACCGGTAACGCCAACATTGGCGGCTACCGCTGGGGAGCATCCATCGGTAAAATGCCAACCGGTTTGGGACAAGGTTTCAGACAATCGAACATTGCAAACCCATACATCACCTGGGAAAAGCAAGAACAAATAAATCTCGGCGTTGATTTGGGTATTCTGAACAACCGGGTCGAACTGATAGTTGACCTGTATGAAAAAACATCGTCGGCCATGTTAATGGATATGCAGTTGCCGTCCTACATGGGAACACGCGGAAACGCTTCCATTCGCCTTAACCCACCCATGGGAAACTTTGGTGAAATCGAGAACAAGGGAATCGAGGTGACCTTGAACACCCGTCCGTTGGAAGGCAAGTTCAGCTGGTCAAGTGAGCTTTCGGTTACCCATAACAAGAACAAATTGCTGGGGCTGGATGGAACCCCTGCCGCACACATTGAGGGTTACGGACAATGGACCGACTTGGTGAGCTTGACCGAGATTGGCCAGTCGCTTTATGGCTTTTACGGTTACAAGGTAGCCGGAGTGTATCAAAATAAAGAAGATATCGAAAGCAGTCCGAAAACTAAAGCCTACCCAAGTGATGGAAACTTCAACCGCGGAAACACCGTTTGGGCAGGCGACCTGAAGTTTGAAGATTTGTCAGGCCCCGATGGAACACCTGATGGAGTGATTGATGAATATGACCGCACCAACATCGGGTCTCCGCTTCCTAAAGTTACTTTTGGATTTAGCAACACGTTCAGTTATAAGAATTTTGAGTTGAATGTCTTTGTGAACGGATCTATCGGAAATAAAATTTTAAACTACGTGGGACGAAGCCTGATCAGCATGGAAAGCATGTGGAACAACCAGTTGCAAGACGCGGTTGACCGGGCAAAACTTGAGCCGATTGATGCCGGTAAAACCTATCCGTTTGTCAATTCCTACGGAGCTACGATCAACGGGTACTACGAAGACATTGACAATGTACGCGTTAGAAATTCCGGCACCGACATACCCCGTGCCATTGCAGGTGATCCGAACGACAACAACCGAATTTCGGACCGCTGGATTGAAGACGGGTCCTATCTCCGGTTCAAAAACATCACACTGTCCTATTTTATACCAAAGAAAATTCTGCGAAACGCAGGAATCGATCAGATCAAAGTCTACTCAAATTTGCAGAATATGTGGACGATTACGAAGTATACCGGATTCGATCCGGAGGTTGGAGCCAGTCAAACGAACGATAATGTGAGTGGGTTGGATAATGGTCGTTACCCATCTCCCCGGATTTACACCTTTGGTATGAATATTACTTTTTAACCGCTGAAATACAATCGTTATGAAAAACATATTGAAATACCACAAAATATTTATTCTGGTGCTCCTGGCATTTACTTTCAATGCCTGTGAGGAGTTTCTGGACCGACCAACCGAAGACACCTATACCATTGATAGTTTTTACAAAACCGATGAACAATGTTATCAGGCGGCCAACGTACTCTATAATGCGCCTTGGTACGACTTTCAACGCGGTTTTCTGTGGATTGGTGATGTAATGGCCGGAAACATGTATCTGGGAACAGACAATGGTTATCAGAACTTTAACCTGACTTCATCGAACGAAGACCTGGCGAATGCAGCGAACTCGTTGTGGTTGGTGAACGGTCATTGCAACGCGGTGATTGAGAACATACGGACAAAAGCCGGGCCTGCAGTGAGCGAGGAAACCAAAAATACCGTGCTTGGCGAAGCCATGGTGTGGAAGTCGCTGGCCTATTTTTACCTGGTTCGTATTTGGGGAGCCATTCCAATAGTCCACAGCAACAGTGCAATTATTGGAGAAGGAACGGCAACCGAGCTGAAGAAGAATACGGTAGATGATGTTTACGAATACATTGTTAAAACGCTGGAGCATGCAGTGACCTTGTTGCCTGAGCAAAATAAATCAGGAAGGTTAAATAAAACCGCCGCTTACGGTTTATTGGCCAAAGTTTATTTAACCCGTTCGGGATGGGGCCAATCGGGGAGCCGAGCCCAGGCTCATCTGGACAAGGCGAAGGAATATGCCGCCATGGTTGTCAATGAAAGTGGTTTGACTCTTGAACCTGTTTACAGCAACCTGTTTCGGATTTCAACAGGGAACTTTAACCCCGAGAACCTGATTTCGTGGCGGTGGATCGCTTCTGACCAATGGACTTCGCAAAACTCATTGCAATCCGACCTTTCACTCAACGGATTTACCGGGCTGAATGACTCCTGGGGCACCTGGCGCGGACCAACAATCGATCTGCAGTTTGCCTTTAACGAAGACGCCCGTAACGATGAGCGCAACAATCGCGATGATCGCCGGAAAGCAACGCTCATGATGCGCGGGGATTTTTACCCCTACTTCTGGCGTCATGTTGGGGGATTTACCGCTACCTGGGATGATGACGACAATGTGGCCGGAGCAACCTTCGGAATCGGAACCGGAGCCAACTGCGTGAAACACATCGTTGGACATTTTGAAGGAGACCACAAAGCCGAATCCGGAGTTCCTGCACGAACCATGGCCACCGATTTGGCCACGCACATTCTTCGTCTGGCTGATGTATACCTGATTTATGCCGAAGCAATTTTGGGAAACGATGAGTCCACCAGCGATCCGGAAGCATTGAAGGTATATAATGCCGTGCGGAAACGTTCGATAGCAGCACACGAAAATGTGAGCTCCATTACTTTCGAAGATATTTTCAAGGAGCGCCGGCTGGAACTGGCTCTGGAATGCGACAACTGGTACGATTTTGTTCGCCTGCATTACTACAAACCACAATTGGCCAAGCAGTGGCTTAATAACCAGGAACGAGGATCCTATAATAATATTATGGGCTATTACAATGAAGAGGTTGACAAGTCAAATGTAACCATCGAATCATTTAAAGTGAATATCACGGACGACTCAAAATTCACCCTGCCATTTCCTGAGGTGGATTTGGCAATGAACCCGAATTTGAGAAGTGATGTGGAACCTGTTCCATTTGATTTCAGTACACTGGAATACTAACTGAAAACTAAAAAGATAAAGAAATGAAAACGTATCTAACCAATAAAATACCGGGATCATTCATGGTGCTTTTCCTGGCAACACTTTTTACCGGACTGCTGTTTCCGTCGTGCGAAGAGGATGAGACTCCTTCTGCTTCGGGCGCCATGCCTGAAGTCCGTTACGTTCGTGTGACCGACCCTGAAAAATCGGATTCGCTGCTTACACATGCTTTCATGGGCAAGACGGTAGCGCTCATCGGTGAAAACCTGGGCGATGTGGTGGAACTTTGGTTTAATGACCAACCTGCGATACTTAATACCGCCTTCATCACCAATACCAGCATCATTGTTACCATTCCAAATAATATTCCGGAAACTGTAACCAATGAAATACGTCTGGTCACCCGTGGGAATATTGAAGCCACTCATCCTTTTGGGGTCGATGTTCCTCCACCATTTGTCAACTCAATGCTTTGCGAATATGTTGCCGATGGTGATGATGCCGTCATTCGGGGTAACTTTTTTCTCGATGATCCAAATATTCCGCTTCAGGTATTCTTCCCGGGCAACCTCGAAGGTGAAGTGAAAAGCGTCAACCTGAACGAAATCGTGGTAACTGTGCCTGACGGTGCCGGAGTTGGACCAATTACTGTAAAATCTCTCTATGGATCAACCCGCTCAACTTTCTATTTCCGCGACGATCGTAATTTTATTCTTGATTTCGATAACCTGACAGCTGCCGGAGGTTGGCGCTCTGGTGTGATCGCCAATTCAAATCCAAATGGAATTGACGGGAACTATGTGAGATTCCGCGGCGATATGCCCGCCGATGCATCCAGCAAGTGGGATGAGGATAGCTTCAGCTTTAACCTATGGAATCAGGCTAACGGACGCCCGAATGTGCCTTATTATTCAGGTGAAATAAGCGAGGCTGTAATCAAATTCGAATGTTATGTGGTCGAGCCTTGGAAATCAGCTGCCCTGCAGATGATATTTACGCCATACACCACCACAGGAACCAACAGCTATATTGGAAATTCCGCCGTCCCTCGCGGATTGTGGATGCCCTGGAGTGCTTCAGGCTCCTATCAAACCGACGGTTGGACAACCGTAACGATTCCTTTGAACGACTTCAAGTACACCCCCGATGGACAAACCAGTGCTAACTCGCTGACCAAAGATATGTTGGGAGGACTGACGTTTTTTGTTTGGCATGGAGGTTTAATCGGCGAAGATTGTACCATTCACCTGTGCATTGATAATATCCGGGTGGTGCCTCAATAAATTGACTAACCTTATAAATGAAAGATCATGCAAACAAAATTCTTTAAATATATCACCAGAGCAATGCTGATTTCAGCATTGTGCCTGGCAGCCTTTGGCACAATCTTTACGTCGTGTGATGACGACGACGATGATGGTATGACCACCGGCGTTGTTTTGGAAAGTTTTGGGCCGATGCCCATTGCCAGGGGAGCGCAACTGTCTTTTATCGGACGTAATCTCGACCAGGTAACAGCCATTGTTTTACCGTCTTCGCTGGAAATTACCGAGTTCGGGACGAAAACCTCTGGATTAATTACCCTGACGGTTCCTCAAAATGCAGTTGAAGGTTTCGTTGTGTTAAAAACGCCGCAGGGCGAGATTAAAACCAAAACTGAGATTGGCTATATGGAGCCAATCTCCATTGAGAGTTTTACCCCAACGAGCATCAAAGCGGGTCAGGAGCTAACCATCAAAGGCGACTACCTGAATTTGGTGAAGGAGGTGATTTTTACCGACCGTGTGGCTCTTGGCGATACGGCATTTACCAGCCAAAGCCGAACGGAGTTAAAGTTGATGGTGCCGGCCGAAGCTCAAACCGGTAAAATAGCTGTTTCCAACGGAGCTGAAGATCCGGTGATTGTGTATTCTGAAGCCGAGTTAGCCGTTACGCTGCCCGCTTTTGCTGAAATCAGCCCGAATCCGGTCAAAGCCGGAGAGATGCTGACCATCACCGGAACCAATCTGGATCTGGTGGTGCAGGTTGTACTGGGTGGAGATAAAACCGTCACGGAATTTGTGAGTCAAACAGAAACCAAAATTGAGTTGAATGTACCTGCAGATGCCCAAGACGGAAAAGTAAGCCTGAAACCGGCATCGATGGTTGTGGTTATGTCTGAAGCTGACTTAATTCTAACTGTTCCAACCGTAGGGGTTGCTCCTACAACTGTGAAAAACGGCGGTGAAGTTACCGTTACCGGAACCAATTTGGATTTGATTACCAAGGTAGAATTTGCCGGTGGCGCTGAAGGAACCATTTCTGACGGAGGAACCGACACGGAAATCATGGTGACGGTTCCCGAATTAGCAGTAAGTGGCGAAATTGTATTTTCAACAGCGTCGGGAAAAACGGTTTCGGGTGGCGAAATAACCATTGTTGCGCCAGCTATTACAGGTTTTGAGCCGAGCTCGGGCAAACCCAATACCGACCTTGTTATTACCGGAACTGATCTTGACCTGGTGGCTAAAGTGATATTTGCGGGTGGACTCGAAGGAGCGATTGGTGCCCTGTCTGAAACCAGTGTGACAGTAAGTATTCCTGTTGGCGCTCAAACCGGGCCGATTTCGCTTATCGCAATCAATGGCGTTGAGGTACAAACCATGTCAGATTTTGAAGTATTGTCCAATCTTCCTGATTTCACATCTTTCTCGGAAACCAGAGGTGAACCGGGAAAAATATTGACATTGAATGGAACTAAACTGGATCTAATCAAAGAATTAATTTTCCCCGGAGGTATTACGGCAACGGCATATGGCCTGAAAACAGACACGAAGGTGGAGGTCTATGTTCCTGAGAGTGTTACGTTGGGTTTTGGGCAGATCACGATGATTACTTATGAAGGAGAAGAAGGTCTTTTGCCCGAAGTCTATTTTGGAGGAACCGACCCGGTTCTTAATCAGGAACTGTGCTTCTTCAATTTTAACGGTACCGGGAAAGATTCCTGGTGGGGCAATGCCATTAACAGCGGTCCGTTGGATGATCCCGATAACTCAGCTGACGGAACGCCTTTCTGGAACATTGACGGAATGAGCGGCACTGGTTGGTGGGACGGCCTGTTTTTCAGAAACGGCAGTAATAATTTTGTTACAACCGGGGTGGACGCCAACACTTGGGCAGTTCGTTTCGATATAAATGTGCGTGAAACTATTCATGAAGGAATTCTGAAGGTTCGTTTAGGAAACTTCTTCTACGACTTTGCTCCGTGGAATGGTCAGCCAGATGGTTACAAAACAACCGGATGGATTACTGTAACCCTTCCGTTGAGCGGCTTTGTAGACGGAGCTGCCGTATTAACAGATCCTGCTGTTGGCGGTTCTGAATTTGGAATGATTTGGTCTTCGGGAACTGCTGTTAAAGTAAACATGGGAATCGATAATGTGAGATTTGAACCAATCCCTTAAATCTGCTGCCTAAAGTAGGTTATTGAATCATTTTGTGGGGTTTACTTATTTTCGAAAGAAGTAAACCCCACTTTTTCAAAACAGCAGGTGGCTAAGCACCTCTCTTGAAAAAAAACAATGAAAAGAAACGTTATCCTGTTCTCATTATATTTTTTGGTGAGTGTGGCTATCCCAACTGGGTTAAATGCAAATACAAAATATGAGGCGGAAACAGCGTCTTTGTCTTCAGGTCTTGGCGTTCACACTGCGACAGCCGGATTTTCGGGCAACGGCTATGTTGGAAATTTTGCTAACGATAACGATCAGCTTTCATTCAGCTTTAACATGGAAGAGGCTGGTTATTTTAATATACATCTCGGCTACCTGACTCCTTACGGTGAAAAGACAAACATTATTCGCATCAATGAAAACCGTTTGGACTTTACAGTGCCAGCCTCAACCTCGTTTCAGGAAAAACTGATTGGTAAAGTTCGCTTGAAAAAAGGAGCAAATGTAGTTGTCATCAGTAAAAGCTGGGGCTGGTTTTTTGTTGATTACCTGCGGGTGACAGCCAACACAGATACGGAAACCACCTTCAATGTCAGCGATCAGTTGGTGACACCAAATGCCAGCACAAATACCCAAATACTGTTTCAGTTTCTGAAAGATCATTTTCAGAAAAAGATTATATCGGGGGTTATGACCTTGGACAGTTTTGATGAGACCAACTGGCTGAAGCAAAACACGGGGAAGGCACCGGCTTTGGTTGGCCTGGATTTAATGCACTGTAATCGAAACTACAGTTGGTATGACGAGTTAACGCCTGTAAATGATGCCGAAACTTGGTACGGCAAAAACGGCATTCCGGCAATTGGCTGGCACTGGCGCGATCCATCGCGGCAAACCGAAGAGTTTTACACTGATGGAACGAGTTTCGATGTATCAAAAATTCAAGATGAAAGTTCAGCAGAATACCAGGCCATGCTTGCTGATATTGACGAGATTGCCCTGCTGTTAAAAAAATTGAAGGAAAAAGATATCCCCGTGCTTTGGCGTCCCTTGCATGAAGCGTCGGGTGGTTGGTTTTGGTGGGGAGCCAAAGGCCCCGAAGCATGCAAGAAGCTCTGGCAACTGATGTTTGACCGACTGGTCAGCCACCACCAAATCAATAACCTGATTTGGGTGTGGACCACTGATACACGAGAAGATGCGCTGGACTGGTATCCGGGCGACGAATTTGTGGATATTTTGGGTGTAGACATTTACGCTGAAGCTGGTGATTTTGGTTCTCAGTATCTTGCTTTTGATCACATCAAGACTAATTTTGAAGGTAAAAAAATGGTGACCCTCAGCGAATGCGGTATCGTTCCCGATCCGGACAAGCTGGAGGAAGACGAGGCCGGTTGGTCTTGGTTTATGCCCTGGTATGGGGATTTTGTAAGGGATGGAAATCTCAACCCTCTACCGCACTGGCAAAAAGTAATGGATCACGACTACGTGGTTACCTTGGATGAAATGCCCGATTTGAGGACCTATGTCACTTCGGTGCAGCATGTTCAACAAAAAAAAGACGCTCCATTTTATGCGGCAGTCGACCGTATCCAGCAAATGCTAATTGTCAATCCCGGCAGGTACCGGGATGAATACAATATTGAAATCTACAATTTATCCGGCGGCTGTGTTCTCAAGCAACAACGGGTAATGGGGACACGCTGGATTCCGTTGGCTGTGATTCCCACCGGCCTGATCCTGGTTTTGATCCAGACCCCGACAGCCAGTTTTCTGCATAAATTGGTTTATTGAGTCGCTCCGGATACTCGCAGCCTTTGTTAGTTGATTGCGCTTGAATAAGAGTGGGGAATATCTTTCTAAATGGACAAAAACAGCCTGTCAGAAAACTAAAGATATATTCACCCCAAGAGCTTTGGCGTAAAAAAATGATGAAGCTACGACAATCTGCAGTTCATCACAAAAACGTCATCCGGCAGGGCGGTTCTTTCGCGTGCATCTGCTCAGGCTATGTTGAGCGGTTTTTCGGTTGAACTTTATTTTCCACATAAAAATCATTTCGATTCTATCTGGTTGTTGCTATTTTTAGCGATCTAATGAATCGATCCACATGTGGTGATCCAAAATTTTATTGAACGAATTATGAAACGAACAGGATTCTTATTGCTTTTGATGACAGTTGTGCAAGTGGTGTTGGGACAGAACCAGATCGACTTGAGAAGATGGAACAGGTCAGTTGTACATGAAGTGCATTTACCCGCTTTTGCAGAAGTGCCGGATGTTGAAGGAAATAAATTTGAAACTGCTAACCTGCTAAAACACGCTCAGCTGTCGTTGAATCATGCCGACTATCAGTGGTCGATGGTGGAGTTGGGTGATGACAGCTTGCTAGCGGCCAATGCAAACGACCTGGTTTTGTTGTCGGGCTTTCTTTCCACGGATCGCTGGATTGAAGGTTCATTCAATTTGACCGCCAATGTCGTTTGTGAAATCTATGTGGATGGCGAACTTCAAAAGACACAAAAGAGTGCCGAACTGGCTGAAAATAAAATAGAACTTAAACTACAAAGGGGAAAGCATGAGATATTGTTAAAATTGATTGCAGGTAGTGATACCCCGAAGCTAAACGCAGGTTTTAAAGCGGGGGAGGAGTTTGAATCCGCTGAATTGGATTGGAGCTTAACGCCCGAGCGTAGCCTGACAATTTACGATGTGTTGGATGGAAAAGAGGTCTCAGCTGCTAAAATTTCATCATCCGGGAAGTATGTTTTAATCAGCCATGCCGATCAGGTTGAGAAAACAGGGAAAAGCAAGTCGTGGCAGGAAATCTACAATTTGGAGCAGAAGCGAACGGTGGCCATTCTTCGGAATCCCGGAATTTCACAGATTAAATGGTTGCCCAAGTCGGATCGCCTGAGTTATGTGCAGTGGTTTGACGAAAAGGCAGATTTGTATGTTTACGATCTGGCAAAGGGGACTGAAACGCAGGTGGTGCAAGGGCTGGAGGATTTTGGCGGATATCGTTGGGTTGATAGCGAGGATTTTATAATCGCTACGAGAAATATAAAAGCCGAAAAGGCGGGTGATCTTAAACGCATTTTTGGAAACGATGATCGTCAGGCGAATTTCCGGAACCGATCGGTTTTAAACAAGATCGACGTGAAGACTGGACAGGTGGTACCATTGACGGCTGGGAATTTGACTGCCAGCTTGCATGATGTTCATCCTTCAGGCACCAAAATTCTGTTTTCGACCCGAAGAATGGATTATGCAGAAGTGCCTTTTTCAAAGCAGGATTTATACGAAATGGATTTGAAAAATCTGGAGATGGATACCATTTGGAAAGATAAACTGTACGGTGGTTCGTGCCAGTATTCCCCCGATGGAGCGTATTTATTGGTAGAAG
>ENA-ORCU01000782-ORCU01000782.1-marine-metagenome-genome-assembly--contig:-NODE-782-length-10951-cov-3.159371_pt1 | contig 10951 bp, 7 predicted proteins | sample MGYA00248631_ERZ508512 | MGnify/ENA primary metagenome ERZ508512 (study PRJEB26183, sample SAMN06268844) | marine metagenome | isolation source: Tt an P1 anaerobic enrichment on pine from sediment taken... | reverse complement strand
CCCCGGCCGATGTGCTCGACGAGGACGAGCCGCTGGGGGAGTCCTATATCGGCCACAATGTGCGCCGCCTCGATGCGCCCTCCAAGGTCACCGGCCGGCTGAAATATGCCGCTGACATGAAGTTGCCGGACATGCTGCAGATGCAGGTGCTGCGCTCGCCCCATGCCCATGCCAGGATCCTCTCGATCGACACGAGCGAGGCCGAGGCGATGGAGGGCGTGGCCTGCGTGATCACCGCCGATGACGTGCCGGGCAAGGACGGTTTCGGGGTCTTTGTGCACGACCAGCCGATCATGGCCCGCGGCAAGGTCCGCCATGTGGGCGAGGCCGTGGCCGCGGTCGCGGCGGAGGACCTGGTGACCGCCCGCCGGGCCCTGTCCAGGATCAAGGTGGACTACGAGGTGCTGCCCGGCGTCTTCGACGCCGGGGACGCGCTGAAGCCCGGGGCTCCGGCCATCCACGATTACGCGCCGGACAATGTCGTGAAGCATATCCCGGTGCGCAAGGGCGACGTGGAGAAGGGGTTTGCCGAGGCCGACCTCATCCTTGAGGACGACTTCTCCACCCAGCAGGTGGAGCATGCCTATCTCGAGCCCGAGGCGGGCGTCGCCTATGTCGATGCCGATGACGTGGTCACCGTGATCTCGCCTTCGCAGAACATCACCCACCACCGCCACATGCTATCCGACATCATCGCCAAGCCCATCAACAAGGTGCGCTTCATCATGAGCCCCGTGGGCGGCGGTTTCGGCGGCAAGGAGGACATGATCTACCAGGGGATGCTGGCGCTGGCGGCGATGAAGACGCACCGGCCGGTGCAGCTGAACTTCACCCGCGAAGAGAGCCTCATCGCCTCGGCCAAGCGCCATCCCTCGCGCGTCCATTACAAGATGGGGCTGAAGTCGGACGGGCGCATCACCGCGGTCGAGTTCAGCATGCTTTCCGACGGCGGCGCCTACGGGATGTCGAGCGAAGGGGTCATGCGCAAGGCGGCGATCCTGTCCTGCGGCCCCTACGAGATCGAAAACCTCAAGGTCGACACCCGCGCGGTCTACACCAACAACACGCCCTCCGGTGCCTTCCGCACTTTCGGCGGCATGCAGGCGCAGTTCGCCACCGAAAGCATGATGGACATGGCCGCGGAGGCGCTCGACCTCGACCCGTTCGAGATCCGCCGCATCAACATGATGAAGATCGGCTCGCTGACCCATACGCAGCAGGCGTTGAAGACCGCCTCGCTCGACCGGGTCCTGGACGCGGCAGAGAAAGCCTCGCGCTGGGAGAAGGGCGCGCCCAAGGTGCGCGGCGCGACCCGGCAGGATCTGGACGGTCCCGACACCCGCAAGCCCTGCACGCTGGGTTCCCGGATCGCCGCGGCGGCTTCGGGGCCCGAAAAAGGCGAGACTCCGGCCGCTTCCGCAAAGGCCAAAGACAATGAGAGGGTTGCGTGATGACGAGGAAGAAACGCGGCCGCGGCATGGCGGCAAGCTGGTACGGGATCGCGCGCACGGCGACCATCGACCGTGCCGGCGCCTGGGCGGAACTGGACGATGGCGGCACGGCCAAGGTCGTGACCGGCGTGACCGAGATCGGCGAGGGGATCCTGACCGTTCTCGCGCAGGTCGCGGCGGATGAGCTGGGCATCCGGCCCGGTGACGTGACCATCGGCGACAACGACACCGCGCGTTCGCCCGAGGCCGCCCATGCGGGGGCCACGCGCCAGACCTACATGATCGGCAACTCCGTCGCCCTCGCCTCGCGCGAAGCCCGGAATGTGCTTTTCGAGCAGGTCGCGGAGCACTGGGACGTGGAGGCCGACCAGTTGCGCGCCTTCGATGGCGAGATCTGGGCGCTCGAGACCAATCTGCGCATGTCCATGTCCGACGCGGTCGCGGTGTGCAAGGGCCGGGGCGTGGTTCCCGTGGGGTCCGCCTCCTTCACCGCGCATGGCACCGGGCTCGATCCGGTGGACGGGCGCGGATCGCCCTGGCAGGCCTATGTCTTCGGCACCCAGGTGGCCGAGGTGGAGGTCGACACCGACACCGGCGAGGTGCAGGTGCTGGGCATCTGGGCCGCTCATGACGTGGGCCGCGCGATCAACCCGCGCGGTGTCGAGGGCCAGATCGAGGGCGGCGTGGTGCAGGGCCTCGGCCAGGCGCTGATGGAGGAATACATCACCGTCGACGGGCACACGACCACCCACGGTTTCGCCAAATACATCCTGCCGACATCGCTCGACGTGCCGCAGATCAACTGCGTGATCGTCGAGGATCCGGACCCTGAAAGCCCGCTGAAGGCCAAGGGGATCGGCGAGCCGGCGCTGGTGCCCACGGCGCCGGCCATCATGAACGCCATCTACGACGCGATCGGCGTGCGCATCAAATCCTTGCCGGCGACGCCGGAGAAGATCCTCAAGGCCCTGCGGGAGCATTCCCCGGGCCGCGAGATGATCGCGCAGTCCAATCGCGAAGAACGCGCGCGGTTGCACGAAAGAAGTGCAACCTAGCGTGAACCTGGGTGCGCCGGATGTGAGGAAACGGGGCGCCCGAAACAACAAGGGAGGAAGAAAATGAAGTTAACAACGCAGATCCGGGGTCTCGTGACGGCGGTCGCCGCCACAGCCCTCATGACTTTCGGCGGGGCCGCCCAGGCGGACTATCCCGAAAAGCCGGTGGAGATGACCGTTCTCTTCGGCGGTACGGCCAACAGCATCGCCCAGCTTCTGTCGGAATTGATGTCCGACGAACTGGGGCAGCCGGTGGTGCCGGTCAGCCGCACCGGCGGCGGCGGCGCGGTCGGCTATTCCCACGTGGTGACCACGGCGCCGGACGGCTACAACATCGTCTGGAACTCCAATTCCATCAACACCACGCATCATACCGGCCGGGTGCCCTTCGACTACGCCGCCTTCACGCCGATCGCACGAGTGTCGATTGAGACCCCTGCACTGGCCGTGAACACCTCGGCCGGCTGGGCCTCGCTCGCCGACATGGCCGAGGCCGTGAAGTCCTCGGACAAGACCCTGCGCGTCGGCATCTCCGGCAAGGGGTCCTTCACGCATCTCACCTCGGCCGCGCTTTTCGATGCCATGGGGATCGGGGACAAGGTCACCTACGTCTCCTATGGCAAGGGCAAGGCGCCGGTGGAGCTCCTGGCCGGGCGGATTGACGCTGCCATCCAGTGGCCGGGGCAGTTCAAGTCCTATGTCGAGGCCGGCGATCTGAACGTGCTGGCCGTGACCGGCGGCGAGCGCGTGGCGATCCTGCCCGATGTGGCCACCGCCATGGAGCAGGGCGTCGATGTGGACATCTCCATGTGGCGCGGCCTGGCTGCCCCGGCGGGCACGCCCGACGACGTGGTCGCGAAGCTCGCTGAAGCAGCCGAAAAGGCCGTGGCCAGCGACGAGTTCCAGAAGGCCGCGGGCAATATCGGCTTCTCTCCGGCCTACCAGGGCCCCGAGGCGTTCGGAAAGCTGATCGCCAAGGATGACCAGTTCTACGGCGATCTGCTGAAGAAACTCGGAATGGCCATGTAACCGGCGACCGGAGGAGTGGGGATATGACCGACCACCAAAAGGATATCGTGCTCAGCATCGTCATCCTGTTGCTGGCAGCAACCTGGACGTGGCTGGTCGTTTCCACCATTCCTCCGGGGTTCGGTGACGGTGACATCGGACCGCGCGCCTTTCCCTTGGCCTTCGGCCTCATCCTGTTGGCTTTGGCAGCCATCCTGTTTGTGTCGTCATGGACCTCCGGCCGGGCGAAACCCGGCGTGCTCGGGCCCCCTGACGAGACGAAAACATCGTTTACGCAGAAAATTCACTGGCTGGCGGCCGTGCTGCTTCTGGGAGAAATCGTGCTCTACGGATTTCTGCTCGAGAAGATCGGCTTCCTGCTCGCGACGCCCGTTGTCGTCGTGTTGGTGATGGCGCTGAACCTGCGCATTCGGTCCGTCCGTCACCTCCTTGGCATGTCACTCGGTCTGACGCTGGCCTGCTGGCTGATCTTCGAGAAACTTCTCGGCATCTACCTCGCCACCGGCACCTGGATCAATCTGAGATAACCATCATGGAACTCTTTCTCCAAGCCGCGAGTGTCGCGCTGCAACCCATGGCCATCGCCGCGGTCGGCCTCGGAGCCCTGGTCGGCCTGATATTCGGATCGATCCCCGGCCTGACTTTCACGGTCGCGCTCGCTCTCGCCCTGCCGATCACGTTCAGCATGGAGCCGGTTTCGGCCATCGGCCTTCTGCTGGGCACCTATATCGGCGGCATGACCGGCGGGTCGGTATCGGCGATCCTGCTGGGTATCCCCGGCACCCCCTCGGCCGCCGCGACCGTGCTCGACGGCTACCCTATGACGAAGAAGGGCGAGGCGTCCGTCGCGCTGGGCACGGCTGTGATCGTCTCGGTTTTCGGGGGCATCTTCAGCCTCATCGTCATGATCGTGTCTGTCGACCTGGTCTCGCGCATGGCCATCAGCTTTGGCCCCGCGGAGATCTTTGCGCTGGTGCTGTTCGGCATGTCGACCATCTGCGGTCTTTGCGGCGACTCCATCATCAAGGGGCTGATCAGCGGCGTTCTGGGCCTGATGATCATGACCGTCGGTCTGGACGAGATCGAGGGCGTTCCGCGGATGACCTTCGGCAGCGTGAACCTGCTGCAGGGGGTGAACCTGCTGGTGGCGATGATCGGGCTTTTCGCGATCCCCTTCATCATCGAGGCCGCGACGGACAAGATGGACCTGACCTCGAAGCGGGTCGCGAAGATCCGGGCCCAGATGCCGTCGCTGGGACTGCTGTGGAGCAAGGTCTGGCTCATGCTCCGCTGCTCGGCCCTCGGCACGGGGATCGGGGCCATTCCCGGGACGGGCGGCGCCATCGCCTCCTTCCTGGCCTATGACCACGCCCGCCGTTTCTCCAAGGACCGCGAGTCCTTTGGCGACGGGAATATCGAGGGCGTCATCGCCCCCGAGACGGCCAATAACGCGGTGACCGGCGGCACGCTCATCCCGCTGCTCTCGCTCGGCATTCCGGGCGACCCGGCCACGGCCATTGTCCTCGCCGGTCTCATGATCCACGGCATCACGCCGGGACCGGCGCTGTTCATGCAGCATGCGACCGAGGTTTACGCCATGTATGTGGCGGTGGTTATCGCCTATGTGTGGGTTCTGGGACTGCAGCTCATCGGCATCCGCTTCTTCGTCCACGTGCTGAAGATCCCGCGCGAAATGCTGGCCGTCACCGTCCTGGTGCTCTGCGCGATCGGGGCCTATTCGATCCGCAACAGCGCCTTCGACATCTACGCCATGGGGGTCATCGGCGTGCTCGCCTATGTCTTCGTCGCCCTCAGGGTGCCGATCACGCCGATCATCCTGGGCATGGTGCTGGGGCCGACGCTGGAAAACGAGTTCCGCACCGCGATGATGCTCTCCGGCGGCAAGGCAGACATCTTCCTCACCTCACCCATAGCGCTTCTGTTCTTCGCGTTGGCCCTGCTCGTGGTCGGGCTTCAGGTCGCGAGTGAGCTGAAGCTCGGACGAAATCACCAACAAAAGGTTAAGGTATGATGCTCGACAAGGACCGAGTGCCCGATCTGGCGGAACAGGAAATCCGCGCACGCGCCATCCGGCTTGCAGTCAAACCCGTGGAAGAGGCCCTGCTTGGCGAGGTGAAGGGGGATACCCTTGAGCTCACGCTGTCGGAGGCGCTGGTCATCGGCCTCCTGAAGCAGGGTGTCAGGCAGTTCTACGCGATCTTCGGCCACGGCTCGACCGATCTGGGGGAGATCCTGCGGATCTACCACGAAGAAGGCGCGCTGACCGTCGTCAACTGCCGCAACGAGGTCGAGATGGCCCATGCCGCCACCTCTTATGCCTGGGTCTACAAAAAGACCCCCGCGGTGGTGACGTCGATCGGGCCGGGCGGGCTCCAGGCGATGGCCGGCTCGCTCGCGGCGGCGTCGAACGGGGTGGGCGTCTACCACATCTACGGAGACGAGACGACGCAGGGCGAGGGCTACAACATGCAGCAGGTGCCGAAGCCCGAACAGGGGATCTTCGGCAGGGTGACCGCGCTCATGGGGCAGTCCTACACGCTGCACACGCCCGGCGCGCTGCGGGAGTGCCTGCGGCGGGGCACGGCCTGCGTGCACCACCCCTACAAGGCCGGCCCGTTCTTCATCATGCTGCCGATCAACACGCAGCCGCAACGCGCCGCCTTCAATGTCCGCACGCTGCCCGGGCAGAACCGGATCCCTGTCATGTCCCCCGCGCAGGAGAGTGATTTCGACGCGGCGGTCGCGCTGCTGCGGAGCCACGAGAAGGTCGTGATCAAGGCCGGCGGCGGCACGCGCGATCACGCCGAGGCGGTGCGCAAATTCGCCTCCAGGGTCGGCGCGCCGGTGGTGCTGTCGCCGGGGTCAACCGGCGTGATGATGGATGCCCATGTGCAGAACATGCATGTGGGGGGCTCCAAGGGGTCGATCAGCGGCAACTATGCCATGCAGAACGCCGAGGCGGTGGTTTTCATCGGCAGCCGCGGGGTGTGCCAGGCGGATTGCTCCGGCATCGGCTATCCCAAGGCGCGGGCGGTGCTCAATATCAACGGCGATTTCGACGACCTGCACCACTATGCCAATACAGTCGGGCTTCCGGGCGATATCTCGGCGGTGATCGAGAAACTCCTCGCCGCGCTCGGCGATGACACCGGGGTCGACCGGAGGGCGCAGTGGCTGAGGGACTGCGAAGCCAAGAAGAAGGAGTGGACCGAGTTCAAGGCAAAGCGCATCCAGGCCGCGCCCGTCCTCGACCCGGTCTGGCAGCAGCCGGTGCTGGCGCAGCCTGCGGCGATCCACGCCGTTGCCGACTTCGCCAAGAAGAAGGGCGCCATCAAGTTCTTCGATGCCGGCGACGTGCAGGCGAACGGGTTCCAGATCGTCGAGGATGACGCGCCCGGCCAGACCTTCACCGAGACCGGCGCCTCGTTCATGGGCTTCGCGGGATCGGCCCTTCTGGGGGCGGCCTATGTGGAGGAGGCCAAATACGGCATCGCCTTCACCGGCGACGGGTCCTTCATGATGAACCCGCAAATCCTGATCGACGCGGTGGAGCACAAGGTGAAGGGCATGATCGCGCTCTTCGACAACCGCCGGATGGCCGCGATCACCGGGCTGCAGCTGGACCAGTACGGCAAGGAGTTCAAGACGAACGACTCCGTCGCGGTCGACTACGTGGCGCTCGCCGGGGCCGTCGAGGGCGTGAAGGCGCTTTTCGGCGGGGCAAGCCGGGACGCGCTCAATGCAGCGCTGGAGGAGGCCTATGCCCATGACGGCCTCTCGCTCATCCACATCCCCGTCTACTCGGGGCCGGACCCGCTGGGGGGCATGGGGGCCTACGGGTCCTGGAACGTCGGCAACTGGGTCGAGGACGTCCAGTCCCAGTACCTGAACGCAACGATTTAAGAGAGATGTCCATGTATCACGATCTGAATCTCTATATCCGGGGTGACTGGCGCCCGGCCTCGGACAAAGCCACGAAGCCCGTCACCGATCCGGCCACCGAGGACGCGATCGGCAACATCGCCGTCGCAACCGAGGCCGATGTCGACGAGGCGCTGTCGGCGGCCAAGGAAGGCTTCCAGGTCTGGAAGCGCACCGGCACCTGGGAGCGCGCCGCGAAGATCCGCCGCGTGGCCGAGCTGATCCGGTCCCGCACGGAAGAGATCGCGACCCTGATGTCGCTCGAGACCGGCAAGCCGCTGGCCGAGGCCAGGGGCGAAACCGGCGCAGCGGCGGACCAGTTCGAGTGGTACTCGGAAGAGACCAAGCGGATCTATGGCCAGATCATCGAATCCCGGACGCAGGACAGCCGCATGGCGGTGATCCATCAGCCCGTCGGGGTCGTGGCGGCCTTCTCGGCCTGGAACTTCCCCGCGCTTCTGCCGGCGCGGAAGATGGCGGCGGCGCTTGCTGCGGGCTGCTCCATCATCGTCAAGCCGGCCGGCGAGACACCGGCCTCCTGCGCGGCGCTGGTTCAGGCCTGCCATGACGCGGGCATCCCGCCGGGGGTCGTCAACATGGTGACCGGCAGCTCCGGCCAGATCGCGGCGCAGCTCATCCGCTCGCCCATCGTGCGCAAGGTCAGCGTCACCGGCTCGGTTCCGGTGGGCAAGCAGATCCTGTCGCTTGCCGCTGAGGGCGTGAAGAAGGTGTCGATGGAGCTGGGCGGCCACGGCCCGGTGGTGGTGTTCGACGATTTCGACCCGGTGGAGGCCGCCAATATCTGCGCCCCCACCAAGTTCCGCAATTGCGGTCAGGTCTGCATCTCGCCCACGCGTTTCTACGTGCACGAGAACAGCTATGACGCCTTCGCCTCGCGCTTCGCCGAGATCGCCCAGTCGCTCAAGATCGGCCGCGGCCTCGACGAGGGCGTGCAGGTCGGCCCGATGGCCAACCGGCGCGGGCTGGAGACGATCCAGAAGATGACCGAGGATGCCGTCGCGCGCGGCGCCGAGCTGCTGGCCGGCGGAAAGACCCCTGCCGGGTCCAACAAGGGTTACTTCATCGAACCGACCGTGCTGGGCCGCGTGCCCGACGACGCGCTGGTGATGAACGAGGAGCCCTTCGGCCCCATCGCGCCGATCGCCACCTTCCGCGACTATGACGAGGTGATCGAGCGGGCGAATGCGCTGCCCTTCGGCCTTGCCGGCTACGTCTTTTCCAACGATCTGAGCGTCTCCACGCGGGCCTATGAGGATCTCGAGGTGGGCATGGTCGGCGTCAACGAGATGCTCCTGGCCACGGCCGAAGCCCCGTTCGGCGGCGTGAAGGAAAGCGGCATGGGGCGCGAGGGCGGATCGCTGGGCATCCACGATTACCTCGACCCGAAATACGTCAAGATCCGACTCGCAGGATAATTCCAGATGACAGACAAGAAAGAACAGGGCCTCGCCCGGGGCCTGACCAATTATGGTGACCGGGATTTCTCGGTCTATCTCCGCAACTCCTTCGCCGCGTCGATGGGCTATTCGCGTGAGGTTCTGAAAAAGCCGATCGTCGGGATCGCCAACAGCTTCTCGGGCTTCAACAATTGCCACCGGCATTTCCCGGAACTGGTGGAGGCGGTGAAACGCGGGGTCCTGCTGGGCGGCGGTCTGCCCATCGAGTTCCCCACCATCTCGCTGGGCGAAGTGTTCCTGAGCCCCACGAGCCTCAAGTTCCGCAACCTGATGTCGATGGACACCGAGGAGATGATCCGCGCCCAGCCGATGGATGCGGTGGTCCTGATCGGCGGATGCGACAAGACGGTGCCGGCGCAGCTGATGGGCGCGGCCTCGGCCGATCTGCCGGCGGTGCAGCTTGTCGCCGGGCCGATGATGACCTCGCGCTATGGCGAGGAAAGGCTGGGCGCCTGCACCGATTGCCGGCGCTTCTGGGGCAAGTACCGGGCCGGAGAGGTCACGACCGAGCAGATCAACGACATCGAGGGGCGCCTGGCGACCACGGCGGGCACCTGTGCGGTGATGGGCACCGCCTCGACCATGGCCTGCATCGCCGAGACGCTGGGGATGTCGCTGCCGGGCACGGCCGCCATTCCCGCCGTCCATGCCGATCGCCTGCGCGCGGCCGAGGCCTCGGGCCTGGCGGCGGCGCGGATGATCGCGGACCCGATCCGGCCGAGCGAGGTGATTACCGAGAAATCGGTGGAGAACGCGCTGCGCATGCTGCTGGCGCTGGGGGGGTCGACCAATGCCATCATCCACCTGACCGCCGTGGCCGGGCGGCTGGGGATCAAGGTGCCGCTGGAGCGGCTGAACGCGCTCTCCGACACCACCCCCGTGCTGGTGAACCTCAAGCCGGTGGGGTCGCATTACATGGAGGATTTCTTCCATGCAGGCGGCGTGGGTGCCGTTCTTCGCGAGTTGAAGCCGCTTCTGCATCTCGACGCGATCACTGTGACCGGCGAGACGCTGGGCGACCGGCTGGAAAGGGACCCCGGCTATGTCGATCACCGCGTGATCGCAAAGGCGAGCGAGCCGCTGGAACCGGAGGGCGGGCTGGTGGCGCTGTTCGGCAATCTGGCCCCGCGCGGGGCGATCCTGAAGCGTTCGGCCGCTGACAAGAACCTTTTCGAGAAGGAGGGACGGGCGGTCGTCTTCTCTTCGCTTGAAGACCTGGCAAAGCGGATCGACGACCCCGATCTCGATATCTCCGAGGATGATTTCATGGTGCTGCAGAATGCAGGGCCCAAGAGCGCCTCGGGCATGCCGGAGGCGGGCTACCTGCCGATCCCGAAAAAGCTGAGCGGCAAGGGCGTGAAGGACATGGTGCGGATTTCGGATGCGCGCATGTCGGGCACGGCCTTCGGCACCATCGTGCTGCACGTCACGCCGGAGGCCTCGGTCGGCGGGGCGCTGGCGCTGGTGAAGACCGGCGACAGGATCCGCCTCTCGGTCGCCAACAAGAGAATCGAGCTCCTGGTGGAGGATGACGAGCTGGCGCGCCGGCGCGCCGAATGGACGCCCTCGGTTCAGCCCCTGGAGCAGCGGCGCGGCTACGACCGGCTCTACGCGGCGGAGGTGACCCAGGCCGACGAGGGGTGCGATTTCGCCTTCCTGCGGCCGGTTGAAAAAGACAATGACGATATCAAGGAGAGCAGCCGATGAAATTCGGAGTTCCCAGAGAGGTCCTGCCCGGCGAGGCCCGCGTGGCGATGACGCCGGAATCGGCCGCGATGATCCAGAAGCTGGGATTCGATTGCCTGATCGAGTCCGGAGCGGGCGAAGCCGCGGGTTTCTCCGATCAGGACTACCGCGCGGCCGGCGTGACGGTCGTTTCGGATGCGGCAGAGCTTTGGGCCCAGGCGGATATCGTGGCGAAGGTCCGGGAGCCTTCGGAGACGGAGGCGAAGCGTCTGACGAAGGGGAAGACGCTGATCAGCTTCTTCTGGCCTGC
>ENA-ORCU01000780-ORCU01000780.1-marine-metagenome-genome-assembly--contig:-NODE-780-length-10984-cov-2.607591_pt1 | contig 10984 bp, 9 predicted proteins | sample MGYA00248631_ERZ508512 | MGnify/ENA primary metagenome ERZ508512 (study PRJEB26183, sample SAMN06268844) | marine metagenome | isolation source: Tt an P1 anaerobic enrichment on pine from sediment taken... | reverse complement strand
ATATACACAAAGTTCTTTAGCGGCAAAAATTCTGACCAATTGGGAAGAATATCTGCCAAGATTTGTAAAAGTAATTCCGTTCGAGTATAAGAAAGTACTTGAGGAGCTGAAGTTGAAGGAACTTGAACGCAAATTACAATTGACGGAAGATGATCCATCGCGTCACGAATAACAGTTGAAGAACACATTGAATAACAAGAAAAGATTATACGATTATGGGAGATCCTAGAGGTTTTATGAATGTACCCCGCAAAGAAGGCGGGTACAGACCTTTAAACGAAAGAATATACGACTACGGGGAAGTAGAGCAGACCCTGAACGAAGAAGACAGAAGATTGCAGGCATCGCGCTGTATGGATTGTGGCGTACCTTTTTGCCACTGGGGATGCCCCGTCGGAAGTAAAATCCCGGAATGGCAAGATGCCATTTACAATAAGAACTACGCTGAAGCCTACGACATCCTGCACTCCAGCAACAGCTTCCCCGAAATGACTGGCCGCGTTTGTCCGGCTCCATGCGAAAAAGCCTGCGTACTGGCCATCCATAATGAGTCGGTTACCATTCGTGAAAATGAATCATCGACCGTTGAAAAAGCTTTTGACCTGGGCTTGGTGAAAGCCAATCCTCCGCAGTTCCGGACCGGTAAAAAAGTAGCCATCATCGGGTCAGGGCCTGCCGGACTATCAGCCGCCGACCTGTTGAACCACGCCGGACACGAGGTCACTGTTTTTGAAAAGAACGATGCCATTGGCGGTTTGCTGCGCTACGGTATTCCCGATTTCAAACTAAACAAAGGAATTATTGACCGCCGGTTGGCGATCTTCGAGGAAGAAGGCATGATTTTCAAAACAAAAACTTGTGTTGGAAAAGATATCTCGAAAGAAGAATTGCTGAATGAATACGATGCCGTTTTGCTGGCGATAGGCGCCGAACAACCGCGCGACCTGGTTACTGAAGGACGCGAACTGAATGGTGTTCACTTTGCCATGGAATTCCTGACCCAGCAAAACAAAGTGGTTGCCGGGAAAAGGGTGAACCGCAGTAAACGGATTTCAGCCGAAGGGAAACATGTGCTGGTCATTGGTGGTGGCGATACCGGCTCCGACTGTGTGGGTACTTCTATCCGCCAGAAAGCAGCCAGCGTGACACAGATCGAAATTATGCCCAAACCTTCGGAGACCCGTTCCGACAATAACCCCTGGCCCTACTGGCCAACCACCTTGCGGACTTCCAGCTCGCATATGGAAGGTTGCGACCGGAAATGGGCGCTTTCAACCCGCCGCCTGATCGGAGGAGAGGACGGACAGGTAAAAGAAGCCGAAGTGGTGGAAGTAAGCTGGGACAAAGACAAGGACGGCCGCTGGCTCATGTCGGAAGTGCCTGGAACCGAGCAAATCCTGAAAGCTGAGCTGGTCCTGTTGTCCATGGGATTCACCCAACCGGTACACAAGGGCTTACTCGAAGAGCTCGGCGTTGAATACGACGCGCGTGGCAATGTAAAAGTCAACAAGAAAAAGCAAAGTTCGATCGCTAAAGTATTTGCAGCCGGCGATGTGGAGCGTGGAGCCAGCCTGGTGGTTCATGCCATTCAGTGTGGCAAGGACGCAGCAGCAGCTATCGATGAATTTTTAAGCTAACGAACGATTATTTTAGCATATCACAACTCGTAATACACTAAAAAGGCCTCGCAATTTTTGCGGGGCTTTTTTTTTTTTACCGGGCTACCGTAGTTTTTATTGATCCGATGAATCCCAGCCATCGGATCTTGCTTGCCGGTCAGGGCTTCACTCGAAGTGAAACCCTGAGTAAAACCCCCGCTAACCAATCCAGCCCTTGTTTAGAATGATGACAAATTAAGTTAATTGACACGTCCATTTTGCCAGGTTTTGTAAATTGAGGATCGAAAAAAGCAAGGTATTAATGGTATATATTAATGATACGCAGACACAGACATTGAACCAAACCCCGCTATGGCGGGGCAGCTTGACATGGTTCAAAAAACGGCGTAACTTCTATTCTCATTTTTAAAATTCTAGTCATAAAAAAAAGTATTCATGAGTTGATGGAGCGAGAAATGCGTATCCGCAACTGATGGGTAAATCACCAGGAACAAATCAGTGGCGCCTCAGGGAATGTCGTGTAAATGTCGTGCTTTTGTAGTTGGAAAGTTACCTTTATCTGGCTGACATTTGCACTTAAAAACGAAAAAATGGAAACAGGAAAACGAATCAAGGATTTAAGAATTAAAAAAGGCATGACTCAGGAAGAGTTGGCTGAAAAAACTGAAGTTAGCACAAGAACGATACAACGGATTGAAAATGGAGAAGTAGACCCACGAGCCTATACGCTTCAAATGATTGCTAAAGCGCTCGATGTTGATTTCAGTTTGTTTGCCAGAAATGAGTTGGAAGAGAAACAGGGATTTCAAAAGGTTGACGCCAACAATTGGCCGGCACTGCTACATCTAAGCGGAATAATCCCGCTTTTCTTTCCAACCTTACTATTGTGGAAAAAAAGAAAAGATAAAACCGAAGATATCTTCAATCATTTTCGTGCGGCTATTACCATGCAGGCATGCATTTGGGCAATCATTCTGGTCGGCCTTTGGATTTACTGGCAAGTAAATCAACCGGCACCGCTTATCGGAGGATTATTGGTTGGCGCCTTAATTGCGATCATGAATGCAATCTTTGTCATCATTGGGAAACCGGTTATCAATCCATTTATAAAAAGCAAATAGGAATCAAAGCACTTTGCAAATGTTCGGCCAATTCGTTTGTGGGTTCGGCTAATCCTGTTACCGCGCGAATCGTTTTCGATTACAATTGATCTGATCAACTTCCCAGGTCGATAAGCGCTTCTTTTACGCCAATATTTCTGAGCGCTTTTCCCATAGCTTCGTTAAATGCCGGAGGTCCGCAAACCAATACGGGTCTTGTCAGGTCTTCAATTCGTTTTTTCAGGAAATTTTCATCGATATTGCCATAATAGTCCGGATCGTCTTCATCCTGGGTGATTACATTGTCATAATGCTGGCCCAGCATTTCATTCAGTTCATCTTCCAGAAACAGATCTTTCCTGGTTTTATTGGAAAAAAGCAGCAGGCAGTCGTCCAGTTGTCCTTCTTTCTGCATTGCCCGCATAACAGCGATGAAAGGCGTTATTCCCGTTCCGCCAGCCAGAAAAACGGCTCTTTTTTGCGGTTTAAACGTATTAAAAGGCGCGGTGAAACTAATTTCGTCTCCTGCTTTCAGTTGGCTAATGGCCGCTGTTTTCCCCTGATGATCCTTGTAGATGCGAATCACAAATTCAAGATGATCTTCATCGGGCAGGTTGGTCATCGTAAAAGGGCCGGGCTCCTGGTCTTTCACTTTTATTTCAACGGCATCGCCTGCGCTGTAATGAAAATCAGCGGGCTTGGAAACTTCGAGCTGCACAACGTTATATGCGAGCCAGTTTACTTGTTTTACTTTTTCTGTGTATTTCATTGTTGCTGTTTTTGTAGTGTTCTTCAAATTGCAAATCAGACCGATTGGCCTGCTATATAGAACAACTTATTACAGGCCATTTTGTTTGAAGCTGCTCCTCAGGGGCTCACCCGCCGAGCAAGGATCGTCCCAATTATGGCCAATGATCCGAAACTGGAGTCGGTTGCCCCAAAGCCATCATATGCCCGGTGACTTGCCATCGAGAGATTCACGCACAGTGAAACAAGGAGCAGGCTGGAGGTGCGCGCGGCAAAAGCAACCGCTTCGGGAAGCCGGATAGCCTGTGTACGGCATCAATGATGAGATCCGGGATGCCGGACGACGTATTCATGGCATGAATGGTCAAATCCGGAAAGCTGGAAAGCTTGCCCATGCCATGAATTGTGAGATCCGGGATGCCGGACGGCCTGTGGACGACGGCAGTGTTGGAAAGCACGGCATTGAACCTCCCACCTGCCGCTCTTGGTGCCGTGCGGGAGGAGGAAACCACGCCAGGCCATGGTGTGGAAAACAGTCCAACTTAATTTTATCCTGCTCCTCGGAATATGTACGAACCTTGGCTAGTACAAGCTGGATCGGATTTGGAATCTGATCCATATAAACGATGGATTTTCAATCCATCAGAGCGAAGTAACTCCTGTCACCGGTCAGTAAAGCCATATGAAACGGGTTAAAAGAAATCAAGCAAAAGATTTGGTGACAAGCTGCTACTGAGCGGGTGACTTCAAGTCATCCGCTCAGTAAAGTATAAAGCTGAGTCGCTCTTACCTCGGATCGTGGGGGTCTGTGCCCCGTGTCTTACTGTTGAAAGGCAGCAGTTTGCCCTGTGAGCAAGTTGCCGTTTGGTTTGCATGGTCAAAACGCCTGGCAGGAACCGGTTTTTCGCCGGTTTTTTTGTTTCTTTGGGGTGTAATCGAAAAGCTCATCTATGATTCAGCGAATTGTACTGATCGGTGCCGGTAATTTAGCCACGCAACTTGGAAAAGCACTCAAAAGAAGTGGCCTGGATGTGGTACAGGTGTACAGCCGAACCAAGGAAGCGGCCAAAGCGCTGGCCGATGTCCTGGAATGCAAGTTCACCACCAGCCTTGATGAATTGCAACCCTGTGATTTGTGTGTTGTTTCGGTGAAAGATGATGCGCTTGAGTCGGTGCTCAGGCAAATTCGGATCAGGACAACCGTGGTGCACACGGCAGGAAGTATTCCGATGGAATTGTTGTCCAGGTATTTCAAAGACTTTGGGGTTTTTTATCCATTGCAAACTTTTTCGAAACAGCGGGAGGTCGATTTTTCAACGATTCCCATTTGTTTAGAAGCCAGTTCTGAAGTAGTTTTGGAGGATCTCAAAGATTTGGCCGGGAAACTGTCTTCCTGTGTTCAGACAATTCATTCGGACGAGCGAAGGCTGCTGCATCTGGCCGCGGTTTTTACCTGTAATTTTGTCAATCATTGCTACCAAATTGGAGACGCGATGTTGGAAGAAAGGGGACTAAGTTTCGATTTGATGAAGCCGCTGATTCAGGAAACGTCCCAAAAAATTATGGACATGAAACCGATCGACGCTCAAACCGGACCGGCTGTCCGCATGGATGAAACGATTATGAATAAACACCTGGAGTTGTTAGCGGATCATCCTGAACGAAAGAATATCTATCAGTTGCTATCCGAAAGCATCTATAAAACACAAAATAACAAATAAGCATATGGCCTTTTTTAAAGATAAACTGAAGCAAATAAAAGCACTCATTTTTGATATCGACGGCGTGTTGTCGCTCGATACCATGGTGTTGAACGAAGCTGGCGTACCGGTGCGTACCGCCAATGTAAAAGATGGGTATGCGCTTCGAAATGCACTGAACATGGGGTACCAGATTGGTATCATTACCGGCGGAAATTTGGAACAGGTCAGGACGCGCTATGCCAATTTGGGGGTGGAATATATTTATATGGGCGTACGTGATAAAATGGAATGCCTGAATGACTTTATGCTGAAAACCGGCGTGAAAGCCGAAGAGGTTCTATACATGGGCGACGATTTGGTCGATTACCAGGTGATGCAAACTGTTGGGGTGGCTGTTTGTCCATTGGACGCGGTCAGTGAAATTAAGGAAATTTCTTCTTATATTTCGGATAAGAAAGGGGGCGAAGGCTGTGCCCGCGACATTATTGAGCAAGTGATGAAAGCTCAGGATACTTGGATTAATGAACACTCATATTATTGGAGGTCAATTTAATGGTGCCTGAAAATTTACAAAAATATCAATTGATTCTTGCGTCAAAATCACCACGACGCCAACACTTATTGAAAGAACTGGGGCTTGATTTTCAGGTTCAGGTTTCGGATGTTGAAGAATATTTTCCGCCAGAACTTGGTATGACAGCAATACCGGAGTATCTGGCTGAACTAAAAGCTACGGCGGTTCGAAAAAACGCACCCGACAATAGCCTGGTCATTGCTGCCGACACCATTGTGTGGAAAGATGAAGAAGTGTTAGGTAAGCCGGTTGACAGATCTGCGGCAATCAAAATGTTGCAGCATTTATCGTCCAGCCAGCACCAGGTCATTACGGGAGTCAATATCCAGTCGGCTACCAAAAAATATTCGTTTCATGCCGTTACTGCCGTTTGGTTTGATGAACTGACCGATGCGGAAATTGAGTACTATGTCGATCGGTTTAAACCTTATGACAAAGCCGGTGGCTATGGGATTCAGGAGTGGATTGGCTTTGTTGGTGTGAAAAAAATTGAGGGTTCTTTTTTCAATGTGATGGGCCTTCCGGTTCATAAAGTTTACCAATTTCTGAAAGAATTCTAGCGGGTGAATTGTTGTTGACACCTTGGTTGAAGCTGTTTCAATAAAGATAAATGCTTTGTTGGATCCTTTTTTTTCTGAAAAATTACTGATTAATGAGAAAATTATTCCTGTTTTTTATTGCGGCCGTTTTTAGTTTTTCTCTGGCGGCTAAAGAGGGGATGTGGATTCCCACTTTATTGGAAAAGTACAACATCGAAGAAATGCAGCAGATGGGCTTTCGCCTGACGGCTGAAGATATTTACAGTGTGAATCAGAACAGTTTGAAAGATGCGGTGGTCATTTTTGGCAGTGGATGTACCGGAGGAATCATCTCGGACCAAGGCTTGCTTCTGACCAACCATCACTGCGGATTTTCAAATATCCAGTCGCACAGCTCGGTTGAGCACGATTATTTGTCAGATGGATTTTGGGCCATGTCGCAGGATGAAGAGCTTCCAAACCCCGGGTTGACAGCCAAATTCCTGGATCGGATGGTTGATGTGTCTGATTCTGTTTTTGCAGGAACCACAGGACTGGAGGGGGATTCATTGCAAAGAAAGTTGAACGAAAACATCAGTCGTATTCAGCGCGAAGCCACAGAAGATGGAAAATTTGAGGCAGTTGTAAAACCCTTGTTTTTTGGGAATCAGTACTTTCTATACACCTATTTGGTCTTTCAGGATGTTCGCCTGGTGGGAGCACCACCGCAGTCGATCGGCAAGTTTGGCGGCGACACCGACAACTGGATGTGGCCACGGCACACGGGCGATTTTTCAATTTTCAGGGTTTATGCCAACGAAAATAATGAACCGGCACCGTACGCTGAAGATAATGTTCCATACCGGCCAAAGAAGTGGTTGCCCATTTCGCTGGATGGGGTTCAGCCAAACGATTTCATGATGTTGATGGGATATCCGGGAACAACCCAGCAATACCTGCCATCGCAGGCGGTTGAGCTGATCAAGAATCAAAGCAATCCTGATCGTATTAAGATCAGGACGACTATTCTTGATATCTTTTCAAAGCACATGGCGGCCGATCCCAGGGTTCGCATCCAGTACGCTTCGAAACACGCCCGGACAAGTAACTCCTGGAAGCGGTGGAAAGGAGAAATCCGGGGATTGGATCGCTTGCAGGCTATCGCCCAAAAAAAGGCCTTTGAAGCGGATTTTGAAACTTGGTACATGCAAAACGATACGCTGGAAGCGGCCTATGGCTCAGTGCTTCCCCAATTCGAAAAGTTGTACGTCGACTTGCAGCCCTATGAAAAAGCTTATCATTATTATCAGGAGATCGTTTTTAAGGGCATCGAGATTTTTAAGCTGGCCGACTTTTTCCCGCGAAACGACCGGGGATGGAACCGCATGGATGACGAGCGGCACAAGCTGGTTCGAAAAGCCTTGGCGATAAAGGTAGCCGATTATTTTGATGATTATGACCGGGAGACGGACCAGGAGCTTTTTGTTGAGCTACTGCGGATGCTACGGAATGATCTCGATCAGAGCTTTCTGCCTGAAGACCTGATGCTGCTCTTGGCGAAATATGATGATGAAAAATTGATTCGTAAAGTGTATGCCAAATCCATATTGACTGATCCGGAAAAGTTGCAGCAAATTATTTCAGAATTTGACGATAAATGGATTGCCAAATTGCAAAAGGATCCTGCGGTCGAATTGTTTCAGGCCCTGAAGACACTCTATCAGCGGAATATTGAATACGTACACCAGGGGATTCAGGAGAATATCAGAACGGTTCAGCAAAAATACATGCAGGGCATCATGCTGATGGAGCAGAACGAGCAGTTGTATCCCGATGCCAATTTTACCTTGCGGGTGGCTTACGGAAAAGTGGAAGGTTACGAGCCTCGTGATGGCGTGAATTACAATTATTACACTACGCTGAAGGGAATTATGGAGAAGAATAGTCGAGATGTTCCGGACTATGAGATACCGGAGAAATTGCGCGAACTATACCATGCCGGGGATTTTGGAGCGTATGAAGCCGATGGAGAGGTGCCCGTAGCTTATACGGCATCCATTCATTCAACGGGAGGCAATTCGGGAAGCCCGGCAATCAATGGCAGGGGGCAGCTGGTCGGGCTCAATTTCGACCGATGCTGGGAAGGCACGATGAGTGACATCATGTTCGATCCCGATCAGTGCCGAAACATTATGCTCGATGTTCGCTACATGTTATTTGTCATCGATAAGTTTGCCGGAGCTGGTTATTTAATTGATGAAATGGAATTGGTTAGCGAATAAGACAGTTGGCAGTTGCAGCTACAAATTTAAAATTCCGGAATCCAGCATCAAGTCGCAGTGATCAGTCGCAGTAGGCAGAAAGAAGCCAGCTTCAGGCCGCAAGTTGCCAGCATCACGCATCAAGAATCGAATATCATCGAGCATCAATCATCAAGCATCAAGGATCGAGCATCCATCATCAAGGATCGAGCATCCAGCTTAATCAGTTTCCAAACCGGTAAATCAGCGATAATTGTTGCGACTGATCCAGGTCATTGCCTTCAATCAAGTGAAAAGAAAGATTAAACCGGCCTTCAACATGTTTACTGTTAATGAATCGCCAGATCACATCGGTTCGCCAGTAGCTGTCGACATCGTAAAAACGATCGCCATTTATCAGGTTATGGCCTTGGCCAAGATGCAGTCCCGATCGCAAAGCAAATTGCTTGATTTCTCCATAAAATTCAGCCAAAATACTGGTCGAATTCAGGTACTCGTCCATCACATGGCGCTCGCGGTATTTCGAGTGAAGCAGCCCCAGTTTGAAATACGATTTGTTTATAGATAGCCATTGATCCAGATCGGAACCCAGAAAGAACGCTGCCCCCAGGTTATCATGGATGTTTTCCCCTTCAGGTCGTAAAGCTGTCCCGGCAAAGTGAAACAGGGTGATGTAGTTTTGAAAGAAGATGGTTTGGTAACGCATTTCGCCCGAAAATCCAGCCATAAAAGTTTCCCGTCTGGTCTCAGTCTGGTGTCCGGTCCAGTCCACAAAGCCACTTTGATGTCCCCAGTCCCACTTGCATTTCCCGTAAAATCCTTCAATGTTGGGGCGGTAATACAAAAAGGTGTCGGTGATCAAAGCCAGCGGAAAATCAAGTAAGCCCATACGCGGGAAAGCGCCGAAGTAGAATTCCGCTTGCTCGTCTGAGTAATGGTAGTAAGCGGTCAGCTTGGGTTTTTGCTCATCGAGCTCGCTGCCAAATTCAAACAAATGACTCAGGCCAATTCGAAGTTCATGCTTGTCTTCCAGGGTGATCCCGACCATAAAGCTGGTTCGTTCTCCCAAAATCGTTTGCGAGTTGGCTACTCCGCTAAAAAACTCCCGGTTATCACCAATACCGTGAAATAAAAGATCATATTCAAAACGTTGGGCCTGCGTTGTCAAAGTGAGGAGCAGTAAAAAAAAGCTGAATGATAATTTCATTTTGAGGGTATTGATACAGTTTGTATTCGGTTAAATTCTCAGGAAAGAAAAGTGCTTACTCGCGTTCAATTGAGAGTACTTTGGACAAGCCGGTTCTTATGTCATCGAGAGTTGAATCAGAAATCTTACCCAGCTTCTTGATTATCCTTTCTTGTGATACGGACCTCACTTGAAAGCAATCAGCGGAAGAAATCTTTATCAAGCCGTTTTTTGAACTTGGTTCGATTTTTATCATCCAGGGCGCAATTTCATACCTTTCTTTCCAATCGGTAATTGGGACAATAATTTTTAAAGGTAATTTACCTAAAGAATTATCATTGACAATGATTGCTGGTCGGGTCTTTCTTATTTCTGCCCCAACTGTTGGATCGAGATTGAGCAGCCAGATTTCACCTTGTTTCATAGAAGTCTTCAAAATCAAGATTCGTAAATGCTGTCAATTTATCATCATTTTTGTAATCGTCGTACAAGGCATCAGCTGCTGTTTCCAATTGTTTTTGTTCTTCTTGCTTGCGTATGAAATGGATGGTTCGCTCAATGATGTAGATACGTTTTGAGACAGGTAACTGTTGAATTTCTTTTATGATCTCTTGAGTTTTCATATCAAATCAATTTATGGTGCAAATTACAAAATTAATCACACAGAATATACATATCCCTTTTGGGGTTGATGCAAAGCACCGGCAAGTGATTGGCCTTTTTGATGATTTTTTTCTCGGGCAAGCCAATGATCAAATCGATGAGGCTGATGTTTTTACTGGAGGGGATAATCAGTAAATCGTGATTTTCATTGTGGCAATGTTGTAAAGCGTCAAACGGTAAGCCGAAACTTCCCCTGCGGCTGTTTGAAATTTGAAAATCGAGATGCAGCTTGGTTAGTAAATGCTTGATGAACTTCACATTTTTGTGAATCATGGTCGCGTGCTCCTTATTCTTTTCGGCTGCAGGAAAAATGGTTACATCAGCCTTATTGAAGCGGGCAAAATAACTGGCCCAAAGCGAAGTATCTTTCATCACTTTTCTGAAATCGACCGGGAGCAACACGCTTTTATAGTGAAGCGATTTAGCAAGACATCCGTTGACAAACAGAAACGGGATTTGACTGACCTGCAGAGCGGACAACTTGAGTTTCACGTTCTGTGAGGTCAATACGAGCATAATTCCGTCGTATTGCTCGGCGATCCGGTCAATGCACTCAGGTAGGTCACCTTTCAATGTCAGACTCGAGATGGGGATGTCGGGCAGGTCCTTTTTC
>ENA-ORCU01000778-ORCU01000778.1-marine-metagenome-genome-assembly--contig:-NODE-778-length-10986-cov-2.745256_pt1 | contig 10986 bp, 9 predicted proteins | sample MGYA00248631_ERZ508512 | MGnify/ENA primary metagenome ERZ508512 (study PRJEB26183, sample SAMN06268844) | marine metagenome | isolation source: Tt an P1 anaerobic enrichment on pine from sediment taken... | reverse complement strand
TCGGCCGTCGGACGGGTAGCAAGTCCCGGAGGGCAGACCAGCCGGCGACCTTTCAATGTCCCGCTGATGACCCTCAATCCCGGGTTCCTTCCAGAGCCGTGGTGATATAATCCGGTTCGACGCCAATGGCCTGTGCGGTCTTGTCGATATCGTTTTCATGGGCGGCGAGTTGTTTGCGGATGTACTCGGACTCGAAAGCCGTTCGGGCCTGCTGCAAATCAGCGATGGAAAAAAGATTGCCACCGCCTTTCGGATCCAGAAGGTTGGCCGGCAGGTCGGCAACGCCTATGATTTCGTCACTTACCATGATGGCCAGACGTTCGATAAGATTTTTCAGCTCCCGAACGTTTCCGGGCCAAGAGTAGGCTTTAAGAATTTCCATGGCGTCGGGGTCGACGGTTTTGCATTTCTCACGGTTATTTGCGGCGGCCTCGCCAAGAAAGATGTCCACCAGAGTTGGAATATCCTCGGCTCTTTCTCTCAAGGGCGGCACTTCGATGGGGACCACGTTGAGTCGGTAGTAAAGATCTTCTCTGAAACTTCCGTTTTTGATCTCCGCCTCAAGATCTTTATTGGTGGCGGCGATGACCCGCACGTCAGTGGTCAGCACACGTCCGCCGCCTACCCGTTGAAATTTCTTTTCGTCCAGTACCCGCAGAATCTTCGCCTGGGTGGCCAGGCTCATGTCTCCGATTTCGTCCAAAAAGATGGTGCCGGAGTTGGCCAGTTCAAATTTACCGCGCATTTTGACATTGGAACCGGCGACGGCGCCTTTTTCATGGCCAAACAGCTCGTTTTCGATGCGCGTTTCGGGAATGGCCGCGCAGTTGACATCGATCATGGGGGCTTCCGCCCGGGGACTCAACTGATGAATGGTTCTGGCCACAAGCTCCTTGCCGGTTCCGTTTTCCCCTTTGATGAGAACCCAGGATTCGGTGGGGGCCACCGTGGCGATCTGAAGGTTCAACGCCTGAACGGGTGCACTGCCGCCGCTGATCGAGTGCTTCTCGATGATTTTTTTACGCAGATAACGGTTTTCTTCTTCCAATCGCCGAAAATTGAGGGCGTTGTTGATGGAAACGATGACTTTGTCAATGTTCAGGGGTTTTTCGATGAGATCGAAGGCCCCCAGCTTGGTCGCCTTGACCGCGGTTTCCACGTTGCCGTGTCCGGTGATGATGATCACCGGTAAAGAGGAACTGTTTTTTTTGATTTCCTTCAGGGTTTCAATGCCGTCGATTCCCGGCATCCAGATATCCAGCAGCACCAGATCCGGGGATTCCGAGTCGATGAGTTTCAGTGCCTCATATCCGTTGCTGGCAGTGATCACTTCGAAACCTTCGTCGGTAAGAATTCCGCCCAGGGATTGAAGAATAGTCGGTTCGTCGTCTACGATCAGAATAGATGGAAACATGTCCCGTAACTCCCTTTTGTTGATCGGCACCGATGCCATCAGGTAGCCGTTTTGCTTTTGTGGTACGTGTCATAGCCCAACCCTTCCCCGCAGGCAAGTCCGGGTATTTTTTCGTGTTGACTCAATTGCATTCTTAACCTGGGGTTAAACCGGCAGTTCGATGATCAGTTTGGCCCCATGCGGCTGATTATCCTGGACCCGTACCAATCCGTTGTGGTCGGCCACGATTGTGTTGACGATCGTCAGGCCCAGCCCCATTCCGGCTTTTTTGGTGGAGAAATTGGGTTCAAACAGGCGGGTTTTGTCCTCATCCGAGATGCCCGTGCCGTCGTCGGTTACCTCGATTCGAATCATTTTCAGTATGGGGTCGTGCGTGATTTCGATTGCAATCTGGCCCGTCTCATGAATGGCGGCAATGGCATTTTCGATGAGATTGATCATGGCCTGCTTGATCTGCTGGCGATCCAGATTCATGGTGGGAATGGTGGTATCGCTGCGCAGGCTGAATTGAATGTTCGGGTGACTGTCCCGGTAAAGTGCCAGAGTTTCCTCTATGATCGGTGGCAGTTCGCACGGGGCAGGGTTAGCCGATGGAAATCTGGCAAATGCGGCAAATTCGTTGACCAGGTTTCGGATCAGTTCAACCTGATCGACGATCATTTTGGTGCATTCACTGAAAACCGGCTCGTTGATCTGCTCGGCGTATTTTCGTCTCAGTCGCTGGGCGGACAGGGCAATGGGCGTCAGGGGGTTTTTAACCTCATGGGCGATTCGGCGGGCCACCTCCCGCCAGGCCGCCATGCGCTGAGCTTTTTCCAGGTCGGTCAGGTCATCAAAAACCATCACCACGCCGATGTTCTGCCCGGCATCGTCTTTCAGGGCGCTGGCGTTAACCATGAAGCTTCGAGGGCGGCCGGCGATCGATGCCCGGAGTGACAGTTCCACTGCATTGGTCCGTGAGTTTGACAGATTGTCCAGCACATCCTGAGCCGTTTTAAGATGGTCGCCGTGAAGCAGACGGGTGTAATTTTTGTTGAGAATGTCTTCGGCCTTGATATTCAGCATTCGTTCCGCCGAGGTGTTGATGGTCGATATGAAGCCGCGGGCGTTCAGGGTGATAACACCGGCGGAGACGTTTTTAAGCACGATTTCAATATGCTGCCGGCGGGCTTCAATTTCTGCATTCTGCTCCCTGAGCAGCTTGGCCGAGTGCTCGATCTGCTCCCTGCTGTTTCTCAGATCCCGGGTCATTTTATTGAACGAATCAACGAGTGTGCCGATTTCATTGTCGGCAACCAGACCGATGGTGACGCTCAGATCGCCCTCTGCGACCCGTCGGGTGCCTTCTGCCAGTTCCATGATGGGTATCGTGATGGATTTGGCCAGATAGAATCCGAACCATACGGCGCAAAAAACCACCAGGAGGGCCACGATAGACAGTGTGATATAGTAGGTCACCTGGATGGGTTTTTTCAGAAGCAGAATTTGCTGATACTCCTCAAATCCGCGTGAAATTGATTTCATGTTCCGTGACAGTTCCGGGGGAATCAGTTGCGTGAGCGTGACAAAGCCCTCGGCCTCCGTGTGTTTTACCCCAAACGGTACCGTGCAGATGGTGCGAAGCAGTTCGCCGTCCGAAATGCGCTCGGAGATGGTCCAGACCGGCCGGGCATCCGAAATTCTCTGCAGATTATCGGTGGCAATCATACTCAGGGGGCGTTTTTTCAGCTCGTCGGTCGCCGCCAGGGCGATTCGCTCGGCAGTTGCCGAATAAGTCTCGACGGCAAGGAAATTAAACTCCCGTTGAACTATCTGAACATAATGGGAAAGTGCTTTGCTTTTTGCCGGAGTGAGAAGCTTTTTGGTTTTGATTTGATAAGCGATTCGTTCAATGAAAAAACGGTTGCTTTCCTCGGACTGTCGGTAAATATGCTGAGCGACACGAAGGGATTTATCCAGGGCCTGCTCCACCGGTACATTAAACCAGAACTCGATACTGGTGGTGATAAAATTGATGGAGAAGAAAAACAATACGGTCGTGGGCAGCAGTGTGAGCGCCACAAACGCCAATACCAGGCGGGTGCGGAGGCTGGCTCCCATGACTTTGCGTTTACGATCGTAGAGCAACTTGACGAGATTTCTGAATACGAGAAATATCAGCAGAATCAGAAGCAGGAGATTGATGTTGATCAGGATGAACATCAAGATGGTGTTTGACACCGGAAAATCAGCGCCAAAATAGATAATTCGGCTCTCAACGAAGGTAAGTACGGAAACGATGGATAAAATGACCGCAATCAGAATCATTTCTCGTTTCCGGCGCTTTCGTTCCTGGACCGGCAACTGTGCAGACGATTTTTTAAATCGGTTGATGCGCATGATCTCTACTGAGTCTGTTTCAGACCCGGCGGCGCTCGGCAGAAAGGTTTGATTCAGGCCGTGTTCCCGGCATAGGAACGCAGGGCAACGACTGATCGCCAAACAGGCTTTAATAAATGAAATCTATGGTATACCAGTCTGTGCCCGTGTCCCAGAATGATACGAAGCTAACAATGTAATGCAGGTAAAACGGAAGGGGGAGGCGACTCAATTTTGCTTTTGCCCGTATCTGATATCGAATGCCTTTTTGAAGTTGGCTCAACGAGATAATTTTCAGGCTATCGATTTGAGTCATCAACACCCGTGCGTCTTCGAAGGATTGGGTAACAATCGGCTTCTTTTCCCAGGATCGGCGGATATTGAACTCTTTTTTCAGACTGTCATACTTGAGCGTATGATCAATATGGGTGTCCGTTACTTTTTTGTCGAACCAGAAATTGCGGCCCTGATACAGATCGATATAATATGTAAAGGTAGCGGGAACTCCGCTCATGATGGCTTTTTTAATCTTATCGTTGAAGGCTCCCTCCATATTGAGATAGACCAGAAGGTCATCCCGGGTGTTGTTGATCCGAATATCCGACAGTCTGGCTTCGTCGGCAATAGCCGTCACAGGAAGCAAACAGATCAAGATGAGGATAACGGCTTTTATAAATCTGACGTTTTCAGCCATGTCGTTAATGATGATAATTCGGACTCTGCCTCCGGTTGCGTTTGAAAGCCCCTGCAAGGAAATTGGCCGGATGCAGCGAAGCAGCATCAATATGGCGGCGCAGGGCTGTGCACCCGATTGGTCCGGAATAGCCTGGCGGTATTCCCGGAACTCTCTGATGGAAGTTTATATCCCCCCCCTTGAGGCCAATAACGTGTTGCCGGGTGCCCTAGAAAAGCCCATGGCGAACTGGCCGGCGGGGTGAGAAAAACGACGGTTTCGTTTCAGCCTGCGCCTGTGGTTTTCGTTTGAGTATGTATTAAAACCTGCGCATTCTGCGTGCCTGATCGACCACTAAAACGGTTAAGGTTTAGCGGATACCGTCTGAAATGGCAAGTGATTTTGCCAGGGAGCTTCGTTAGAGCCGGTTGGCTGAACCATGTGTGTTTCCCAGGCGTTTTTTTGAATGAAAAATTCTTTCAAAAAGGCGTGATTGAAAGCGTGTCCGCTTTTCCGAACCACAAGATGGCCTTGAATGGGCATTCCAAGGAGAGAAAAATCGCCAATGCAATCCAGCATTTTATGTCGAACGAATTCATCGGAAAACCGCAGGCCATCCGGATTGACCACTTGGTCACGATCCACAACCACAACGTTGTCCAGTGACCCGCCACGAGCCAGACCAAAGCGTTTCATCTGCTCGTATTCGTGGAGAAAACCGAACGTTCTCGCCGGACAGATCTCCTGATCAAAGACCTGATCGGATATGGTTGTAGAGAAATGTTGAGTCGCTATCAACGGATGGTCATACTCGATTGTACAGGAAATTCTGAATTCATTGGCCGGGTAGATGCCGACAAATTTGTCCCCATGGCTGAATTCAATGGGTTTTTTTACGGTAAAAAAGCATCGCGGCGCATCCTGATCCATGATGCCCGCGGTTTTGATCAGCCCTGCAAAAGGCGCCGCACTTCCATCCATTATCGGCATTTCATATGCGTCGATTTCCACCAGGGCATTGTCGATGGAAAATCCTGAAAAACAGGCCATCAGGTGCTCAATAGTTGAAATAATAAAACCGTCATATCCAATGACGGTCGCCAGGCTGGTATCGACAACCATATTGAAGTGGGCGGATATGCTGGGGGAGTTCAAAAGGTCTGTCCGGCGGAATTTGATGCCATGGTTTATCGGTGCCGGATGGATCGTCAGATTGACCTGTTTTCCTGAATGAACTCCGATGCCTGAACAGTGAACCGGTTTTGCAACCGTTCTCTGATTGAGGTGAATACCCATAAGTGTCTTTCGAGGCCGCCCGATTTCAGCGCAGCAGCATCCGTTGGTTGATAGGTTGAAACTGAAAAACTCCCATTCGGGCTGGCCGTCGACTCGAGGTCTGCGCTCGGGTAGCAAACAGGAGTTGCAAGCAGTGTCGTTGATGTGACATGCGGCAAAAAAATGCGCGTATCACCAGTTTTATTTTTTGGCTTTAACGATACCCGGTTGGTGTTAATAAATCAAGTAATATGGTGCCGTTGCAAGGGCCTGCAGGATGTTGCCTCGGGACGTTTCCTCCGTATCTGCCGGGCGTCTTGGTGTTAGGGATTGAGAACCTGTTTTTTTCGCCAGCTTATCATGTAAAAAGGGGTTGAATCCGCACTGAGTTGATTATATTAAAAATCCTGATAAAAACGTTCTCCGTACAGACAGGAGGTCTCATTGCTGGCAAAAGTGTTGAGCAGTGCCGTGCTTGGAATCGATGCCTTTCCCGTTGAAGTGGAGGTGGATATTGCCAATGGATTGCCGACCTTTACCACTGTCGGACTGCCGGAAGCCGCGGTCAAGGAGAGCCGCGAGCGGGTAAAGGCTGCCATTACCAATTCCGGCTACCGGTTTCCCGATGACCGGATTACGGTCAACCTGGCTCCGGCGGATATCAAAAAAGAAGGAACCGGTTTTGATCTGCCCATGGCCCTGGGGATTTTGACCGCCACCGGCATTATCACCCAGGAGGCCGTTGCCAGGTTCCTGGTTTTAGGCGAGCTCTCCCTTGACGGCCGGATCAAGCCGGTCCGGGGATCTTTGCCCATGGCCATGGCCGCCGCCGCAAGCGGGCGCACGGGCATCATCGTGCCTGGTGACAATGGAAAGGAAGCCTCTGTGGTCAGCGGGATTTCGGTCTATCCGGTCCACACACTGGGGCAGGTCGTGGAGTTTCTCCGCGGCCACAGCCATCTGGAGCCGGAGACCGCCGACATCCGGAATCTGGCCGATGCCGGCAGCGGAATGCCTGACGTGGATTTTTCCGAAGTCATGGGCCAGGAACATGTCAAAAGGGCTCTGGAGGTGGCGGCGGCCGGGGGGCACAATCTTTTGATGCTCGGCCCGCCGGGGTCCGGTAAGACCATGCTGGCCAAGCGCATTTCGACTATCCTTCCGCCGCTTTCCTTTGCCGAGGCGCTTGAAACCACAAAAATATTCAGCGTGTCGGGTCTGCTGGACAAGGCCACCGCACTGGTCACCCGGCGGCCGTTTCGCTCGCCCCATCACACCATTTCCGATGCGGGGCTCATCGGCGGCGGGCATATCCCGAGACCCGGGGAGGTTAGCCTGGCGCATAACGGCGTGCTGTTTCTCGATGAATTGCCCGAATTCAAAAAACACGTCCTGGAAGTGCTCCGGCAGCCGCTGGAGGATCGGCAGGTGACCATCGCCCGCGCTGCAACCACCATTACCTATCCGTCGAATTTTATGCTCGTTGCCGCCATGAACCCGTGTCCCTGCGGCTATTTTTCGGACCCCAAACACGAGTGCCGGTGCTCTTATCGCCAGATCCATAAGTACCGCACCAAAATTTCCGGCCCGCTACTTGACCGGATCGATATCCACGTTGAGGTGCCGGCAGTGCCCTACAAAGACCTTATGGCCGAGGGGCGCGCGGAATCATCCGAAAGTATCCGGGCTCGAGTGGAAGCCGCCCGAAAGCTCCAGTCCCGCCGTTTTGCCCGATCCACCATTTACTGCAATGCCCAGATGGGCAGTCGGCACATCCGCTCCCATTGTCAGATCGACGGGGCCGCCGGCGCGCTTTTGGAAAATGCGGTGGATAAATTCGGCCTGTCCGCACGGGCCTTTAACCGCATCCTGAAAATATCCCGCACCCTGGCTGACCTTGACGGTGCAAAGGACATCAGTGTCAACAATGTCTCCGAGGCCATCCAGTACCGGAATCTGGACCGAAAACTTCGGCTGAATTAACCCAACGAATTTTTTTTGTTCTTAGGTGTCACCATCAGTTGTCGCCTGGGGCTCGGCGGTGAACGGGTTGGTCTGCATCTCCCGGGCAATTGTTGAGGTCGGTGTTGATCCGTAGTCATGACCGGGCCAGATTCGGGTTTCACCGGGCAGCCGGTAGAGCTTCTCCCGAATGGAGCGGATCAGCTGGCGCTGGGATCCACCGGACAGGTCCGTTCTGCCAACTCCTCCCACAAACAGGGTATCCCCGGTGAACAGGTGCCCGTGGGTATAGAGGCAAATACCGCCGGGCGTGTGGCCCGGGGTGTGGATCACGTGCAGCTGGATGCGGCCGATTGAAATCGTATCCTGATCGGATAGAAGAACGTCCGGTGGTGGTGAGCCTTTGCCGCCCAGGACTCTGGCAAATGCCCGGTTGAAAAAAATTCGTAATCCCGGGGCATCGGCTTTATGGATGAACAGTCGGGCACCGGATGCCGCCATCACAGCCGAATTGCCGGCCGTGTGGTCCGGGTGGCTATGGGTGTTGATCACATGGGTGACCCGGAATCCGGCCCGGCCCGCCACATCCAGGAAGTGTGCCGGTTTGAAGGCGGGATCGATCAGTGCACACGTTCCGGATGCCCCATCGCCGATCAGATAGCCGAATCCGGCCATTTTCCCTGATGGAATCTGTTGAATCTGAGGATGCTCCATAGCTGAGAATATCCGTTTGCGTAAGCGGTTCGGGACGGCAAACACCGATATCCGATTTTTATTGTTACCGTTTCGTTGCCAATGCCTTGCGAGCGCACTACCTTGTGTCGGGAAACATACCACATAACCGAACCCTTTCCCACCGGGTTGGTGTGGATTGACTGACAATCTCCGGATTGGGAGTCCGCTATGACAGACAATAAATTGGGGGCGATACTATTTTTTATTGCGCTTCTGGCCACGGGCTGCGGCGGTTCTTACCAGGTTCGCCCGCTTCCGCCGGCTCCCCCGGATTGGCCGCGCTACGCAGCCGGTTTTGACGGGGTGAGTCTTTCAGCCCGGGCGATTGTCGAGCCCGAGGAAAATCGATACCTGTTCGGTTACGATTTTTTCAAAGAAGGCGTTCTGCCGGTGCTTGTGATTGTTGACAATCAGAGTGATCGGCTTCTTGAAGTCAACGGACCCCGAACCTGGCTGGAAGACAAAATGGGCAGGCAATACCCTATTTTACATTCGAAAACGGCCTATCGGGTCGCTACAAAAAATCTTCGGGCCATTGAAGTTGCAACGACAACTTCCGCTGGAACGCTAATCGGTGCTGTCGGGGGCACGGCAGTCGGTGCACTGGCCGGTGCAATCTATCACGAAAATCTGAAAACCACGACCGAGAACGGCTTCTGGATCGGACTGATCACCGGTGGAGCAGTGGGCTTTTTAAGTGGGATCACAGACGATAATGCCCATGAAGCCGTTGCCCGCGATTTGAGAAAAAAAATGCTGCAAGACCGTCGCGTTGATCCCAAGGGGGTCGTTCAGGGGGTTTTGTTTTTTCCCTGTGAGGCGAGTGATGCCGGAACCCTCAGGCTGGTGATCTCGGATCCGGCTTCGGGAGAGGCCCATGCGACGCTGATAGATTTGGATCGTGTGCCGAACCCGAATATTCCGGACAGAAAACCGGCCGGCTCAAGGAGTTATGCTGCCGACTATCCGGGCGCTGACAGGCTGCAGAGCCCGATGGTTTCAGGGCTTTTGTGAAGATACGCGTTATATGCCGATGGAATGGTTGACATTGTTGTGCTTGGTCTTATCGTGTAATTTGTGCTTAATTTTCGTGAGTTTCTAAATCGGCACCTGGACGATGTGATTCATGGCTGCCCCACTGGAGGTTATCAATGGCTTTTGAAACTAAAGAAGAAGTTCTGGAGCGAATTCTTGCGCAGGACAAACCGGTATGCCCGCACTGCAAGCAGGAGATGACGTTATGGGAAGTGCCGCCGGTTGCATTCGGTGATGGTCTGGGGTGGGGAACCCCCTACCTGTATGTGTGTTTCAATGATGAATGCCCGATGTATACCAAAGGCTGGGAAAATATTCAGGAGCATTTCGGGCACACGGCATCTTATCGCTGCATGTGTTACCCCGGGTCGGAAAATTATGAATGCATGCCGGTCTTTAGCGCCGTGGGCGGGAAAGGGCAGGTTATCGATGATCAGGTTCTCATGGAGCAGGAAGTTCTGAAGGAAAACACGAAACGGGGCTTTTCAATCCTGGCGGATTGTTACGTCGCAAAAGACGGCGTGACGGTAATGAGAATCCTGACAGATGTATCCGAGCCGGCACGGGTCCGGATGAAGGCGGCTGAGATGATCGGTGACATTTCAGGTGTTGAAGTGATTGACGCCCTTCGCAGCATCCGTTTCCCCAATGATTTGATTCAGGAGCAGGTCAATAAATCAATCGAGAAAATTCACGAGCGCCACTTTACCCGGGAGTGCCCCTTCTGTGCCGAAATAATCAAACAACGGGCGAAAGTCTGCAAGCATTGCGGCAAGGACGTTGCCGGCGAGTAGAGAAAATAAGCCGCTGAGCGATTGAGCGACTCAGTCTGACATAACCATCAAATGTCTTTTCAGGCTGTGGTACTCAGCTCCGATTGACGTTCATGCTGTCGTAGCTTCGAAAAATGAGTTTTTCCCGCTCAACGCGTTCTTCGGAAAGCGGCTGGAGGCTGATCGCTTTCAGTCGCTCCACAGCTTCCCGGCGGGTAGGAAACGCCTGCAGCCCCTCACCTATTCGTTTTCCTGAACAGGTGTCGAGAATCGTTGCGGTCTTGCCGTCGGATACCGCAGAAAATGGAATCTGGTAGCTGTCCAGCAGACGGGCGGCCGAAAGAATCTCCCGCTCCCTGGAGCCCAGTGAGCCGGCAGCGCATTTGACGGCCATGAAGCGTATGCCGTCAATTCGGATTATCAGATCGATTCTCGATCGATAGGACTCTCCCCGAATGTCGAGTTTCAGTTCGGCATCCACTTCAATGTCATTTTTGTCAAATTCTTTTCGATCAACCAGAAATCGTTCCAGCGCCTGCCGATTGGCTTCAGCTCCGATATCGGGAACCGGCCTGCCGGTAACAAAATCGATTATGGTTTCATAGGGTTTGTTCGTTTTTTCCATAGGTTGCCTTCCCGTTGGAAATGTCGCCGAGGCTGCCTTGCGCACCGGTAACCGGCCTGTAGCGGTCAATGGGGTGTTATTAAAGCTTTGCCTGTCATTTCATGGGGTTGTTCAATACCCATCATGGCCAGTAGCG
>ENA-ORCU01000777-ORCU01000777.1-marine-metagenome-genome-assembly--contig:-NODE-777-length-11002-cov-2.762105_pt1 | contig 11002 bp, 10 predicted proteins | sample MGYA00248631_ERZ508512 | MGnify/ENA primary metagenome ERZ508512 (study PRJEB26183, sample SAMN06268844) | marine metagenome | isolation source: Tt an P1 anaerobic enrichment on pine from sediment taken... | reverse complement strand
TGTTTCCCTACACGACGCTCTTCCGATCTTGCACAAAATCGGCTTGGCGTGTCAAATCGATCTGGCTGGTGTTCAAAGAACCGTTTGTATTGGGAAAAATCGAGAAAAAAATGACCCCGGTATACCGGTCATAACGGATCTCAGGAATCGGGATCCACAGGTAATCCGGATAGTACCCCATCACCTCGGTTTCACAGTAGAAGTCAGAAACCGGTGGTTGCGCAACTGTTGGGTTAATGCATGAGATAAGGTAAGCGATGATTATGCACGGTCTCCATACTTTGGAATCTGTTTCATCAAAAAGTGGCTTTTTTACTTCGAACATAAGTTTATCATGACATTTTTAATTGTCGACGTTTTCAGATTTTGTATTATACCTTTATTGCCGCCCCATCTTACGCATCATACCAAAACACGCATTACTTTTTCCAGAAAAAACGTGTTTTCTTATGTGTTTGGGAAAGTCTTGGTGTATTTTAAGGAAAATCCTTATTGTTATTTTATTGCATTTTATCGGACATTTGATATAATTGTGCTCTGATTTGAATGGAGGTGATGAAGAAAGATGATGAACAGGACAAGAGAAGACTCGAGAACGTTTCACCCATTAGAGAGCATAATATATCCCCCCTCTATTATCAATTTTATCAATTCAGGTGTGCGCCTGATTGAAAGATAATCAATAAAACTTTTTTGGAGGTCTGGAAGATGAACAAGAACCTTTTATTGCAAAGTATGTTGGTAATTTTGTTGGTAAGTCTGCCGGCATCTGCAACAGTCATTCTGGATGAACCATTTGACTATGTGGATAATGCGGCCTTAAATGCGGCTTGGAATGGTTTTTCGTCGAATCCTGATTACACCCTTGATACTGCTTTTGGTAAAGGACAACCTTCTTACCAGATGCCCAGCCCAGGCGGGAATTTTCAGGGACGGTTGGCAAATAATCTTGGGGGCGATTACAACGGAACGGATGTCCAACCGCTTCAATTTTCGATTGACATCTATCTGCCTGAGACAGGTGCGTCGGCACTTTGGAACGGGTCGCGTCATTTTGTCGAGCTTCGTGGTTATTCAGGAGATGCATATGGGTCGGGCGGTCTTGAAAACATCATTGCCTTGGGGTTAAACAATGCCTCGGGAGATGTTTTTAGTAATCAATTTTTCCAGGCCCGTATTTTTCTTGGAGGAGACTGGTACACACTGGATGCTAATGTCGGAACCCCAGGACGGTCAGTTGGCTGGCATACACTGATGGCTCAAATTAAGTCTACCACGATTGATTTTTATGTAGATGGGGTTTTGGCCGAAACGCTTGCACGCGCAAATGCCTTAGGTTTTGATAATGTCGTACTGGGATCAGACCTGACCGCCAATGGAAACACCGTTTGGGTAGATAATATCCTAGTGGAAAGCGTGCCGGAACCTGCGACTCTGCTGCTGCTGGGAATTGGCGGACTGGCATTGCGTCGTCGCAAATAAAAATTTTCAGTGTTTCAACATGTTTTTGCCCTTGGGAGTGGGAGTTCATCAATCCGCACTGTCGGAGGAGCCTACAGTGCATCAGTATGCCACGGAAGGCCTGAATAAGTGTAGAAAGGGTCTATCATGAGAACGTGGCATACGTATATATTTACGGTATTGATGGTTATTTGTGCAGTGGCGACCTTGGCGGAGGCAGATGTACTCCAGCCGGGGTTTAACCAGGATTTCATCGGATCGATCGGCGCTGCCACGCGAGCATTTGGTATTGGAATTGCGGATTTCAATGGAGATACAATTCCTGATATTATCAGCGGACAAACCAATGGTGACGTGATCCTTTTTATTGGTGATGGAAGCGGGGGGTTCACGAATGCCGGACGGGTTGTCAATCAAGCCTATAACAATGCTTATGGTCTGTCTGTCGCCGATTTCAATGATGATGGCAATATGGATTTTGTTCTGACAATGAATGCAGACTACGCAGCGAATAATATTTATGATGGGGAGATTCACCTTTACCTGGGAAATGGTGACGGAACGTTTTTTATGGTCGGATCTTCAGCAGAACCGCAGGCCGGTATTGTGGTGGTGGGGGATGCAGGTGATAATTGCGCAGTTGTTACTTCAGGTGATATTGATGGGGATGATGATATCGATGTGATTGCCGGGGACAATATCACTGCCGGTAACATTACGGCGGACATTACTCTTTTCCGCAATACAGGTAATGATATCAATAATTATCCTATGTGGTCAGCAGGTGAATCAATCGTTTCAGCCGAAAATGTACTCGATCCTGAAAGCCCCCCATACTATCCACCCTATGACAATGGATCGTCGTATCCTCCATCTTATGGATTAGCGTTGGGGGATATGGATCAGGATATGGATCTGGATCTATTGGTGACAGACCGTGCGGGTTATATGTATGTGTATCGCAATGATGGAACGGGCTCTTTTTCGCCGATACGATTCGAGCGTGTCGCGAATCGTCCTTATGCTTACGCTCAACTCCATTATCTGTTTGCACCTATAACAATTGCCTGTGGCGATTTAAATGGCGACGGCTTGACAGATTTTATTACCGGAGGAGATGGCGGCACATGGGAAGGGGCAGTTGATTTATGGCTCAACGTTGGAACAGACGGCTCTGGTGATCCGCAGTTTCTCAATACCGGTATCATCGGACAAGCCGGAACCGATGCCAAGGGATTAGCGGTTGGACAGGTGGATCCTTTGGTTGATAGTTTTGTGGATATTGTTTTTGGGAATTACGAGGCCCAGCTTTATGCCCTGATTACAGATCGTGCGGATACGGACGGTGACAATATTATTGATCTTTATGACAACGCGCCGCTGCACCCCAATGCCCCGCGACTGGACATGAACGACGACGGGGGGATCAACTACCTGGACCAGTTGGATAATGATCAGGACGGTACAGGAGACCCAGCTGATGACGATGACGACAATGATGGAGTTCCGGATCTCTCAGATAATAGCCCGTTTGTTTACAATCCTGACCAGACTGATACGGATGGCGATGGGCGGGGAGATGTCTCCGATCCGCTGAATAATACAGACAGTGACGGGGATGGAATCTTTGACGGACCGATCGATCCGAATCTCTTTCAAAAGGCCATCGCAGCCAAGGGAATCTGGTCTCAAAGTGACACTCACTTCATCATTCGAATTGATGCGCTCGGACGGCAATTCCAGAATGAGTTTACTCAGACGTTTACCGATGGGGCTATTCTGACACCGGAAGAATGGGAAGCGGATTATAATAGTGAAGGAAGTTACAGCTACAATGGTATCGGCGATGAACCGGCAACCCTAGGGTATATCGTTCCCCCCGATCTGCCGGGCGGTATGAATACCCCGATTTCCCTGGTGGTCATCTCCAAGAAGATCTGGGACGCCTTTGATGATCCTGATCCGATTCGCTGGATGAATGCCAGGATTTCCAATCCAAATCTGGAGATCGGCCAGCACGGAACTTATCATGACAATAATACTATGTTGGGTGACTGGGCGACGATGACCGACCGCAATTTCTATGCATGTGAAACCTGCGGATTTACACTGGAAGAAATGTTCCAATATTTGCGAACCGGAAAGCGGACACTGATGGGTGATTACCTCGATTGGTGGCTTCAGGATCAGGGCGCAGATCCGAATACGTCTGATAAGGTGGACTGGACCTATGCCGCGAATCCTCTGTTCAGTTATTCTCCGCCGTATAATACGTCAGATACTGTTAGCCGGGATGCGACAGCAAGATTGTACATGGGCGGTTTCAGTGCAAGTATCTGGGAAGAGCAGAGCAGTATTTTTACGCCTGAAGGATCAAATCATGAACAGTTTGATGACTTCGGTATGTTTCATGCAAGCGCCGACCGCCAGGTGGATCCGGAACTGCCGCATGGGAATATGACTTATGCTGAGTATCTCGACTCAATCACACAGTACGGGCAACTTAATACATGGCTCATCGAAGAAGTTGAATGGTCCACCCGATACTGTAATGACCTCGATCGGCTGGCGGATTGCCCATCTGCGCCGAATAACAGTAACCGTGAAAATAATATGGTCGATCCGGACCGCTGGGATATGTGGATGACGCTGCTGGACTTTGTCAATGTCAACGGTCAGCCGATGACCATGGGTAATTATGTGCTGGCGGTATCACTCGATAATGCACCCACCGTGGCCAATCCTGATCAGGCCGACAGCGACCATGACGGCATCGGTGATGTCATCGATGGTGCTGTGCTGGATGCCAATGACGTTACCCTGCAATGGAACGGCTCTCTGACCGAGGGTACACTGCAGGCGACTCTGGTCAATTACGGAGTTGGGATTGTCGGTCAGACAATTACTTTCCTGATCGACACCGACAACGACGGGACGCCGGAACAGTTCAGTGACGTGACCGACAGCAGCGGCTTAGCCAGTGTGTTCGTCCAGACGCAGTATGCGTTTGGCACTTATGCATATGATGTGCAGTGGGACGGCAAGGTGATGCAGCTTGCGGATACAGCAGATGTAACAGTGCCGTGTCCGCTTGCGGCGGACCTGACTGGGGACTGCCATGTGTTGATGGATGACTTTGCGGCCTTGGCCACCGAGTGGCAGTTCACCGGAGATCCGGGCAACTGCCCGCTGACGGCCGACCTGGCCGGTGATGATTGTGCCGTGACGTTGGAGGATTTGATGGTTCTGATTTCCGACTGGATGGAATAATCCCCATCTGCCGGGAAAGGACGATGGGAATACTGGTCAGAAAATGGTGTCGAATTCGATGCGCCCGATAGCGGCGAAGTGATACAGCAGCGGCCACGCTCTGCCGGCAATTTTTTTACCAGATTGCAGCAAGGCTCGGATGTCGTTGACGTCATACAGCAGCACTTCTATATGTTCGTGTGTCTCGTTCAGGGCAGTCGAGGGTGTTCCGCTTGCAGTCACCAGAACCATGCAGCAGGATTCGTCACTCATGCCGGCTGACGAATACACCGGCGACGAAACGTGATGAATCGTTTCCACCTCCAGCCCTGTCTCTTCCTTCAATTCCCGGCGTGTCGTCGCTTCAACGGTTTCACCGGCGTCAATCAGTCCTGCAGGAAAACCGTACTCATCGTCATCAATCGTGATACGGTATTCTTTTGTCATGACCAGTCGATTGCCTTGAGCTGTCGGCAGAATCGATATGATATACACGGCGTCCGGTTCGGCTGCAGACTCCACGGGATTATCCTTACGCGAGCACATCAGCCAGTGATGCGGTGAGCCGTCTTTGGCTGTATACGCCACGTCATAGAGATTCAGCCATTTTTGATCGCTGAGTTTATGGATGTTGTAATGAGTTCTCATGCCCGGTGATTATATCGTAACCGCAGGATTTGTCCATGCTGTAATTCGTTAAACAGAGATGGAGTTTTTGATGTCAAAAACAGTATTTCTATCGACTTTCAGAATATGAAAAATCGTCCAGTCTCGAAGAAATTCGCACAGAAGCAGCGAGTCATGAGTTCCTTCCTCCAGGGCTTTCGGTTCCATATGATTCAGCGTTTCTAAAAAGTGTTGATGTTGTTCTTGATGCAGATCAAAATCCTGAAGTGCGTATTCTTTATAAAACCGTTCTTCTTCCTGAAAGTGTTCTTGCAGATGGTTGACGGTTTCATGAAAGATTCGGCCAAAAAGACCGTGTGTACGGCTATTTTGCTGATTTTCAAAAAGAAGATTCAGCATTTCCACAAAATAATAATTTTGTGTGTCCAGCAAGCTGATTCCGCTGCAATAGATTTCATTCCAATCAATTTTCAACATAAGAACAGACCTTTTCTGACGAATTAATTTGATGAGTCTGATGTTGAATTGTCAATGATATGGTTCATAACAGTATGAATCATTGCTTTTCAGTAATTTTTATCGGTCAAATCACCAGCCAATGTGAAAGGAAAATCTCTAAAGCTTCTTGTTTTTCCAGAAGATTATCGGAATGATTGATGATAACGGGATTTAGCGGTTATTTGTTTAAGGTTTATACAAACCGATCGATAGGCAATAATCGGGTGAAACAAACCAATAGTATTGTTGCAGATGTTTTTTGATAAAAAGGGGAGTAAGTATAACAGGAACCCTATATATGCAGGAGCGTTATTTTTCAGATTCCATCAAGCAGTCTTTATATTCAGTCTCAAAAAATTCTCGATGGGCCTGTTCTTGATCGGCCAGCGTTCGAAACAACTGTGCCAATTCCTCCTGATTGACCATTTGTGACAGAGTTAAATAAAGCAGTTTAGCCGATCTTTCTTTTTTCACTGCATAGCGAACGGCTTCATTCAGGGTTGATTCCGGCGAGATGGGCATCGCATCCAGATACCCGCTTTCGCGAAGTGCTTCCAAGTCCGGCGCTCGCAAATCGAATTCATATCGTTTTAGTTCCATCAGTTTTTGCTCATGTATGTACTCCTGTTGGACCAGTTCCTTGTAGAACGAGCGAACATGCTTATCAAGCACTTTCCGGGAGAGATCAAGATAGAACTCTTGGGCAGCTTTCTCTTGTAGAATTGCAAAATCCAAAACGTCTTCGAATGTCTGAAAATCCATCATTTTTGGTGCCTCCATGTCCGGTTAAAAACATATTATATCAGTTAATAACCACATTGCAAGAGAAAAAGAATACGCACTGCAATGTCCTGAATGGATTTTTATCTCTACAAAAGTAATTTAAGCAGAGACGTTTAGGGGGACGAATACTTTGAAGGCATGTGTGCAAGGGTAGAATTAGCAATTTATTCAGTGCGTACAAACTAAAAAAAGGTGAAGATACTCCTTTTTCCCAATCATGAATACTGTTTTAATCAAATCTTTTTTTGAAGATGCTGACTCGGGCTGATATCACACTTGTACTTCACTCCTGCGAACGGCTTTGCTGAGCCTGGTTTCGAAGTCGTCCACTTCCGCAAGCTTCTCAAATCCGATGGTCATCACATCCAAGCACGGAAGATTGAATGCGAATTCGATGGAGTGGTTGCGTTTCATGTCGCTGTCCCGGAAGTTTCCGGCGCCCATAATCTTCATACCGACAAGCCCTTTGCCGTTATCGTGAGCTTTTTGGAAGACCGGGACAACATTTTCCGGCGTATCATCCATCGATGCACCATATGGATTGATGCGTTCGTGAATAGAGTCGACCCAAGGTTCCTCGGCTGCGGTCTTAAACGCCTCCAGTGAGTGACAGGAAACACCATGGGCACGTATCACGCCCTTTTTCTTAAGGTCATCAAGCAGTTTCATCTGCTTTTCATGAATGCTGTTCCAGTTCGCATCAGTCAGGCAATGCAGCAGTACCAGGTCGATATGATCGGTGCCAAGTTCCTCAAGAAAACGTTCCACAATTTTGTCGGCATCCCCACGCTCGTTTGCGGGTGTTGGAAGACCTCGCTGCTGATACCAGATTTTTGAGACAAGCAGATATTTGTCCCGCGGTACGGTTGCCAGGGCTTGGCGTAAAAATGTGTGAGAACCGTATAGATCTGCCGAATCAAACCAATTCATACCCCGTTCCAGGCAGCCTTGAACCAGTTTCGTGAATGCTTCCTGGCCCATGCGTGTGTGATTGGATGCATGGTTAAAGCCGTTCATTCCTGTTCCCAGTCCCACGCGGGTCATTTTAAGCTCGGTTTTGCCTAATTGAACTTTTTCATAGGGATCAAACGGTTTCAGTTCCGGTTCAATTGTCTGTCCATCGCAGCGAAACACCAATCCGCCCAAACCGGCCGCGATCCCGCCCAAAAAACCTCGTCGATGCATCTTCATAAATATCTCCCTGTATAAATATGTTTGTAAGTATTTTAGTATACGAAGAAAATGTACCAGAAGGCGACTTTTTTTGCATAAATTTTAACATTACGTCTCCTGTCCAGTTTCAGAAATAATACTTATGTTTTCTGTTTACTCCTACCCCTTTGAGGTATCGCCAATTCGCCGTTTGGCACAAAGGACGCATGCACTATCCTGCTATCCCTGTTTTTTTTAATATTTTTTTACTCCAATTTTAACAAGCACTTAAAAAAAGATATTTCACTCCAAAATGCGGATTTTCGACACTTTTACGCAGGTTGATTTTAAGTGCAGAATGCCCACGCGGCGGAAAGCGAGGGCATAAAAGTGAATACATACAATCCAAGGAAAGGAATGATCCATGGCATATGAGTTCAACATTTTCGACGATCCGCAGTTAAGCCCGTCTTTTATACGATGGCTGATCGAAAAACAGTGGCCCGTGACCAGCCGGCGTTTCAACCGGCTTTGGGATTATTATGCCAACCCGGTTGCTGAATCGCTGCTGACCGGTTCGGATGGTGTTGCAGACACCAGCCGCGGTTACGTTCAGGCCCAGGAAATCGGCTTGCCCGTTCGCATTACCGGCAAACTCTTTGCTAACACGCTCGACCCGGCCGGAGGTAAATCCGTCGGCGACATTCAGCGCAAGGAAGTCGTCATCGAGAACGACATCGGTTGGCGCATCAATGCGATGGTCGATTTTCTTTTCGGAAAACCTGTTACGATACAAAGCACCGCCGCCAATGCCGATCGTCGCAGAAACATACAGACGATCTTTCAAGCTGTGTTCGATGCAAACGGCGGTGCAGTCTTCTTCCAGGATCTGGCGGTGCTCGGCAGTGTCTACGGCTTTGTCGATTGCATTGTCCGTCCCAGTGGTTTGCTGGCCGAGCGTCTTGTCAACAGCACCTCATCAGACACCTCCACGCTCACCCCCGATTCCTCCTTCGATTCCGTTCTGCGTTCGGCGAGCGAGATCACGCTGGAACTGATCGATGCGCCCCGGGCACTGCCGGTCTTGGAAGAAACCGATTACAAACGCATTCGTACCTACATCCAGCATTTCCACCAGGTATGCAATGCGACCACCGATAACGATACACTGCTGCCGAAGCTGTTTGGAGGTTCTAACGGCGGTACGTCTCGCAAAACCGTTGCAGTCACCGAGATTCTCGGCCCCCACGCATGGCAGCGGTATGAAGACGGCTTGCTGGCGGCAGAAGGAGCCAATCCACTGGGGCGGGTGCCCGTAGTGCATATCCCAAACCTGCCTCAGCCGCAATATTACGAAGGCATCAGTGACGTGGAGCAGTTGATGACGCTGCAGGACGAGTTGAACACCCGCCTGTCCGACCGGGCCAGTCGCATCACGATGCAGTCGTTCAAGATGTACCTGGCCAAAGGATTGGAGGCGATGGGCGACAAGCCTGTTTCGCCCGGACGCATGTGGTTTACGGACAATCCTGATGCTGCGATCGAGGCATTCGGTGGCGATGCAGACAGCCCCAGTGAAGACTTGCACATCGCCGAAATCCGGGAAGCCATGGACAAAATCTCCGGCGTGACGCCTGTAGTCGCCGGGGTACTCAAGAGTAAACTGGGCAATCTCTCCAGCGCGATCGCTCTCAAGATGACATTCATGGGGATGCTGTCCAAGACCTATCGCAAGCAGATGACCTACGGACAGGGCATCAAAGACATTTGCTCATTCATTCTCGAAATCCTGAATACGGCTAACATTTTCAAAACTGAGGTTAACGAGCGAAATGTCGAAGTGATCTTCCCCAGTCCGCTGGACAGTGAACAGTAAACAGTTAGCAGTAAACAGTTAGCAGTGAACAGTAAAGGAATCAAATCATTGATGACTGATGACTGTTGACTGTCAACTGTTAATCGCCCTTTGACAAGTTCATAGAGATGCTGATAAGAAGCTGCCGGTTCCCGTTACCGGGCCAGTGCCAATAAGGCAATGCTCTGTGACTGTTACCGGTAAGCTTTTCCTCACACCCCTGTGGCCACATGCTCATGGATGACGATCGGTTCATGCCCTTCGCCGACCTCGTTAAGAATCTGCTTGGCCCGCTCGTGCTGATACGGCAGCATATCCAGCGGTACCCATTCGGAACCGACGGTGTTGAAGATACTCCAGCATGCACACTGCCGGTATGTTTTCAGGCAGAATTCCGCTTTGAGACGACGACTGATCGGGGGCATATATGAATTGCTTTTCTGATAAAAAGCACATTGACGTGTTAAGGTACAAGAGGGCTTTGCTTGTTCGTTTATCATTTGGTTCTCCCAAATACTAAGAAATTCGCTTTATCAACCAAATCAAAGATACAAATATTGTTGTCGAATATCTGGCCCGTCTTTCATTACTAAAAATTCAGGTTTTTCCCGTTTTATGAGGCTGTTAATCAGGATTTTATAGAAATCAAATAGTAGCACATTGAAGTCCTGTATAAAACAAGATGTTGCATTGCGGGAATCACAAAAAAAGCTCTAAAAAGCACATAGCAGTATTATATGATCCTTTTATTTACGCTTTGCGATGTCCAGTAACATGAGAATTGGGCTTCATTTAAGAATTTTGAAAGACCTGATATTTTTTTCAAAAACGTGAGTTTTTCATCTGAAAATGTTCCGCAAACAGGTTTTGTTTGCCGGCATTAATTATATTTTAGTTGGGAGGGTGTATATGAGGTGAATTATGAACGCGACGAAAGATTTTTGGAAACACGTCGATAACGGCCGAATTTATGCAATTAAATGCAGTTGTTTCGGCGACATTCTCGGCGCCTGCGGCCCGCTGGACCCAACCGATTTACCACGACTCGATGATATAGAATATGGCATCGATATTCTCATTTGGGTTGAATCAACCATGACAGAAGGAAAACTCAGACGTTTCAACCCGGAAGCCCCCAAAAACAACACAGACTGCGTATCCGAGTCGGTATCCGGTCAAAAGTAAGCCCATACGTCTCCTGAAAGAGGTTTAACTGCTGATTTCGTCAGGAATTGCCCCTGCCATAGGGCATGTTGAATGTTTATCAATATACCCCCGTTTTATACTTTCTTCATTGTTCCCTGAACCCTCATTTTGTGCCGGGCGTAGATATTTGACTTAAATTACATTTTATTTTCGGATATAGGCAGACTATAA
>ENA-ORCU01000775-ORCU01000775.1-marine-metagenome-genome-assembly--contig:-NODE-775-length-11016-cov-2.863882_pt1 | contig 11016 bp, 8 predicted proteins | sample MGYA00248631_ERZ508512 | MGnify/ENA primary metagenome ERZ508512 (study PRJEB26183, sample SAMN06268844) | marine metagenome | isolation source: Tt an P1 anaerobic enrichment on pine from sediment taken... | reverse complement strand
GTATAAACAGGGGCCGTTCATCATCCCGTCCCGTCCGCATCCCCTGACCGGCCGGCAGGGGGGGCCGGTGATTCTGGGCCACGAATTTTCAGCGGAAGTGGTGGAATGCGGAGCCAACGTCAATCGGTTTCAACCCGGCGACCGGGTCACAATGAACGCCCTGATCACCTGCGGAGAGTGTCATTTCTGCAAATGCGGCGCCTACAACATGTGCACCCGGTTGGGGAGTACCGGATTTGCCGCGGACGGCGGATTTGCCGAGTATGCGGTACTGCAGGATTACGCATTGTATCCGCTTCCGGATTCGGTCAATGATGATATGGGATCGTTTGTGGAACCGCTGGCCGTCGCCATCCGCGCGGTCAAGCGAAGCCGCCTGAAAATCGGAGAAACCGCAGCTGTGATCGGCGCCGGCCCGATCGGCCTGCTGGTCATGCAGGTGTGCCTGGCGGCCGGCGCCAGCCGGGTTTTTGCCATCGAGCCCATGCGGACCCGCCGGGAACTGGCGGCAAAGGTAGGCGCCGTTTCGGTATTCGATCCAACGGCAGAAGATCCCGGCAAAGCGATCGCGGCGCTCACCGACAACCTGAGGGTTGATGTCGCCTTTGACTGCGTCGGCATTCAGCCGTCATTTGACACGGCCGTTAAAGTTACCGGTCGCCGAGGTCGGATCTGCGTTGCCGGCCTGGCCCTCAAGCCGATTGAGGTTCCGTTTATCCGGCTCTGGGGCCACGAAAAAGAAATCACCTTCAGCAGCGGTTATGAAAATGAATTTCCAGCCGCTATCGCCCTTCTGGCAGACCAGCGGGTCAACGTGGAAGACCTGATCTCGGATCGTATCCAACTGGATGATCTGGTTGAAAAAGGGATCAAGCCGCTGCTGGCATCCGCTGACCAACATATCAAAATCGTCGTTTATCCCTAACCGAAAGGATTCGGATTATGAAGTTATCCTGTTTTGATCTGACTGGCAAAGTCGCCGTGATATCCGGTGGCGCCACCGGCATCGGACGCGGTATTGCCGACGGTTTGGCCGAAGCCGGGGCAAAAATCGCCATCGTGGCCCGGCGCCTTGATGTCTGTGCCGCGGCCTGCGAGGAGATCAAGGACCGCTTCGGCGCGGAGGTTCTTCCCTTGCGCTGCGATATCACTAAGGCCGAAGAAATCCGGGCGATGGTCGATGAAGTGGTCAACAACTATGGACATATCGATATCCTCGTCAACAACGCCGGGGTTGGGGGCAGCGAAAAACCGATTCTGGACATGACCGAAGCCGACTGGGACCTGGTGCTCGACACGAATCTGAAGGGCATTTTCACCCTGACCCAGGCCGTGGCCGCAAAGATGGTGCAGCGGGGAAAAGGCGGCAAAATCATCAATGTCGCCTCCATAGGCGGCATGATCGGATGGCCCAACATGTCGGCCTACTGTGCCAGCAAGGGCGGCTGTGTGCAATTGACCAAAGTCATGGCTCTGGAATGGGTAAAGTACAATATCCAGGTGAACGCCATTTTACCCGGATACGTGGAAACGCCGATGAACACCGAATTATTTTCAAGCGAACTGGGTAAAAAGATCATCAACGCCAGTATTCCCATGAAACGGCTGGCGCACATCGACGAAATGAAAGGGGCGGCCATTCTGCTGGCATCAAAAGCGTCCAGCTTCATGACCGGATCGTCCATCGTGGTGGACGGCGGACAAACCTGCTTCTGAGCCGTTAAACGGATTTCACACGAAGGGAAATACGGAATGCGCAGTTATCAAACCATACAAGTCAACACGAAGCAGGGAATCGGCTACCTCACGCTCAATCGGCCTGAGGTCCGCAATGCCATCAGCCAGGAGATGATTGACGAAACCCTGTCGGCCCTGGACCGGATCGACCGGGATGAAGCAATCCGGGTATTGATTATCACCGGCGCGGGCAAAGCCTTCATGGCCGGCGCCGATATCGCCGAACTGAAACGCATGAAACCCATGGACATCCTGCGCTGGAATGAAGGGGTGGTCCGGGTCAATGCCACCCTGGAAAAACTCCGGCAACCGGTCATTGCCGCCATTAACGGAGCGGCAATGGGCGGCGGCATGGAACTGGCCCTTGCCTGCACCTGCAGGATCGCCGCCGAATCGGCCAAAATGGGCCTTCCCGAAGTCAGGCTGGGAATCATTCCCGGCACCGGCGGCACCCAGAGACTGCCCCGCTTGATCGGTAAAGGCTTGGCCGCCGAGCTGCTGCTCACCGGAGATGTCATCGACGCCCAAACGGCCTTTCGGATGGGGCTGGTCAACCGGGTGGTCCCGGACGGCGAGGTGGTTCAAGCCGCAGAAGAACTGGCCGGCCGCATCCTGGTCAATGCCCCCATCGCAGTGGAAATGACCAAGGATGCCCTTGAAATCGGAAAAGATCTGCCGCTGGAACAGGCGGTCCAGTATTCCCAGAAGAACTGCGTGACCTGTTTCACTACCCGGGACATGCAGGAAGGAATGGGGGCTTTTCTCGAAAAACGCAAACCGGAATTTACCGGAAACTAATAAGGGGACATTCAATGCCGGTAGAAATCGTTATGCCCAAACTCGGTCTGACCATGACCGAGGGAAAAATCATCGAATGGAAATTCAAGGAAAGCGAAAAAGTCAGTAAAGGCGACATTCTGTTTATCCTGGAAACGGAAAAGGTCACCTATGAGGTTGAAGCCCCGGAGGACGGCATTCTGGCCAGAATCCGGGTACCGGCCGGCGAAACTGTTCCGGTAGGCGCCGCGGTCGGCGATCTGGCCGCTCCCGGGGAAACCCTCGCCGATCTGGCAGCGGTACCGGAGGGCGACACCGACGGTCAAACATCGAAGCCAGCGGCATCTAAAACCCCGCCCGATGCCGCATCCGCTCCGCCTCCTGCGGCCGCCGGGGTTCCGGACCGGATCAAGGCATCTCCGCTGGCCAAAAAGGTGGCCAGGGCCAGCGGCGTGGATCTGCAAACCATTCAGGGCACCGGTCCGGGGGGCCGTATCCTTCGGGCCGATGTGGAGGCCGCCGGACAACAGCAGACAGCGCCGGTTCGTTCCCATGCAGAACCGGAGCCGGCGGCAGAAGACCGCCTGGTACCGTTTTCCGGCATGAGACGGGCCATCGCCAGCAAGATGCTGGCCAGTAAAATCGAAACCGCCCAGACCTACATGAGCGTCACGGTCGATGCCGGCAACATCGTGGAATACCGGAAAACCCTGCTCCCGGTCATCGAAGATCAACATGGCGTCCGGGTGACGATTACCGATCTCATGATGAAAGTGACGGCCTCGGCCATTCAGGCCCACCCGGTCATCAATACCCGGTGGACTGATGAGGGGATTCTTTTCCTGGGAGCGATTCACATGGGAATGGCCATGGCCCTTGACGAAGGGCTGATCGTGCCGGTGATCCGGAACATCGATCGCAAAGGGTTTGCCCGGATCGCCAGGGATCGCATCGAACTGATTCAAAAGGGCCGGGAAAACCGTTTTCTGCCCGATGACATCTCCGGCAGCACCTTTACCCTTTCGGCCATGGGGATGTTCGGCATCGAGCAATTCACCTCGAACATCAACCTGCCGGAAAATGCCATTCTGGCTGTCGGCGCCATCATCGACAAACCCGTGGCCCTGAACGGAGAAGTTGTCATCCGTCCGATGATGACGGTCACCCTCTCCTATGATCATAGGGCCATCGACGGCGCGGAAGCCGGCAAGTTCATGCGCACCCTTAGATCGTACATCGAAAACCCGATTTTGATTTCAGCTTGATTTCCGGGAGGTATCAGATGGCAGAGAAAATAAAAGTGACCATTATCGGCGGTGGTGTCGGCGGCTATCCGGCGGCCATAAAAGCCGCCCGCATGGGCGCTGAGGTGACCCTGATCGAAAAAGACCGGCTCGGCGGCACCTGTCTGAACCGGGGCTGCATCCCGACCAAAGCCCTGCTGCACGCAGGTGAAGTGGTTCACACGATCCAGGAGGCCGGCACCTTCGGCATTAAGTGCAACGACTATCAGGTTGATTTCAAGGCGGTGATGAAACGAAAAAGCAGCGTGGTCAATCAGCTGCGACAGGGCGTTGAAGGGCTCCTGAAAGCCAAGAAAATCAGGATCATCCAGGGGACGGCCGAACTGCGCGACACCGAAACGGTTCAAATCCGGGAGACCGGGGAAAAGCTCAAATCCGACCGGATACTGATCGCCAGCGGATCCCGCCCGGGACGCATCTCATTTACCGGCAGCAACGGCCCGGATGTGCTGGACAGCGATCAGGTCCTTGCACTCAAAAACCTGCCGGAAAGCGTGGTGATCATCGGCGGCGGGGTCATCGGCGTAGAGTTTGCCCAGATCTTTCACCGGCTGGGCGCCCGGGTAACCATAATCGAGCTCATGGACACCCTGGTTCCCGGAACCGATAAAGAAATTGCCCAGAGCCTTGAAAAAAGCATTGTCGACAGCGGCATCGACGTGATGACTCAGGCAAGTGTCCAGAAAATCTCCCGGAACAAAGGGACGTGTACGGTCCACTGTATGCTCGGCGATCAGAAAAAAACAGCAACGGGGAAAAAGGTCATTCTGGCCGTCGGACGCCGCCCGGAGCTGACGGATCTGGGCGCCGAGCGGATCGGTCTGGCCCTGGAAAACGGGTCGCTGGTCGTCAACGATCGCATGGAAACCAACATCCCCCATATCTATGCGGCCGGGGATGTTACCGGTGGAATCATGCTGGCCCATGTGGCCACCGCCGAAAGCGAGTGCGCGGTGACCAATGCGCTGGGGGAGGAAAGCCGAATCCACTATAAAGCCATACCGTCCTGTATCTATACGGCGCCGGAAGTCGCCAGTGTGGGCCTGACCGAAGAAGCCGCCCGGGAACGATTCGACATCGAAGTGGGCCGCTTCCCTCTTTATGGTTGCGGAAAGGCCCTGGTGATCAATCAGACCCAGGGTATGGTTAAGATCATCTCGGAAAAAAAATACGGAGAAGTTCTCGGGGTGCACATCATCGGCCCCCGGGCCACGGATTTGATCGCCGAGGCGGTGCTGGGCATGTCCATGGAGATGACGGTGGAGGAACTGGCCCATGCGGTGCATCCCCATCCGACCGTGTCGGAAGCGATTATGGAATCAGCCCTGTCCCTGTGCGGCGGTGCCATTCATATGCCTTGAATGCTTCAGCTGAAAACGATTGCACCGGCATGATCAACGGTCGCAAAAAACGTACGGAGGTTTAAATGGATTTTGGATATACGCCGGAAGAAATCGAATATCGAGAAAAACTTTCCGCCTTCCTGGACAAGGAAATGACCGAAGAGATTGCGCGTCAAAACTGGGAAGATTTAGGCGTGGGCCCCGAGGCCCGGGAATTCAGCCGAAAACTGGCGGCTTTCGGGTTCCTGGGCATGAGCTGGCCCAAGGAATACGGGGGCCAGGGCCTAAGCCAGACCTATGATTTTATTCTCCTCGATGAACTGGGCAAACGGTGGGGGGCCCATGTTCCGCTGGATGTCGGCTACACCATGGTGGGCCCGACCATCCTGCGCCGCGGCAGCGAGGCGATAAAAAAGGAATTTATTCCTCAGATCATCGAGGGAGAAATTGAATTCTGCCTGGGCTATACCGAACCGGATGCCGGGTCGGACTTGGCATCCCTGCGCATGGAAGCGGTTGAAGACGGAGATGACTACATCATCAACGGGCAAAAAACCTTCAATACCGAATGCCATTATTCGGAATATCACTGGCTGGCGGCCCGAACCGATTTGAACCCCGAATCCCCAAAGCACCGCAGTATCACCATGTTTATCGTCGACATGAATTCGCCCGGCATCACCGTGCGCCCTATGATGACCATGTCCGGGGAGCAGACCAACGAAGTATTTTATGACAATGTCCGGGTTCCCAAAAACCGGATCGTCGGCGAACCGAACAAGGGATTTTATTACGTCATGGAAGCCCTGGCTTCCGAAAGAAATCAGGTTTTTATCCCGGCCCGTCTGATGCCGATCCTCAACGAGCTCATCCAGTATGTCAAGGAAACGAAACACAATGGAAATCCTTTGGCCGCGGATCCGCTGACTCGGGATCGCCTGGCCCAGGCGGCGATTGAGCTGGAGGTGGCCGGCGTGCTCGCCGATCACTCCCGGTGGTTGGAGAGCAACGGCATGCCGCTGCCCTACGAAGCTGAAGTCACCAAAATTTTCATCTCCGAGGCCGAACAGCGCCTGGCCAATGCCGGCATGGAAATCCTGGGGCTTTACAGCCAGTTGCTTGAGGGCTCCAAATACGTGCCGATCCGGGGCCGGATTTCATGGGAATGGCTCCATTCCTTTATGACCACCCTTGGCGGCGGCACCAGCGAAGTCGGCCGGAGCGTCATTGCCCAGCGCGGTCTCGGGCTGCCCAGGTCTTTCTGAAGGCACCCATCGATCGAATAAACTCATATCCGCATAAGGAGTTTTCCATGGATTTTATCATCACCAAAGAGCAACAGCGCATGCAAAAAGCGGCGCGTGAATTTCTCAAGGCAAAATACCCCAGCGATTTTGTGCGTGAGATGGAGCAGGATGAAAAAGGATTCACAACGAAATTGTGGCGGAAAATGAACGAACTGGACTGGATGGCGCTGACCGTTCCGGAGGCATACGACGGTGTTGGCGGCGGATTGCTGGACCTGGTCCTGCTGCTGGAAGAGATGGGACGGGCCTGTGTGCTGGGACCATTTTTTTCTACTGTGGTGCTGGGCGCTTTCAGCATCGCGGAATATGGATCCGAGACGCAAAAGCAGGCCTTTCTGCCAAAAATCGCCAATGGGAAAATCCGGCTGACCCTGGCCCTGACCGAACCGGAAACCACCCGGTACGACCCGATGACAGTTTCCACCACTGCCCGTCCCCATGGAGAAAACTATCGGATCAACGGCACCAAACTCTTTGTGCAAAACGCCAGTACCGCAGACACCCTGATTTGCGCGGCATGCACCGCCGATCAGGTCTCCGATAAAAATGGCATCACCCTGTTTCTGGTTGACGCGAAAAGTTCCGGCATCCGGATGACGCCCCTGAAAGCCATCGGCGGTGAGAAACTGTATGAAGTCATTTTCACCGACGTCGATGTTCCCGGAGATCGAATCCTCGGGCGCCTGAACGGCGGCGAGGCTCAGCTGAAAAACATCCTGGATTACGCGGCGATTTGCAAATGTGCGGAAATGGTCGGCGGCGCTGAAAAAGTGTTGGAAATGGCCGCCGACTATGCCCGGGAACGCAGACAGTTCGGCAAGCCGATCGGCAGCTTCCAGTCGATCCAGCATCATTGTGCAAATATGTTGATTCTGCTCGAAGGCAGTCGGTATATCACCTACAAGGCCGCCTGGATGCTGGAGAACGAGGGGGGGGATAGCCGGGAAGTCGCCATCGCCAAGGCCTGGGTCTCGGATGCCTATAAAAAAATCACCGCCCTGGGCCATCAGGTTCAGGGCGGCGCGGCCTTTATGGAGGAGCATGACATGCAGCTTTTTTCCAGAAGGTCGGCAGAGGCCGCTGTTACCTTCGGGGACAGCGCCTACCATCGCAACCGGATCGCCTGTTCGCTGGGCCTGTAAAGAAAACGATTCACCGAGAGGACCGGATAAACAGCGCAGGTATCACCGTCAGGCCAACGGTGCTCGACAGCCGGCAATATGCCTGCGCAGAATCCAATGATCAAAAAAAACAAGTGCTCAGGAAGCAACTCATGATATCATTCCAAGGGGCGCCATAACCAACAGCGAGGAACCCTTTTTCACACTATTGAAAAACAAAGCGCCTCATTTATAAAGGAGGGGTAAAAGCATGGCGATTTCAAACACCCATCACGCGACCCAGATCGGACGCAGCATGAATGTCCGCAAACTGCTGGAACGTAAAGTCCGTCAACACGGGGATAAACCCTTTATCATCTTCATCGACAAGGATGAAAATGAAGAAATTCTTTCCTACAATCAGTTCGACGAGCAGGTAAACCGACTGGCCAACTGGTTGCTGTCCCGGGGAATCCAGAAAGGAGACTTTGTTCTGACCCACCTGCCCAATTCCGCGGGATTTCTGGTGGCCATGCATGCCTGCACCAAAATCGGCGCTGTGATGATTCCGTCCATTATTTTCGATGTGGCGGCGGACATGGACTATAAAATCAACTTTTCCGAGACCAAGATGATCATTACCGACGGGGAGTACTATTCCATGTTCGAAAGTATCCTGCCCCGGTGCCCCACGGTAAAAGATGTTCTGATCTACCGGTCAGCTGAAAAGATCCCGGGCACCCATGCCTGGGCGGACGTTCTGGCCGCCGCGTCCCCGGAACTGGCACCTGTGGAGATCGATCCGCTGGATACCGCCCAGATGCTCTTTACCTCCGGCACCACGGCCCGGCCCAAAGGCGTGCTGCTGACCCACGCCAATTTTCTGTATATCGGTGAAGTGGTTGCCAGGAGTTTTGCCGTGACACCGGATGACCGTTATCTGCTGGTGCTGCCACTGTTTCATGTCAATGCCCAGTGCATTTCCTATTTTGCCTGTCTGACCGCCGGCGCCAGTATAGTTGTCTGCGAACGATTCAGCGCCAGCCAGTTCAGCCCGATGCTTCGCCAGTATGACTGCACGATCTGCTCTCTGGTATCGGCCACGGTCCGGATGATACTGGCCGCACCGGAACATCCCCTGGATGCCGAAAACAAAATGTGGCGCTCCCCCTATGCCATCGCCATTACCGACGAGGAATGGGATGCGTTTGAAAAACGATTCGGCACCACGCTGATCGATCTCTATGGACTGACCGAAACCCTGGCGCCCTGCACGATCATGCCGATCTGGGGCGAACATCGCCGGGGATCGGTGGGTTGGCCTAATTTCGGCATGGAGATTCAAATCGTGGATGAAAATCGCACCCCCGTTCCGATCGGAGATGTCGGAGAGATTGCCGTCAAAGGAGAACCCGGGATTTCCCTTTTTAACGGATACTACAAAAACCCGAACGCCACAGCAGATGCGGTCGATGAAAACGGATGGTTCTATTCAGGCGATTTTGGCAAAATTGACGACGACGGATACGTCTATTTCATGGACCGAAAAAAGGATGTGATTAAAAGGGCCGGCGAAAATATCGCGGCAGCCGAGGTGGAACGGGTTCTGAGCGAGTATCCGGGAATCGTGGAATCCGCGGTGATCGCGGTTCCCGATGAAATCCGGGACGAAGCGGTCATGGCCGTGATCCGGCCGATGGCCGGCGTCCAGCTTTCTGAAGACGAAATCAAATCCTTTTGCAGGGATCGGATGGCCAAATTCAAGGTGCCGGAATTCTACCAATTCCTGGACGATGAGTTTCCGAAAACGTCGATTGGAAAAATTCGGAAGAATATCATCCGCGATGACGTTATGAAGGACTGGGAGACGCCCTGAATCGCACGGGGCAGCCGATGCCCCGTTAAAAACGGCGTTTCGCGGTTTTCGATGGGGAGATGCCCCCTTAAAAGCGCCCAAACGAGCCTGACCGTCCCCACGTCACAGCGAAACGTCATAATAAGGGCCGCGGAAAAAATGTTTTGTTCCAAATGGCGCGCATATTTGGGTCAGATTCGTTCGATCTGAAAGTGAAAAGCCACAGGAATAGTCGTTCTATTTCGAGGACTTTTTCGATTGAAGATCGCACGAATATGGCCTGAAGAGGTGATGATAGTTGGGATAAAACATTTTTTCCGCGGCCCTAAGTAGGAGATATCATGCTCAGGTTGATTGATTCTGAAAAATTCAGGCGCCTGATCCGCCAGGATGACAGGGAGGACCTGGGAAAATCGACGCCGGAAATGATTATCCGCGCCATCGATGCGGGCCGGTATGAGGAAGCCAAAGCCCTGACCCGGTATATGATCCCGGAAGGCAAGGCCCTGCATGATCTTTTTTGCGACTGGATCTGGGATATGCTCACCCAGACCGGAAAACTGCATGGAGAGGAAGCGGTCTATCAACTGTGCCGGGCCACCCAGGAAACCTGGATGATCCGCCGGACCTGGAAAGCGCTTAGAAAAATGCCGGTCGAGGAGCAGGTGCATCTGAACGCCGAAATCATGCGCTCCCATCGCTGCGGTCCGAACCAGGACGGGGAGATTGAAATAATCGAAACCGCGGACCGAATCTCCATAAAAATGGATCCTTGCGGCAGCGGAGGCCGAATGCGCCGCGGGGATCCGGTGGACGGCACCCCGTCCAGATTCGGCCGGCCCTATCACTTTGGATCCACCCAAAAGGCATATCCGTGGAGCTGGGGACGAAAAAATGTCCCCTATTACTGTATCCACTGCGCGGTGAATGAAATCCTGCCCACTGAATGGGGCGGCTATCCCCTGTGGGTCACCGGATATTCGGATGACGCGTCAAAGCCCTGTTACTGGCATTTTTACCGGAAACCCGAACTGATCCCGGAGAAATATTTTACGCGGATCGGTCATCGAAAACCCGAGCGTTTTGACCCACCTCAGGGACAGTGAATTCTCATGGATATTATCGAAAAGCCGTCGTGGCTGCGCAAAAGACTACCGACCGGGGACACGTATCAACAGGTTGAACAGAACATTTCCGAAAACCGGCTTCATACTATCTGTCAGGAAGCTTGCTGTCCAAACCAGGGAGAGTGCTTTTCAAAAGGGGTGGCCACCTTTTTAATCATGGGAAACTGCTGTACCCGAAACTGCCGGTTCTGTGCGGTCAGCACCGGCACACCCGGGCCGCTGGATTCGGAGGAACCCCTACGACTGGCTTCGGAGATCCGCGATCTTGGCCTGAGTTTCGCCGTCATTACCTCCGTAACCCGGGATGATCTGGACGACGGGGGCGCGTCGCATTTCGCCCGCACCATCCAAACGATCCGTGAGACCTGTCCGGGGGTCGGAATCGAAATTCTGATCCCCGACTTTCAAGGCAATCCGGATGCATTGGAAACCGTGGTCGCCGCCGCCCCGGAGGTGTTGAATCACA
>ENA-ORCU01000774-ORCU01000774.1-marine-metagenome-genome-assembly--contig:-NODE-774-length-11022-cov-3.147190_pt1 | contig 11022 bp, 9 predicted proteins | sample MGYA00248631_ERZ508512 | MGnify/ENA primary metagenome ERZ508512 (study PRJEB26183, sample SAMN06268844) | marine metagenome | isolation source: Tt an P1 anaerobic enrichment on pine from sediment taken... | reverse complement strand
ACGTACACCCTGAAAGGCTGCACCGGAGTTGTGAGTTGTATCTATTTCCTTTATCGCTGCGGTCCTTTGTGAAACCGGATGCCGTATGCCGGCACTGCTCGGTTGCCAATTGGTGATGAACGGAATTCTGACACAAATACAGGTCAAAGTCCATATTCAGCCTGACCGTGCAGCCATGTCGAGCCTGCTAAAATGAACCGCCAGACGCCAGGAACGCAAAGTTTTTTTCGCGAAGGGCTATTTTTCCCTGATCGGAACGCGCGATCAGGCAAAACACGATGCCCCGCGGGCAGAAAGCTTCAACTCTCATACGACGTCTAACATGAAAGATGGAGAGTTGTAGGTCGGGTTAGCGCAGCGTAACCCGACAATATCCTTCTGAGTGTTCTTAGAGCCTTTTCGCGTATTTTTAGTGTTTCGTAGTTTCCCAAAAAAAGTTTGCAAATTGAATATCGAAAATTCAATTTGTATAGCTGAAGGATTATCCCGAGCTGTCATATTCATTGGATGAAATCGGTGAATTTTTTAGGATACAACTGACCTGTGTATCTGCGGGATCCGGTTTTCATCAAAAGTTGCCTGAAAAATTGACGGATTTCCAAAAAAAGATCGTTCGCAGGATGTTAGAAAACCCCAATATCACATATATGATGTTGACTGATGATACGGGTAAATCCAAGGAAGCAGTAAGGAAGAATATCCAAAAATTAAAGTCGATGGGGTTGGTAAGTCGTATCGGACCGGATAAGGGAGGGTATTGGCAGGTAAAACTGCCTAAGGAAAACGAGAATTTTTGATTTTTGCGCCTTTTCGTGATAAAAATGGCCGTTGTCGTTCTCAAGCCAAGAAATTCAGGATAGATGCCCCAAGGGGCTTGCACCGCATCATAGTTCGCGGGATTGAAAATTGAAAGAAGACCTCATTTTCGAGGAGGATTGGGATCGAAACCGTTTTCAGGATTGTCTGGGCAGCATTGTGGAAGAAAACGGTACCCGTTGTCTGGCCAGGGCCTTGGTCCCCAACCACGCCCATTTGCTCCTTAAAATCGGCCGCGTTCTGCAAGCCGACGGAACAAGCAAGCGCTCCCCCCCCGGCGATCAGATCTTCCCCACGACGGCCATATAAATCGTAAATTCATCTTTGCCGTCCACCTGCAGGAGCGCGTCCATTACTTCCTGATGATAAGCGGCGATTGCGCAGGTTCCCGCCCCGATCGCTTCCACGGACAGGTAAAGATTCTGGCAAACATGTCCCGCGTCCAGGCAGATTACCTTATGGGCCGCGAGATGATATCGCCATTCCATTCGATAGGGAATCGTCGTCCAGACAAATGAAACGGGCGCCCGCCCGACAAAAGACTGGCCGTAGGTAGCCTCTACCATTCTCGCGGCAAGATCGGGAACGGGAAACGCGAATAAAAGCTGGTGATCCACCGGCAGATAACGGTAGACGCCAGGTTCAAGCCCATCCACATTCACGACGCACAAATAGGTTTCAAACGAATGGCGGGCGCCGGCGGAAGGGACGTTCCGCAAGGCCGTACCGGAGTTGATGACCTGTCTTATCCCTTGCGTCGTCCAGAGAAGATAGGATACTTCCTCAATGGAAAGAGGGGCGTCCTTGAAAACCCGGTGACTTTTTCGATTCGCGATGGCCGCGGTAAGATCCGTTTTCCGGATCGTTTGAAAATCTTCCGGCGGAACCAGATCGATCCGTTCCGCTTCGGCGTCGCAACCCTTCTCAAGGGGAGGTGGGTTTTTCCCCATGCTTTGATCGGTCTGCCTGAAATCGATCTTCATCCGAATGTCGTCTTTTAGAAAATTCCGATACGCATCGATACGGGACTGGTCCATTTGTTTTCCTCCCATCACGCGTTTGATCAATTCGTTTGCCCGGATTCCCCGCCGGACGATTCAATAAACGGCCGGGTAAGCTGCCTGTCAATCACCTCGAAGCGTTTTCGGGGCTGAATCGGTTTGGTACTATAATCGCTCATATCAGCGAGCCAGGCAATCCACAAAAGGAAATCGCAGGACGCTCGTGAAAAAACTCGCGCCTTTCCTTTGACGGTTTTTGTATTTGCTCATAAGGAAATGGCCTGGTGTTCCGGGCGGTTCAATTTATTTTTGCCTTTGCCCATCATGGATGTGGTCGCCCAGGAGAGCTTTTTGGGAAATCGACGCTTTCGTTTCCATGGTCGGCCAGCCTTTTTCAAACTACGAAACACGCAAAATACACGAAAGGGGGTTTTGACAATGCGTTTTCCCTTTTAGCGGCTTTTGCGTGTATCGCAGTTATGCCTTCTGAATTTGTGCCCACTACCTCAGGAACTACGAAACACGCGAAATACACGAAAGGGGTTTTTGGACAATGCGTTTTCCTTTTTCGCGCCTTTCGCGTGTTTCGTAGTTACGCCTTCTGATTTTGTGCCCACTACCTCAGGAACTACGAAACACGCGAAATATACGAAAGGGGCTTTTTGACAATGCGTTTTCCTTTTTCGCGCCGTTCGCGTGTTTCGCAGTGATGTCCTTTGTTAAAGCAAGATACAATCACCCAACCACCCAATCACCCTCAGAGCTTTTTAAAAAAGCTATTCAGTTTATCACAGTCAGTCTTGCGCTTTGGGTTGGATAATTTATATTGCGATGTGATTGTTTTCGATCATCGGGAAACGAAGCGAAAATTGTATTGCAATGCCTTCGGGGGTGCCCGAAGTTTCAGGTAACGGTATGAAAATATCTGATAAAAATTCAGACGCGCTGAAAATTAAAATTCGCCAGTTGGAGAAATCCAAAAACGATTTAATTAAGCGAATTGAGCGCATCACATCTCTGATAAACAATCTGCCGGGGATGGCATTTCGATGCATTTACGACAAAAATCTGACGTTCGAGTTTGCCAGCAAGGGTACCGTGGAGATTCTGGGCTATGAGCCCGAGGAAATTGTCAGCGGGCTTGCATTCCGGCAAATGGTTCACCCTGAGGACCAGCATTGCAACAAAAAAACCATAGCGGAGCTTACGCCGGAGAAAAACCGTTATGACATGATCTATCGCATGCGGGCGGCCTGGGGCGAATACCGATGGATTCACGAGCAGGGGACGGCCGTGTTTTCCGCCGAAGGCTCGATCGTGGCGATCGAAGGGTTGCTGACCGATATCACCCACCAGAAAATCAACGAAATCAAACTGCAGAAGGAAAACCTTCGACTGCGTTCGTCCATGAAGGATCGCTATCGCTTCGGGCAACTCATCGGTAAAAGCGAGGCCATGCAGAGCGTCTACGACCGCATCCTCAAGGCTGCCGATGTCATGGCCAGCGTTATCATTACCGGTGAATCGGGGACGGGCAAGGAATTGGCCGCCAAAGCCATTCACGAACTGGGCGACCGCCGGGACGGGCCCTTTGTGACGGTCAACTGTGGCGCCATTCCCGAAAACCTGATGGAGAGCGAGTTTTTCGGCCACCTGCGGGGCGCCTTTTCCGGGGCATACGCAACCCGGAGCGGTTTCCTGGTGGCTGCGGATGGCGGCACCCTCTTTCTTGATGAAATCGGCGAGATGCCGGTCCATTTTCAGGTCAAGCTGCTTCGGGCACTGGAACAGAAGAAATTCACCCCTGTCGGGGGACCCACTGTTTTCACGTCCGATTTCCGGATAATTTCAGCCACCAATCGGGATCTCGGTCAAATGGTGCGCTCCGGCGCCATGCGAGAGGACTTTTACTATCGCATCAACACCATTCCGATCGTCATGCCGCCACTCAGGGAGCGGGAAGAGGATCTGCCCCTGTTGATCGACCATTTCGTGGCTCAGCATGCCAATGAGATCGGTCACGCCGTCACACTGCCCCCTGAGATTTACCTGACGCTGAGCCGGCACCATTGGCCGGGCAACATCCGCGAATTGAAAAATGTCATCAGCCGGTATCTGACATTGAAAGAGATCTGTATCAATCCGTTCCAGCAAACAGAGGCGGTCGGTCTGACGGCGCGGGCAGACGAACCGGGGGCATCAGAGCCGATACCAACCAGCGTGAACCGGGAGCTGGCCGAAGTCGAAAAAGACCTCATTTTGAACGCGCTTTCGGAGAACTGCTGGCATATGGGCCGAACCGCAGCTGCCCTCGGGATCAGTCGCCGGACGCTGCAGCGACGGGTAAATAAATACGGACTCAAGCTGGCCGAAAATCGGCCAAAACCGCCCATTGCAAAAAATTGAAACAATTTCAGATTTTTGTTTTAAATCTGGTCAAAAAACTGCGCCATTCCTGTCCACCCTCCCAGGCAATTTTTTCAAATTCCCTTCCATGGTTTTAGCAAGATTACGCTGATTATAAGCTTTTCCCCTTTTGGCACACATTCTGCTTAGAAGCATTACCCGGAAGCTAAGGACCGCGGCAGCGCCGCGGTTTGCAGAATCGTGTTCAGTGAAAGTCCTGAATGAAAGCCAGCAAGAGGAGAAAAGAAGCTCTATGAAACAGATTAAAAACGTAGTCTTTATCATGTGCGACAGCCTGCAGTGGCACTACATGGGTTGCTACGGCGGCAAATGGTGCAAAACCCCGAATTTTGACCGGTTGGCCCGAGAGGGCGTGACCTTTGAAAACGTATATTCCGAAGGGCTCCCGACGATTCCCGTTCGCCGGGCTCTGATGACCGGCCGCTACACCCTGCCTTATCGGGGATGGTCTCCGCTGGAGTTGGACGACACCACCATTGCCGACATCCTCTGGCGCCACAGTACCTACAGCGGGCTGATCACGGACACGGCCGTGATGCATCTGCCCAAATACGGTTACCAGCGAGGATTCGACTTTGTATACAACCTCCGCGGCCACGACGATGACAACCATTACTATGCCGAGGACCCGATTTATCACCTGAAAATGGAAGACTACCACAAACCCGCCTACCGTACGGACGAAAACGGCGACCAGGTCGAGGAGATGTGGTCCCAGTTTTCCAAAGACGAAATGGTGGGCTACCTGGCGCAGCGCCAGTACTGGCGAACGGATGAAGATCAGAACGTTGCCCATATCGCCAAGCAGTCCATCCGTTTTCTTGAGGAAATCGATCGCAACAAGCCCTTTTTCCTCTGGATCGACAGCTTCGATCCCCATGAGCCCTGGGATGCACCCAGCATTTACGATCCGGATAAAAAATGCCCCTACGATCCGGATTACGACGGCCAGGAAATCTGGAACCCGGTTTCAACCTATGCCGATAACGTCTACACCGACCGCGAAATGGAACATATCCGCGCCCTCTATGCCGAAAAGGTAACGAACGTGGATAAGTGGATCGGCAAGGTCCTGGACCGCATCCGCACCCTGGGTCTGGAGCACAACACCATGATTGTGCTCATGGCTGACCACGGTGAACCGTTGGGCAACGGCGCCCACGGCCATGGCATCGTGCGCAAATGTCGTCCCTGGCCTTACGAGGAGCTCGTTCACGTTCCCATGATCGTCAAGGCGCCCGGGCTGGAAGCCGGGAAACGTATCCCCGGCCTGGTGCAGAACATCGACATCTCTCCCACCATGATGGAGTGGCTCCAGGTTCCGAAGGAGTCGTGGCCCGACATGCAGGGCGAAAACCTCTGGCCCTTGATGAAAGGCGAGGTGGACAAGGTGCGTGACTACCTGATCACCGGCTTTTTCGGGCAATCCTGGAGCCTGATCACCGAAGACTGGTCCTACATTCACTGGCTCAATCCGGTGGCTCTGGAAAATACCGAAGCCGGCGGCAAAACCATGTTCGAGGTCTACGACATCGAGGAAGGGGAGGTGTCCGAGGGGATCAGCGATTCCCAGACCATGTTCGACAAGATCAAAAAGCAGCAGGAAAACCAGTGGACCTGCGTGCCCGGGTCGCTGACCGAGGTGCCGGCCGAGGACGGGCTCTACAATCGCCACAGCGATCCCTTCCAGCTGGAAAATGTCATTAAGCAGCATCCGGAGAAAGCCCGCGAATTGTACGACAAATTACGCGAATTCATGATGGAGCTCAAAGCCGAGAGCATCTACACCACGACCTGATAAAACATCCGGGCGGGACCGGGCATGCCCTGCCGCCCGTATTTTTTTCACGAGGAACCACTCATGTTCACAGAAATCACAGACGACACATTTGACCGCAGCGTGGCCGGGGGGCTGAATATCGTCCTTTTCTACAAGGATCAGTGCCCGTTTTGCAAAGCCATGAAAAAAATTATCACGAAATTTGCCGACCGCCCGGCAGCTGCCGATAAGTCGATCGGGTACTTTCAGATCAATCGGGAAGGCAATCCGAAAGCCACCGAAGCCATGGGGGTGGAGCGTATCCCCGCGGTCATCGTGTTTCGCGATGGCGAAAAGATTCATGCCAAGAGCGGAGACGTTACATACAGAGACCTCGAGCGGATGATCGCCTGACAGGGGAGGAACCCATGCAAACGGATTACGACCTGATTGTCCTCGGCGGCGGTATTGCCGGTATGACCGCCGCAATCTACGCCGCCCGGGCCAACCTCAACACCCTGCTGCTCGAGCAGCGGGTTTGCGGCGGGCTCGTGAATACGACCCATGTGGTGGAGAATTTCCCGTCCTACCCGTCCATCAACGGCATGGATTTGATGGAAAAGGTCCGCGACCACGTGGACGCCCTCGGGGTCACCATTTGCGAAGTGGTGGAGATCGAATCCCTGGACCTCGAGGGCGAAACCAAATGCTTCACCACGGACGAGGGGCGCTTTTGTGCGCCGGCGACTGTCCTGGCTACCGGCCGCAAGCCGAAAACACTGCCCCTGGAGACCGATTGCGAACAGATCCACTATTGCGCGATCTGTGACGGCTCCGCCTACACCGGCAAGGACGTAATAGTGGTCGGCGGCGGAAACAGCGGGGTGGATGAGTCGCTTTATCTGCTCTCGCTGGGGGTCAACCGTATCGTGGTGGTCGAGGAATTCGACCGCCTGCTGGCCTCGGAAAAGGCCTGCCGGCAGCTGCAGGCCCGCTCCAACGTCGAAATCATGACATCCACCCGTATCACCCGTATCCGGTCTAACGAGCGCCTTGAAACCGTAACCCTGCAGAATACGGTGGATGAGACCACGATAGAAAAGCCGGCTGACGGCGTGTTCGTCTATATCGGCCAGGCCCCGCAGACGGATCTGTTTCACGGCCAGATCGAATTGGATGGCGATGGCTACATTCCGGTCAACGCTGACATGCAGACCAGCGCCGCCGGCGTCTTTGCCGCCGGAGACGTAATTCAGAAACGGTACCGGCAGATAACGACGGCCATGGGCGACGCCACGGTTGCGGCCCTGTCGGCGGTCGGGTACCTGAACGAAAACCGGGGATGCCGCACCTGATTGACTCCGGCGGCCGGGTGTGAGGCGGCCCGCCGGACGATAGCCGGTTCGAACATCGCCGATGTTCCGGAAAGAACATTTCCAGGCAGATCTGTTGGATGCCGGGGTACAGTAAGAAAAAACGATAATGCTTCGCGACGCCTGTGCGGAATCCCGGCAGCCGGTGAAATTTCCGAAGCATACAATGACACGTACTCGTGCGGCATAGCGGCACGGGTGGAGAAAGAAAGGACAAAACATATGCTGGCCAAAGCAACACCAACCGGCAAAACCTGTTTTGGAAATAAAGAACTGTATTCACAGATCCAGCAGGATGCCGTGATGCTGATCGAATCGCTTGGCGTCAAAGTCTCACCATCAACCGCACAGAAGCTGTTGGGGGCCATGCCGTCCGACGAGGCGGCCCGGATCACATACAGCGAAGATCTTGGGCGCATCTATATCACCCAGGACGTGATCGAGGATTGCCTGGACCGGGTGCACCAGGGAATGGACTACTGGCCCACGGGTTTCGGTACCGGCGGCATGGCGGCCTATATCGTTAACGGTCAAGGGCCTCGGGCGCCCGAGCCGGAAGATATGAATCGTCTGGCTCGCATCTTCGGCGAGACTGACCTTTTGACCAACCTGCAGTCTTCCTTCAATATCTGCAACCGGGTCAAACGAAACGATGTGGCCAGACGCGCGGCCATCGAGTGCGAGGCGGTTGACAATATGGTCGCCACCTGCAACGGAAAGCTGATCATGCCCACCCTTCTCTCGGAGGCGGCTTATGACTCTCTGAAGCGTCATTACGACAACGGGCAAAAGGTGGGAGCGGCTCTCAGCATTATCTCCACCTATATGACGATCAGCGACGAAATGGCAGACCCGTTCCTGTGGACCGTCACCCGGGGCCTGCCCTACATCATGAATTCCATGCCCATCGGCGGCCTGACCGGACCGTACAGCATGAGCTCGCTGGCGACCCTGGCACAGGCCGAGGCCGTGTTCGGCCTGGTGTTGGGGCAACTGATCCACCCCGGCATCAAGTGCATCAACTCCGCGATGCCGACCATTGCCGACATGAGCAGCAAGGATATGCCCATGATGTTCGGCAGCATCTCCAACACGATGCTGAATATTCTTCTGGCCGAGCTGAATATCGATCTCGGTATTCCCTGCTCCCAGAGCGCCTGCAGCCATCAGGGGGATACCCTGGATGAAGCGGCCTTGAAAAGATGCGCCGAAATATACAGCCTGGTGAGTCATTACGACTATCATATCCTGCGGCATATGTTCGGGTTTTCAGCGCAGCTGAACGATTTCAGCATTGAAAACATGGAGAGGCAAGTAGCGATGTACCGGGACATTATGGGCAACCCAGTGCCGGTCGAACTGCCCGAACCGGCGGAATACGACCCTGAAGGAATGGAGGCGATTTTCGAAGGATTCGACCGCGGTGATTTCCGCGCTCTTAATCATACCCTGAAACACATCGGCCAATCGTTTACCTGCTGATGGGCATCCCCCGAGCGTCGGCCTGCATCCCAAGAGGATCCCTGCCATGACTCGCCGGGCTGCAGGCTTGCGCACCGCGCCCTCCGGACTGTCGACCGGGGGCGTTTCCATGCGATTTTCTACCTCACCGTTAACGGAGACTCCGGCACCCGATAGCGGCCTGCCGGAGTTTCCGAAGCAGCTACATGACTTCGTCGAGCAGGATAGGGCGGGCTCTGCTCACGATTTTATCCTCCACCTCGATATAAGGGCCGCGGAAAAAAAGTTTTATCCCAACTATCATCACCTCTTCAGGCCATATTCGTACGATCTTCAATCGAAAAGGTCCTCGAAATAGAACGACTATTCCTGTGGCTTTTCGCTTTCAGATCGAACGAATCTAATCCAAATATGTGCGCCATTTGGAACAAAACTTTTTTTCCGCGGCCTTAATCTGGACAAGCAAGAACTCAAAAGGGTGAAAAATATTTTGCCTTTAAAAATACAAACTTCAGAACTAAGGGGCTGCGTTAATGGTATCGATCGTCAACATGCCTTGCCGTCGTGTTTCTGCGAGGTGAGAACGAGTTGCCGGGAAGAGCAGAAATGGAACTTAATATTCTACGCTGGCAGCGTGCTGCCGTGGGAAGTTGGGAAATTGAGACCCGGATGCAATGAGTCAGAGGAACGGGGCCTGCGATATGGTCTATGATCAATAAACCGTTTTTTAAACAGTTACACTGTAGCGGCTGGAAATGTCAAAATGAAACGGTGTTATTCCAATTTTGAATTTCTGGTTTAAGCGCTAAAGCGCTTACTACGAACCCGGGTTGGTTGAATTGAGCATAGTCTTTTTTCAGCTTTTCATCGTGCACCTTCAGGTTTCGGGTGTCAGGCTTCAGTCCTTTTTTTGTCGATTGACAACATACTGCAGGTTGTATATGAACAGGCATCTTATTCTCAGGGCGGGGTGCAATTCCCCACCGGCGGTAACCCAGGTTGCATTGGGAAGCCCGCGAGCGCTCCTTTCGTCGGGAAAGGAGGTCAGCAGATCTGGTGAGAGGCCAGAGCCGACGGTAACAGTCCGGATGGAAGAGGATAAGGCAGTCAGCAACCCACCGCAAAGCGCTTCAGGCACTCCATGGGGTGCCAAGCTGTCCTTGTGTGTCCGGCAGGCTGTTGAAAACCATGACGTGGATCAAAACGTTCCTGAAACGGGCCGGCTGCAAGCCGTGTGCGAATATTTTCGTGTGCGGGAAGCCTGCACTTTCCGGTTTTCGATGCCTGGCAGACAGCTGCCTCCCTCCTGCGCCCTGATTCTGGTAACCTGTTATCACGTAAAGGAGTATTGCCATGAATCAGAATCTTTTAACTCAATTTGGAAACCCGATCGAACGCGTTGAAGGCGCTCTTTCCTCCCTCGGCCAAGGTCAGGGTGTACTGGTAACCGACGATGAGAATCGGGAAAATGAGGGCGATTTGATTTTTGCCGCCGAATCCCTTACCGATTCCCAGATGGCCATGCTGATTCGGGAATGCAGCGGCATCGTATGTCTGTGCTTAACCGATGAGAAGGTGGAGTCGCTGGAGTTGCCCATGATGGTGGCGACCAATTCGAGCCGCTTTCAGACGGCATTTACCATCTCAATCGAAGCGGCCGCGGGCGTTTCCACCGGTGTGTCGGCAGCCGACCGGGTAATGACGGTAAAAACTGCTATAGCCGATGATGCCCGGCCCCAGGATCTCAGCCATCCGGGGCATGTATTTCCGCTGAAAGCTGCTAAGGGCGGCGTGTTGAAACGAGCCGGGCACACCGAGGCCACAGTGGATCTGATGCGACTGGCCGGTTTGAAACCTTGCGGTGTGTTGTGTGAACTGACCAATCCGGATGGAACCATGGCGCGGATGCCGGAAATCGTAGAGTTTGCCAACCGGAACGGCATTCCGGTGGTGTCGATAGACGATTTGATCGCTTATCGTAAGGAAAAGGAGAATATCGCCAATTGACACCCGGTGCTGTTTGGGCGGTTCCTTGATTCATCTTTCGCGGTAACCGCTACGTTGGGCAAGCCACCAGGGGAGGGGCGCTTTTTTCTCCTCCCCATTGGTGAACTGTCGCTGTCTGAACAGGGCTATTTCGCTCGTTCCCGCTCTTCGGTCACGCAGTAAATTCCATCGCCTTTCA
>ENA-ORCU01000773-ORCU01000773.1-marine-metagenome-genome-assembly--contig:-NODE-773-length-11031-cov-2.811758_pt1 | contig 11031 bp, 6 predicted proteins | sample MGYA00248631_ERZ508512 | MGnify/ENA primary metagenome ERZ508512 (study PRJEB26183, sample SAMN06268844) | marine metagenome | isolation source: Tt an P1 anaerobic enrichment on pine from sediment taken... | reverse complement strand
TGGGGCGCTTCCGCGTCGGCCCCGACAGCGCCGGCGCCCATCCCGGCCCCGCCTGCTACCGCCATGGCGGGCCGCTGACGGTGACCGACGCCAACGTGATGCTGGGCAAGCTGAACCCCGAATTCTTCCCCGCCATCTTCGGCCCCGAGCAGGACCAGCCGCTGGACCGCGACACCGTGGCCGCCCGGTTCGGCGAGATCGCCGAGGCCGAGGGCAAGAGCGCGGAGGAGGTGGCCGAGGGCTTCCTGCAGATCGCGGTCGAGAACATGGCCAACGCCATCAAGAAGATCTCGGTGCAGCGCGGCCATGACGTGACCCGCTACCTGCTCAACGCCTTCGGCGGCGCGGGCGGGCAGCATGCCTGCCTGGTGGCCGACGCGCTGGGGATGACCAGCGTGCTGATCCACCCGCTGTCGGGCCTGCTGTCGGCCTACGGCATTGGGCTCGCGCGCGTCACCGAGGCCCGCCAGCAGGGGCTGGAGGTCGAGCTGCAGGAGGCCGAGCTGCAGGGCATCGAGGCCTCGCTCACCCGCCTGACCGGCGAGGTGCGCGCGGCGCTGGCCGCCCAGGGCGTGGCCGAGGAGGCGATCGGGCTCACCCGCCGCCTGCACCTGCGCTATGCCGGCACCGACACCGCCCTGCCCGTGCTCTGGGACGGCGACATGGCCCGGGCCCGCGAACAGTTCGAGACCGCGCATCTCAGCGAGTTCGGCTTCACCGACCCCGACGCGCCCCTGCTCGTCGAGGCCAGCGAGATCGAGGGCGTGGCGGCCGAACCGGCGGCCGAGCCCGAGCCGAGCGGCACGCTGGCCGAGGGCGAGGCCGAGGCCGAAACGCGGGTGCCGGTGTTCTCGGGCGGGAAATGGCACGACGCGGCCGTGGTGAAGCGCGAGGCGATGGCCCCGGGCCGCACCGTCACCGGCCCCGCGCTGATCATCGAGGCCAACCAGACCGTGGTGGTCGAACCCGGCTGGCGCGCCGAGGTCACCGCGCGCGACCACATCCTGATGACCCGCGTCGAGGCCGCCGCCCGCAAGAGCGCCGCCGGCACCGAGGCCGACCCGGTCCTGCTCGAGGTCTTCAACAACCTCTTCATGAACATCGCCGAGCAAATGGGCGTGGCGCTTCAGAAAACCGCGCGTTCGGTGAACATCAAGGAACGGCTGGATTTCTCCTGCGCGGTGTTCGACGCCGAGGGCGCGCTGGTCGCCAACGCGCCGCATATGCCGGTGCATCTGGGCTCCATGGACCGCTCGGTGGAGACGGTGATCCGCCTCAACGAGGGCCGGATCCGGCCCGGCGACGTCTATGCGCTCAACGCGCCCTACAATGGCGGCACCCACCTGCCCGACATCACCGTGGTCACGCCCGTCTTCGATGCGCAGGGCAAGGAGATCCTGTTCTGGGTCGCCTCGCGCGGGCACCATGCCGATGTGGGCGGCATCGCGCCGGGCTCCATGACCCCGCGCGCCACCCGCGTGGACGAGGAAGGCGTGCTGATCGACAACTTCAAGCTGGTCGAGGACGGGCGCTTCCGCGAGGGGCCGCTGCGCGAGCTGCTGACCGATCACCCCTACCCCTGCCGCAACCCGGATCAGAACGTGGCCGACCTCAAGGCGCAGGTCGCGGCCAACGCCCGCGGCGTGGCCGAGCTGCGCCACATGATCGAGGGCTTCGGGCTGGACGTGGTGCAGGCCTATATGGGCCACGTGCAGGACAACGCCGCGGCCGAGGTTTCGCGGGTGATCGGGCGGCTGTCGGACGGCAGCTATGAATACCCGACCGACACCGGCCAGGTGATCAAGGTCAAGGTGACGGTGGACCGCGAGCGCGGCGAGGCCACGGTGGATTTCACCGGCACCTCGGCGGCGATGAAGAACAACTTCAACGCCCCGGCCCCGGTGACGCGGGCAGCCGTGCTCTATGTCTTCCGGGTGATGGTCGAGGCGCCGATCCCGATGAACGCGGGCTGCCTGCGCCCGGTGAAGATCGTGGTGCCCGAAGGCTCCATGCTGGCCCCGCGCTACCCGGCGGCGGTGGTCGCGGGCAATGTGGAGACCAGCCAGCATGTCACCAACGCGCTCTTCGGGGCGCTGGGGGCGATCGCCAACAGCCAGGGCACCATGAACAACCTCACCTTCGGCAATGTCCGGCACCAGTATTACGAGACCATCTGCTCGGGCAGCCCGGCGGGGTGGAAGAACGACGGCACCGGCTTTGCCGGGACCGACGGGGTGCATGTGCACATGACCAACTCGCGCCTGACCGACCCCGAGATCCTGGAGCTGCGCTACCCGGTGGTGCTGGACGCGTTCGGCATCGACGCGGGCTCGGGCGGCAAGGGCACCTGGTGCGCGGGCGACGGCACCACGCGGCGCATCCGGTTCCTGGAAAAGATGGACCTCGCGATCCTGTCCTCGCATCGCGAGATCGCGCCGAGGGGCATCGGCACCGGCGGCCCGGGCCGCGTGGGGCGGACCGAGATCCACCGCGCGGACGGAACCGTCGAGGTTCTGGCCGCCGCCGACCAGACCCATGTGGCCGAGGGCGACAGCGTGGTCATCGTCACCCCCACGGCAGGCGGCTGCGGCTAGGCACTCCCCGGCGCGGCCCCGTGACCTTCGGACAGGGGGCCGCGCAGCCGGCCTCGCGCGCCTGCGGCCCCCCGGCACCCCCCAAAGCCCGGCCCGGCCTTCCGGGCGGGTCGGGTGATGGTGGCGTGGCCGACAGGACCTGTCGCGAATTTGCGTCGCATCAGGAAAAATAGGGGGACTCCGCACGGGACAACTTGTGCGGGTGCCACAAAAGATGCACTCCTAGCTCAAACAGAGAAAAACCGGGGAGCGCGCAGTGCACGGTCAGCGTGGGCATCAGGGAACCCAGACAACGAATACCTCCGTTCAAGACGACCAGCTGAATTCTGATCCGGGTGCCGCCGGCGGGCCAAACGTCCCGGCGCAGCAGCAGGACCAGGGCATCCTGGACCGGATCGCCGAGATGGCGCTGCGCACCAGCAATCTGGTGGTCCTCACCGATGCGCAGCGCCGCATCACATGGTGCAACGAGGCCTTCGAAAAGCGCAGCGGCTATTCGCTGGACGAGGCGCGCGGCAAGACGCCGACCGAATTGCTGCATACCGAGGACACCGACCCCGAAACCAGGAAACGCATCGGCGACGCCCTGAACGCCGGCGAACCGGTCGAGGCGGAAATCCTCAACCGCGCCAAGAATGGCGAACTGTACTGGGTGGCCCTGCGCATCCAGCCCGAGCACGACGCCAACGGGGTTCTGGTCGGCTATACCGGCGTGATGACGGATATCACGGATCTGAAGCGGAAGGAGGCCGAGCTGAACGCGCGCGTGGCCGAGGCCGAGGCCGCCCGCGAGCGCCTCGTCGAGGCCGCCGAGACGATGGAAGACGGCTTCGCCCTGTTCGATTCCGACGACGTTCTGGTCGCCTGCAACAAACGCTACCGCGAGTTCTATGCCGAGACCGCGCCGGTGCTGGTCCCCGGCACCAGTTTCGAGACCATCGAACGCTACGCGCTGGCGCATGGCCAGCTTCCCGAGGCCGAGGGGCGCGAGGAAGAGTGGTTGAAAGAGCGCCTCGAAGGGCGCAGAAAGGGCGGAACCAGGCTTCTGCAGCGGCTGCCCGACGGGCGCGTCCTGCGGGTGATCGAGCGGCGCACCCGGTCGGGCGCGCTGATCGCCATTCATTCCGATGTCACGGAACTGGAAGAGGGCAAGCGGCGCCAGGACAACATCATCGCCGGGGCCAATGTGGGCACCTGGGAAGCCTCGATCACCACCGGATTTTACCGCGTCAACGACCGCTGGCTGGAGATGATCGGCTACAGCCGCGAAGAGCTGGAGCCCATCACCTACGACACCTGGGCGCAACTGCTTCATCCCGACGACCTGGCCGTTGTTGCCCCCGAGATCCAGAAGACCAGGGAGGGCCTGAGAGATGACTTCGAGGCCGTCTTCCGGATGCGCCACAAGAACGGAAGCTGGGTCTGGGTCCAGTCCCGCGGGCGGATCTTTCGCCGCCACCATAACGGGACCCCCGAAGTCAGGGCCGGGGTGCATATCGACATCACCGCGCAGAAGCAGGACGAGGCAAAGCGGCAGGCCGCGGTCGAACAGGCGGAACGCTCCCGCCGCCTGCTTTTCGAGGCCGTGAACGCGCTGCCCGATGCCTTCGCCTATTTCGACGCCGACGACCGGCTGGTGCTGTTCAACAAGAAATACCGCGAGCTCTACTCGAGAACCGGGGCGGATATCCGCCTCGGCGCGAAATTCGAGGATATCCTGCGCCAGGGCCTGGCCCGCGGCGAGTATCGCATCGCGATCGGGCGCGAAGAGGAATGGCTGCAAGAGCGCCTGGCGGCGCATCGCGAGGACTACAACGAGGTCGAGCAGCAGCTTGGCGACGGCCGCTGGGTCCGGGTGACCGAAAAGGCCACGCCGGATGGCGGGCGCGTGGGCGTCCGGGCCGACGTGACCCTGATGAAAAAGGCAAAGATCCGGCTGGCCAACATCATCGAGGGCGCCGAGGCCGGCACCTGGGAATGGGATGTCGAAACCGGCGAGAACCTGATCAACGAACGCTGGGCCCTGATGCTGGGATACAGCTCCGACGACCCCGGCATCCAGAGATACGAGCACCTGCGCGATCTCATGCACCCATCCGACCGCCAGGCGGCCGAAGAAAAGCTCCAGCGCGTGTTCGACGGCGAGATCGACTTTTTCGAGCATGAGCAGCGCATGCGCCACAAGGACGGGCACTGGGTCTGGATCCTGACCCGCGGCCGCATCACCGAGCGCGGCGAGAGCGGCGAGCCCAAGGTGCTGTCCGGGATCCACATCGACATCAGCGAACAGATGCAGCGCGAGGCCGCGCTGAAGAAATCCAAGGCCGACCTGGAACTGGCGCTGATGGAGCGGGATGCCGCCGAAAGCCGGTTCTTCGACATCGCGGAAATCAGCACCGACTGGTTCTGGGAGCAGGACAGCGATCTTCGGTTCACCTATCTCTCGGAAAGCTACACCACGCATACGGGCATCCCGACCTCTGACCTCATCGGCCAGACCAGGGAAGAACTGCGTGCCGGAAACGCGGCGGTGGAGCGCAGCGCCGACTGGGACTGGCTGGAAGAAAAACTGGCCGCCCGCGAGCCGTTCTCGGATTTCATCTACCTGTCCTTCGGCTGCGATGGCAGCGCTGACCCGCACTGGATCCGCATCAGCGGCGCCCCCGTCTACAACAAGGACGGCCGCTTTGCCGGCTACCGCGGGGTCGGGGCGGATGTCACCCCGCTCTATGTCGCCAAGGCCAAGGCGGAAGAGGCGAATGCCGCCAAGTCGCTGTTCCTGGCCAATATGAGCCACGAGATCCGCACGCCGCTCAACGGCGTCCTCGGCATGGCCGAGCTGCTGGAATCCTACCTCACCGACCCCGAGCACCAGCGGATGATCGGCACCATCCGCAGATCCGGGGAATCACTGCTCAATATTCTCAACGACCTGCTCGACATGTCGAAGATCGAGGCCGGCAAGCTGGAACTGGAGACGGCGTCCTTCCGCCCGAAGGAGTTGGTGGACCAGATCGAGGATCTGCTGTCCCTGCGGGCGCAGGAAAAGGGGCTGGCCTTCGAGATTCTGATGGGCTCGGGCACGGACAAGCCGCGGCTGGGCGACCCGCACCGGGTGAGGCAGATTCTGCACAACCTTGTCAGCAACGCCGTCAAGTTCACCGAGGAAGGCGAGGTCATGATCAAGGTGACCGGCAGCGAGGGCAAGCCGCTGAAGATCGAGGTCCGGGATACCGGCATCGGCATGAACGAAGACCAGATCGAACGCCTGTTCGAGGATTTCACCCAGGCCGACAACACCACGACGCGGCGCTTCGGCGGCACCGGGCTGGGCATGTCCATTGTCCGGCGCCTTGTCGAGATGATGAAGGGCGAGATCAAGGTCGACAGCCGCCCCGGCGAGGGCACGGTGATGCGCGTCACCCTGCCCCTCCCGATGGGCGCCGACGAAGTGCTGCCTGCCCCGGTCGAGGAACCGCTGAAGTCAATCGAGGGCGTGCGCATCCTGGCCGCCGACGACAACGCCACCAACCGGGCGCTGCTGGAGGACATGCTGAAACGGCGCGGCGTCGACCTGACCGTGGTCAGCGACGGCAAACAAGCGGTCGAGGCCTGGGAGCCCGACCGGTTCGATTTGCTGGTGCTGGATATCTCGATGCCGGTGATGGACGGGATTGCCGCCCTGCACGGCATCCGCGAACGCGAGGCCGCGGCGGGCCGGCCGGAGACCCCGGCCATCGCCTTCACCGCCAACGCCATGGCGCATCAGGTCAGCGAATACATCATCAACGGCTTCGACACCCATGTGCCCAAGCCCTTCCGCATGGAGGACCTGACCCGGGCCATCGGCGCGCTTGTTGTCCGAAAATAGGCCGTGACCTAGCCGTCGAGCGCCGCCTCCAGCGCGTCGAGCAGGTTTTCGAGTTCCTGCTCGATTTCGCCAAGGATGGCGATTTCGGACAGGCCTGCGCGCCTGCCCTGGCCGATCAGCGCCTCGACCTGCGCCGCGAGTTCGCCGACCCGGGGATACCCCACGGTCTCGGCCACGCCAGCGATCTTGTGCGCATGCGCCTCGATCTCGCCAAGCGCCCTGTCGGGGGCACGGCCGGACGCCAGGTCCAGCCGGCACTGCTCGATACGGATGATCTGCTCTTCAATGCGGGACGCGAACAGGGTGCGGGCGCGCGCGAAGGCCGCGGCAAGGGCCTGTTCGGCCTCTTGACGCCGCTGGGCGGCGCTCGGATCGGATTGGGTCATGGTCATGCCAACATCTTCCTCAGTTGCAGGATACGCGCCTCGCCGGTGGCCTCCTGCCGGAACGGCGCCCGGCCCCTCTCGATGGCGTGCTGAAGGATGGCGGTCGGCCTGCGGGCGCCGAAAATGCTGCCGCGCACCTGCTCGCCCACCCGCACCCGCGGCGTGGGCAGGCCGTCGGCGGCGTAAACGATTTCGAACTCCGCCAATCCGTGATTGATCTCGAATTCCAGCTGCTCCGCGTCAATCATCGACTGGCGCGGCGTCACCACCACGAAATCGCCGCTGCCCGCATAGGCGAACACGCAGTGATGGGCCTTGAGCCCCTCGAAGATCGAGGCCGCCACATCCCCCATGGTTTCGATGAACACCATCGGGTTGGCCCGTTGATGGATCTGGTGCGCATTCTCGACGTGAATGCCCATGGCCGCGTGCGAGAACATCCCGCGCCGGTCGAGCGTGAGCAGGTAGTTCTCAAGGGCCAGGTATTCGAGCCCGTTGTCCTGACCGGGAAAGAAGATCGGCGCCTCGAAGTCGATCGGGCGGCCCGCATCCGGATGCCCGGTCTGGGCCTGCAAGGCCAGCGCCATGGCGCGCTGGCGCTCGTTATGCAGGCGTTCGACCATGTTGATGCGGGATTTCCACTCCAGCGGGTCGAAGGGCTTGTTGATGTAGTCGGTCGCACCGGCCGCAAAGGCGTCGTCGATGAAGAGCCGCTCGGAAACTGCGGTGACCATCATGATCGGGGTCTGCTGATAGGGCTCCATGCCGCGCAGGGCGCCGCAGAGCTCCACCCCGTTCATCCCGGGCATCTGGATGTCGAGAAGGAACGCATCGACCGCCAGCGAGCCGGACTGCGCCATGTGCAGCGCTTCCATTGCCGACCCGGCAAGCTGCACCTCGTGCCGCCCCTCGCTCTCCAGGAAATTGCGAATGATCTCCAGAAATGCGGGGTCATCATCGACCGCGAGAAATCTCATCGTTCCGCTCCGTTCTGTGTGAGTGCCCAAGACAGGCCTGGGTCGCGTCCTCTCCCAATTTGACGCTCGTAGAAAATTGCGTCATTTTTCGGGCAATTTTCGAGAAATTAAGGAAAAAATCCAAGGCCAAGCTCTGGCACGGGACCGGAGCGGTTCAGGCGGAAGGGTCTTGGGGAATGTCCAGAATGGCCCTCAGTCGCGCGAGGAAGGCCTTCGGGCTGATCGGCTTGGTCATCACCTCATCGGCCGGGGATGAGCCGATCAGCTCCTTGAGTTCCGCCTCCGTCGAGGCGGAGAACAGCATCGCAAAGGTCTCGGTATTGGGGTTGGCGGAGGCGCGCAGATGGCGGATCAGCCTGTCGCCGGGGATGAAGGGCATCTTCCGGTCGACGATCAGAAGATCGAATTTCCGCGTCATCGCGACCTCCAGCGCCTCCCGCCCGTCGGACGCCACGGTCAGGTCCAGCCCCGCAATGTCGGCGACCAGTGCGCGCACGATCTCCTGGTTGATCTCGTCGTCCTCGGCCAGCAGGACGTGCCATTTCGCCTGTGTGGACCCGGGGGTCTCGATCATCTCTGCACTCATCACAACTCGCTCCATACCAGCACCATATCACCACGCACACGCGACCGGACCGGCCTGGGAAGGCCCGCCGCCGGTCAATCCGCCCCGCGGACATCGCTCCGCCGCCTTCTTCCGCAACGCCACCTCCCTTATGGCCAGCAGGAGCCCTTCGAAAGGCCCCCACTTCGGCAGTGTACTCACCGGAAAATGTTGGAAATGGGGGTGGAAATGTGTCCGCGGTAAGAAAAACTCGTGCACCGGCCCAATTCGCCCCCCCTTTCCGCAGGCCAGGCACGGGCTGCGCCCTGCCCCGGGCGTTCAGCCGCTACCCGGCGGCGGTGTGGGGCGAAATCAGTTTCAGGCGTGCTTCGGCCATCTTCCGCAGGTCGGCGTCGAAGGTGCGCACCGTGCCGCGCAGGGTGACATGTGCGGGAACGATGTTGAACGTGCCGCTTTCGGTGCGGAGGCTGGTGACCGACAGCACGATGGATTTCGGCGGATCGGCACCGCGCGCGGCGATGCTCTGGAGCGCCAGCACGATATGCTACGATGCGCCGAACCGCGCGCGATACGTCTGTCCCGGACGGGCGAAACAGACAGGATTTGCCCGGCAGCCGATTGGGCACCTGAGCCTGTCCCTTAAAGAATTATGAAAAAATATCGGAAACGGCCACATTATCGCCCAATTTTGCCGCACAATCGCCCAAATGGGAGGGGGTGCCCATAAGCTGCCAGTAGTACCATGCAAACCGCCCGTATCCAAAAGCAGGTCGCAAATCGCTTCACGGCCGTTGACGAAGTTTCGGACAAGATTTTCGACAAGATAGTCCCGATCGAAGAGTTCGAGGATGATGCTCCAAGAGAGGTGCGCCGGGTCAGAACGCGCCTTCTGAGGATTGGAGACTATCTGCGCGACACAGCGCTGGATCTCCACAAGAGAGAGGCCGCTGAGCCCTCACCCTCTTGCAGGGATCAACTGCCTTTCGGCTGGATTGTCGTCGTGGCAGGCCCGGGGCGCGGCGCGTCTTTTCCCTTGTCAAAGGAAATCAGCGAAATCGGCCGCGCAGACACCCAGGATGTCCAACTCGATTTCGGTGACCCGCATATATCCCGAATGAGGCACGCGTTGATTCACTACGACGAGGCCAGTCAGGCCATCGCCGTTCGAAGCGGTGGAAAAGCCAACCCGGTTCTCCTCAACAAAATGATCCTGGAGGGAGAAAAGCCGCTCAACCACAGGGACCGCATCAGGCTGGGCCTGACGACATTGCGTTTCGTAGCGATCGGCGATCAGCCGTCTTTCTGGTCTCATTGACCGCCGATCGGGCGTTCCCGCGCAGGAATTGAAACGGCTCGCCCCGGCTTGGTTCCCGGTTTTTCCAGCAGGCGTGGAACCGCTGGACGACCAGCCATCGCCGCAGAATGAAGCGGCGACGGCAAGCAGGGACGTCCCGATTGCGCCGAGGCGGGACATCACCTCGGGCAGTCTCCCCCGGCTTGCCCGGCCGCCGACGTCCGAAAACGGCGCCTGGCCCGCCACGCGGGGAACCGCAGGCGGAGGGGGCTGAAGCCACACATGCGCCCTCCGCGGCCCGCGTGCAGCCTTTCCTGAATGATCAGCGAAAGAGAGGGGCTGACGGGCAGCACTCGAGTCGCCCTATTCCAGTTCCACCAGGAGGTCTTTTGCGTCGATCTGTGCGCCGGGTGTGACGTGGAGGGCCTTGACGGTTGCGTCGCGCTCGGCGTGGATGCCGGTCTCCATCTTCATCGCCTCGATGGTCAGCAGCAGGTCGCCCTCGGACACTTTCTGGCCCGCCGTCACCGAGACCGTGGCCACCACCCCCGGCATCGGCGCGCCGACATGGGCGGGGTTGGCCTGCTCGGCCTTGGGGCGCGCCGCGCTGCGGGCCTTCACCTTGCGGTCGGGCACCCGGATCACGCGCGGCTGGCCGTTCAGCTCGAAGAACAGCTTGGCCTCGCCCTCCTCGTTGGTCTCGCCCACCGCCTGCAGGCGGATCTCCAGCGTCTTGCCGGGGTCGATCTCGGCGGTGATCTCCTCGCCCGGCTCCATCCCGTAGAAGAAGGTATGGGTGGGCAGCGTCCGCACCGGCCCGTATTGCGCGTGGCGCTTCATGTAATCGGTGAAGACCCTGGGATACATCAGGTAGCCGTTGAGGTCCTCGTCGTCGATCGCCATGCCGTCGAGCCCGGCCGAGGCCTCGGCCCGCGCCGCCTCCAGGTCGACCGGCGCCAGGTGCTTGCCGGGGCGCTCGAGGTTGGGTTTCTCGTCCTTCAGCACCTTCTTCACGATCTTTTCCGGGAAGCCGCCCGGCGGCTGGCCGAGATTGCCGCGCATCATGTCGATGACGCTGTCGGGGAAGGCGAGCTCGATCTCCGGGTCCTCGACCTGCGCGCGGCTCAGCCCCTGGCTGACCATCATCAGCGCCATGTCGCCCACCACCTTGGAGCTCGGCGTGACCTTCACGATGTCGCCGAACATCCGGTTCACGTCGGCATAGGTCTGGGCGACCTCGTGCCAGCGGTCCTCCAGCCCAAGGCTGCGCGCCTGCGCCTTGAGGTTGGTGAACTGCCCGCCCGGCATCTCGTGCAGGTAGACCTCGGAGGCGGGCGCCTTCAG
>ENA-ORCU01000771-ORCU01000771.1-marine-metagenome-genome-assembly--contig:-NODE-771-length-11032-cov-2.802282_pt1 | contig 11032 bp, 10 predicted proteins | sample MGYA00248631_ERZ508512 | MGnify/ENA primary metagenome ERZ508512 (study PRJEB26183, sample SAMN06268844) | marine metagenome | isolation source: Tt an P1 anaerobic enrichment on pine from sediment taken... | reverse complement strand
CGCGCCGCCGAGTTCGTCACCGCCCACATGGAAGAGGAAAACACCCGCGTCAGAGCGCTGCGCGACCGCCTGGAGGCGGAGCTGCTGCAACGCATCCCCAACACTCTGGTCAATGGCAACCGCGATTACCGCCTGCCAAACACCACCAATTTGAGCTTCGAGTACATCGAGGGCGAATCGATCCTCATGCTGCTCAACGAGGAAGGGATCTGCGCCTCCTCCGGCTCGGCCTGCACCAGTGGTTCGCTGCAGCCGTCCCACGTGCTGCGGGCCATGGGCGTGCCCTTCACCGCCGCCCACGGTTCGGTGCGCTTCAGTCTCAGCATCTACAACGACGACGCCGACATCGATCACGTCATCAAGGTCATGCCGCCGATTATCGAGCGCATTCGCGAGATGTCGCCGTTCTGGAAGGACTATCAGGCCGGCAAACCGCCAAGCAGCTTCCTCACCGGCGGTGATGTCGAACACCACGTGCACGGTTGACCTGGGGTTCGGCGATTCAGGCATAAATACATAGGTTTTCCTCTCGCTAAAAAGGCCAACAGGCTCCTTCAAACCATGGGGGGGCCTGTTCCTTTGCCACAAACCCCTGCCATTTTCAACGCCCCTTGAAACATGACCCGGCAAGTGATATATTCGAAATATATTTCGACATCGAAATAAATGAGGGGCTTATATGAAATACGATCAGATGAACGACCGTCAGCGACAGGCCCTGAATGGCTACGTGAAATTGATGCGGGCCGCCAACCGGGTGACCGTCGCCATTCACCGCCATTTGCTCGCTGACAACCTCACCCACAGCCAGTTTGCCGTGCTTGAGGCACTCTACCATCTCGGCCCTCTTTGCCAGGGGGATCTGGGGCGGAAGATTCTCAAAAGCAACGCCAACCTCACCACCGTGGTCGACAGCCTGGAGAAGAAAAAACTGGTCTTCCGCGATCGCTCCGCAAATGACCGTAGAAAGGTCAACGTCCACTTGACCCCCGTTGGCGAGGAACTGATCGCCAAGGTGTTTCCCCGCCATGCCGAAATTGTCGAGAGGGAATTTGCGGTACTTTCTGGCGAGGAGCAGAGCCAATTGGGGGGCTTGTTGAAAAAACTGGGCCTGGGAGAGTAATTTTTGGCGGTATTGTTTCGACATCGAAATAACTCAATTCATACCGAAACGGATCATGCCTGGCGAAGGTTACAAAACCTTTCAGGCCTGAAAGGATCAAAAGATGACAGCAATAATCCACAGAGCCGACTCCCGCGGCCTGGCCGATCGCGGCTGGCTGATCAGTCGCCATACTTTCAGTTTTTCCGACTACCACAATCCGCAACGAATGAACTTCGGTCTGCTGCGGGTGATCAATGACGATATCGTCAAGCCCGGCAAGGGCTTCGGCACCCATCCCCATGACAACATGGAGATTATTTCGATCCCGCTTTCCGGTTCTCTGCGCCATGAGGACAGCATGGGAAACCGCCATGTGGTCAGCGCCGGGGAGGTCCAGGTGATGTCGGCCGGCAGCGGCCTGACCCATTCGGAATACAACAATTCGGATCACGAAGACGTCAATTTCCTGCAGATCTGGATCCAGCCGAAAGAGAAAAACATTCCGCCCCGGTACGGCCAGATGTGCTTCGATCGTGCAGGGCGGCAGAACCTTTTTCAAACCCTGACGGCGCCCGAGGAATCGCCAAACACCATCCTCATCAACCAGGATGCCTGGCTGTCAATGGCCGATCTGACGGCCGGCACGCACATTGAGTATCAAAAACATGGCCAGGGCAGCGGCGTCTATTTTATCATCGTCACAGGAAAGGTTGGCATCGCGGGGAACATCCTTGACCGGCGTGACGGTCTCGCCCTGATCGAGGGCGGAAGCATCCCGATTGAAGCACAAAGCGATGCCGAAGTTCTGGCAATAGAAATTCCCTTGAACTGAAGGTCAGCACCAAAAAGACGACAGGGAGGCATCATGGAGAACATTAACGTATTGGGGATCTGCGGCAGCCTGCGCCGGCAGTCGAGGAATATGGGGTTGCTGCGTTATGCACAGAAACAGGCTCCAGCAGGTATGAACATCAAAATAGCCGATCTTTCGGAGGTGCCTTTTTACAATGCCGACTTCACCGAAAAGCCTTCGGCGGCGCTGGCCCTGCTGCAGGAATTTGCACTGGCCGATGCTTTGCTGCTGGCCTGTCCGGAATACAATTACTCCCTTGCTCCGGCCCTGAAAAACGCACTCGACTGGGCCTCGCGGGAACCCGACAACGTTTTGCTGACGGGGAAACCGGCGGCCATCCTGGGGGCTGGTGGCGGTATGGGTTCATCGCGCGCTCAGTATCATCTGCGTCAGGTCTGCGTAGCGCTCAATCTGCAGCCACTCAACAAGCCTGAAATTTTCAGCAATGCCTTTAGCGACAGCTTTGACGAAGCAGGCGAGCTGGTGGATGAAAGAATTCAGGGGTTGATCGTTGAACAGCTCCGGGCTTTACAGGCCTCGGTTCAACGACTTCGATCCTGACCAGCATAGCCACTGTGTTGGAATTCCACAGGGACTGGGCAGACAAGGAGCATTACGACGAGTTGTTGAACATTTTTCGCCAGCACGGCGGTGTTTATGGCGACGGCATTGACTATGCCTATACCTATGGTCCATAAGGTGCCACAGTCTGGAATAAATCCCCACCTCATTCGCTAAAACATCCGCACATGGACAAAGCTTAAAATGACTGTTTATTTAAGGGCCTGTAGTCAAAAAACTACAGGCCTTTAAATTACAGAGGCTGGACTCTGGTATAACAAGCCCGCAAAAAACTTGGACTTCGGCAGATAAACGGTTATAATTACTGCCACTCGTGAAACCGGCAGGCTTTTCCAGGCAGCATCAACGGCGCCAAGGAGCAACTTCATGGCTGGCAATCCCAAAATCCTTATCTCTTCCGAGATAATTCCTTCTCTCGACCTCGATGCCGACTTTTCCATGCGTGAAGGGTTCGACATTCTTGTTGCGCGCGACGGTCAGCACGCCTGGGACCTGGTTGAGGAAGAACGCCCCGACCTGGTTTTTCTGGATCTCTACACCAGCGGTCTGGCAGGGGATGTCTGCTGCGAAATGATCCGCCAGGACCTGACCCTCCAGGCGACCCCGGTCGTTCTGGTGATCGATGGCCGGCGCAAGGAGGATCTGGCCCGTTGCCTAAAGGTCAAGTGCACCGACGTGATCTTCAAGCCGCTGAGCAATCATCTACTGCTGGCTACCGCCCGGCGTATTCTCGGCCTGGCCTATCGGTCCTTTCCCCGCGTACCGACCCGCCTCATCGTCCGTTACGGCCTCGATGTAAAAAACCTGTTTCACGCCTTTTCGGTCAACCTCAGTTCCGGCGGCATTTTTATCGAAACGCAAGAGCCCTGCGAACCGGACCAGGAACTGTTTCTAGAGTTCAACCTGCCCAATGCCGCCAACCCCATCGTCTGCAAAGCCTTCGTAGCCTGGGTCAACGCCCCGGTGAATCCGGTCCATCCCGGTATGCCGGCCGGCATGGGCCTGCAGTTTCTGTCGCTGAGTCTGCCTGACCTGCTGGCGGTGTGGGAACACATCTCCCACGACAACGATGAAAACCCCCCCATCAAACCGGCCGCAGCTCCCGGGCCTGTTGCCGACGATCGCTCCTGAGAGCAGCCTGGGCCGGTCGTTCCTGGCAGGCTGTTGATAAAACAGCCTGCGGAGCCCTATGTCCTTCACCTCGTTACGCAAACTCCTCTCCGCATTGCTGCTGGTCGCTACCGGTTTGGTGGCCTTCTGGATCGGCGAGGGCTTCGTCCCTCTGATCTCAGCCGCGACACTGCTGGCCTTTATCGCCCTGCCCCTGTGCGTCGCTCTGCTGGCTCCCCGTCGCGACACCTTTCACGTTCGCATTACCCTGCTGGTGGCGGCTCTGCTCTTTATCGGTGGCTGGGCCGCCGGCCAGTCTTCCGCTCGCAAGGCCTTCGAGGAGTGCCTGACCCGTGGTGAAGAGGTTCGTTCGGCCCTGCGCGACTATCGTCTGCAGTACGGCCGATTTCCCGCCCGCCTGGCCGATCTGGCCATCAAGCTGCCCGGTCGGCGAAGACTGCGTCCTTCTTTATGGACCTACCAGTTGAAAGAGGGCGATTACCGCCTGTCTTTCGCCAATGCCCAGGTTCGCCATGTCGCCAACGCCCGTTATCCCTTTGTGCTGCCCGACAGCGGTGAAACGCCTGAACAGCCCTCGTTTTTCGACTCCCTGAAACCCTGATCTCCAACCCGGTTACTTACCGGGTGAAATTCCCCCGTTGGCCAGGTCCTGCAACCGCCAGAGGCGGGCATAAAGCCCGTCTGCCGCCAGCAGTTCGGCGTGGCTGCCGCGTTCACGGATGCGGCCGTGATGTAAGACATGTATGCAGTCGGCATGGCTCACCGAGCGCAAGCGATGGGCGATGATCAGGGCACTGCGTCCCCGCTGGGCCAGCTCCATTTCTTGCCGCACTAACGCTTCAGTGGCAACATCCAGACGACTGGTGGCCTCATCAAAGACGATGAGGGCCGGTTGTTGCACCAGCGCTCGCGCCAGGCAGAGCAATTGCCGCTCACCGGCGGAGAGATTCTTGCCCCGCTCCTCGATGCGTCCCTCCAGGCCACCAAGCCTTTCTACTGCTCGGAGGCACCCGCAGCGCTCGATGAGCGCCAGCAGGGCGCCGTTGTCGAGCTGTTGGCGGGGATCGAGGTTGTCACGCACCGTGCCGGAAAACAGGAACGGCTCCTGAGCCACCCAGCCGATGCGCTGCCGTACCAGTTCCGGTTCGAGACCGGCCAGATCGACGCCGTCGAGCAGGATGCGTCCGTTTTCCGGTGCGTAGAAACGCAGCAGCAGTCGGCCGATGGTGGTTTTGCCGCTGCCGGTGTCGCCGACCAGGGCCACGGTCTGGCCCGGTTCAATGGCCAGATCGATGTCGTGCAGCACCGGGGTGCGGCCGTCATAGCTGAAGCAGACCTGTTCCAGGCGCAGAGCGCCGCGACCTGCCGCCGGGGAGGAACCGGAAGCTTCCGGCGCCTCGTCTAACAACTGAAAGAGACGCTCCAACGAGGCGTTGCTCGACTGCAGCAGCGAGTATTGCGCGGACAGTTTGCGCAGCGGAGCGAAAAAGCGCTGCACGTATTCGACAAAGGCCACCAGGGTACCGAAGGTGGTTGTGCCGGCGAGCACCCCGCTGCCGCCGCGCCACAGAATGCCGGCGATGGCCAGGGCGGTGAGGGTCTCCAGGGCGCTGAACAGAAAAGCGTCCCAGTGAATGGCGCGAAAGGAACTCTGCCGATAGTTTTCCTGCAGGCCGCCGAATTCCTCAAGGGTACGACCTTCCTGGCCGAACAGCCGCACCTCGTGAATGCCGGCGATGCGTTCGGCAAGATAACCGTTGAGGTCGGCGACCCGCGCCCGCACCTGGCGCATGGCGCCGCGCATGCTGCGCCGGAACAGCCACAGGATCAGCACCAGCAGTGGAATCAGGGTAAAGGCCACCCCGGTGAGGGCCGGATTGAGCCACCACATCAGACCGACGATGAAAACCAGCGAAAAGAGTTCGCCGAAGGCGGCTGCCACCCCGGAGCCGAACAATTCGCCGACATTCTCCACATCGCCGCTCAAACGGGTCACCAACCTCCCGGAGGGGTGGCGGTCAAAGAAGCTCACCGGCAGCCGCAACAGGCGGGCGAAACCCTGCCGGCGCAGATCGGCCATGATCCGCTGGCCGACCGACTGGGCCAGGTAAGCCTGGCCGAAGCCGAGCAGACTTTCACCGCAGACGGTGAGCAGAAACAATGCCGCCACCCATTCCAGGCCGGCCAATTGCCCCGGTACGATATGGCGGTCAATGGCCACCTTGACCAGATAGGGCTGCAGCAGTCGGGCGGCAGTGGCCATTGGAAGCAGCAGCATGGCCGCCGCAGCGTTGCGGCGGTAGGGGGTTACAAGGCCGAGAAAGCGGCGGAACAGCGACCAGTCGAGCTGGCGGCCGGTGACCTCGTCCATGTCGAACATGCCGCGCCTCATGCCAGCCCCTCCAGTTCCTGCTGCAGGCGCTCCTGCTCCAGCAGTCGCGAATAGTGGCCGCCTGCTTCCAGCAGCTGCGCATGGTTGCCCTGCTCGGCGATCCGTCCCTGATCGAGAATCACGATTTCATCGGCAACCTCCAGCAGTGACACCCGTGCCGAAACCAGCAGCACGGTCTTGTCCCGCAGCAGCGGCCGCAATGCCTGCCAGACCTGTTGTGCGGTGGCGGCATCGAGATGGCTGAAGGGATCATCGAGCAGCCACAGGCTGCCGTTCCGAGCCAGGGCCCGGCCGAGAGCGACCCGCTGTCGCTGGCCGCCTGACAGGGCCTTGCCCCCTTCGCCGACCCGGGTGGCGAACCCTTCCTCGAAAGCAGCCACCTCCTCGCTCAGCCGTACCGTATCCGCCACCCACTGCAGCAAGTGGTCGTCGCTGTCCGGTGCCCCGTAGAGCAGGTTATCCTGCAAACTGCCGGAAAAGAGCCGCCCCTCCTGAGGCACCACCGCCAACCGTCGCCGATGTTCCGCCACATCAAGGTTGGTCAGATCCTGGCCGGCGATGACGATCTCGCCGGGACGGGTGGGATAGAAGCCGGCGAGCAATTGGAGCAGGGTGCTCTTGCCGGAACCGGTCGCGCCACTGATGCCTATCAGGCTGCCGGCCGGGAAGGTCAGTGACAGGTTTCGCAGCACCGGTTGCTCGTTGTAGGAAAAATTCAACTGCCGAATATCCAGCGCCGGCGCCGCGGCACTGGCCGCCGGGGCCGCCTTGGCCTCGCGGGGAACTTCGCTCAGCAGGCAGCCCAGCCGCTCGACACTGGCCGTCGCTCGCTGGCCCAGGCTCAGCACCCAGCCGAGCATCAGGGTCGGCATGGCCAGCTGCATGAGGTAGGCGTTAAAGGCTACCAGTTCGCCAAGGGACAGCTGCCCGGCCACAACCCGGCTACCGCCGACGTATAGGATCAGCAGAGTGCTGATCGGAGCGATCAGGGCCATGAGAGGACCGATCAGGGCACGCAGACGAACCAGGGAGAGATTGCTGGCCAGGTAAATGTCGTTGAGCCGCTCGAAATGGTTACAACGCACTCCCTGCAGGCCGTAGCTGCGAATGACCGCCTGGCCGGATATACCCTCCTCAAGCGCCTCGCTGATGCGGCCGAGGTTCTTCTGTACTTTGGCCGAAGAGTGCAGCAGACGGCCGCTGAGGTATTTGACCAGTATCAGCAGCAGTGGATAGGGGATCAGGGCGATCAGGGTCAACGAGGGAGACAGGGAAAAGAGCAGGGCCAGGGTCAGCAGGTAGACCAGTACGGTGTTGATCAGGATCAGCAGGCCGAAGCCGGCCATGGTGCGGATATTGGACAGGTCGTTGGTGAAACGGGATAGCAGGTCGCCGGTACGATGGCGGTCGAAGAAGGGGCCTTCCCGCTGCAACAGCTTGGCCAGCAGGTCGCGGCGCAGGTCGAGTTCCATGCGGCAGGCGCTGCGCAAAAAGGCGAAGCGCGACAGCAGGCGGGTGCCAAAGCGCAGCAGCGCCCCGACAGCCAGCACTGCCGCCGCCAGCAGCAATTGCCTCACGGCACCCTGCTGGGCGGCGTCGACGCCGACCTTGAGCATCCATGGCAGCAGTAGACTGAGACCGTCGGTCAGCAACAACCAGCCGAGCCCGACCAGCAGCACGGACCGGTAGGGGGCGAGATAGGGCAGTATCAGACGCAGGCTGGACAAGGAGACTCCGTATCAGAGGGGTCCGGCCCGGCGACAGACTACTCGGCGGACTCCTCGGAGGGATCGACGATCTCGCCGATCAGGTCGTAGTCGGAAGAATCGGTAATGCGCAGCGGCACGATGTCGCCGATCTCGGCCTGACCGGCGGTAATGTAGACCTGGCCATCGATGTCGGGCGCCTGGCGTACGCTGCGACCGCTCAAAAGGAGCTCGGTTTCCTCGCTGTAGCCTTCCACCAGCACCGGTTCGATGCGGCCGACCAGGGCCCGGTTGCGGCGGAAAGAGACCCGTTGCTGAGCCTTCATCAACTTCTCCAGGCGGCTCTTCTTGGTCCGTTCCGCTATCTGGTCGGACAGCGTGGCTGCCGGGGTGCCTTCTTCGCGGGAATAGCGGAACACCCCCACCCGGTCGAAGTGCCCCTCCTTGACGAAATCGAGCAGTTCGGCAAACTGCTGTTCGGTCTCGCCGGGAAAACCGACGATGAAGGAGGTGCGCAGGGTCAGATCGGGAATCCGTTGACGAATACGGGCTACCAGGTCGCGAATCGCCGCCTGGTCGATGCGTCGGTTCATCAGGCCGAGAACGCTGTCGTTGATATGCTGCAGCGGTACGTCGAGATAGTTGCAGATTTTCTCTTCGCTGGCCATCAGCTCGATGAGTTCCTCGCTGATGCCGTCGGGATAGGCGTAGAGCAGGCGCAGCCACCGCAAACCGTCGATCTTGACTAGCTCCCGCAGCAGACCTACCAGGTTAGTTCCGTCGTTGCGGTCGGCGCCGAAGGCAGTGATGTCCTGGGCGATGAGGTTGACCTCCTGCACCCCGTCGGCCACCAGCCGTTCGACCTCGGCCACCACCGATTCGATGCTCCGCGACCGCAGCGGCCCGCGCAGCTTAGGAATGATGCAGTAGGAGCAGTGGTTGTCGCAGCCCTCGGCGATCTTGACGTAGGTCGAGTAGAAGGGAGACGATTTGACCCGCGGCGTGGTGTGGTCGTAGAGGTACTGGGGCACGCCGATCGCCTGCAGGGTGCCGCCCTGCTGCTGATGGGCGTCGATCAGTTCGACCAGGCGCGGCAGTTCGCCGGGACCGAGAAAGATGTCGACCTCCGGCATCTCCGCCGCCAGTTCCTCGGGGTAGCGCTGCGGCAGGCAACCGGTCACCACCAGCAGCCGGCAATTGCCGTTCTCCTTGTGGTCGGCCACCTCGAGGATGGTCTCCACCGATTCTTCCTTGGCGTCTTCGATAAAGGCGCAGGTATTGACGATAATGATCTCGGCCTGGGACTCGTCGGTTACAATTTCGAACCGCTCGGCGGGCAGGTGGCCCAGCATGACCTCGGCATCGACCAGGTTCTTGGCGCAGCCGAGGCTGACCATAGTAACTTTCTGTCTGCTCAAAATGATGACTCTCTCTCGAGGAGGCTGTCGGACTTAACATGAACCGGATGCAAAATTGTCTGATCGGCCCATATTACCGAGAATTTTCGACAAATAGCTCTGCTATGCGCTCTCAAATTCTCGAAAAGCCAATTTTTCGCTTTGGTCCGCTAAATCCGTCACCCTCCTGGAAGGGGTTAAACAGCCTCAGGAACGCATATTGACAAACTGCAGCTCGATGCCCAGGTCCTCGCCCTTGAGCAGCTGCATGACCTGCTGCAGGTCGTCGATCTTCTTGCCTGACACTCGTACCTGATCGTCCATGATCTGCGCCTGAACTTTGAGTTTGGTATCCTTGATGCGCTTGGCGATCTCCTTGCCCTTCTCCTTGGAGATGCCCTGCACGATAGCGATCCGCTGCCGCACCGCGCCTCCGGAAGCTGGCTCCTTCTTGCCGAAATCGAGGCACTTGGGCGATACGCCGCGTTTAACCAGCTTGCCCTTGAGCACGTCTACCACCGCCTGCAGCTTGTAATCGTCGGCCCCCAGCAGCACGATACCTTCCCCTTCCAGGTTGATCTCGTTGTGGGTGCCCTTGAAGTCGTAGCGCTGGCCGATCTCTTTCAGGGCCTGGTTGACGGCGTTGTCGACTTCCTGCATGTCGACTTTGGATACGATATCGAAACTCGGCATGTTCTGTTTTTCCTTCCTGTGCAAGCCTCAAGAGGCTGAATATTCTTCAGCGAAACAAGGACTTATAGCATAACGACGCGTTCAGGGGAAGATTAATCGGTGCTCCGCTGTGTCATCTTGGCGGTCGCGGAGATGAAAATCTTTGTTGCACGCGAAGCCGCGAAGATCGCGAAGGGTAAAACTAAAAACCCTCAAAACCGGTATCTCACGCCACGTCGCAACGAACGCAACGAAACACCAAAACCCATCACTTATGGTTTCCGGTTTGGACTTGGGCTTTATAGACTTAATGCGTGGCGTCGTTGCGTGAGGCTGAATTTGGCTTTCTTCGCGAGCTTCGCGGCTGTGCGAAAAATCTTTATCGTTAAATCCATTCCGGTTCGTGGGTCAGCTCGTTTTCCTCGGCATCGCCGGTATTCACCGTGGCCTTGGGCTCGATGAGCATCAGGTGGGTCTCTTCGGTAAAGGTGGGTTTGTGCTCGATGCCATGGGGCACCACGATGAACTCACCCGGTGCGACATCCACCTCCCGGTCGCGAAAGAGCATCCGAAGGTGTCCCTTGATTACGTAAAAAAGTTCATCCTCCCATTCATGGGTGTGCCAGATGAACTCGCCGTCGGCCTTGACGAGCTTGACGTACATGTCGTTCACTTCCCCGACGATCCGGTGGGAGAACAGCCCCTCAAAAAATTTCAGTTTTTCGACCAGGTTAACCGCTTCCCTCTTATTTCCCTGCATCTTTTCCATCTCCCCTCATCTCGTTAATAGCCAACGACGCCCGTTCGGTAATGGCGCTGAAGGCAATGACCGTTCGTGTGCCGTGGACCCCCTCGATTTCATTGATATCGAAAATCAGAGATTCCAGCTCAGCGGTGTCGGCACATCGCGTCTTGACCATGAAGCATTCATCCCCCGTCAGGTGGGCCACCTCCTGGACAGACGGCACCCGCTCAAGGGCTGCGGCCACTGACGTGCACATCCGGTGCGGATGAATACGCACAAACACATAGGCGAGAAGCGATTTACCCAGCGCCGCATGGTCGAGTATCGCCTGGTATCCCGCTATAATTCCCGCCTTCTCCAGCTTCTTGATCCGCTCATGAACTGCCGACGCCGTAAGCCCGACCTGCCGACCGATCTCGGCATTTGAGGTCCGCGCATTCAACTGTAGA
>ENA-ORCU01000768-ORCU01000768.1-marine-metagenome-genome-assembly--contig:-NODE-768-length-11044-cov-2.746512_pt1 | contig 11044 bp, 9 predicted proteins | sample MGYA00248631_ERZ508512 | MGnify/ENA primary metagenome ERZ508512 (study PRJEB26183, sample SAMN06268844) | marine metagenome | isolation source: Tt an P1 anaerobic enrichment on pine from sediment taken... | reverse complement strand
CGAGAAGGCAGGCGTGCGCAGCAATGGAAAGCCGCATTTCCTCGGTTACTTCCAGTCCGTTGCACCCGATGAACTCGATCTGGTTCAGAAACGCATTGATCTTGCCTTCCAGCTTCCCGCGGAGTTCAAACGGAAGCTTCCGCGTCAGTGGGACCTTTTCTGCGATGATGGCGCGCTGGTGGCCCGAAAGCGCCGTGTTGAGAAGGTTTGTGCGGATCCTTCGTCTCGACCAGTGCCAGAACCCAAATGCGCCTGCGGCGACGAGCAAGAGGATCAGAAAACCTGTCATGGACGCTTACCTCGCATGCCCGACAACACTTGTCTTACCGCCCCGCTGGATAAATCTCCGATCAGAGTCGGTCGGAAGGATCCTACTACCATCCGGGCGTCGCACCCAAACGTCGTAACCTCGGGACTGAAGTGCACGGGCACTCCCGGTCATCACGCAGAGTTCGAAGATGCGGCCGGCGCCTTTGGGATTCTTGAGGTTTGAGGCGCTCCCGACGATCTTGTTTAGCGCTTTGTGCACATCCGTGATCATTCAGCGGGACCCGTGCGTGAGTTTTGCAGCCAAGTCCCTAGCGCTTTGTGCAATTCAGGAAGCCCGTCCTGCACCTCCTCAATCTCAGGGCGATCTACTTCCCACTGTTCTTCGCCGTCCAATAGGACAATTGCAGTGGAGGGCTTGCTCTCCGCTTGCTGGATCTTTGCCGTTCTTTCGTCGGGGATCGTTCCTGCAATCTCGCCCAAGTAGGCAATTGACGCTGCCATCTCTGCACAGGTTGTGTCTGGGCGCGCGGCCGCATAGCCGGCGGCCCAGGCGAGTTGATGATCACCTGTCAACTGACTGACTTGCGTTCTGGCCGATCTCATCCAACGGCACTTGGGCCGACCCGATGCGGCGCCCTGCGACAAACCCCCAAACTCGTGCCGCCGAAATCGCGAGCTGAGGCTGCGGCCTGAAAACGGCGCATTTTGCGCTCAGGATTACGTCTCACCAAGAAACGCGGCGTGCCAAGCGTCGGGAAACACGCCACTATTGCGCGGTGACTTCTCAGTGTCTGATTTCGGGGAAGAAGGTGGCTGGGGTGGTAGGATTCGAACCTACGATACACGGTACCAAAAACCGCTGCCTTACCACTTGGCTACACCCCAACGGTGGGCGGTTATCTACGACCAACCGCCTGGGTCTGCAAGCCCCATTTCGCGAAAAAATCGGGCCTGACGGGTCATATCTTCTGGTCGTACTCGCCCACCGCGGGCTCGGTGCGGATCACGGCGTCGATCTCGGCAAAGATCGCGTGCAATTCCTCCTCGCTCTCGGCGCTTTCGCAGACCACCACCAGGTTGGGCGTGTTCGAACTGGCCCGCACCAGCCCCCAGGAGCCGTTGTCCAGGATCACCCGCGCCCCGTTCACCGTGACCACGCGCTCGATCCTGCGGCCCGCCAAGGGTTCGCCCGCCTCGGACTTGGCGACCAGCTTTTCCACCAGCCGGGCGAGAACGTCGTATTTCTCGGTATCGGCGCAATAGGGCGACATGGTGGGGGAGGACCAGGTCCGGGGCAGGGCCTTGCGCAGGTCCGACATGGATTTGCTTGGATTGCGGTCCATCAGCTTGCAGATCTCGACCGCCACGCGCATGCCGCAGTCGTATCCGCGCCCCACCGGTTCGGCCAGGAAGTAATGGCCGGATTTCTCGAACCCCGCCAGCGCGCCCAGTTCCTTGACCCGGCGCTTCATGTGGCTGTGGCCGGTCTTCCAGTAATCGGCCTTCACGTCGTTGGCCCGGAGCATGGGGTCGGAGGCGAAAAGCCCGGTCGATTTCACATCGGCCACGAAGGTCGAGCCGGGATAGAGCTTGCTGAGGTCGCGGGCCATGATCACGCCCACCTTGTCGGCGAAGATCTCCTCGCCCTCGTCATCGACCACCCCGCAGCGGTCGCCGTCGCCGTCGAAGCCCAGGGCGAGGTCGGCGCCCGTCGTCTTCAGCGTGTCGGCCATGTCATGCAGCATGTGCATGTCCTCGGGGTTGGGGTTGTAGTTGGGAAAGGTGTAGTCCAGCTCGTTGTGGCTGGGCACCACGTCCACCCCGATCCGTTTCAGGATCTCGGGGGCGAAGGCCGAGGCGGTGCCGTTGCCCGTGGCGCAGACGACCTTGAGCTTGCGCGTCATTCTGAAATCGCCCACCAGGTCGTCGATATAGGCCTCCTTGACCCCTTCGACGAATTCATAGGCGCCGCCCGGGTGCGGCGTGCCATGACCGCCCAGAACGATGTCGCGCAGTTCGGCCATTTCCTCGGGGCCGTGGGTCAGCGGGCGCTCGAAGCCCATCTTCACCCCGGTCCAGCCATTGGGGTTGTGCGAGGCGGTTACCATCGCCACCGCAGGCACGTCCAGGTGGAACTGCGCGAAATAGGCCATGGGCGAGAGCGCGGGGCCGATATCCTTGACCGTGATGCCGGCGCGCATCAGCCCCAGGATCAGGGCGTTCTTGATGGCGAGCGAATAGTCCCGATAGTCGTTGCCGACGGCGATCACCGGCTCGATCCCGCGGCGCTGCATCTGCGTGCCCAGCCCCAGACCCAGCGCGGTGATGCCGGGCAGGTTGATCTCGTCGGGGTATTTCCAGCGGGCGTCATATTCGCGGAACCCCGTGGGCGTGATCATAGCGTCGCGCAGGAATTCCCAGGTGTTCGGGGCTACTTCGAAAATCGGTTTGGTCACGGAATCGGTCTCGCGTTGGTCGTGAATTTACAGTCGGATCGGGTTTGCCTTGGCCAGCCGGTCGAACTCCATGAGGCTGTGGATCAGGTCGCCCATCTGATCGAGCGGGATCATGTTCGGCCCGTCCGAGGGGGCCCGGTCGGGGTCCTCGTGGGTCTCGATGAACACGCCCGCGATGCCCAGCGACACGGCGGCGCGCGCCATGACCGGCGCGAATTCGCGCTGGCCGCCCGAGGCGCCGCCAAGGCCCCCGGGCTGCTGTACCGAATGGGTGGCGTCCATGATCACCGGATAGCCGGTCTGCGCCATCTGCGGCAGCGCGCGCATGTCCGCCACCAGCGTGTTGTAGCCGAAGGACGAGCCGCGCTCGGTCAGCAGGATGCGTTTGTTGCCGGTGGCCTCGACCTTGTCGACGACATTGGGCATGTCCCAGGGCGCCAGGAATTGGCCCTTCTTGATATTGACCGCGGCGCCGGTCTTGCCCGCCGCCAGCAGCAGGTCGGTCTGGCGGCACAGGAAGGCGGGGATCTGCAGGACGTCGGCGACCTCGGCCACGGGGGCGCATTGCGCGACCTCGTGCACATCGGTCAGCACCGGCATGCCGAAGGCCTTTTTGACGCCGGCCAGGATCTCCAGCCCCTTGTCCATGCCCAGGCCGCGCTTGCCCGAAAGCGAGGTGCGGTTGGCCTTGTCGAAGCTGGCCTTGAAGATGTAGCCGGCGCCTGCGCCTGCGCAGATCTCGGCCATGCGCCCGGCGATCATCTGGGCGTGGTCCGCGCTTTCCAGCTGGCAGGGGCCGGCGATCACGGTCAGCGGGCGGTCGTTGGAGACGCTCAGCGCGCCGATGGTCACGTCATGCATTTCTAGGCAGATACCTGTTCTCGGAGGATTGAAGCGGTCATGGACAACATAAGGTATATTCCGCCGAAGATAAGTAAGGCCAGCAGAGTGTTCTCGAACGCGCGCGGATAGGTCGGTTCGTCCGGGGCCACGGGGCTGACGCCCAGCGACAGGTAGCGCACCTGGCGGTTGGCCTCGATCCGCGCGGTCTCCAGCTGCTGCAGCGCCTGTTGCAGCAGAAGCTGGCGGTTGGCGAGATCGGCCTCGGCGATCCGCAGCTCGGCCGAGATCCGGGCCAGCGAGTCCGTGCCCTGCGTGCTTTCGGTCATCGAGGAGCGCAGCTGCGCGACCAGCGCCTCGAGCCGCTTGATGTCCCCCTTCACGCCCTCGACGCGGGCGCTGTTGGGGCGGGGGTTGTCGAGGAGCTGCTGGAGCTGGAGTTTCTTTTCCTGCAGCTGCACCTCGAAGGTGGAGATCTGGTTCATCAGGGCACTGGTCTCGGTCACCGGGTCCAGAACGCCCAGCCGTTCCTGCAGGTCGAGCACGCGCTGCTGCGCCGACTCGACCTTGGCCTCGGCATCGCGGAAAGAGGCGCGGGCGCCGGCCATCTGGTCTTCGCGCAGCCTGTGGGTCAGCCCGTCGACGCGCTCTTCGGCGTAGGAGATCAGGGCCTCGGAAAAGGCCGCGCTGGTCGCGGGGTCGGCGGCGATGACTTCCATCTTCAGGATGCCCTCGGTCGGGTCATAGCCGATCTGCACGTTGCGCTGGTAGATTTTGTAGGCCGCCTCCAGGCTGGCATCTTCCTCCAGCCTCTGGATGGGGTCGATGCCGGTCTGGCCGAAATGCGCCCGGAAGCCCAGATCCGCATCCAGCCGCCGCATGGCGTCGCGCGATTGCAGATAGCTCTGCACGGCGATCGAATCCTGCTGCACGGCGAGGCCCGTGCCCGCGAACATGCTGCCCAGCCCGCCGGCAACCTGGCTCTCGGCCTGCTGGATCACGAATTCCGAATTCGTGGCATACATCGGCGTGGCCCGGAAGAAATAGTAATACCCCGCCAGCAGCGTCGGCAGCAGCACGAAAAAGGCCAGCCGTGTCACCATCAGGGTGAAGCGGCGGCGGCGGCGGCGGGCGATGTCCTGCTGGATGCGCGTGATCTCGCGCGCGCGGGTGTCGGCGCCCATCAGCTCGGTCGAAGGCAGCTGCGGCTTGCCTCCCTGCGGCACGGTCTGCGGCAGCTGCGGCTGCGGTTGGACGGCGGGCTGGCGGGTCTCGTTGGTGACCAGCTCCAGCATGTTCGCGCGGCCGAACGGGTCGATCCCGTTCTTGCGCAAGAGCCGCACGGCGTCGAAATCCGAGGTCGGGGCCAGACCGTGCTTCTGCGCCACGCGCCGGGCCATGCGCAGCTGGCGGCCGGTCAGCCCCTCGCGGCGGATATCGGCGATTTCCCTGTCGACGCCGGGCTCGGCGGCGGCGGGCGCGGCCTCGGGGGCGGGCCGGGGAGCGGCGGTGGGGAACTGGCGCGCGCCGAAGCCGTCCTCCACGGGCTGCGCGGCGGGCTCGGGCTGCGGACGTCCATTGCCCAGCGGGCTCGAACGGCGGATGCGGAACTTCTTAGCCTTGGGTTTCGTAGTCATAGAGTCTTTTTGCCTCTTCCAAGGTATCAAACTGGTAAAGCTGGCCGTCCCGGAGCACGGCGGCCTGGCGGCAGAACTTCTCAAGCGTCGCGGCCTGGTGCGAGACCACGACCACGGTTGCCCGCTGCAGCCGTTCGCGCAGGATGGCGCCGGCCTTGCGGTTGAACTCCACATCCGTGGTCGAGGGCATCCCCTCGTCGATCAGGTAGATGTCGAAATCCAGCGCCAGCATCAGCGAGAAGCTGAACCGCGCCCGCATGCCCTGGCTGTAGGTGCCGACGGGCATGTCGAAATATTCGTCGATATTGCACAGCCAGCGCGAGAACGCCTCGACGTAATCGGGGTCGAGGCCATAGAGGCGGGCGATGTAGCGGGCGTTCTCGGTGCCGCTGTGGCGGCTGACGACGCCCCCCATGAAGCCCAGCGGAAACGAGATGCGGCAAGTGCGGTGGATATGGCCCTCGTCGGGCTTTTCCAGCCCGGCCATCATGTTGATCAGGGTGGTCTTGCCGGTGCCGTTCGGCGCGAGGATCCCCAGCGACCGGCCGAGTTCGACGCGGAAGGACACGCGGTCAAGGATCACCTTGCGCTTCTTGCCCGTCCAGAAGGACTTGCTGACATCGATGAACTCGATCATGAGCCGCTACTGCCCCTGTCCCGAACCTGTTGCCGGGTGTTTCCTTGCCGATGACATTGCCCCGGGTTTTGGGCGTTATTATGTCCGATCGGGGCAGGAATATTCAATGAACGCCCGCTTTTTGGGGCAATACCATGGCAAAGGCCGGCGCGGGAGCCGCGCCGGCCTTCAAAATCGTCGCCTGTGCGGGATCAGGCCTTCTGTTTTTCGACCCGGCACAGCTTGCCCGCGATGACCGCGATGATCGCTGCGCCAAAGCTGAACAGCGCGCCCATCTTGGCGGCGTCCTGGACGCGGATCCCTTCCAGCTGCACCGTGGCGTCGAAGGCCACCGAGGCGACGAACAGCGACACGGTGAAGCCGATGGCCGCCACGCAGCCGATCACCAGCAGGTCGATGGTGCGCATGCCCGCGGGCAGGCCCAGCTTCATGGGATGGGCCGCGATATAGCCGAAGAGCATGACGCCCATGGGCTTGCCGATGAGCAGGCCGAACAGCACCAGCCAGGTCGGCGAGCCCATCGACGAGAACTCGACGCCCGCGTTCAGCAGGCCGAAGAAGAACAGGATGATCTCGACCGGGTGCTTGAGCGCATGCTCGATCATGTTCAGCAGGTCGTGCAGGTAGGTTTCCGCCTCAGAGAAGATGCCGAAGGCGCGGTCGGCATGCGGGATCGTCGGCACCACCGGCAGCAGGCCCAGCGCCGGGTGCAGGCCGGCCTCCTGGAAGCCGTACCAGCTCAGCGCGCCGGCGATCAGGTAGGGCCAGAAGCTGAGGTATTTGCGCACCCAGGTCGATTTGCTGCGCAGCTGGTCACCGCGGTCCATCACACGGGGCAGCCAGTTGAACAGGACGAAGGCGGCCAGGGCCGCGCCCGCCGACAGCAACAGCCATTCCGGCGCCAGTTCGCCCGACGGGTAGAAAATGGCCAGGATGATCAGGCCCCCGGCATCATCGGCGATGGCCAGAAGCAGCAGGAAGCGCACCGCCGGGTGCCCCGCGCCGAAGACCAGACGGCCGACGAGGTAGGAGAAGGCGATGTCGGTCGCGGTGGGAATCGCCCAGCCTTGTTTGACCGCGTTGAACGTGTCCGAGCCCAGAACCAGCGCCAGCCCGAGATAGACGGCGATCGGCCCCAGCATCCCCCCTGCGGTGGCAAACAGCGGCGTCGCCGCCTTCTTCCCGCGCAGACTGCCGTTTCTCAGGATGATCGCTTCCCAGACCTCCTTGGCCGCGATGGCGAAGAAGAAGGCCATCAGCACGTCATTGATGAGGTAATGCAGGGTCAGCGTGCGGTGCACATGGCCTGCCTCGTCGTAATGCGCGTGCCCGATGATGAAATCGTCGATCAGCACCATTTCCACGAAGTCGTGGTAGGAATGGGCATCCACATTGGCCCACACCAAGGCGATCAATGCGCCCCCGATCAGCAGAAGCGAGTAGTTGGTTACGAAGTTCCAGACCCTGTACATTCGTGCGTGTCCCCCCAAATTTCCACAGTCAGATAGAGCATGTGAAACCGGGGGGCAACCGGTCCGGGATCAGGCGATCAGGTTCCAGGCCATCCCCGCCAGAACCGAGCCCGCAAAGGCGTATCCCACATAGGCGGCAAAGACCCGGGGCTTGACCAGCGCCCAGACCGCGATGGCCGCCGGGATGCAGCTGACGCCGCCAGCGATCACGAAGGACATCGCGGCCCCGTCGCTCATGCCCTGGCGCAGCAGGCTGTCGACCAGCGGCACCGCTGCATAGCCGTTGAGATAGGCCGGCCCGCCCACCAGCGCGCCCAGCACGATGGGGCCCGGGCCTTCGCCGCCCAGGATGCCTGCGATCGCCTCGGAGGGCACGTATTCCAGCATCAACGCCTCGACCAGATAGGCCAGCAGCAGCCATTTGCCGAGGAACAGCGCGTTCTCCTGCGCCGAGCTGCGGAACGCCCTGCGCCGTGCGCCGTCGCGCCAGAAGGCCCAGGCGGGTTTGCCCTCGAAGGGGTTTCTTGCGGAGCCGCAGCAGGAGGAGCCGCAGGACGGCTGCGGCGCGTTGCGCAGCGGCTCGGCGAACAGGACGCTTCGGGCCAGCATTTTCGTCGCCAGCCCGCCCATCAGCCCGATGGCCACCGCCGCCACGGTCTTGGCGATGGCGAAGTCGGCGCCCAGGGTCCCCGAGGTGATCAGGAACATCGCCGGGTCCATCAGCGGCGAGGACAGCCAGAAGGCCATCACCGCCGAAAGCGGCGCGCCCAGCGCCAGCATTGCGGCGATGAAGGGGATCACCTCGCAGGAACAGAAGGGCGAGAGCCCGCCCATCAGCGCGGCAAGGGCGATCATCCGCATCTCGCGCCCCTCGAAGGCCCGGGCCAGCAGCGATTCCGCGCCGGTGGCCTTGAGATAGCCCACCGCCAGCACCGCGAAGACGATGAAGGGGGCGGTGTGCAGCAGCGCCCCCGCGGCGAACCGCAGGCTGGGCCCGAGCTGCGCGGGGTCGAGCGCGGCCAGCAGCAGCGGGATCAGCAGGATCACCACCCAGGCCTTGTCGGCGCGTTTCCAGAGGGCGGGCAGGCGGGCGGCGGTCTGGGCGGTGTCAGTCATGATCGTGGCTTTCATGCGGGGTGCAGGAATCGGCGCAGCATTCGGAGAGCAGGAATTCGGACAGGGCGCGGATCTCGTCATAGGCGGCGGCGGTGCAGATGATCGACCGCCCCCGGCGCGCCTGAGCCACCAGCCCGGCGCCGGTCAGCACCTTCATGTGATGGGTCAGCGTGGCGCCGGTGATGCCGCAGCGCCGCCCCAGCTCGCCGATGGACAGCCCCTCGGGGCCCGCGCGCACCAGCGTGCGCAGAACCGAGAGGCGCTGTTCTGAGCCCAGCGCCGCGAAGCGCGCGGCGGCCAGCGTGAGGGTCGGGTCGGAGAGATCTGTCGCTTTCATATTTTGACATTTCTAGAAATATCAAAATGTGTCAACCCCGTTCTTCCGCCCCCCTGCAATTTGCATCATCGGGCGCCCCTTCCTAAGTAGACGGGAATGAGTGATCCCAGCCCCGCCTTCGCCGATCTTCTGGCCGAGCTGTCGGCCTGCCGGCTCTGTGCCGAGCGTTTCGCCGCTACCGCCACCGCCCATGCCCCCCGCCCGGTGCCCTGGTTCCGGCCCGGCGCGCGCATCCTGGTGGCGGGGCAGGCGCCGGGGATGCGGGTGCACAAGGCGGGCAAGCCCTTTTTCGACCCCTCGGGCGACCGGCTGCGCGACTGGATGGGGATCGATGACGAAACCTTCTATGACCGTGACCGGGTGGCGGTTCTGCCCATGGCCTTCTGCTTTCCGGGCTATGACGCCAAGGGATCGGACCTGCCGCCTCCGCCCCTCTGCGCGCGGACGTGGCATGCGCGAATAATGCAAGAGCTGGGCGAGATCCCCCTTGTTTTGCCGATCGGTGGCTATGCGCAAAAGTGGCATTTGGGCAAGGAAGCGGGCAGCGTAACCGCCACCGTGGCCGCCTGGCGGGGGCATGCGCCCCGCGTCTTTCCCTTGCCGCATCCGTCCTGGCGCAATACGGCATGGCTGAAGAAAAACCCCTGGTTCGAGGCCGAGCTGCTGCCGGTTCTCCGGGCCCGTGTGCAAGAGGTGCTGAATGACTGATCAAACCCCGCTGGACCGCGCCCATGCCGCCATGCAGGCCGATCCCGACAACGAGGTCGCGCGGCTGCGTTTCTACGAGCGGCTGGCCGATGCCGAGCTGTTCCTTCTTCTCTTTGACGAGCCACAGGGCGAGCAGGTCATGCCGCAGGTCTTCGACGTGGAAGAGGGCCGGGTGGTCGTGGTCTTCGACCGCGAGGAACGGCTGGCGGAATTCGCCAAGGAGACGGTGCCCTATATCGCGCTGAGCGGGCGGCTGGTGGTCGAGATGCTGGCCGGGCAGGGGATCGGGCTGGGCGTGAACCTGTCGGTCGCGCCCTCGTCGATCCTGATCCCGGCCGCGGCGGTGGACTGGTTGGCCCAGATGCTGCAACAGCGCCCGACCGAGGTCGAGGCCCGCCCTGAGGAACTGCGCGCGCCCGCCGGGTTGCCCGAGGCGCTGATCACGGCGCTGGACGCGAAACTTGCCGCGGCGGCGGGGCTGGCCAAGATGGCCTACCTGGCGGCGGTGACCTACGAGGGCGGGGCGCAGGGCCATATGCTGGCCTTCATCGACCCCGCGCCGGGGGCCGAGGGCGCGCTGGCGCAGGCCGCCGGCGAGGCGCTGACATTCTCGGGCATCGAGGCGGGGGCGATGGACGTGGCCTTTTTCGCCGCCTCCGATCCGGTCTCGGCACGGCTGACCAAGGTGGGGCTGCGCTTTGACCTGCCCGAGCCCGGCGCGGCGGCCGAGCCCCCCGGCGCGCGGCCGGGAATGGACCCGGACAAGCCGCCGAAGCTGCACTAGCCAGGCGCCGTCGCGCCGCGCCTATTCTTCCAGAAAGAAGGGCCTCAGTAGCCCTGCTGACGGTCCACCCGGAAGAGGAAAGGCTCGCCCGCCTCGCCGCGGCGGATATTCTCGGCGATCACCTCGCTGGCGGTGTCGGCGCGGGTCTCCGATGCGATATGCGGGGTAACCGTCACCCTCGGGTGCGCCCAGAAGGGATGCCCCTGCGGCAGCGGCTCCTGGCGGAAGACGTCCAGCGTGGCATGGGCGACACGGCCGGAATCGAGCGCGGCGATCAGCGCGTCGTCGTCGATCAGCGGGCCGCGGCCGGGATTGATGATCACCGCGCCCTCGGGCAGCCGGGCCAGACGCTCGGCGTTCAGCAGGTTCTCGGTCTGCGGGGTGAGCGGCAGCAGCAGCACCACGATCTCGGCCCGCGACAGGGCCTCGCTCAGGCCATCCTCGCCGGACAGGCAGGTGAGGTCGGGAATGTCCTTTTGCGTGCGGCTCCATCCGGCGACGTCGAAGCGCAGGGCGGCGAGCGCCTGGGCGCAGGCGCGGCCGAGTTCGCCGAGGCCGAGTACGGTCACCTTGCGGTTTCGCGCCAGCGGCGGGATCACCGGGTTCCATTCGTGATCCGGGTTCACGATCTGGGCGTCCATGCCGAGGTGATGGCGCAGCACGTGGCCGGTCACCCACTCCACCATACCTTCCTCGAGCCCGGCGTCGACCATGCGGCAGAGCGGCTGGGTCAGGGTCTCGTTGCCCACGATCTTTTCCACCCCGGCCCAGAGGCTGAGCACCGCCT